>Ga0102934_1001664_pt1 | contig 15550 bp, 16 predicted proteins | sample SalPonR2_A_D1_MG_FD_78175 | JGI IMG/M metagenome (GOLD analysis project Ga0102934, IMG submission 78175) | Salt pond soil microbial communities from South San Francisco under conditions of wetland restoration - Salt Pond MetaG R2_A_D1_MG | ecosystem: Environmental > Aquatic > Marine > Intertidal... | reverse complement strand
CGACCAAGACTGTCGTGCCCAGGATATTGAAGTTGAACGCGTTGTCGTCAAAGAGATCCACGGAGGCGGTGTGAGACTTGACGTATGCCCACCGCACGGCCAGAACAATGACTTTACTCACAACGTCTCCCTCCGCGGTGCTGCTGTCGAACTCGCTGCCGCTGTCCCCTCTCCCTCGTTTGCCATTGACGTTGCCTTTTTTCTCGGCCCGGGGCTCCAGGTAGCTGACTCCGATGCCCGAAATGGGCCACAGATAGTCTTGGGTGTGAACGCATTCGTCATCTTGCGGGGGCCCGCGTACGAAGATCGAGACCGGACATCCCCCCTTGGACACGTTCCAGGCGAAGACCACGTCCTCGGGGCCCAGAGGCTTCGCACGGGGGTCGCTGACATTGATGACCGGCAAGAAGGCCACGCTGTTGTGCAGGAAGAATGCCCCTGACAGGCGCCGGTCCTCGTTGGCGTAGCCGAGCAAGGTATCTCCGAAGAGCCACATGTACTTTCCGTGCTCCGCCTCCCCCACGTCTCCCTCTTTCTTCGGCCCCTCTGTTCTCCCATCTCCTGGCCCCTGAGTCGCATCCGACGTCGAAGTCGCCACACCAGAGGTGCGCAGGCCCGTGGGGTGCCGGGGGGGGAACCGGAAGGACGTGGCGACATCAGCGCCCAACCAGCCCGCGTTCCGCACCGAGAACAAAGGCTGGAGGTCCTCCGCCTCGGTCGCGATGATCTCGATGCCCCGCCAGGAGCTCCGCGTCACGCCTGCTGCCTCCTCGGGGGAGAGGCCTTGGAGCCCATCGGTCCGCTTGGGAGGGCGCTCAAGATTCAAGCCTCGGTATTGCATGAATTCGTCCTGGGTGAGGGTGACCAGGCTTCCCAAGGTCAGGACGGCGGCAGGATCGGGCAGCCGCAGGCTCACCATGGACGGAGAGGGAGCAGCTTCGCCTTCTTTACGATACCTATCCAACGCAACTTCGGACTGTATGCGGCTGGACGGCGACGTCGGAGAGGAAGAGGAAACAGCCGCCGCGATGGCTGCAACAGACGGATCAAGTAGGACGTCACCGGCGTCAAACAGAGCCGAGGGAAGGGAAAGCGGGGGTCTTCGCCCCTGAGAAAGGCGCGAAAGAGAAGCGTCTTTAGGAGCATTCGTCGGGGACGGCGTGGAGGCAGGGAGGGTGTCTGTGAGAGGGGAAGCCGCCAACGCGACCACCATGAGCCGGTACAACTCCGACGTGAAGACGCTCTTGTGATAGGCGATCCATCGCGCGTCGATCGCCTTGGGCACGTTCCAAGTCAAGTGCAGTGCCGCCTCTCCCTTCCCTTTCCTGGCCAGCACGTGCTGCTCCGCAAATTTCCGTCCGAAGGCCCAGAGCCCCTCCTCGTCCACGGCCCTGTGCGCCGCCATGTACCCGAGCCTCCGGTCCGTCATCCTCAAGGCGTGGAATGGGTCTAGGAGCACGTCTTGGCTCAAGAGGGTGTCCTCGCTCAGGTGCAGGATCCACTCGAACTCCTGTGCCAGCAGGCGCGGGGCCTCCGAGACCTGGAAATCCCAGAGGGCACGCTCGTACGCCGCCGCCTCCGGCCTGAGGATGGCCGGTTTCCTCTCCGTTCCCGAAGACCCCTGCGCTTGCAGGGCTTGGTGCTGCTCCAAGAGATCGGGGACCGGGCGAAAGTCTACAATGCTGGACGGGACAGTGGCCTGCAAGTGGTCTCGGGAATCTTGCGTCAAGTTTTCGGAGGCTAGATACACGACGACGGGATATCGATGCAGGCGCAAGAAATGCTCGTGCAGCCGCCTGAGCAATTGTCCGAGCGCGTCTTCCGTGCGGCGAGGCGTTACAACCAGATATACTACTCCAGAAAGCCCCTGGTTGCCTCCTGCCCCCGTTGAATCCGCATCGGCCACAGCTTCCCGGAAAAGCCTGGCCTCGAGGCTGGGCGGTGCTCGACTATGCTTGCCATGTCCCATCGACCACGCCGCTGAGTTGGTGGCCTGAGCAGCCATCGTGGACGCCTCAAGGCCGTACTCGGTGGTACAGCAATGGGTTCCTAAAATTGGCACGTCTTGGGATGGGGGAGGGCCCAACATGACTCGGGAGGGGAGACTCCCTCTCTCCAGGAGGCGTTGACGCCGGCTTTCATTGTGTGATATCGTGAGCACCAGTCCCAGGATGACCAAACCAGCAAAAGCCATCCATGCTCCAAGTATCAACAGGGATCGCTGCTTTCTCCAGACAGGCGTGGCACCCGAAAACTGGCTTTGAATTGGTCTCAATGAAGCATGGGCGGCCTGACTCGTTTGAGAGGGTGGACTTCTCGTCAACGTCGAGGGTTCATCTGCGCGTGGCATAATTTCCTCATCATTCGGAACAGACATCTAATGCCGGTTTTCTTCTGTAATGCCCGTAACCGGGATACAACCCCCTGCTGTAGTTATCGGGAAAGTCCAATAAGAACAATGAACAGAAAGCGCTTCAAGACGTTGCCCTTCTCTTTGGACTGCAACCGCCCCGAAAAACAAGGCCTTGCAAGTGGGACAATTGTGCACAATGACAAATTTAAAGCCCTATTCATAGAAACCACTTATAACGAATGCGTTGTACAAGAGCAATAGAGACGCCCAAAAGTCTGGCAAAGGTGCATACGCTCCAAGGATAGCTATCAGCGGTGTATCGGATCGATCGATCCGATCCCCTCCCTCGAAGGAGCTGCTACAACTTGGGAAGAAAGCCTTTTGATTCGTGTGTATTGTATGCTTTCTGAGATTGTCCCTTCTCTTGGCTCAATATGGCTGGAAATGAGGGGCAATTTTTTTGCCTTTCTTTTGCTTGCGGTCGAATGCGGTGCTTTGGTTGACCTGCCCCTCCTGTTCCTTCTCATTCCACAGACAGAGACGCGCGTCCTCCCCTCCCGTAACCCAGGTGCCGTTGTGAGAATCAACAGCACGCACCAAGCACTTATGTCCGCTTTCAAGCCGGAGAAGAGGGTGCATCTCTCCCCCAGGCTGTACCTCCACGACAGTGACGGATCCCTCCACATCACTCAAGGCCAGCCTGAGACGGTCCGTTCCCTGGTCATAATGGTACTGGATCGAGAACAATGCCTTTTCTCGATTAAAACTTCCAGCACTTTGTCGTAAATCTTCCACATCTAACGCCCTTAAAGCTGAGGGCCAGTGCCACACACTTGTCCCCTCGCTGCCTGTCAAGAGCGCCAACCCGTCTCCTTTGGCCCCGAAGAAAGTCATGTCCCTGACAGGGCTCTCCGCGTTCAAGATGCAGGCCAGCGCCTCATCGGCCTGACTCACTCCTGTATCATACAAACATACCAGCCCGTCCTCTGAGGCTGACGCCAATGTCGTGGTTTGTGAGGGGTGGAAGACCACCTTCGTCACCATGTCCGTGTGGACGTCCGCGTATCGCCCCAGCCTCTCTCCACTTCCTCTGCTACCTCCTTGTGCTCCTCCACTTGCTCCTCTAGATTCCTGCTTCGTTTGACGAGCATCGAAAAAATCCACATGGCATCCCACCCCCACGGCCAACAAGCCCGACCCTTTTCCAAAGGCGCAGCTGAGGGCTTCGTCGACTTGCTGAATCACACTCACACAGCCAGATTGCACCCGTAGATCCCACAAGCGCACAGTTTTATCCTCAGAAGAGGAAGCGAGAAGGGACGGATGATCCGGCGAGGGACAAAGGCCGGTCAGAGGACCCAAGTGCCCTTCCAGGGCAGAGGAGGATTTAGGCTCGAGCGTGTAACGATCGTAGATTTTGATTTGATAGTTTGACAGCGCAGCAGCCAAAGTACTACCGTCAACAGTGTGTACACAATGAAGGACGTACCTAGACGGGTTTTGCGTCGGAACGGACGTGGCGAGCGTCGTTGAGTTTGGACTTCACTGACCTCCCGACCACCAAACTCGGATACATTCCTTAAAAGATACATTTATTGGTCTCGCAGCCCGATCCCAAACTTACTCATTCTCGTCGCCATTGAATTCTTCTGTTTGCCTACTGATAGGTGTCTGCAACGTGGTAATTTGTACTTTGGATGGTCGGAGCAATCGAGGCGTTGGATAGGTCGCTAGTAGGGCGCCGCTCGTCGTGGAAGCCATCATTTACTCGTCTACCATTCCGAGCAAATGATCCCTGTGGCATAAAGAGAAAAATATCGATACGTGGTTTAACATTGGCTGATATTTGTGTGAGTCTCAAGGCTGTCCAGATGCGCCGATGTGATGGCGCAAGTACCTCTGGGAGCACGCGCTTGAAGCATCCGGCGATACGCCATTGCCTTCTTCTATTCACTTGGGCTCGCATTTCTTCTTATATCAAGAACACTTTGGCTCTTTGCAGCCATATAGGGAGTCCCCAGCGAGGGATTGTACGTCCATCCTCATGTCCTCTGCTCCTGCATCGTCCTCCTCGTCCGCGTCGGCCCTGCCTTCCCCTTTTAACGGCTGGCCCTCTTTGCAAAGGGCTGTGTCCGAAGCACAACACAAGCGCCCCTCCGCCTCATCGAGTGCCCGCGCGAAGCATCATCGTCCTCCTCCATCTTTTGAAGTTCAAGAACTGGGCCCGGGGCTCTTGACAATCTCCGATGTCTTCACCACTGCGCAGTGCCGCCGTATGGTGGAGGCCGCAGAGGCCCGGGGCATGACTCCCACCAACCCTCGGAACCTACCTCCGCTCAAAGGACATGCTTTTCGAAACAATGACCGTCTTTCGGTGCATGATGCTGCCTTTGCAGCGGAGCTCTTCGACTTCCTGAGCCCTGCCTTGCACACGATCGTGCGTGTTGAGGACGGGGCCCAGCCCTGTGGCCTCTCCCCCCATTTTCGTTTCTACCGGTACCGAAAAGGTAAGGGGTGGGAAAGTAAAGGCAGGAATGAGAGGAGGGGAGTCCTCTCAAGGCGCATCGAGGAAGAGGATGTGTACGAGCTTCTCGACCTTTTGCCACCAGCATGACCCCGTCGCGTCCCTCTGGCTGGCTCTTCAGGTGGCTGTCACGTCATGCTTCACTTTTCCTCGCTACTGACGCAATTTTTCTACATACCTGTGTAAGATGCCTGGTTTGGGCCTCACATCGATGAGACACAGCTGAGCGGCGACGGGCAGATGGAGAGCGAGTTCACCATGCTCATCTATTTGACCGGTGTAGATGATGATTGCCCCCTGGATCCGAAGCTAGGGCCCCTCAAAGGGGGGGCGACGCGGTTCCATCACCATCGACATGCGGCACTCGACGTGGAGCCACGGACCGGCCTGGTGTGCTTGCACTGGCAGCTGCATGATTGTCTTCACGAGGGAACACGGGTGTTAGGGGGGGTGAAGTGGCTGTTAAGGACAGACCTGTATTTTCCCCGACTAAGCAAAGTGGCGCGAATGGCGGCCTCCAAGCCGAAAAGGACCGGGGAGGGAGGGGTAAAGGGTGGTAAAGGGAGCAAGAGAGGTGGAAAAAGCTGTACGGAAAGCCTGCTTGCCGAAACGAGTGAAAAGAAATCCCAAAAATAATGAGGCCCTCGGTGTTTTTTTCAGTCATTTTTAACTTTTAAAGAGGTGTGCTTGAGGGGACTGCGTCTCAGCCGTAAGGACCAATTTCCTGGTCTCGACTCGTATTTCTGCCTTCCATGCTTTGAGGTAGCCTTAGGGTATCTTTTTGATATGTAAATATCGCTTCTTTCAGTTTCCCTTTTCGGCCGCGATTGTCAAAGATGGCGCCACCATCGATTTCACTTTCACACAACCCCGCTCCAGTTACGACACGTATGCGTCTTCACTCCCCCCGACGCGGCCAAAAGGCATACGTGTGCGAGGAATTTAGCCGGTCATAGTAATGATTCTTAATGTTTCTCCACCCAATGCAAAGGCCGTGACTCAGAAGTACCAAAACATCGCCTACTTTGTCCATTCGTCTATATTAGGGGGTCATGAGCTCTGGTCAGACATATGTGCCTCGCATGACTTCATCTCCCACTCATCTCCCTACACGAGCGATAATTCTTTTGAAAAGACCATTTCTTGACGACCTTAATGCAACTTTATAATGCAAAACGCAGGAAAACATTATTACCATACGCTTTTTCTGTCTTATATGGAGATCTATTCCATTCCTGTTGGCATACCTCCTCATATTACTGCGCTCGACAAGCGGCTCCGCTAAACCCTCAGCTACCTTTTTGGGCCCCTGGTCACTTGGACGTAACCCACCTCCAGCAGCTAAAACAAGCATAACAAATATGCTCAGTGAGGTTTCATCCTCAACGACAGGTACGGAGCGCAAGTGGGATGCCGTGCAAGGCGTTTGGGTCGGCTCCCGGGCCCTCGCAGACGAGGCCAACGATGTGCCATCTCCTTTGTACATTTTTGGCTACGGATCACTCATGTTCCGTCCTCAGGAATCGTTTGCGAGTTGCGAGAGAGTCGACGGCGTTGTGAAGGGTTGGAAGCGAGTGTGGGCGCAACGAAGCTGCGACCACAGGGGGGAACCGCACATGCCCGGTCTTGTGGTGACGGTACTAAGCGACTCCGAGCTGGAGACAATGGGCATGCGGGAGGCGACGGATCCGCCATCACGCGTGCATGGAGTGGCGTACCGAATCCCCGACGAAAACGTCGCGCGCGTGCTGGATGAGCTGGATTTCAGGGAAAAGGGTGGCTATACTCGGGCCGTTGTGGAGGTCAAGCCCACGACATCTTCAACCGGGGGCACGGATAAGAGCGGCAGACAAGAGGTGATTAGGGCACTGCTTTACACTGCCAATGCAGACAACCCAAACTTCCACTATCCCAGTACGCTAGAAGAGGCAGCCCATATCGTGGCCTGGTCCCGAGGGCCGTCGGGGGAAAATCGAGAGTACTTGTTTGAGATTGAGGCTTACCTGCGTCGTGCGGGGGCCGAGTGCCCAGAGACCTTCGCTCTGACCACGCGTGTCGAGGAAGTCTTGGAGAGAGGCTTGGACCGCCGGGGGAGTCTGGATGCACGCTTTCGGCGCGACCTGGTGGTGGTGTCGGGGACCCAGGCCCGCGGAGGGGCCGAGGGGATATGGGCCGTTTGGCAGCGCTTGAGACTGCACGCGTGGGGTTCGAATCAACACGGACAGCTGGGCAAGAGGGTGGAGGTGGTGGGTGATGGAGCATTTGACCTGGATATGGGCGTCAAGACCGACAAGGACGACGAATGGCCGTTGCCGCAACCAACGGTCGTGGAGGTGGATGTCGCCACCACGGTCTCGCTTCAGAGTGGTTCGCGCGCCCAGGCCGCAGACGAACACCGCCTCCTGGTCCGACAGCTCGCGGCCGGCGGGGGGCACAGTGCGATTGTGACAGGCGAGGACCGGCTGTACCTGTGGGGGTGGAATGAGGCTGGGCAGGTAGGAGGGAGCAAGTACGCGACTCTGGACGGCACGCACCGAGTCCACGTCTTCCCTCGCCGGGTGGCCATGGTCGCCTTGGGCCACGCGCACACTTTGGTGTTGGAGAAGGAGACGGGGAAGCTGTACGGAGTGGGGGGCAATGCGGCCGGGGAGGCGACAGGCGTGGTCATGGAGCAACGCAAGCAGTGCCGCGCAGTGGGCGGTGGATTAGTGACCTTGGACGGAGGTAGCGACCCGATTCGATTCAGTTGGTGCGATGCGGGGGTCCGGCATTCTGCCGGGGTGACGAGGGATGATGGGCGCTTGGTCACCTGGGGCGTGGGCCGGTCGGGGGCTTGTTTGCCGGCCTCGGTGAGAGGCTGGGCGCCCGTGGATGGCGCGAAGGTACGCAAGGTCTGGTGTGGGTGGCAGCACACAGTTGTATTGGACGATAGAGGACGAGTTTGGACCTTGGGAGCGAATAAATACGGTCAGCTGGGGCGACGGGGCAGTCAAAACGACGGGTTGCCTGAGCTAGTGGAGTGGCCCGAGGGTGCTGGAAGGGAGGGAAAAGGAGTGCGGGTGGAAGAGGTGGCCTGCGGTTGGTCGCATGTACTTGTCAAGACACACGATGGAGAGATCTGGGGCTGGGGCCGCAACACATTCGGGCAGTTGGGCTCGGAGGCAGGTGCGGAGCCGGAGACCATCGGCAGAGACTACCTTCCGCGTCCACTCTTGAAAGACAAGGACCGGCTGCCTCATGGCGTGCAGGTCGACAAGGTCACGTGCGGGTCCGAAAGCAGTATGTTGGTGGGAAAGGACGGCTCTTTGTGGGTGTGTGGGTGGAATGAACATGGAAACTTGGGCGTGGGCGATGGAAAGGACCGGAAATCGTGGACCCTGGTCCCGGGACTGTCGGCGGGCTCAGGAGGCGGGAAAATGCTGGTGGCGTGTGGGGGTGCGCACACCCTTGCCATGTCTAGGGAGCCGTCCGACACCAGTGTGAGATGATGGAGCATAAATTGTGCGCAATTTCATAAATGCAGACCGATAAAAAAGGGGCATCAGACCGTTTCCCTCCGATTTCTTCTTCTCCTTTGAAAGCCACGCTTCCACATGCATTCACCCAACATGGCCTTGCCCTGCACTTGACACCCGCCATTCATGGCATTTTATAGCGCTAATATGCCCATCTCCTTCCGTGATCCATCCCTTATTACTTCTGTCTTCATCCTACGTGCTAGTAAGCACCTGCGTGTTATGCTTTGAAACAACAAAGGCGGCAAAGACCGGTGGCTAAGGTCCCACAGCGACAGGGCTCGGCTTGCGCGGCGAAGGTAAGTTCTTGTCGAGGGCCAAAAGCGCCTTCTCGATCTCGCGGGAGCTTAGGGTCGCGTGCTCCAATACGTTGTCAAATTTCTCGATTCTTTCCTCCAGCTTCGCCATTTTCTCCAACACACGCCGCTCCGTTTTTCTCCCTGCCTTGGCCAGATATAGCTTTGTCTTTTCTGACATAACACCTACCATCTTCTCGCACACCGCGTTCAAAACAGAGGCCACTGCCTCTGTTTCCTGCCGCATGACCGCAGCATCGTGTCCCGTATGAGGCACCACAGCCTCTCGCTCTCCCTCCCCTCTACCCCCTCGCAGCACCAGCTCCCCAGTCTTGCCGCCCGATCCACCCGTCCGGCCCATTGCGGAGGATGACAATTCTGTAGATCGAGAGAGCTTGCTTGCCTTGTTGCCATGAGCCCGTGGAACAAGCGAGGATGCGGATAACGCAGAGGAAGATGACGACAAGGAGGTGGCAGCACTACCTCCGGGGGCACCAGTATTGACGTGACTCGCACTGCGAGTGGCGTCCCTGTCTGCAGTGCTCAGGCCTCGATCCACTTTGGTAGTGGCGGCTGTGCGCGTACTAGCACTCATCGACCGGGTCGACGTATAAAAATTGCTTGCCTGGCTTCTCGCGGAGTCGGACAAGTCCATCGAGGTACTTGTTGCCCCTCTGTTGCTCTTGTTCATATTCAAGTCCCCGAGACGCGTCGTTGTATTTGACAGCGGCAGCCCCCCAATACCCACGGAGCCAGATCCTGGTAGTGTGTCAATAATTACGCTGAAGTCATGTATATCCACAGACGTGATTTGTTGTGCATTAGACGACAATTTAAGCTGGATCTGCCACACTTGTTCACGCGGAATGGTATTGGCATCGACGGAAAAGCTGTACAGGCCAAGTAGACCCTCAACTGGACGACCTTGGACTTTGGTGACGTGTCGATAATCAAATGTGTCCATAGGTCCTACTAAGGCATAAATATCCAGAATTTCAACGGATGCGGTTATGCAAAGGGATTTCACCACACATTCTACCTCTGAAGAAACTGTACGTGTGCGAACAATTGTGGCGTTTGGGAGATTTTGGAAACCAGGTGATTAGCGGATGCAATATCCTTAAATTCTATAAAGTAAATCAAGATATTCATCTTCACATCGAAATGTGCCCCTCTCTCTTTCAAATTGCTTTGGTCGCAAATGTAACCAGAGTAAACTGACGTCAGCAAGCATCTCTCCACATTTTTATCCATTGATGCTCTCACCTCTCAACTTTTTAATGTAAGGAGGAAAGGAAGCACTATATATGCAAGAGGCCTCTTTTCGGAAGATTGACTGTACTCACCGTGCAAAAAGCAGGGGCGGGATTGCTCGCCCCGGTGAAGAGTTGTATCCTTCACTAGAAAAGGCTTTCCTATTTCGAAAGCACCATTTTCAGATAGCTCTGGTTCGCAATGCCAATTTGATTTGACGAAAGGCATGGTGCTGTCGTATTTTATTGACGTAATTCCTTGTCGGCTGAATCGTACGCTCTGTAGAGGGATGGGGAGCCTAGATCTTCTTAGGTATTTTTGCTCGGCAAAAAAAGCGCGGTGAGCAAAAAGCATCATGTCAAAGAACTCCATAATGAAGAAATTTGTTGTCGCTGGAGACATGGGTCGTGTTCCCATTTAAGTGTTTTCTCCACAAGAGCACGTGACGTCAAAACCCTGCCAAACACGAGGGGCTTCTAACGGCTCGACCGTTTAACTTCAAACCCAAGCAGCCGGGAGGTTGCCCTTTTTCCTGAGGATTTCAGAAAATTGCTTCCTTGATGCTGTCTACAGTCTGGTTTCGTCCACTGACGTTCATTATTAGTCACTTGACGAAAGATGAGGTGAGCAGCGCGCGGCGACAGGATACCTCTTTCATTATCAAAGTTTCTCAGGCCGCATACCGGCTGCAAACTCTTTCGTACATGTTTCTTTTACACAGCGGTGTGATAATCGATTTGGCACTCGAAGATTTCTTCATTTGTCTCCACACATGAAAATAGAGCAACCGCATGTCGAATTCAAATTGAAAAGACTCTTTTCATGCTTCTTCAGGGCAATAGTGCGACGATATTGAACTTTCGCGAAGCTACGTTGTCCTGCGTGAGGGCTCCCACGTCTGTCCTTTTTGAAATAAATCTATTTTCTCCTTATCCATTCTTTTTTTCTCACCCTCTACCGTACCACGCACGGAAGTTTCGAGGCGATAACATCAACTGACTATCTTGCGCATGTGCCACGTTCTACTTCCATCCTCAGAGCCTCCACTTTTTTTTTCCACGCCTAAGTTCGATCATTTCCGGGCAGTCGCGTAATTTTCCTTGAACCAGGCGCAAGTCTTCTCCAAACCCTCTTCAATTGACGTGAAGCGAAAATCGGGGCGGAGAGAGCGGAGCTTTAAATTGCTGGCTGTTTTCTTGTATTGACCGTCCGCCTTGCTGGTGTCAAACTGAGAGGAATAGAGAATGTGTTATACGGAAAATTCAAAATATGACAGCGAGCCATAATTTCAATGTTGGCGACGTACCACAACGTTCCCCTTAAATTCCATGGCCTTGGCCACAGTCTCGGCGAGCGTACCGATCGAAACCTCATCCTCCTCTCCCACAGAAAGGATAAGCGGGTCGGCGGACTGAAAGAGAGAACGAGGAAGGAGTGAAAGGAAGATCGTGGTAAGCAAAAGGTCAACGTGCTCCTACTCGCATGGCAGCCAATCGCATCTGGTCAAGCATTATTCAGGAAAGAGTGGTCTCTTCCTCGCCTCGCCGAGCCTTTCTCGTTCCCCCTCCTACTCACATGATATTCCCGCATGGTCCAAATGATCAGCTCAGCCAGATCCCGCGAGTAGATAAATTGCCGCAATGGCTTGCCAGACCCCCAGATCGTAAAGTCAGTGCCGGCCTGCTCGGCCAGGTAGCACTTGTGGACCAGTCCAGGGATAACATGACCATCCTGTCAGAGAGAGGGGATGGCAGAAAGGCGAGCCATTCATATCCAATGGCGCAGTGACGGGGAGGCACAGCACGATGGAAGCGCCGATCTCGGAGAGGGGCGAAGGGGGAAGAGAAGGTACCTGAATGTTGAAGTTGTCGTGAGGCCCGTAGATGTTCGTGGGAATAATGGAGGTGAAGTTGCAGCCGTACTCCTCCTTGTAACACCGAGACATGACGTCAAGCATGCGCTTGGCGTATGCGTAGCCTGGGCGAGCAAGGAGCGGGCAAGGGATACGGAAATAAGGAAAGCGGCCAGCTTGGTGATAGAGCAACTTTCACATGGCGAGATGATCACGTCCATCGTCCAGCAGCCCCCATGCACAACAAAGTTTACCTTCGTTGGAGGCGTGAGGGGGTCCGTTATGGATCATGGTTTCGTCGATGGGGTAGGTGGTCTTGTCGGGGAAGATGCAGGTGGAGAGGCAGGAGACCAGCTTCTCCACTTTGAAGTCCTTGCAGGCCTCCATCACGTTGTCGTTGATCAGCATGTTCTCGCGGTAGAACTCCACTTTCTGGGCCATGTTGCGAAAGAGGCCCCCCACCAAGGCCGCTAAATGCACCACATAGGCCGGTCGGTGCTTCTCGAAGATGGCGTAGGTCTGAGCTTTGTCCCGGAGGTCTCCGTCCTTGGAGCTGAGGAAAACGTAGCTTTCCGACTCTTGTGCAATCGGGTCTGAAGATAGGCGTGTGAGGGGGTCAAATGAAATGGGGGCGCTCAGTGACGCAACGAGAGGGGCCTCAACACGAGGCAAGCGCACACTCATCTTCCCACTCGCGTAAACGTGACAACATTCCTCTTTGAAATCCCTACTCCTCCGTTTGAATGCCCCGTAATTTAAAAAAAAAAATCCCATTGAGTCCTTAAATGCCAACTCCTACCGCTAGAGATGAAGTCCTCGATCCCTTTCCCAACCAAGCCGGTTCCGCCCGTGATCAGTACCACCTTCTTGTTGTTTTTGGACATGTCTTGGGCGTGCTTTCCTGTAGTCACTGGCTGTTTAGTGTCATGTTAGGGCCGGTGAACACGGTGACGGTATCAAAGGCCGGTGCATTGCTGGTTTCGCAGCAAGAGTTGAGTGCAGGAAACGCCTTTTTCAAATTAATTTCTTGACACAAGGACTAGAGCGAAAGCGCAACCAGCTTCATAGCTCCCACTCAAACAAGGATATTTTACTTAAAGAACTAAAGCGGATTCAAGACAAATGTGTTTTTGTAACACTCTTCACGCAATATGGCAGGAACACGAGCACTCGCCCCAACGATGACAAAGAATCTGATCGCCTCCCTCGCCCATTTCACTTCAAAGGCACCAGACACGACACGCCTACCTTCAAGAACGAGCTACCCAGCCGTTAACGTTCAGCAATGAATATACGCCATAATTTCCATGCCCATACATAGACACACGAAACTCTGGCGGGCGCTTAGCTGTCCCTTGCACCCATGGGAGGCTAGGGCGCTTCGCGATCCTCCGAATGCGCCGATCCGATCCTTTCATTGCAGGCGTGTCTGTGTCCCAGGCCCAATAAAGTGGCTACGACGTTCACAGAACGCCTTGACGGTAGGAACACGCGCTCGATTCTAATCTTCTTTTTTTTGAGATTTGGGCAAACAGATAAAAGACTCAGGTTGCTTGTGTAAGGGTGAGCTAGACTTGATCCTGAGAAGGCATAGTCCTGTCTACGAAGTCAAGCAATGCAGAATCAAAATATGCTGCTATTCTGGGGGGAGGAATCCTCGAGTAATCCTTGTCCAGAGTAGCCCGAGAGTTCTGGCTTAACTAACAACTCCAGGTTCATTCCATGCAATCTATTTACTTTGTCGCCGGAGGTCCTGACCGCAACCATGCCCACCATTTCGATTCCCACACATTACCAGCTTTTCTCTCCCACCCATTTTGATCTTTTGCTATTACTCCTTTCCTTCTATCTGCTTCTCTTCGTCCGGGCTTGGCATGGATCATGTAAGTGGTCCCAAAATGCCATCGCGAAATGCTCGTTACCTCCAGACCTGCATCATGGCAAAGGCTTTCGATGTCCCGATTCCACACACATCCCCAGCGAGCCGTGTGCCGATGGCTATTTTTATCCAATATCTCGTTCAACCAGTCGTACGTGCTCCGACCGTGCTCAAGGAGCAAAATTTGCCCATCGTCCTTGCAAACTCGCTCCATTTCTTGCAGAGCCACCTTCGGATCCTCGAAGGAACAGAGTCCGAAGGTATCACAAACCGTGTCAAATGTGCGATCGGGAAAACTCATTTGGCTCACGTCCATTTTCCCGAAAAGCACATCGCCCCGGCGACTAAGGATAGAGACCAAAGGAAGAATATGAGAGCGCTGCAGAGGCAGCTGATCATTCTTCAAGCAATAACTCCCGCATCACCTTTTCCTTACCTTTTTCTTAGCTTCCGCTCTGTTTCGGCCATCATCCTATCACACAAATCGATAATTGTGAGATTGGCCCCCTTGGGGAAGTAGTCCAGGTTTCGTCCGGTGCCTCCCGCCACCTCCAAAATCTTCCCCCGAGCCTGCCGCAACAACCACCACCGCAACAAGTTCAGGCCCATCACGATCTCATCCGTCCCGATTTCTTTATCGTACTTCGAAGCCCCCTCCCCAAAAATGGCCAATCGATCTGTCTCCGAGAAACGCTTCGGCTTGCCCGCTGCATCCTCCGCTTTCTCTGCAAGCGCTTTTTTTGCTGCTGCTTCCCGTTGGCTCAATGCCCAATAATACCCCCCACCGAGAATGCCTAAGTAACTGCCTATACCCAAGGTCAAGCTTTTGACAGAGACCCGCATCAGCATCCAACGTGCACAGATGATCTGATCCGAGGTGAAAGGGAAGACGGAAAAATTGCAGGCACCGCCCGTGCTTTGTGAGCTCTTCCTGCCGTGATCTGTACCCGTGGTAAGTCGTACATGTAATTAGCAGCATATCGTAGCTCTTTGGGGAAAGCGTCCCGAAATCAGCAGGAAGCTCGACGGCGACAAAAGCGATGGGAGACCTTCCACCTTGTCGAGGCACTGCTAGCTCCGTGATAATAAATTTTATGAGTTGAACGCCCTTTCGGGGCGTGATTTGCTCCGCACATCACCAGTAATGTCATTCGAATACACGATCAAATTATTTCACAGGCCTTGGGTGCTATGCATGGTGCCAGACAACGGGAGTAAAGCTAACATGCAAGCTCTGGGGGCAAGTTCACCCGAGGAGACGGCAACTGCACAAATCAATGATGATAGGGAACATGAAGCCGTTCCCTCCCAAGCTGCAGGGGAATTGTCGGAAGGTCATGGAGCAGGTCGGCATACGGCAATGAATGGAGACAACCCCTTCCTTGGCGCAGACATGGGGCATCCGCCAGGACCCCGCTTCCCTCCCTCGTCCCCGGGGCCGGGCCCACGCCCAGCCCCCCCAGCCCCGCAACAGAGGCACGACCAGCCTGCTCTGGCCGAGGGGCATTTTGTGGAAGACGGCGTACCCCACGCAGCTGAACATGCGGGCACGAGTGCTAAGTCCCTTCCACAGCGCCAGTCGGGCCTCGGATCCTCGGGCCCGGCCTTCGTGGCCACCGACCCCCCCGTCCCGGCGGGCACGCCCTCGCTAGCGAGTCCCTGGAAACGCCGACGGGAAGGGTCTCAGGCCTCCTTGCGACCGCAGCAGCCGGTCAAGGTGGGCGCGCAGGTGGCGAAGGTTTTCGAGGGATGGGGCCTGTACTTGGGGGAAGTGGTGGGGATCCAGGGGGGAGTGTACCGCCTCCGTCTCGAAGCCGGCGAGGCGGAGAGATTTGAGCAGGAAGACATGGAGAAATTGCGGGCTTTGCTGCTGAATG
>Ga0102934_1001660_pt1 | contig 15571 bp, 14 predicted proteins | sample SalPonR2_A_D1_MG_FD_78175 | JGI IMG/M metagenome (GOLD analysis project Ga0102934, IMG submission 78175) | Salt pond soil microbial communities from South San Francisco under conditions of wetland restoration - Salt Pond MetaG R2_A_D1_MG | ecosystem: Environmental > Aquatic > Marine > Intertidal... | reverse complement strand
GGCCTGCTCGGAGAGGATTTCGTACCGGGGCATCGAATTGCGGAACATGGCCCTCCTTGTCGTGGCCCCGAAACCCTTGACGAGTGTTCGGGAACCTTCTTAGACTCCGTTTGTGGAACAAGGGTTCCACATTATGGATCTCCAGGGAAGGCCCTGGAGAGATCGAATCGTAGAGGGCTGGCAGCGGATGTCTAGTGCGTCGGGAACCCAGGCGGTCGACCGGGCCGCCGGGCTTTTGCTGGCTGTCATGGAGGCCCGCGATCCGCTGACCTTCACCGAGTTGCAGGACTCCAGTTCGCTGGCCAAGAGCACCCTGTCCCGCTTGCTGTCCAGTCTCGAACGGCACGATCTCGTTGCGCGCGGCGAAGACGGGACGGTGCGTCCCGGAGGCGCGCTGACCCGCTACGCACACTCTCGCCGACCGACCGATGAGTTGATCGAGGCCGCGCGCCCGCACATGACCGATCTCAGCGAGGCGACGGGCGAGAAGATCAATCTCGCGGTCCTCGATGCCGCGGAGGTCGAACAGATCAGCCAGATCGATTGCTCCTACCTGATCGGCGGGGTCAACTGGGGCGATCAGCGCATTCCCTTGCACGCCTCGGCCTTGGGAAAGGTCTTCTTGGCCTACGGCGCCGAGGCGCCGCAGGGGCGTTTGAAGAAGTTCAGCTCTCGCACCATCACCTCCAAGCAGCGGTTGCGCGCCGACCTCGCGCGGGTGCGCGAGCGTGGCTGGGCGCTTGCCGATGGCGAACTCGAAGAAGGACTCATCGCCGTCGCAGCCCCGGTTTTCAGCGCGGACGGCAGCGTGGTCGGGGCGCTGTCCATCTCCGGGCCCACGTTGCGGATGTCCCGTGAAGTCACCCGGGAGTACGCGGAGCTTCTCGTCATCGCGGCCCAGGCGACCACCGAGGCCCTGGCATCGACCGCGGGTTCGACGGACTCGGGCAACACGACTGTCACGCAAACAGGAGGAAGGGTGGGTGCCGCATGACGCCGGACGACATCTTGAAGGCGCTGTACGACGAGACGATGGTGGGCAACGCCCCGGCCGTCCTCGAGTACACCGCCCAGGGCTTGGAATCGGGGATGTCCCCGGACACCTTGCTCTTCGATGCCTTGATCCCGTCCTTGGAGGAGGTAGGCGCGCGTTTCGAGCGCGGTGACTTCTTCGTCCCCGAGATGCTCGTTGCCGGGAAGGCGATGGCCGGTGCGCTGGAAGTGCTGCGTCCGCTGCTCGCCCAGACCGGTGCCGAGAGTGTGGGCACCTTCTTGATGGGCACCGTCAAAGGCGATGTCCACGACATCGGCAAGAACCTCGTCAACATCATGCTCGAAGGCGCGGGCTTCCACGTCATAGACATCGGCGTTCAGGTTCCGCCGGAGAAGTTCATCGAGGCGATCGAGGAGCACAAGCCCGACATCGTGGGAATGTCCGCCTTCTTGACCACGACCATGCCCATGTTCAAGGCCAACATCAACGCGATCGAGAAGGCGGGTCTGCGTGAAGAGGTCATCATCATGGTCGGGGGCGCTCCGGTCACCCAGGAGTACGCGGACGTCTCCGGTGCCGACGGCTACGCAGCCGATGCTGCGACCGCCGTTCGGGTAGCCAAGCAATTGATCGCCGTTCGCGCCGGCGCCGAGGCCTAGACGTGCTGCGCAAACTGCTCCCCGTAGTCGAGCACGTGGTGAAGGGGCCGGTTTGGGACTGCCAGATGTGCGGTCAGTGCGTGTTGCACTCCACCGGGATGACTTGCCCGATGACCTGCCCGAAGACGCTACGAAACGGTCCTTGCGGCGGGGTTCGCCCCGATGGCAAGTGCGAAGTGAAGCCCGAGATGCGGTGCGTGTGGGTCAAGGCCCACGACCGTGCGGAGAACATGCCGCTGCTGCCCAAGACGTGGCGCGAGGAGATCACCCACATGCGTCCGCCGGTCAATAACGAACTCAAGGGCGATTCGTCCTGGCTGAACCTGATCAACGGTCGCGACCGGCAGACGCCGGCCGGTTGGCAGGAGGGCTAGGCATGGTGGATTTCGGGGGACTGCTTGCCGATCGACGACGCCCCATCGTCACGGCTGAGTTTCCATCGCTGGACGGTGGTGATCTCGATACGGTCGCAGCCGCTCTCGAGCACTATCGGCCCTACGTGGACGCCGTGAACATCACCGATAACCCGGCCGCGCACGCGCATGCGAGCAACGTCTCGATGGCGATCGCCGTTAAGCAACTCGGTATCGAGCCGATCATGCAGGTCGTGTGTAGGGACAAGAACCGACTCGCCGCACAAGCCGACGTAGTCGGTGCTTCCATGCACGGGGTCATGACCTTCTGTGCACTCACCGGCGACGACGTCACCGCAGGCGATGAACCCGAAGCACGCCGCGTCTTCGATCTGGACAGCCCGCAGCTCATCTCCGTGATGAACGGGATCTCCCGCGGTCACTACCTCTCCGGCCGCGAGCTCAAGCACCCCAAGGAACTCCTGATCGGTGCGGTGGAGAATCCATTCGCTCCGCCGCCGGAGGTCCGAGTGCGCCGGGCGAAGATGAAGGTCGATGCCGGTGCGCGCTTCTTGCAACTGCAGATCGGTTATGAGCCCGATGCCCTGGAATCCTTCATGGCCGGCGTCGTAGCCAACGGGGTGGCCGAGCGCGCGGCGATCTTGCCGACGGTGATCTTGACCAAGAGCCCGGGTGCGCTGCGCTTCATGGACGGGCAGGTTCCCGGGATCCATGTCCCAGCGCCGGTCATCGAACGGATCGCCAACGCCGAGGATTCGGCCGAGGAGTCCTACCTGCTGGTTCGCGAGCAGGTCGAGCATGCCCTCGCGTTGCCGGGGGTGGCCGGCGTGCACATCACCGATTTCCGGCACGACGATTCACTGCGCCGACTCGTGAGCGATCTCGCGCTCGGGCCGGCCTTCGCTTCGAGCGCGGCCGCGACCGCGTAAGGCGCACGACGACCACTAACCGCACAAGCCGTAACAGCCACACAAGCCGTACCAGCCACACAAGCCAAGGAGCGCTATGCACACCACCGTCAGTTCCGCCAACCAGACGTTGACGATCGGGTCGGATCAACCCTTTTGCATCATCGGCGAGCGCATCAACCCCACCGGGCGCAAGGTCTTCCAGGAGCAACTGCGCGCCGGTGACCTATCGGCGTTGGAGAAGGATGTGGCCGATCAGGTAGCCGGTGGCGCGATGATGCTCGACGTCAATATGGGCGCACCATTGGTCGATGAGGCGGCGGTGCTCGCCGATGCCGTGAAGCTGATCCAGAGCCTGACCGACATGCCGCTATGCATCGACTCCTCGGTCGTCGAAGCCCTCGATGCCGGTCTGGCGGTCTACCAAGGCAAGGCGCTGGTCAACTCGGTGACTGCCGAGGACGAGCGGATGGAACTGATCTTGCCGCTGGTGAAGAAGTACGGGGCGGCGGTTATCGCGCTACCCAACGACGACAAGGAGATCCCCGAGGAACCGCAGCGGCGTTTCGAGCTCACCGAGTACATCGTCGAGACCGCGACCAGCAAGTACGGGATCCCCATCGAGGACATCGTCATCGACCCCCTCGCGATGCCGATCGGAGCCGACTCGCAGATGGTCGTTCGAACGATGGAGACCATCGAACTGATCGCCGACAAGATCGGGGTGAACATGACCCTGGGGGCCTCCAATGTCTCCTTCGGAATGCCCGACCGACACACCCTCAATTCCGTGTTCCTTCCGATGGCAATGGGTGCAGGATTGACGAGCGCGATCATGGACGCTCGGACGGACCAGATCGTGACGGCGGTCAAGGCGGCGGACCTGATGCTCGGTAACGACGAGTGGGGGATGAACTGGATTTCCTCGCACCGGGCGAAGGAAGCAGCGAAGGGGTAGCGGCAGTCGATGGCGGATCGGGGTTCCAAGCAGGTCTCGGGTAGCACGGGCGACGCAGATGAGGCGGTCGTCCTACCGGAGTTCGCCCCCGACAGCGAGGAACTCGAACTCGATACGACCGTCCTGATCGAGGACCCCGGCCCGGAAGTACCCAGCGTCGAGGAACCGGACACGACCGAAGTCGCCCGGGTCGCGATGGTCTTCGAACCTTCGGGCAAGCAAGTGCGAGCTCCGGTCGGAGTGAACGTCTTCGATGTGGCGAGTTGGAACGCCATCGCCGTCGACTCGACCTGCGGTGGCCACGGAACCTGCCGTAAGTGCCGGGTTCAGATCCTCGAGGGCGAGGTGCCGGCGGGCAGTGTCGACGCGCGTGCCTTCACCGAAGAGGAGATGGCCGCCGGATGGCGTCTGGCCTGCCAGGCGGCGGCGTGGAGCGATCTGCGCGTGCACGTACCACCGCTCACCACCCGACCGAAGGCATCGACGGTGGGCGTTGGCCGTCAGGTCATCCACCGCCCGACCGTTCTCAAGCGTTTCCTGGAACTACCCGAGCCGAACTTGTCGGATCAACGGCCGGACCTTCGACGCGTGATGGATGGCATCACCGACATCGCCTCATCGGCCGATCCGATGGTCCTTCGTGGATTGCCGCGCGTCCTTCGGGGTGCGGACTTCGCGGTAACCGCGGTCGTGGTGGACGACATCCTGGTGGCCGTCGAACCGGGGGACACCAGCGACCGCGTCTTCGGGATCGCCTTCGATCTGGGAACCACCAGCGTGGTCGCGACCTTGCTGGACCTCACCAACGGAATGCCGTTGGCGGTCTCATCGATGCTCAACAAGCAGCAGCGCTACGGCGCGGATGTGATCAGCCGCATCAGCGCCACCATGCTGGATCCGTCGTCGCTCGAGTCCTTGCAGCAACTCGCGCACGACACCCTCGATGAATTGACCGAGGAAGTGTGCACCGAAGCCGGAGTCGAGCGGCCTGAGGTCTATCAGGTAGCCCTAGCAGGCAACGCCACCATGGTGCAGATCGCCTTGGGCATCGATCCCGAACCCCTCGGCGTCGCACCGTTCATCCTGGCCGCCGAGGACTACCCCGATGTCAAAGCCGACGAACTCGGTATCAAGGTCAACCCCCGAGCGCGTGCCTGCCTGTTCCCCGCGCTCGGTGCGTACGTCGGTGGCGACATCGTCGCCGGGGCGCTGGCGTGCGGCATGGATCGGGATCAGCGCATCCGCTTGTTCATCGACGTCGGCACGAATTGCGAGATGATCCTGGGCAACGGCGAACAATTGCTCGCCACCGCGGCGCCAGCCGGTCCGGCATTCGAGGCAGCGTCCATCGCGTGTGGAATGCGGGCCGCGGCCGGCGCGATCGAGGTCGTCCGGATAGATGATTCCGGGTTGCAGATCGAGGCGATCGAAGGAGCCGAACCGACGGGTATCTGCGGGTCGGGGTTGGTCGATGCGGTGGCCGAGTTGGTACGGGTCGGCTTGATCGACTCCTCCGGTCGGTTCGTCCCCGATGAGGTGGCACGCGAACTTGCACCGCAGGTGGCCGACCGGTTGGTGATGCGCGGCAAGGAACGGGTCTTCGCGCTTTCCGGCGAAGTACCGATCGATCCGGCGAGCCTGGATCGGGTGGTCTACCTGTCCCAGCGTGACGTTCGTGAACTGCAATTCGCGAAGGCGGCGATCTCGACCGGCTGGGCCATCTTGCTGGAGGAGTTCGGCATCAAGCCCGAGGAGGTCCAGCAGGTGCTGCTCGCTGGATCCTTCGGTAGCTACCTGTCGCCGAAGAACGCCATTCGCATCGGGTTGGTCCCGGACATCTCCGTTCCGCGCGTGGTCAGCGCGGGGAACGTAGCCGGGGAAGGCGCGAAGATGGCGCTGTTGTCCGGTTCGGAGCGCAACGGCGCGCATACGCTGGTCGAAGTGATCAATTACGTCGAACTGTCCGATCGGGAGGACTTCAACGATCGCTTCGTGGAGGAACTGGCCTTCCCGGTCACGTGAGTGCGCCTGAGGTCGGACTCATCGCGTGCGGTGCGCTCGCGGCGGACCTTCGCGAACTGCAGGCCGAACGCCAGTGGGATGTGGCGATCTATCCGCTGCCACCGCTGCTGCACAACCACCCCGAGCAGATCGCCGGCGCGGTCGAGGACTTGCTCGATCGGCATGCCGGCCGGCACCGCACCTGGGCGATCGGCTACGCGGATTGCGGCACCTACGGGGAACTGGATGAGGTGTGTGCGCGGCGCGGACTGCGCAGGTTGGCCGGCGATCACTGCTACGACCTGTACGCCGGGCGTGAGCAGATCGCGGAGTTGATGGCGGCCGAGCCGGGCACGTACCTACTGACCGACTTCCTCGTCCAGGGCTTCCATCGCTCGGTGATCGTCGAGTTGGGCCTAGATCGGTATCCGCAGCTGCGCGAGGACTATTTCGGCAACTACCGCCAGGTCGTGTGGTTGACCGGCCGTGGGGTGGATGCGCAGCGGCGCGCCGAACTAGCCACCGCTGCCCAGCAGGCGGCCGATGCGCTCGGCCTGCCCCTGGTGACCCGGCACGTGGGGCGGGAGAACCTCGCCGCCGAAGTCGAATCCCTCTTGCCGTAACCCCCCGTTCCTGCGTCGGAGGTCGGGCGAAATCAGCGGATTTCGGCCCGACGAGTGACGCCGGAACGGGGAGGAGGTCGGGGGCGGGAAATTTCTTGGAAAAACTGGTGTACAAGAGTGCGCAACACTGATATATCTATACCGATGACTTCCACCACGTCCGAACGGGCCGGTGCTACCGCACCGGCAGCACCGACCGGCTCACTCGCCGAGCAGGCCTACGCCCGCCTGCGCCGGCTGATCTGCACGGCCGAACTCGAGCCGGGATCGGTGATCGTGGAATCCGAGTTGTGCGAACAACTCGGTATGGGCCGGACGCCAGTGCGGGAAGCCCTGCGCGCACTGGCGTCCGAGCACCTCATCGACGTCTACCCCCGCCGCGGGATGTTCGTGGCCGGGGTCGATCCCCGCGATCTGCGCGCGATCAGCGAGGTCCGCGAGCGCTTGGAGCCCTTCGCCGCCGCCTTGGCAGCGCAGCGACGCGACGAGGAGGACATCGCCATCATCGACGACGTCCTGACCGACCTCGCGGCCATCGAGGGCGATGATCTCGACGAACACCGCTCGGCCCTGATGGACCTCGACGAGCGCATCCACAAGTGCGTTTACCGGTCGACCCATAACGCCTACCTCGAGCAGAACCTGGACAGCTACTACACCCACGCGCTGCGCATCTGGTACCTCGGACTGACGAACATCACGCATCTGCAGGACGCCGTTCTCGAGCATCGCGAGCTGCTCGAGGCGATCCGCGATGGGGACGTAGAGCGGGCGACCACGGTCATGGGCAAGCACATCGAGGGCTTCGAGGCCGAGATGCGACGAGCCCTGTAATCAGGCGGCGACCACGAACAACGACGAACAACGACGAGCAACGACGGAATCCACGCAACTCAAGCAAACGAAACGAAACGAAACGATCAGGAAAAGGAAGGTAGGAGTAGATGGCTGAGGAACTGAAGGCCCCGACGAGTGCCAAGTGCGTGGTGATCGGAGCCGGGATCGTCGGCAACTCCATCGTGTATCACTTGGCGCGCTTGGGGTGGAGCGACATCGTCCAGGTCGACAAGGGTCCGCTGCCCAACCCGGGTGGTTCGACCGGGCACGCGTCGAACTTCATCTTCCCGACCGATCACAGCAAGGAGATCACCCAACTGACGTTGGAGAGCGTGCGCCAGTACCGGGAGATGGGGGTCTTCACCGAGTGCGGGGGGATCGAGGTGGCCCGTACTGAGGAGCGGATGCAAGAACTGCACCGCCGCATGCAGTCGGCGAAGTCCTTCGAGATCGAGGACACCGCCATGCTCAGCCCCGCGGAGGTCAAGGAGAAGGTGCCCTACATCGACGAGGAGGTGATCCTCGGCGGGTTCTGGACTCCTTCGGTCGGAGTGGTCGACTCGCTTCGGGCGGGGACGATCATGCGCGAGCGGGCCCAGGAGATGGGGGCGCTGAGCAGTTTGCCGAATACCGAGGTGCTCGACATCGAGGTCACCGACGGCAAAGTATCGGCCATCGTCACCGATCGGGGCACTATCGAGACGGACTGCGTCGTGGTCGCGTGTGGCTGTTGGAGCCCGCGGATCGCGGCGATGGCCGGTGCCGCCATCCCGTTGACTCCGGCGGTGCATCAGATGAAGGACATCGGTCCGGTGCCGTTCTTCGCCGACGCCAAGGGTGATATCGAGTGGCCGATCATCCGCGACATGGACACCTTCATGTACGAGCGGCAGCACGGAACGGGCCTGGAGATCGGCTCCTACGCCCACCGGGCGATCTTGTACGAGGCAGATGAGATCCCCTCGAACGAACAAGCTGCGCTCTCGCCGACCGAGATGCCGTTCACGCAAGAGGACTTCGACCTGCAAGACGAGCACGCGATGGAACTCATGCCCGACATCGTGGGCGATGAGAACATCGGCGAGAAGTACGCGTGCAACGGCCTGCTTTCGTTGACCCCGGATGGCGCGCCCATCTTGGGCGAGACACCCGAGGTCAAGGGCCTGTGGTCCGCTGCCGCGGTCTGGATCAAGGAAGGTCCGGGAGTCGGCAAGGCCATGGCCGAGTGGATCGTCGAGGGTGAGCCCGAGATCGACCTACACGGCGCGGACATCGCCCGCTTCTACGAGCATCAAAAGACGCGCGAGCACGTGGTGGCTCGTACGTCCGAGGGATTCATCAAGACCTACGGGATCATCCACCCCGGCGAGCAGTGGACGGCGAACCGCAATGTGCGGCTATCCCCGTACTACGAGCAGCAAAAGGCCCTCGGGGCGGTCTTCTACGAGGCCGCCGGTTGGGAGCGGGCCTTCTGGTACGAGGTGAATGCACCGCTCGTCGAGAAGTTCGGCGACGCAGTGATGCCGCGAACCGCGGAGTGGGATTCGCGTTGGTGGTCCCCGATCATCAACGCCGAGCACCTGCAGATGCGCGAGACCGCGGGGATGATCGACCTGACTCCCTTCGCGATCTTCGACATCACCGGTCCGAGCGCGCTCGATGTAGTGCAGCGCACGGCAGTGCGCCAGATGGACGTGGCGATCGGCAAGGTCATCTACACCCCCGTGCTCACCCCGCGCGGAGGGTTCAAGTCCGATCTGACCATCATGCGGTTGGGCAAGAACCACTTCCGGGTGGTTACCGGTGGTGCGCACGGTATGGCCGACCGCAAATGGTTCGCCGATCAACTCCCCGCCGACGGAACCGCACAGTTGCAAGACCTCACCTCGTCGATGACCACTTTGGGTGTGTGGGGGCCGAATGCCCGGGCGATCATCCAGTCGCTGACCAGCGCGGATATGTCCCACGAGGGTCATCCGTTCGGAACCTGCCGCGTTATCGAGATGGGCTCGCTGCGGGTGCTCGCTTCGCGGATCTCCTACGTGGGCGATCTCGGCTGGGAGCTCTACCTGCCCATCGAGCAGGGCGCGAAGCTCTGGGAGATGGTCTGGGAAGCCGGACAACAGCACGGCCTGATCGCGGTGGGAGTCGGCGTCTACGGAACCACCGGGCGGATGGAGAAGGGCTATCGGGCCTACGGGGCCGAACTCGACTCCGAATACAACGTGATCGAAGCGGGCATGGCGCTGAAGAAGGTGAAGGAAGCCGACTTCACCGGCAAGGAGGCCTACCTCAAGCACCGCGAAGAGGATCCGGTCGCGCTGATGTGCACGCTGTCGGTGAGTGACCACACCAGTTCCAATGGCGAGAAGCGCTACATGCTGGGCATGGAGCCGATCCTCACCCTCGACGGTGCGCCCATCACCGACAAGAGCGGTCGACGCTCGTTCGTCACGAGCGCCGGCTCCGCGCCGTCACTCGGCAAGCACCTGTTGATGGCCTACCTGCCCCCCGAGCACGCGGTGGAGGGCAAGGAACTGCTCGTCGAGTACCTCGGCGAGCGCTACCCGGTGGTGGTGGAACGCGCTAGTGCCACGCCACTGTTCGACCCGAATAACGAACGGATCGTGAGCTAATGGAAATCTGCGTTTGCATCAAGCGCTATCCCTCGCTCGGCAGTGCCATCGTGCTGACCGAGGACGGGATGGCGATCGATACCGACAAGCTCGGCTTCACGCTCAGCCCGCACGAGGAGTGTGCGGTCGAGGCAGCCGTCCAGCTCAAGGAAGAGCACGGCGGAACGGTCACGCTGGTCACTCTCGGGCCGGAAGGTGTCGAGGAGCAGATCCGCGAGCAGTTCGCGATCGGTGCGGACCGCGCCATCTGGGTTCGATCGGAGACCACCGATGTGGACCCGCAGGCTGCTGCTGCCGCGTTGGGCGATGCCATCGAGGCGGACGGCACTGCGTTCGATCTGATCCTGCTGGGATCAGAGAGCGCGGACAACGCCAATGCGCAAACAGGCGTGCGTCTTGCCCACCGGCTCGGGCGCCCGGTAGCCACCGCGGTCAAGGGGATGTCCATCGCCGATGGCACCGCGACCGTCGAACGAGCCGTCGGCACGATGCGCGAGGTCTACACGGTGCCGCTACCGGCGGTGGTGACGGTCAAGGATGGTCTGAACATCCCCCGTTACCCATCGGTGCCGGGTCGCATCAAGGCGCGCAAGAAGCCCATCGAGGAAGTCGCCGGCAATCTGGCGGATCCACGGATCGAACTCATCGGTCTTACCGTCCCTGTGCGCGAGTCCAAGGGTGCGCAGGACCTCGGTGCCGGCGACGAAGCCGCCGACGCCCTCGTCGACGTCATGAAGCAGATCGGAGTGTTGTCATGATCATCGTCTATGTCGATCACGACCGCGGGGAGATCGACCCGCTGTCCTTCCAGGTCGTCAGTGCTGCTCGCACCCTCGACGACGACGTCCAGGCTGTGGTCGTTGGACCCAACGCGGAGAAGTGCGCCGATGAACTCGGCAACTTCGGTGTGCGTACCGTGCACCACGGCACGCACGATCGGATCGCCGACTACACACCGCTGGCGAATGCCCGAGCCGTGTTGGATGTCATGGATCGGCTGACACCCCGCGCGGTGTTCGCGGCCGGTACGCCCCGTGGCAGCGAGGTTCTCGGGCATATCGCCGCTATCCGCGATCTGCCGCTGGTCACCGAATGCAGCGCCATCGAGTTGACCGGACCGGACACCGCTGAGGTCACCCGCGCGCGTTGGGGCGGCAATCTGCTCGAGCGCAGCAAGGTCAGCACCCCCGTGCTGCTCGCCACGATCCAGGCTCACGCCTACGCCGCCACAGAGGACCCCGGCGCGGCGCAGATCGAGGCCTTCGATGTGCCGGTGACCGATGCCGACCTCATCGTCGCGATCGTTGACCGCACCGGGGCCCAGGCAACCGGTGTCGGCCTCGCCGAAGCGAAGGTCGTTATCTCCGGCGGCCGCGGTATGGATGGACCGGAAGCCTTCGCGATGCTCGAGGAGCTTGCCGACATCCTCGGTGGCGCCGTGGGCTGTTCTCGGGTGGTCACCTCCGCAGGCTGGCGTCCGCATGCCGAGCAGGTGGGGCAGACCGGCACCAAGGTCGCGCCCGAGTTGTACTTGGCCTTCGGTATCAGCGGAGCCACCCAGCACATCGCCGGGTGCAAGTCCGCGAAGACCCTGATCGCGGTCAATACCGATGCCCAGGCACCGATCATGACCCACGCGGATTACGCGGTGGTCGACAACTTGCACACGCTGCTGCCAGCACTCATCGAGAAAGCCCGCGCCGCTAAAGGCGCCTGACGCTTCGGAGAAGTCTTGCCAACCGACATCGAGATCGCCCAAGCGGCGACCCTTCGGCCCATCTCCCAGATCGCCGAAGTCCTCGGGATCCCCGAGGAGGCGCTCGAGCCCTACGGGCGCACGAAGGCCAAGGTGCAACTGGACTGGCTGCTGCAACAGCCGGTGCGATCTTCCGCGCGGATGGTCTTGGTAACGGCCATCAGCCCCACGCCGCCGGGCGAGGGCAAGACGACCACCACGGTCGGTCTCGGCGATGGTCTGCGACACATCGGCAAGGACGCGATGATCGCCCTTCGCGAGCCGTCCCTCGGCCCGGTCTTCGGTATGAAGGGCGGAGCGGCCGGCGGGGGTCGAGCGCAGGTGGTCCCGATGGAGGACATCAACCTGCACTTCACCGGCGACTTCAATGCGATCGCATTAGCGAACAACCTGCTAGCGGCGTTGATCGACAACCACGTCCATCACGGCAACTCGTTGGGCATCGATGTTCGGCGGGTCACCTGGAAGCGCGTGGTGGACATGAACGACCGTGCGCTGCGGGACATCACGGTGGCACTCGGCGGCCCGGGCAACGGCTTCCCTCGCCAGGACGGATTCGACATCGTCGTCGCCTCGGAGATCATGGCTATCTTCTGCCTGGCGACCGACCTCGAGGACCTCAAGGAGCGCATCGGGAAGATCGTCGTCGCCTACACCCGCGACAAGGAGCCGATCTGCGCGCGCGACCTGAATGCCCAGGGCGCGATGGCGGTACTGCTGAAGGATGCACTCGCACCGAATCTGGTGCAGACGCTGGATGGCACTCCGGCGTTCGTGCATGGAGGACCGTTCGCCAACATCGCGCACGGCTGCAACAGCGTTATCGCCACCACCGGTGGTCTGCGGCTTGCCGATTACGTCGTCACCGAGGCGGGATTCGGGGCCGACCTCGGCGCCGAGAAGTTCATCGACATCACGTGCCGAAGCGCGGGTTTGCGGCCATCGGCGGCGGTGATCGTTGCCACCGTGCGTGCCCTTAAGTTCCACGGCGGCGGGGATGCCAAGAACCTGACGACCGAAGATCTCGATGCCCTGAAGGCGGGCATGGTGAACCTCGAACGCCACATCGCGAACGTGCGCGATCACTACGGCGTTCCCCCCATCGTGTCCATCAACCGATTCGTCTCCGATACCGACGCCGAACTTGAACTGTTGCGCTCGCACGTGGAATCCCTGGGCGTGCCGATCGTGCTCGCCGATCACTGGGCGCAAGGCGGCGCCGGAGCAGCGGATCTGGCGCGCGCCGTGGTCGAGATCTGCGAAACGGACACCAGGGCCGTCGATTCCGGTCACGACTCCTTCGTCTACCCCGACCACGCCTCGCTGTGGGAGAAGATCGAGTCCATCGCGACGAAGATCTACGGGGCATCGGAGGTGACGGCCGATGCCAAGGTGCGCACTCGGCTGCGCGAACTCGCCGAAGAGGGCTATGGACACCTACCGGTGTGCATCGCCAAGACCCAATACTCCTTCTCGACCGACCCGTCCTTGCGCGGAGCGCCATCGGGTCACTCGATGAACATCCGCGAGGTGCGTCTATCGGCCGGCGCCGGCTTCATCGTGGTCGTGTGCGGGGACATCATGACGATGCCCGGGCTACCGAAGGTTCCCTCGAGTGAACGCATCGACGTGCAAGACGGTCAGGTAGTCGGGCTGTTCTGATCGTGGGCCACACCACCGATCCGCGGCCGACGATCCGGCTGGAGGACGTCACTGCGAAGAGTTCCCGGGAGATCGACCGGATCGACCGGGTGGTCGTGGAATCTCCGTTGACCATCACCGTCGGCGAACACGTGCTGGCGACCACGATGCGAACACCCGGGCACGATCTGGATCTGGCGGCCGGGTGGCTGGTGTCCGAAGCCGGACTGCGCCGCGCGGACGACATCGTCGGGATGAGGGCCTTCGCCGCCTCGGCCCGGGCGGGCGATACCGATGGCAGGAACAAGCCCGAGGAAATCGACACGGTTCGGGTGGAACTCGCGGCCGGTATCGAACCACCACGACCACGCGCCTACGTCACGTCGAGCTCTTGTGGAGTGTGCAGCGCAGACGTGCTGGACGCCTTCCCCGAGCCCTACGCTCCGTTGCACACTTCGGACTGGAAACTGCAACCCGGACAGGCCCTGGAACTGGTGCGACAGATGCGGGCCCGGCAGAAGATGTTCGACCTCACCGGCGCGCTGCATGCCGCGGCACTCGTCGGACCGATGTCCGAAGTGCTGTACGTGCGCGAGGATGTCGGCCGCCACAATGCCGTGGACAAGGTGATCGGGCATGCGTTGATGGAAGGCGAACTCCCGCTCACCGATCACGTGCTCGTGGTCAGCGGGAGGGTCTCCTATGAGATCGTGGCGAAGGCCCTTACCGCGTGCGTCGGGGCGCTCGTGGCGGTGTCCGGTCCGACCACACTGGCAGTCGATGTCGCCCGGGCGCACGATTTCCTACTCATCGGCTTCGCTCGCGATGACCGTATGAACGTCTATTCCGGAGGGGCTTGGATCCACGCATGACACTGACTCGCGAGTACGCGGCTTGGTCGCCGGAACAAGCCGAGGAGATCATCGCTCCCATCGTGCTGACCCCCGGTCCGATCCTGCGGTGCCTGCAGGCGATCCAGGAACGGTTCGGCTACGTACCGGCTGACGCGGTCGCGCTCGTTGCGCAGCGGTGCAACGCCACGCGCGCCGATGTCCACGGGGTGCTGACCTACTACGCCGACCTTCGCACCCAACCCCCCGCTGCGATCCCCGTGCGCCTGTGCGCCGCGGAAGCGTGCCAGGCCGTCGGTGGGCGGGAATTGCAGCGTGCCTGGGAGCAAGCGTGCGAAGGTGATCAGCATCTCGGTGAATTGACCGGCGGTAACGAGCCCGTGTTCTGCCTGGGCAACTGCGCTCTGGGCCCGGCCGCACTCGTCGGTGACCGACTCCTCGGTTATGCGAGCGTGGAACGGATCGAAGCGGCGGTGCGCCGGCAGCACGAGCAGCAGGGACTCCAGGAAGGGGAGCGGTCATGACGACATGGTTCGTTCCGCGCGATGCCGCAGCCCGATCCGTCGGCGCGGACGACGTTGCCCAGGCCCTTGCTGAACAGGGTCATCGGGTGGTGCGCACCGGCAGTCGGGGCATGCTGTGGTGTGAACCGCTCGTCGAATGCGCCCCCGAACCCGGCGGCGCTCGGGTGGGCTGGTCCAACGTCACCCCCGAGGACGTCGCCGAAGGCCGGCTGCAAGAAGGCGCGACCAATTACCTCGGTGTCGTGGCGCAAGTGGACTACCTGGCCAAGCAGGACCGCTGGGTATTCGAGCGCGTAGGCGTGATCGACCCACTCGATCCCGACGACTACCTCGCCAACGGTGGCCTCGCCGGCCTGCGCGCTGCTTTGGGGAGATCACCCGAGGCCGTTATCGACGAGATCGTCGAATCCGGACTACGCGGACGCGGTGGCGCCGGATTCCCCGCCGGCATCAAATGGCGCACCGTCGCCCAGACGGCGCCTTGTCCGCATGCCGGCGAACCTGCTGGTGCCCCCGCCCACAAGTACATCTGCATCAACGCCGACGAAGGCGACAGCGGAACGTTCGCCGATCGGATGCTCATCGAGGGTGATCCGTTCTGCTTGCTCGAGGGAATGACGGTCGCCGCGCACGCTGTCGGCGCCGACAAGGGCATCGTCTACCTGCGATCGGAGTATCCGGACGCCATCGAGGTCCTCCAGGAAGCGATCGTGATCGCTCGGGAACGCGGATGGCTCGGTTCCTCGGTACTCGATACCGACCTTGCCTTCGACGTCGAGGTGTACGTCGGTGCCGGATCGTACGTATGT
>Ga0102934_1001659_pt1 | contig 15572 bp, 14 predicted proteins | sample SalPonR2_A_D1_MG_FD_78175 | JGI IMG/M metagenome (GOLD analysis project Ga0102934, IMG submission 78175) | Salt pond soil microbial communities from South San Francisco under conditions of wetland restoration - Salt Pond MetaG R2_A_D1_MG | ecosystem: Environmental > Aquatic > Marine > Intertidal... | reverse complement strand
GGAGAAACACCCGGGAAAACACTGCTGGCTATTTCCGCTGTCCCCTTCGCTAAAAAGGAGGTCATTCCGGTTTCCATCATGACCACTGCCATCATACTCATCGTCATCACGGTAACTGTAGAAGGTATAGCTTGTTTAATCAAAGACCCCAATACCTCTCGCCCGTAATGTTTTTTCCATAAACCCTTTTTAATAAAATATATAATTGCAATTACAACTGATAAAAAAACAAGGGTACCGGGTGTAGTTAAAATAGCAATCGGGGAATAAGAAGCGGTCGCTTCATTGACGACCCCTAAGGCTGTTTCGGTCCGGGGGAATGAAAGACCGATTTCAAATTTAGAGAGCATGCTTTTTAAAGGTGTTAAATAAATTCCAAAAGCCAAGATTAAAAGGGCATAGTAAGGTGCAAAAGCGGTATGGAAACTCATCGTATTTTTACTTTTCTTCTTTTTAACCGGATTATTATTATACCATCTAGTTTTAGGTAAAATGAGGGTCCCCACTCCCATACCAACTAAGCCTGCCACTAAGGACGCTATATAGGGTAAAACAAAGTTAGCAGTGACGATTAAAGTTAAGCCCATGCTTAAAGCTATCGCTAAAGCAGCCGGAGCTCCTTTTTTTAATCCTTCTTTACCATTATACAAATAGGAAATACTTAAACCGGTCACAATACAAACGATGGTTAAGAAGATACTGCTCCAAAAGGCAAGACCGCCGGGATCAAGATTGGTCATCTTAAGTAAGGCGGCATAAGAAGATCCTAAAGAACCGAAGGTTACCGACCAGGCCCTACCCAGTAAGGCAGAACTCGTAGCTATGACCGGGCTAAAACCGAGGCCGACTAATAAAGGGGCAGCAACTGCTACCGGGGTACCGAAACCGGCTACTCCCTGCAGTAAGGAAACAAACCCCCAACTTATGACTAAAAGCTGTAAGACCTTTGTCTTACCGGTTAAACCGGTAAAGGTTCTGGCGATGACATCAAATCCGTTTATTTTAGATACAATATTATATAAGGCCATTGCACCCCAGATTATATATAAAATAAAAATTGTTGTCCAAAGTCCTTTTAAGGAAGCAACTGCAAGTAGTTTTAGATTAGCTCCAAAAAATAAATATCCTATCACTGCAGCAGCAAACCAGCTGAATGCACCTGATTTACCCCCACTCCATCTAAAACCCATAATTAAGGTAAGTACTGCAACGATTGGAATAAATGATAAAAACCAATAGAAAAAATTAAGTTCGAATTCCATGACATTATCTTCCTTTCAAGCAAGCACAATTTTTTATTAGTATAACAAAATATGATTTTACTGTCAATACTAAAATTATCCAATGTATGAATTTAAGCAATTATTTTAATACAATCATTTAATTTTTAGTTCTAAAAGCTTTACAATTTTATTTTAGTGTGATATATTAACTGTATTAATATTTATACTGAAATATAATTAAATATAAAAAGGAGGAGTTCTATGAGAAGGAAAGTATTGAGTATTTTTATCCTTACTAGTATCTTAGTAGTTGGTGTCTTTGGAATTGTAACCGCACAGGATTATCCGACAAAACCCGTCCAATTTATTGTCCCCTGGTCTCCCGGTGGTGGTAGTGACACTTTAATGAGAATAGTTGCTAAATATTTAGAAGAGTATATTGGTGAAGCCGTGCCTGTTATTAATAAACCCGGAGTAAGTGGAACCCTAGGTTTAAAGGAACTCAAAGAAAAACCGGCTAACGGTTATCATATAGGCCAGATCCATGAAGGTCTACTGGCTGCTCACCATGTTGGCATTACAGAACTAAATTATAATGACTTCACACCTGTAGCATCAATGACAAACTCGCCTCAGTTTTTAGCTGTAAGAGCAGATGCACCCTACAGCAATCTGGAAGAGTTTATTGAATATGCTAAAAATAATCCAGGCGAAATCTCTTTTGGAGTTACTTTAAAAGGTATACCCCACATTTGGACAGCTATTTTAGAATCGAAACTAGAAACTAAATTCAATTATGTCGGTTATGAAGGTACCGGAGAAAGAGTTCAAGCCTTAGCCGGTGGTTTTATTGATGCAGGACCAATCGACTATGCTTCTGGTATCCAGTTTGTTGAATCCGGCAAATTCAAGTTTATTGCCTTTGCTGCAGAAGAAAGATCTGAAAAACTGCCTGATCTACCTACCTTTGCAGAACACGGTTATGACATTATCTGGAGTGTCCAGCGGGGAATAGTCGTACCCCAGGGTACACCTCAAGATGTAATTGATGTATTAGAAGAAGGATTAAGAAAAACAGCTGATAATGAAGACTTTGTGGCCGATGTAGAAAAAGCAGGTGGAGAAGTTAAATTTAGAGGACAGGATAATTATATAAATTACCTTGAAACACTTGATAAAGATATAGCTGCTGTAGCAGATCAAATTGAATAATAGTTAATTTGAAATGAAAACAAAGAAAAAAGCTGTGGGGGACTTGATGATCAATCCCCTGCAGCCTATATTTAATTAATAATTTAAAGGAGTCTTAGATTATGGGTGAATTGATTGTAGGCATACTTTTTTTAATATTGAGTCTAATAATATTTTTCCAGGCTGGCAACTTGCCAGATTCGAGTTATGAACCACTTGGCCCTGCCGGTTTTCCCAGAATTATCGTGTTAGCGATGGGGATACTATCTATTTTTCTAATTGTTAAAAAATTAAAATCAATGGATTTAAGCCAAGCAGGATTAGATTTTAGAGAAATATTTAAGGAATATAAGTTGATTTTCATAACCCTGGTTAATTTTTTAATCTACATACTTATCATGAGGTATATAGGTTTTAGAATTTCAACCTTTATATTCGTCTTTACTACCCAGCTATTACTGGGGCCTAGAAAAGAGAAAAAATATCTCATAATTGGCTCGATTGCCCTGGTGATCAGTTTAGGTTCATATTATTTTTTCCAAAATTATCTGGGAGTTATCTTCCCGGCCGGTATATTTTTTGAATAAAAATTATTTGAATACTTATAAAAAGAGGGATTTCTATGATAGATATGTTTTTATTAGGATTTGAACATATATTAAGCTTTAACTTATTATTAAACATGTTTTTGGGAGTACTTGCCGGTATCATTGCCGGAGCTATTCCCGGATTCACAATTACGATGGCAATTATACTAACTTTACCCTTTACCTTTGCCATGAGCCCTACAGTCGGAATCGCAACAATGTTGGGAGTTTTCGTAGGAGGTCTTTCAGGTGGTTTAATTACTGCTGCCCTTCTAGGTATTCCTGGAACCCCCTCAGCGGTAGCAACTACCTTTGATGCTTTTCCCATGGTAAGAAATGGCCAACCCGGTAGGGCTCTTGGTATTGGTATTTGGGCTTCCTTTTTTGGTTCCTTACTGAGCATGGTACTATTAATAACCCTGGCACCTCAGGTAGCTAATTTAGCCATGAAGATCGGTCCCTGGGAATACTTTTCCCTTATTGTCTTTGCCTTAACTATAATTGCCAGTGTAACGGGTGATTCAGTAATTAAAGGATTAATGGCAGGACTTTTAGGTCTTTTAATCGCAACCATCGGTCTTGACCCCTTAAGCGGTACTGCCCGTTTTACCTTCGGGATCGGCTTTTTAGAAGCAGGGGTTCCCTTTTTAACAGTTTTAATAGGGATCTTTGCCGTCTCAAGGCTACTATCAGAACTAGAAAACAAAGAAGAGGTAAAACAGGGAGAAGAATTAGTGACAGGTAAAATTAAATTTGAGATTTTCACTTCCTTAAAAGAAGTTTTAGGACAGCCTATAAATTTGATAAGGTCTTCCTTGCTTGGAGCACTTATCGGAGCAATACCCGGAGCTGGAGCAAGTATTGCTAACATACTTGCCTATGACCAGGCTAAAAAAGGTTCGAAACACCCTGAAAAATTTGGTACAGGTATTCCTGATGGAATTATCGCTTCAGAGGCCGGCAATAACTCCACTGCCGGTGGAGGTCTAATTCCCATGATAGCTCTGGGTATTCCCGGAAGTGCAGTAAGTGCTGTAATGCTAGCAGCCTTACAGATTCACGGTATTAACCCTGGTCCCATGTTGATTATCAACAACCCGGAAATCGTTGGTACTATCTTTGTCGGCTTTTTCATTGCCACAATTTTTATGCTTCTTATTCAGTTTTGGGGAGCAAGATTGTTTTTGAAAATAACACATATTCCAAAGTATATTCTGGTACCAACAGTTATGGCTTTATGTGTAATTGGTTCCTACCTCTTAAATAATAGATATAGTGACCTTTACATCTTATTCGTAATGGGGGTAATAGGATATTTCCTCAAAAAGTACAACTTTTCTTTAGCACCTGTTATCTTGGGAGTTATATTGGGTCCAATTGCTGAAACTAATTTAAGAAGGGCCATGATGACAAGTCAGGACTGGACACTCTTTTTTACAAGACCAATCTCACTCGGCTTTTTAATCTTAGGCTTACTTTCAATAATGTATTCCATCTGGCAGAACTATTCTGTCAAGAAAAAAGCAAATAATACTTAAACTATTAAAGGGGTTGAAATAATGGCAGAAAGATATGTATTAACCGAAATGAGCTGGCCGGAAGTAGAAAAAGCTTTAAAAACTGTTGAAATAGCAATTATCCCGGTCGGTGCTCATGAACAACACGGGCCAAATCTAGCCGAAAGTTGTGATGCAGTTCGGGCGCGGGAGTTCAGTAAATTAGCAGCAGAAAGACTTTACCCTTATGTAGTTGTAACCCCAACTATTAATATGGGAATTTCATACCACCACATGCCCTTTCCCGGCACTATAACATTGAGGCCAGAAACACTGATTGAATTGTTGCGCGATATATGCAACTCACTGAAAAAACATGGGCTTAAAAAGTTCTTGTTTCTTAATGGCCACGGGGGAAATTCCACAACCTTAGATATCGCCACAAAAATTTTGCATGAGGAAGAAAATATTGAAGTAGCTCAGGTCAAGTATACCGACCTGGCTCCAGAGAGCCTGGCAAAATATATCCATTCGGAAGAATTCGGTCACTCCTGTGAAAGGGAGGTTTCGGAAGCTCTTTATTTAATACCAGAGATCGTGAAAACAGACAGTATTGAAAAAAGTAAGACTAAAAAATTTCCTATTAATAATGTGTCTCCGGTAAGCGGTGGTCCTTTTACCATGGGTTATAGCTGGGATCAAAAAAGTATCAATGGAGCCCTGGGAGATGCCACCCAGGCCAGTAAAGAAATTGGAAAAGCAATCTGTGATGAGGCCTTAGATAATTTAGCCAAATTCATTGAAGAGTTCATGGCTTATAAAAAATAATTTTAAAAACAGATTAAATGGGACAGCGGATTATCGGCTGTCCCTTTTTGTATTAAATATTAAGTTTTTCATAAATTTTATAAGGTAAAGCCATAATTAATTGATCTTTAGCTATTTTACCGTGCGGCCTGCTGCCACCGCATCCCAAGGAAATATTTACTTTCCCTTTCTTAAGAGGAATAGCAGTAGCTTCACCACACATTCCTCCCACACCGCTTATAAAGCTTTCTGTCCAATCACCTTTTAGTTTTGTTACTTCTCTTATTATCGGCATGAATTCTTGCGGAGTCCCAATTTTCATAACTATATCCGGCTCTATATCAGGTGCTTGGTTAAGAGGAAAATATATTATATATTTTTCACCATAATCTAAGGTGTGAGATTTTTTAAGGTAATGCCGGGCTTTTTGTCTGGTCTCCGCATCATTCCAGGCCACTAGGGTAGATGCTAAATTATTTAACTTCTCTTTATTAAATTTTTCTAACCCTAAATTAAATCTGGCTAAAGGACAGTTAATATCCTGATGGAAAGTATAAAATGTCTTGCCTTTTCTAGCTTCTCCCACAAAGGCACAGTAACTTCTGCTCGTTTTAACTCGGTTTATATTATCTGGCTTATTAGTTTTTATTTTTATACCCATTTCATTCTTTAACATATCATATTACCCCTAATAATTATTAATACATGTAATCTCGAGTTAAAGGTAATTCTATATTCTTACCTTTTGTAAATAATATTTGGTGAACAGAAGTATCAAGAAAGCGGAAAGTAGCAACTACTCCTGCCAGAAATAGTCTCCATCTCCTTACAAACTTCTCATCAAACATCTCTTCGACTTCATCGGTTACTTCTTCATAATTATCATACCAGTTTTCCGCTGTCAGTGAATAATGGAATCCGATATTTTCTACATCCTGTACTAAAAAATTATGTTCGGGTAGTTCCCAGATAACTTCCCTGAGAGAAGGTATATATCCCCAGGGGAAAATATATTTTTCGAGCCAGGCATTAGTGGGTTGTTCTTTGGGGTGAGTTATCGTATGTAGTAAGGATAGACCGCCTTCTTTTAACATTTTATTGACAGCTTCAAAATATTCGGGAATGTGCTCCTGACCAACATGTTCAAACATTCCGATACTTACTATTTTATCAAACTCAACATCTTTTTCAGCTAAATCTCGATAATCCTGTTCCCTGATCTCAATACTATCTTCTAAACCTTTTTCAGCTACTTTTTGGCGAGCACCCTCTACCTGTTCTTCACTTAAGGTGATGCCAACTACTTTTACTCCATACTGTTCTACCGCTTTAATCGCTACTGAACCCCATCCACAGCCAATATCAAGCAGTTTTTCTCCGGGCTGTAGATTCATTTTCTTCAGAATGTGGTCTATCTTTTGTAATTGAGCTTCTTTTAGATCATCATCTTTAGATTTAAAATAGGCGCAGGAATAAGTCATAGTCTCATCCTGCCAAAGTTTAAAGAAATCATTACCTAAATCATAATGATCCTGTACACCTTCTTTTTGATCTTCAAAAGTAGCCTCTTTTTGATGTTCCCAGAATTCATCCGGGATATAATCCCCGGCGTCTTCCATTAACCGGTTAACATTTCTGGCCCCTAACTTTAATACTTCTTTTAAGTTTCCTTCCAGATCGATATCGCCTCTCATGTAAGCTTCGCCAAGCTTCAATTGAGGCTGCTTGCGAATCTCATTTAACGCAAGCTTTTCATTAAAGATGATTCTAAATTCTGAGTCTTGTTCAGGCTGATCTCCGAAACTGTCTGTCTGACCGTCCCAATAAGTTACCTCAAAATTTGCTCCTTGTACTTTGTTAAATACCATCTGTAATAGCTTCTTTTGAAACATATTTATTACCCCCTATTTAGATATTAGCTTAAATCATTAATAATCAATAATTTGCTAAAAGGAATAATAGAGATAATGGTCTATTGAAAATAAATCTTATATATTACTTTAAATATTAAAGTGTAATACCCTTTTTTATTTTTTAACAAATGTTCATTAAAATCAGGCTCTCTTATAAGCCCTTTCCCTATCTTTATGGTATTTTGAAAGAAAGTAGTTCAAAGTAACTACTGAAACCAAGGATGTAATACCTAATAACAGCCAACTGTATGCATAAGTGCCGGTCCTGTCAGCTATATATCCAAAGATAGGCGGACCCACTATAATACCGATTCTAATGAATAAAAGAGAAAGTCCAATCCCCATCCCTGCCTTTTCTTCTCCGACCTGATCTGATACTTCAGAAAAATATAGGCCGTGCCAGCCCCGCCCGGTCGCTCCCAGGAGAAAAGCTAAAACCATGATAATGGGTAAAGCTGGATTAAAGTTACTTAAAAAGGCAAAGGCGAGAGAAACTAGACTCATCAATATACCTACAATAAAAAAGCCTCTTCTTTCAACTCCACCCAGAAGTTTACCGTTTAAATAACCCCAGCCTGTTCTGCCGACCATACTCCCGACCTGTAATACCATAAAACCTAGTCCGGCTGTTACTTCAGAAAAATTATAATCAGTAAATAAAAAGAAACTAAAATGCGTAACTACCACACCAGATACCGCTCCAAAAATTATTCCTAAAACACATAATAATACCAAATATTTATTATTAAAAAATAAACCAATATTCTTTAAAAAGGAATTATTGGAATCTTTTTTAACCTGGTCAGAATTATTATTTTTGTCCTGATAGGTAAAATAAAAGACTGCTCCCACTATTAGAAATAGGCCGCCTAATAAAATGACTAACATCTTCCAGCCTAACTGCACTCCTAGCCAGGGCAGTACACTGGCGCCTGCCACTCCTCCCAGGGCAAAACCCATGGTCATAATTCCCATGGCGGTGGCCTGGTTGTCTCCCCTAAACCATTCCGCAACTGCTTTACTAGTCGACGGTAATATGATGCTCAATCCTAAGCCATTTAACATAGCAAATAACATCAGTAAAATGAAGCCATTGGCCAGGGAATGAAGGGTTATGAATACTCCCATGAAAGATAAACCCCAGAATATACTGCGTTTAACACCAAAATAATCGGCAATCCGGCCCGAAAAAAGTACTACTACGGCCATACTGATAAACAGAAAGGTGGAATATAGTCCCACCTGAGCTCTCGTTAAATCAAATTCAGCCTGTAAAAAGGGAAATAAGGTCATTATACCATTTCTATATACACCAGCGAAAAATCCAGCTGCTGTTATTATCATTAGAACTTTCCAATTAAATTCGTTATTACTACTTTGATTATCTTGCATTATGGACACTCCTTTAGCATCAATGTATTAAGAATTAAATATATAATATTTTTATTATGCCTATCTTAGATTATCTTATTATAACAGTTATCAGCATCATTATAAACAAAATAATAACATATTTTTAAGCTTCTTTATGTAAAAAAATAACCCCTCGAATGAGGGGCAATTTATTTATATATATTAAATTATATTTTATTTTACAATCATTACAGAACTTTTTGCATGTCTTACTACTTTTGCAGTTATACTTCCTAAGAAAAATCTTTTTATTCCACCGATACCTTTATCAGCCAATACTATCATGTCAATATCATTTTCTTCCGCATAATCACAGATTACATCAGCTGGGTCTCCATACTTTATGATTTTCTTTATTTTGGTATCTACATCTTTAAAATGTTCTGCAGCTTCTTTCAATATCTTCTGGGCTTTTTCTTTTATTTCTTCTTTATTCATTTCTCTTAACTCTTCAATTGTTTTATCAGGGATATATGCATCTACTTCTCTTAACTTTATATCAGGTGATTCCAATACTGTGATTATATCAACTTCACTTTCAATGGACTTGACCATTTCTGCTAACTTGTCAGCCGCTTGTTTAGATTTCTCCGAACCATCTACTGCCAATAGAATCTTCTCCATGATACCCCTCCTTTTCGTTGCTTTTTGTTATTATAAAATAAATATTATGACGGGGTACATTTTTTATATTATTTCTTCTTACAATATAATTATATCTAATTTTACAGAATTTTTCCATAAATATTTTGGTTATTTCAAAATAATTTATTTGAATATATTTTTTCTTTACAACATCTCCCTTTATATCTTTTTACCTTTGTTGACTTTTATTCAATACTATCTCCTATAAAGTAATCTCCCATTCTGAGAAAAAAAATAACCCCGATAAAGGGGCTAATATTTGTAGAAATTTATGTAATTTTATTTTACGATATTTTCTTTCCTTCTGATGATACTGACTTATCATTTTTATAATAGATCTTATAACTTTTTTGGTCTATACCGTATTTATTGACCAATTTTTGAATTAATTTATTAACCACATTGGGACTTAACTTGGTTTCAATATAGATCTTCCTATTTTTTAACTGCATTGGTTCTGGTTCTTTAATTTGATCTTTGTTGTAAGAAAAATAGGAACGACTGATAAATTTAAAATCGTCATCATTAATAAAGGCCACAAACTTGTCAGGGTTCCTGTTTTTTAATAACTTGCAGGTCTCTACCAACATATCTGACCAGCTCTCTACTTCCTTACCTTCCTCCTCGATGTAAAAGGCAGAAGGCTCTTTTTCTCTGAAATTTTCATCAAGATAATGAACATTATTCTCCTGATTGTTGTAAGTGTCCCCCTGGTCTTCAAACATCTGGCTGATTTCTGAAGCACTAATTTTATCTGGCTCAGATTCCTCTTTATTTTCTTCTTGTTCAGCTTGTTTTCTGATTTCTTTTGTGTTTATCTCCTCGATTACTTCTTCCTGCTTTGGATCATTATCTTCCTCAAATTTTACTTTTTCTTCCTCTTCTCCGTTTTCTTCCTTATCTTCTGATAATATTGATTTCTCCTCTTCTTCTTTCAGAAATATTTCAGCTTCCTCTTGCATCTGAGGAGTTTTATTTATTTCTAATTCAGGTTCTTTATTATCTTTTTCTTCATAAACAGGTTTAGACCCTTCTTCATTTTCATCTGAAACTAAGTTAATAATGTCTTCTAACTTTTTTATGTAATTTGAAATATCTTCTGATTTATCGATGAAATTTCTAGCCTTATTATATTTATTATCCAACATGAGATCGGGCATCGATTCACTAATTTCCATATTAGTGCTCAACATAACTTCCTGTAATTCGATTAAGGTATCTTTTATTTCTTCGGCTTTTTCGGGAAAATTTTCTTCTAAAAACTTGGATAAATTATCTATTTTATCCATTTTAACACCTCCCTTTAGGTGAAAAGTATACAAAGTATCTATATTAAATACTTAATTTTTAACTATTTTCTCTAGTACTATATATAATTAGAGATAAATTGATATTCTCCTTCTTTATATAATAATTATTCAAAAAATGAGGTTATTTGCCACCTCCAACAGTTATTTACAAAAAGGGCTTTTTTATTTAAAATGATATTTCTAATAATATTAGGCAACTCTAAACTTTCTCTACTCAATTATAATAATCGATAGATATCAAATAATATTAAACGAAAACAAGTTCTCTCTCTGCTAATTATCTCTTTATTACTTGTTTAGAAAACTCTTTTCTATGTATTATAATGAATTTGTGTTATTGACATTCCTCACTTAATATCTTCAAAATTTCAGAAAGTACCAATTCGGGACTTTTATCAGTTGTTTCCACAACATAATCGTTTTCTAATCTATTAATTTTATGGTTACAATTTAAAGCATCCTCAATATTTAATAATCTTTGCTTATCTCTTATCTTTATTCTTTTTCTCAATTCATCGTCTTCACATTTGAGAACAATATACAAAAAATTGTCTTGTTCTCTTTTTAATAACTTTTTAAACCTGTTCAGCCTTTCCTGAGTAGGAAAAACAAAAGAAATTATAATATTTTTTATTCCATATTTTATAAAGTTTTCTGAACAGGCTGCTATATTATCCTGCATTAAGTTTAACCATTCGGTATTATTTTCTAATGGGACTGTCCTAGCCAAATCATCACCGTCAATTAAAGCATATCGACTCTTAAGATTATCTTGGAGTAGATTTAGTAAAGAAGATTTTCCAACTCCCGGGGCTCCATTGATTATTATATAGGTCATTATTACACCTCAAAAAATTTATAATAAAAACCCTGCCCCAAGGACAGAGTTTTCTTGATTACAACTTTCTATTATTCATCAGCTAGGTTATCAAAGTAACCTTGAATTAAGATGACCGGGGTGCCTTTGTCACCACTACCACTGACCAAGTCACATAAACTACCCAGTAAATCTGTTAATCTTCTGGGGGTAGTGCCTTGTGATTTTATATTTGCTACAAGGTCTTCTTCCTTGTTTTTAATTTCTTCTTTCATTGAATTTAATAGTTTTTCACCTTCAAGGTGTTTAAGGTCATTGTCGGCCAGGTATTTAATTTTTACTTCCGAAGGTGTCCCCTCTAACCCTTTGGTATAGGCGGGTGAGACCACCGGATCGGCTAACTCCCAAATTTTGGCGGCCGGGTCTTTAAAAGCGCCGTCTCCATAGATCATTACTTCTACATCTTTACCGGTCAGATCTTTCAACCTGTTTTGGATATCATTAACCAGTTCTTGTCCATCTTTTGGAAATAATTTAAGTTCTGTATCGGAAGCTTTATTAGAACCTAAAAGTCCGTATTCCTTATTATAACCTTTGCCTTTATCTTCTGTACAAATATCATCTAGTCCCAGTACTGTTTCTGCTCCCGCTTCTTTTAACTTACTTTTGGTTTTAAACCGGGTGTGAATATCGGCTGCTAAAACCTCTTTTGTATAATCTAAAATGGTTTCAGCTCGATTCGAAAGAATAATCTCTATCTCTGTATTCTGCTCTTGGGCTACTTCTTTATATAAATCAACATAATTTACACCGGTAAAAGGGTGTTTATAGTCTCCAAAGTATTTATAATATTCTTCTTCACTTATCGTATCTGAATAAGGGTTAAAATTATGTTCGACCATGGCTTTTTCATCTATTAAGGGATTACCAACTTCATCGTTGGGATAACTTAACTGAAGGTATATCTTCTTTTCACTTCTTGCAATTCCTTTTAATATCATGGAAAACCTATTTCTGCTTAAAATAGGAAAAACAATACCTATTTCATCAGAAGTAAATTTTTGATTGATTTCTTCCGCAATATCGTCAATTTCTATGTAATTCCCCTGGGCTCTTGCAACTATTGATTCTGTAATACCAACTACATCCTGGTTCTTCAATTCATATCCCTCATTTTCCCATGACCTTTTTAAATATTTGACCACAACTTCGGCCAGATTGTCTCCTTCTTTAATAATGGGAAGTCTGATACCTCTTACCTGTGCACCAATTGTTCGCATATCCTACACTCCTCTGTTATTTTTTTATCTATCTTTAAAAAAGATAATGTTAATAATCTTCTATATAAAATTATTATTAATCTTCTTTAGTTATTAAATTGATATCGCTTAAACTGATTAATAAATAAATTATTGCCATCGTCACAAATGCTATCTCAAACATGATCCATAATCCCCACTTATCGGCAACTAAGCCCAATAAGGGAGCTAAGATGATTATAATCACAGTTCTTAACTGGGATTCAATCGAAAGCATGGTCGCCCTTTCTTCTTTTTCTATCACCGAACTTAAATAATCCAGCATAAAGGGCCTTCTTAAATTTCTGATTATGTAATAAAGTAAGTAAAATACGATAATTAAAATCGGTAAATTGCGCCAGTATAAAAACCCTATACTACCAATTAAGATAGCAGTTAATATAAAGATAATATTTAATACTTTAAAAGAACCACTAAAATACTTTTTCAACCTAAAAGAATTCCTGGTCGTAAAAGAAGTGATAATATTTATGACAAAATACGAAATACCGAGTAAAACGGAAAGCATCTTCTCTTCAGTAGCAAACATGTAACCGATAGTTAAAACCGATAGCTGAGTCTTTAAAAGCGGCTGTAGATAGTCTTTAAGCACTTTAAAATAGCCGTCATAGATACCCGAGTTGATTAAACCTCTGCGAAGATGTACTATATCTTTTATATTCTTAAAACTACTTTTAATACCTTCCTTAATCTCAGAAAATTTTAAACTCTTATCAGAAGCCCCTTCTAAATAATCGGGGTAAGAACTGATTAAGAAAAAGTCGATTATATAGGGCAAAACGGATAATAGAAAGATATACCGATAACCTGATTCAATAAATACGACAACTGCCCCTAAAATTGCCGAAAGTGAGGAACCCAGTAAAGAATATGACTTTGTCCTACCGTAAACTTCTACCTTTTGATCGCTAATATTCTTATAATCCAAATAGCTAAAAATTATAGCCTTATGGGTGCCGCTGCGGAAGGCTTCCCCGGCTCCAAAAAAGAGCATGGCCGGTATCAAAATTATGAAATTGTAACCTAAATAAAAGATAAAAAAGGATATTATGTAAAGAATAAAGCATAGTTTCATCGAACTTTTACGACCGTAATGGTCAGCAAAGATACCAGAAGGTACTTCCAGCACATTTTTGATTATTTCCCTGATAGAAATCAAAGTACCAATCTGAAAATATGTTAAACCGATAGATAAAAAATAAACATATAAAAAGGGTTCAAAAAATTTAAGATTTTTAAAAAAACCGTAAAAACTAAACTTCCAGATGTTTACATCTTTTTTTATATCCAAGAAAAACCACCTCAGTTATAAATCCTACCAGATATATTTCTAATTAGCCTTCTCAAAAGAATTTCTATAACCTCTTATTACATCATTTAATTTATATTTGAGATTAATAAGCCAAGCTGGCTGATTACTATCTTCATTAATATCTACTGCTTTAATTAATTTCGTAAAGGTTAAAAGATTATGAAATCTTAAAAAGAGAAATAAATCTAATAATTTGTCCTGTTCAATAATAAATTCACCCTTATAACCCTTAATAAATGCTTTTAACATATCATTGTTAAAATCAACTTTCCCTGCAAATAAATCTCTTAAAGCAAAGGCGATATCAGCCACATAACAATAATAAGCAGCATCATCAAAATCTATTATATAAAACCTCTTATTATTATATATAAGATTATCCAGTTCAAAATCAAAATGTATAATTCCATAATTTTTGTTATCTATTTTTAGATTATACATTCGATCTTTAATTTTTTTCAGTTCTTCTAAAGCTGAAGTTTCCTCATCTGGTAAATTGTTTTCGATAAAAATTAGATGATCTTCCCAACTATTAAAATTAAGAGATAAATTACTTTCTATTTTATTTGTAGTATTATGAAGATTACCTAATTCCTTACCCCATTTATAAAAATTCTTTTTCCCTAATTCCTCAAATTCAAACCGATTCCCTTTAACTTCTTCAAAAACTACAGCATTATATTCCCCTAACTTAGTTTTAACAGTTTCAACATAATTATTACGTACTGATTTAACCGGCTTCACAATATTTTCTTTTCTTTCATTTAAAGCTTTAAGTAATTTAATCTCTTCTTGGAGTTCCCTTTTTGATTTCGATGAACTTTTATTAAACCTTAAAAAAAATCTATTATTTCTTTTTTGAAAAGTAAATATAAAATTAGCACTTGACCTAAAATATTTTACAGTATTCTTATCATGGTCCCATAAATTAACTATATTATTGGCCAGTTTACTTTCCCAATTATGATTGAGTGTTTCTACTACTTTTTTCATAGTACTCAATTTCATCATTATGAGTTTTCTCATTTATAAATATAAGTTATATATACTATTTGACCGAAATTATAATAAGACCTTTTAAAAATCAGAAACCTTCAAAGAAATTATCCTTGAAGGTTAAATATTACTGCTTGTGGTTATAATTAGAATTTAAAATATGATCTTTTTTCTCCCTGTTCCCATAATTTTTTAAGTTCGTGATAATTTTTTTGTAACTTATCCAACCCCTCTTTAATACTTTCAGTATCAATTACGACAGGTACAAAATGCTTTTTAACTCTTTTTATGTTTGGACCAAATTGAAGGTTTACTCCCACCTGCACATCTTCTTCTTTAAGGATCTTTACAATACTCTTAGCCTTCTTGGGATCAGCATGTTTTTCTTCTTCAATTGAATTATTGGCTATCTTTAAAATAAATTCAGCTTTATCTTCATCAACTTCATAAATATAATAATAATCAGCATCACCAAAATGCCTATTCACAAATCTTTCTCCCTCATCTGTAGCTATTGCAACTTTTAAACTCAATTTAACTCCT
>Ga0102934_1001656_pt1 | contig 15589 bp, 13 predicted proteins | sample SalPonR2_A_D1_MG_FD_78175 | JGI IMG/M metagenome (GOLD analysis project Ga0102934, IMG submission 78175) | Salt pond soil microbial communities from South San Francisco under conditions of wetland restoration - Salt Pond MetaG R2_A_D1_MG | ecosystem: Environmental > Aquatic > Marine > Intertidal... | reverse complement strand
TCCAACGCCGGCGAATTCTTTGTGGATGTCTGTCCAAAGAGTTGATATATGCAAATTTTATAATTCTAACCCGATTTTCATAAACTCTGCAATAAAAAACTAGCCCTTTAAAAGGCGATGAAACTGTTGAATTTGATTAAAAAGTATTGGTTTTTGCTCGGCCTGGTTCTGGTTTTTGCCATTACCCTGGCGGATGCGAGCAATCTGACCGCCGAGGCTGGGAGATGGTGTAAACAGCACTACGGGCCGAATCTGGTCATTTTCCTGGTCTTTCTTTTTTCCGGGCTGATCCTGGATCCGGCCCGGATCCGCGAGGGATTGGCCAATTTTAAGGGCACGGTGCATGCGCTGATATTGATTTTTATCATGTCCCCGATACTTGCGGCACTTCTCCAGATTTTGCCCATCCATGCCGGGATTAAAATCGGGCTATTCCTGGTGGCCGTCATGCCGACCACGCTTAGCAGCGGGGTGGTGATGACCGGTGCGGCCGGCGGGCGAATGGCCCATTCATTGGTTATCACCGTGATTGCCAATATGCTGGCCGTTGCCACCATACCGATTTCCCTGTCCCTGCTTCTGGAATTGACCGGAAATGAAACCGCCATTGTGATTGACAAGGTGGCGGTGATGATGAAAATCGGATTGTTCGTGGTGTTGCCGCTTTTGATCGGTCTTGTCGGCCGGGCCATTTTTCATCGCCGGGTTACGCAGTACAGCAGCCGGTTCCAATTGACCAATCAGCTGCTCATCCTGGGCATTGTATGGATGGGCATCGCCCAGTCCAAACCAGTGGTATTAAGATCCCAGGAACAATTGATAATTATTGTCCTGCTGGTGTTTGCCTTTCATCTGGCCCTGCTGGCCGCGGCCTGGATAAGTATCCGGTTTTTTCGGATTCCCCCCGGCCGGCGGGAGAGCGTCCTGTTTATGGGCATCCAGAAAACCCTGCCGCTTTCGGTTATACTTCAGGTCACCCTGTTTCCGGAATACGGCGAAGCCCTGCTGGTATGCGTGGGCCATCATTTCATCAGCCTCATGATTGACGGGTTTCTGGTGGGGCGTTTGCGGCCTCAGACGTGAAAATCCGATAGACATGACGTCATAGGGACTCGGTCGTACTCAGTCCCGTGTGAGCGGGACGGTTCTCGTACTCGTACTCGTGCTCGAAAATATTTAATGCCGATTACGAGCAGGAGCACGAGTACGAGTATGAATTTAAAAAATACCGCTACGCTTCTATAATTAGCGTTTCCATAATTGTTTTGATATGTTATAAAGACATATACTTTATCAAAATCCCGCAACAGTCAGTTGCTTCCCGATAAGTAGACGAGGGCGTTAATGGACAAGCAGGCGGTGTTTGACAAATTTGCCCGGCATGTTTCCCCGAAAAAGGCGGCCTTCTTTCGCGATGTGGGCATTGAATTTGTCTTTGGAAAACGCGAAGGTTCTTATATCTGGGATATTGGCGGGGATAAGCGCCTGATTGACTGCCACACAAACGGCGGGGTGTTTAACTTAGGCCACCGGCATCCGGAAGTGATTGCGGCACTTATCCATGCTTTAGATGATTTGGATATCGGCAATCACCATTTTGTCAGCCAGGAAAAAGCCGAATTGGCCGAAAAACTGGCCGGCCTTTCGCCGTCAGGCCTGACCTATTCGATATTCGGCGTGAGCGGGGGCGAGGCCATTGACACGGCGATAAAGATCGCCCGGAAAGCCACCGGCCGAAAAGGGGTCATTTCCGCCCAAGGCGGCTACCATGGCCATACCGGGATTTCCCTGGCGGCCGGTGACCCGAAATTCAGGGATCCCTTTCTCTCGAGTTCCGCGGATTTCACCCAGGTGCCGTTCAACGATCCGGATGCACTAGCCAACGCGCTGAATGCGAATACAGCCGCAGTCCTTTTTGAAACCATTCCCGCCACCCTCGGCATGCCGATACCGGATAAAGATTTTTTCTCAAAAGTCCGCGCATCGTGCGATCAAAACGGCACCCTTATGATCATTGACGAGGTTCAAACCGGCCTGGGCCGCACCGGCAGATTCTGGGGCATTGAAAGTTACCAGGCCGTGCCGGACATGATCGTTACGGCCAAGGGACTGGGCGGGGGTATTTACCCGGTGACCGCAACCATTTTAAAGACCGAACTGGAGGCGGTCTTCCATGACGACCCGTTTATCCATATTTCCACCACCGGCGGCGCGGATGTGGGCTGCCGGGTAGCAAGGAAAGTGTTAGAAGTCTCTTCGGACACGCGTTTTCTGTCCCATGTGAATGAATTGGCCGGGGTTTTTGAAAACGGCATGGCAGCGCTTAGGCAGACATATCCGGGCGTGATTTCCGATTATCGGCAGAAGGGCTTGATGTCCGGCATAAAAACCCCGCATCCGGATTTTGGACCGCTTCTTTCCAAGGCCTGCTTTGATGCGGGCCTGCTTTGCGTGTATGCGGGAAATGATATGTCTGTACTGCAGTTTTTGCCGCCGCTGATTATTGAAAAATCCGTGGCGGATGAGATTCTCCAGCGATTGGACCGGGCAATGGAGATAACCGCCCAATTTATCGGATAAGTATTTTGCGGCAGCACAGCCCATTAATAGTTTTAGGTTTATGATCCCGATTGACGCCCGCCTGTTAACCGATTTTGAAAATGGGCTGAATCCGGCTGTCCCGGAAAAAAGCCGCATGCCGCCGACGATCCTTGGGTACGGGGAGATATCATCAACCTTTATGATCCCGCAGATGCCGGGGGTTGCCTTAAAGCGCATGCCGCCATTTGATAGCGCTGCATCGGTTGCATCCCATAAATCCATTGTCGACAGATACTGCCGGGCGCTGGCAGAAAAATGCCAGATCCGGGTACCGGGCTATGATTTTTTTGATCTTATCAATCAGTCCAATGAACATATCCTTTATATTGCCCAGGAGCAGCTGCCTGAGGCCGGCATGGGCCATTTTTTGCTGCGTCGCCTGGAGACAGACGGCCTAACCGCCATGCTTGAGAGCGTCTTGGGAAAGCTGGTCAATATCTGGCGATGGAATGACAACCCGGAGCGGAACCTGACCCTCGGGCTGGATGCCCAGATTTCCAACTGGCACTTTGATTTCGTTGAGCAGATCGGCCTGTCTGATCCGGTCTATTTTGATGTCACCACCCCCCTGATGCGGATTGGCGGGAGGGAGCAGCTGGACCCGGAGATTTTTTTGAAAAGCTGCCCCGGTTTTCTGGTATGGCTGGTCCGGTGGCAGTTTCTGGACGAGGTGCTGGACCGGTATTATGATCTGCGCCAGGTCGTCATTGATTTGGTGGCCAACTTTAACAAGGAAGGGGCGGCCCAACGGATTCCAGAAGCCCTCTCCATCGTCAATCGATATTTGTCAACATACGCGCAGGACCTGGCAGTCGATCCGATAACTGAGAGCGAGGTGCAGACCTACTATAAAAACGATGCCTTTATATGGGGCCTGTTTCTCACCTTGCGGCGGCTCGATCGATTCGTCACCACCAAAGTGCGCCGCAAACGGTATAATTTTATCTTGCCGGGCAAAATCCAAAGGTAGGCGCAAATGTGTGACACTCTTGTAATCCGCCAAAACGGCATGACGTGGTTTGGCAAAAACAGCGATCGGGAACCCGGTGAAGCCCAACTGGTGGTAAGGATACCGCCGGTGCCAAATGCCCATGCCAAAACCCTTCGGGCGACCTATATCAACATCCCCCACGTGGAATCCAGGCATGGCCTGCTTCTGTCCAAGCCATTCTGGATTTGGGGCGCGGAAATGGGGGCCAATGATCAGGGCGTGGTCATCGGCAATGAAGCCGTGTTTACAAAGGTAAAGAAAAAAACAGACGGTCTGATCGGAATGGATCTGCTGCGGCTCGCACTTGAACGGGGGGATACGGCGGAACATGCCCTCTGCGTGATCACAGAACTGCTTGCGGATTATGGCCAGGGCGGTATCTGCGGCCTCAGGGACCGAAAGATGCACTATGATAACAGCTTTATTATTGCGGACCCGGCATCCGCCTGGGTACTTGAAACCGCCGGCCGGCATTGGGTGGCTAAAAAAGTTGAGACCTTTGCGGCGATTTCCAACTGTCTGACCATAGGGGCGGACTTTGATCTCAAATCGCAAGGGGTCGAGGATTTTGCCCGGAAAAAGGGGTGGCTTCCTAAAAACAGGGATTTTAATTTTCGTAAGGTATTTGACACCCGGCTGGTGCCGTATTTTGCCGGTGCAAAAAAACGATTGGCGACCAGCCATAAGTGTCTTAAAGAAATGGCGGGCCCAAATCAGGCGGGTTTGCAGCAGATGATGAATAGCCTGCGAGCCCATTTCAGGCCTGATGCTCCCCCGGCTGAAGGTTCAAATGCGGATATCTGCATGCATGCCGGCGGGATAATCCGCCGGAGCCAGACATGCGGCAGCATGGTTTCCATGCTGCCGACCACCGGAAAACAGCATTATTTTACCGGCACATCGGCGCCCTGCCTGTCTGTTTTTAAGCCCGCAGGTTTTGATTATGATCTCCCGTATTTTGTTTTAAACCCGGATGAGCGAACCATTGAGGGATCTTTATGGGTCCGTCATGAGCAAATCCACCGCCGCCTGCTCTTTGATGAGAAGGGACGGAGTGAATTACGAAAAACCATCGCCCCCACAGAAACGGCGGTGCTTTCCACTCCCGCTCGTTCGGCGGCGGATCGAATGGTCCGGGATTGGGAAGAAAAAATGCTTGTAGAACATGGAAGCAAGCGGGTTTTCTATCCCAAACGAAGCCCCTATGCCTGGTTCTGGAAGCGCGCCAATCGGCTGGATGGCTTTGACTTCTATAGATTTACTTAAGCAGATACCCGGACGCCAGCTGCCGATACTGATGGATCTGGTCGGCTGCCCAAGCGTCATCTTTTTTTAGTTCACGGGCCATTAGTTCGGCGACTTTCGGTGCCATCTCCATGCTGGCCCGGGCATCCAAGAGCAGCGATCGGGTGCGGCGGGAAAGGAAATCCTCAACCGTCCGGGCCATTTCGCGGCGAACCGCATAGACCACCTCAGCCGCAACAGTGGTTAAACGATGGTGGAGCTTTTCTTTATAGGCGTTATTTTCATGCATCAGATCGATAATGGACTGGGCATCGGATCCATAAACGGCCAGATCGCCGAATTTATCGATATTTTTATGAAACCCGTGGATATGAAGGTCTGCGGAGACAGACGGCGAGTCCGGCAGCTGCGCTACGGTGGCGGCCTGATCAATGGTATCTTCCGCCATCTTCCGGCAGGTGGTCCATTTCCCGCCGGTAATCGTTACCAAGCCGGACCGGGAGATATGAATGGTGTGATCCCGGGAGATGGCCGCGGTGTTGCCGTCTGAGCCCTCGCTGACCAATGGGCGGAGGCCGGCGAATATGCTCAGCACATCTTCGGGAGAGGGGTCTTTGGTGAGATAATGGGCGGCATGGGTCAGCAGAAATTCAATTTCTTCTTCCATGGCCCGCGGCTCCAGGGAAATATCATTTACGAGGGTATCCGTGGTGCCGACCACCACCTTGTTATGCCAGGGCGTGGCAAAAAGCACCCGGCCATCTGCGGTATGGGGCACCATGATGGCGCTGTCACCCGGCAGAAAAGACTTGTCCAGTACGATGTGAATGCCCTGGCTGGGCATGATCATTCCTTCAGTATCGGGCTCATCCATTTTCAGGATCGCATCTGTGAATACCCCGGTCGCGTTAATTATGCCTTTGGCCGGGATGTCATATTCCGTTCCGGTCTCCATGTCTTTGGCTTTAACCCCGGAGACGATGTCGTTCTCCTTTCGCAGACGGGTGACTTTCATATAATTGATCAACGTGCCCGACTGCTCGGCTGCGGTTTGGGCCATATTCACCGCCAGACGCGCATCATCGAACTGACCGTCATAATAGATAACCCCGCCGCGCAAGCCCTTGGTTTCGATGGTTGGTAAATATTCCAGGGTTTTTTCCTTGGACAGGAACTTGGAGTGGCCGAACCCGTGCTTTCCAGCCAGCATATCGTAGACCTTGAGGCCGATGCCGTAGAACGGGCCTTCCCACCAGTCGTAGTTTGGCACCACAAAGCGAAGGTTATGAACCAGGTGCGGGGCGTTTTTCCGAAGCAGCCCCCGCTCTTTCAGGGCTTCCAGAACCAGGGTGATGTTGCCCTGCTGCAGATACCGCACGCCGCCATGGATCAGCTTGGTGCTCCGGCTGGAGGTGCCTTTGGAAAAATCATCCTGCTCCAGCAGAATGGTCTGGTAACCGCGGGATGCGGCCTCGATCGCGCAGGCCAGGCCGGTGGCCCCGCCGCCGATAATGACAAAGTCCCAGGGTTGATTGGCATATTGGATTCTGGAAAGCATTTCATCGCGGTTCATGGATACCTCCGTCGGCTCCTCGTTGATGAGTTTCTTTTACCTGCATGTCATGTTGATACACGAAGTCGATGATATTCTCCCGATAGGCCGGGGGAATATCATTATGTCCGCAGTCATAGGATACCATCCGGGCATTTGGCGCGGCCTCGTAAAGGCGTTTGCCATGCCGCCAGGGGATGACCTCGTCCTGTCGGCCGTGAATGATTAAAACAGGTTTTTGATATTCGGACACCGCGCTCAGGTTATCGAACGGGTCCCGGGTGAGTCTGGCTGGCGCCAGATAGCGCTTAACAAAAAAACGAGTATCCGTAAAGGTACACATCAGTATCATGGCCGCGGACGGCCGATGCCGCGACAGTTCGCAGACCGCGCCCCCGCCCATAGAGCGGCCGAACAAAACCACTCTGGACGGATCCACCTCCGGCCGCCGGGTGATGATGTCGTAGGCGTTGATAAAGGATTCGGAAATGCTTTTCATGGACGGCCGTCCCGGGGACCGGCCGTAGCCGGGGTATTCCACCAGCAGGACCCCGATGCCGCGGGCAGCCATGTAAAGCCCGTCTGCCAGGTTGTCATCAATCAGTTCCCCGTTTCCATGGGCAACGATCATTATAGGGAACGGCGGTGTGCCGGTTTGCGGTTTTAAATACCAGGCTTCCAGTTTTCCGAAGTCAGTGGGCACCCAGACCACTTCACCGGATTTATCCGAAAGATCCGGCCGGGGCGGGGTCTGGATGATGTGCCGCGGAAACATAACCGGCCGCTGGACCAAAAATATCAGGCCGCAGTAGGCGGCATATAGAACACAGGCACCGGCCGTAATTTTAAAAATCATGGGTATCGATATATTGATTTTTCAGTTCAGCCATTCGGGAAACGGACGCAAGTCCTGCCGCATAAAGACCGTCATCCTCGCGCATGGATTGTAATATCTGGTCCCGGGCGGCTTCAATGTTCGGGCCGGGATGGCAGATCAGGGCGATATCCACATTTGCATTCGTCACCCGCTGAATAATGGTTTTAATATCATAATGCTTGGCAATCGCCCCCATGTCAAGATCATCGGTGATGACAAGGCCGTTATAGCCAAACTGCGCTCGAAGCAGGTCGCCTGCGATTTTCTTTGACAGGCTGGCGGGCCATTCCGGATCAATGCCGGCATACCGGATGTGGGAGAGCATAATGCCGGCAGCCCGGTTTTCGACCGCTGCCTGAAAAGGAATCAGATCATAGGCTTCCATGTCCGCGAGGGAGCTGTCCAAAGTTGGGAGTTCATGGTGGGAGTCCCGTATGGTTCGGCCGATGCCCGGAAAATGCTTGGCCACGGCCATGAGGCCGTTTTTTTGAAGATGCCGGATCACCGTACGGCCCATTTGCGCGACATATGCCGGGTCATGTCCGAAAATGCGTTTGGCATTTACGCTGTCAAACCCTTCGGGCGCCACATCCATGACCGGCGCCATGTTCATGTTAAAGCCCGCCTCGGTCAGTTCTTTAGCGGTTGTTTCCGCAAATTGGATCGCATCTTCCGGACCGCGCATAGCGGGATTGCCGGGAAATTCCGTAAACGGGGCTTTAAGCCGCGCGACCACACCGCCTTCCTGGTCCACGGCAATAAATAAGGGCGGCAGCCCGCAGAATCGGGCATAATCCTGGATGGAAAAGCACAGACGTCTGACTTGCGTCGGGGTCTCTAAGTTTCTGGCAAAAAGAATCACCCCGCCGACTTTAATCGTATCGATCTGAAATTTTAAATCATCGGTCAACTCGGTGCCGTCAAATCCGACCATTAGGCGCTGGCCGGCGAGCTGCTCGATGGACAGGTCATTTGCTTGCATGATTGCGGCCCCGCTTTATCGACAGTGCATATCAGGTAAACGGATTGGTGCGCTTTTCCGTTTCTATGGTGGAGGAGGGGCTTTCGCCGTAGTCATGGCCCGGCCAGACGCGCGTATCCCCTGGCAGTGTATAGAGTCTTTCGCGGATGGATTCCAATAGCTGCGCCATAGAGCCGCCGGCCAGATCCGTTCGACCCACGGCGCCGACGAACAGGGTGTCCCCGGTAAACAGATGGCCCGGGGCATAAATGCAGATGGAGCCCGGTGTATGGCCCGGGGTATGGATGACGGAAAGCTCGGTTTGCCCGATGTAAATGATTTCCTTATCCGTTAAAAGGCGGCTCGCCCCGGGTGATCCCTTACCGCCCATGAGCCGGGAAATGGCCTTGCTTAAAAACTTGGTCACCTGGTTCGCGTCCGTCTCATGGATCAAGAGCTCTGCGCCGGTGGCCTCTATAATGGCGGCATTGCCGGACACATGGTCGGCATGGCCGTGGGTATTAATCAAATGGGTAATGGTGTACCCGGCATTTTGGGCTTCTGCCAGGATTTTTTCCGGGTCAAAAGAGGGATCGATAACAGCTGCGGTGCGGGTGGCTTCATCGCCTACCAGGTAGGCAAAATTGGCCATTCGGGACAGGAAAATCTGCTTGACAAACATTGGCGCCTTGTAAGGTTTCAGTGTTCAGGTTTTTCCAATTGCTATCTAGTTGCTCGTTTTTGAGCGGGGCTGATAGCTGCATAGGGGCTCTTCGGCCAGATAGTCGCCGGTGGCTTCATAGGCCCGGGCGCGGCATCCGCCGCAGACGGATTTAAATTCGCAGGCGCCGCACTTGCCCTTGAGGTTGTCAAAATCGCGCAGCTGGTTAAAGATCTCAGAATCCCACCAGATCTCTGAAAAGGGTTTTTGGGTGACATCGCCGCAGTTTAAATCCAGGAAACCGCAGGGCTGGACAATGCCGGTGTGCGAGATAAAGCAGAAGGAAGTCCCGCCCAGGCAGCCCCGGGTGACCGCATCCAGGCCATGGGTGTCATAGGTCACCGACAGGCCGTCCTGGCGCGCCCGCTGCCTGAGAATCCGGTAATAATGCGGGGCACATGTGGCTTTCAGCTGCAGATTGGTTTTCTGTTTCTGATCGTAAAACCAATTCAGCGTGTATTCATATTCCTCTGCGGTGATCGCCTGGTCCACGATATACTTGCCGCGGCCGGTGGGAACGAGCAGAAAAATATGCAGCGCCACAGCGCCTAAGTTTTCCGCGAGCTTCAGGATCTCGGGAATCTGGTCGTAGTTGTATTTGCTGATGGTGGTGTTGATCTGAAATTCAATGCCCTGGGATTTGGCCGCTTCAATGCCCCGAAGCGCCCCCTCAAATGCGCCGTCAACGCCGCGAAACCCGTCATGCCGCTCCTTGGTGGCCCCGTCCAGGCTGACACTGATGCGCTGGATGCCGGAGACCGCCGTTTTTTGGGCCACCGCTTCGGTAATCAGCGTGCCGTTGGGCGCCATCACCATCCGGAGTCCTTTGGCGGTGCCGTATTCCGCCAGCTCGAAAATGTCCTTCCGCATGAGCGGCTCACCCCCGGTTAGAATGACAATCGGCTGGCCGACTTCGGCGATCTGGTCAAGCAGCCGAAGCGCGGCAGGGGTATCCAGTTCCCCGGCATAATCCTGGTTGGTGGCTGCGGCGCGGCAATGGGCGCAGTTTAAGTTGCAGTTCCGTGTTACCTCCCATGCCACCAGCCGCAGGTTGGCGTTTTTGGGCACGGGTTGTCCATTTCGGGGATGGGATTCTGGTTTATCAGCACTCAATGGGATTTTTCTCCAAAAAATTATTTTGCCGCGTTTAATGCGGCGGCGGCATCCATGGCAAAGTAGGTGAGAATCATGTCCGCGCCGGCCCGCTTAATGCCGGTTAAGGTCTCCATCATGACTTCGGTCCCGTTTAACCAGCCCATCTGTTCGGCGGCTTTGATCATGGCATATTCACCGGAGACGTTATAGGCGGCTACAGGCAGATCGATTTCTTCGCGCACCCGGTAGATGACATCCAGGTAGGGCAGGGCGGGTTTTACCATGATAATATCCGCGCCTTCCTCCACATCCATGGTGACCTCCCGGATGGCCTCCTGGGCATTGGCCGGATCCATCTGGTAGGTCCGGCGGTCGCCGAACTGCGGGGCTGACTCTGCGGCTGCCCGGAACGGCCCATAGTAGGCGGAGCAGTATTTGGCGGCATAGCTCATGATGGGCACATGGCTTAAGCCATTGTCATCCAGACCCTCGCGGATGGCGTTGACCCGGCCGTCCATCATATCCGACGGGGCGACCATGTCCGCGCCGGCCTCGGCATGGGAGATGGCTGTTCGGGCCAACAGATCAAGGGTGGCATCATTGTCGATAATTCCTTTTTCCACCACACCGCAGTGGCCATGATCCGTATACTGGCAAAGGCAGACGTCGGTGATCACCATCAGCTCCGGCTGCTTTTTTTTGATTTCCTTGATCGCCTTCTGGACAATGCCGTCCTTGGCATAGGCCCGGGTGGCCAGCTCATCCTTTTTTCCCGGGATGCCAAACAGCATGACGGCCGGAATTCCCTGTTCATAGGCCCGGCCGGCAGCTTTGACGATATGCTCTATGGACAGCTGATAATGATCGGGCATGGATGGAATCGGATTTTTCACATCCTTTCCGCCAATGGCAAACATGGGCAGAATCAAATCATCAACAGATAATGTGGTCTCCCGGATCATTCGGCGAAATCCGGCAGATTGACGCATGCGTCTGGCACGATAGTCCGGAAATAGCATGTTGATTATCCCTTTGTCTCATTGCTGCTGATTTCTTCATCCGTCAGATAGCAGGCCGGATCCGGCGCCCACAGATCGCCGGTGACGGCTTCGGCGCGAACCCGGAAGTTGCCGCCGCAAATGTCTAACCACTGGCATTTGGCGCATCTGCCGGTCAAATAGGCTTTTTTGTTTTTAAGCTTTTTCATCAAAGGATCGGAAAGATCGGTCCAAATTTCTGAAAACGGCCGGTTTCGCACATTACCGAAACTCTTATGGCGCCAGAACTGATCCGCGTATACCTCACCGTCCCAGCTGATACAGCCGATGCCGCGGCCGGAATTGTTGCCCTCGTTCATTTTAAGAAGCTCGAGCACCTCGGCAGCCCGCTCCCTGTCTTCCTTTAACAGGCGCAGATACAGATAAGGTCCGTCCGCATGGTTATCCACGGTTAGGACTTCCTTGGGTTTTCCCTTATCGTGGAGCTCTTTTGTCCGGTCGATAATCAGATCAACGGTCTTTCGGGTTTCCTCATGGGAGAGGTCATCGTTTACCAGCGAAGAGCCGCGGCCGGAATAAACCAGATGATAGAAACAGATCCGCGGGATATCGCGCGCTTCCAACAGATCAAAAAGAAAAGGCACCTCGTCGGCATTGAATTTATTGATGGTAAACCGTAGCCCCACTTTAATGCCTTCCGCCTGGCAGTTTTCAATGCCCTTCATGGCCATGTCAAAGGCGCCGTCCACCCCGCGGAACTTATCATTTATGGCCTTGTTGCCGTCCACGCTGATGCCTACATAGGAAAGGCCGATATCCTTAAATATCCTGGCTTTTTCCTTATCAATCAGCGTGCCGTTGGTGGAGATCACCGCCCGCATCCCTTTTCCAATGGCATAGGCGGCGAGTTCAGGCAGATCCTTTCTCATCAACGGTTCTCCCCCTGAGAAAAGGAGTACCGGCGCGCCCATCGCCGACAAATCATCGATTAAGCGTTTGCCCTCTTCAGTGGAGAGCTCATTATCCTGCAGCCCGGCTTTGGCATGGGCGTAGCAGTGGATGCATTTCAGGTTGCATTGCTGCGTGATATTCCAGACCACCACGGGCTTTTTGTCTTCTGAAAACTGTAGCAGATGGGAAGGCAGATCCTTTGAACTGCGGCTGTAGCGCAGGGCGTCCGAGGGCTCAACCGTGCCGCAATAGAGTTTTGATATTCCGATCATGGCAATTTTATATCATTTTATAATGTTTGAGACATTTCGCACAGCTTTTGCGTAAAACGTCCTTTTAACGGGCTGTCATCCGATACCTAAATTGCAAAAATTTTAAAAATTTGAACGCTCAATTTAGGTGATAATGATTACGGCGTACACCCGGGTACGCCGCAATTATTGCCTAACGTCTTATAAAATTAATCGGATTGTGTAAATGGTTTTTATGCGGTTTAAGAATCACTGCTGTTCATATTCAGATTGATTTCGCTTATGTCCGCATCCACCTTGTTAAATTCGGATTTGATCAGCTGGTTGAGAAACGTTTCCGGATTTTCCAGGGCATATCGGGAAATAAAGAACCGATTGCGGCCGGTTTTTTCCCGAATGAGCTTCAGTCCGTATTCGAAATCCGAGGACAGTTTCTGATTGATCGTATGGATCCCGGAAGACCGGTCAATCAGCCTTTCCAGCATAAAATCGACCGCGTCTTCTTCAAAAACGATATTTATCTCATGCCGGCTGTAAAATTCGATCTCGATCCGCTTGATCTGGTCGTAATAGGACTTAATCGATTTTATCGCATGGCCGATTTCCGAGACATTATTGCAGTAATAGTCGGCAATCCGATCGATCCGATACGATGAAAGCGGCAAGCCATGCTGACTGGCCAGACTATTTCGGTTTTCTTTGAGATAGGTTTTAATAAACCCCTTATACTCTCCCGTTATCTGATCAAAATCCGCTATCCGGGTTTCTGTGCCGGACCCATCCAGCCATTGTCTGAGCACACCTTCCGGATCCCGAATCACCGCCATGGTCACCGGAAAATGCTTGATGTTTGTCGAAGGCAAATGGGTCTCAAATGGAATCAGCACCTGTTCGATCACGCTGACCAAGCCGCGGGCGCCGGTATTTTCATGCTGGGCCTGCTCAGCCAGATAGGCCAGCGCATCATCCGAGAACTTGATATCAATCCCATAGGTGGCAAAATCCATGCGCTTGTTCAATATCACCGGATTGTTGGGATTTCTGAGGATGTCAAGCAGATCCTGATGCTCCAGCTCCTCAAAAATCGCTTTGACCGGCAGCCGGCCCACGAATTCGGATTCAAATCCGTATTCAATAATGTCTTCCGCTTTGGCCTGCTGCAGGATATTCGAGGCCTTTTCCCGGCCCCGCATTTTGGCGCCGAACCCCATGCTCTGATCCGTGGTGCGCTTCTTAATAATTTCGGTCAAATCGCCGAACGCCCCGCTCATGATAAACAGGATATTTTTGGTGTTGACCGATTTCTTTTCGCGTTTGCCGGTTTTTTTGAACTGCTCGACTTCCTGGATCATGGAGATCGGATCATGCGGCACCTTGAGTTCGACTTCGGTTTCTTCCATGGGCTTTAAGAGCGCCCGCTGGACACCGGTTCGGGATACATCCGCGCCCGCCCAATTCTGGCTGGATGCAATTTTATCAATTTCATCGATATAAACGATGCCGTATTGCGCCAGATCAATATCATTGTCGCTTTCACGAACCAGATCGCGCACCAGATCCTCCACGTCACCGCCCACATAACCGGTTTCACTGAATTTCGTGGCATCGCCTTTGACAAAGGGAACGCCAAGTTTCTGGGCGATCAGCTTGATCATATAGGTTTTGCCCACACCGGTGGGACCCATCATCAGGACGTTATTTTTAATCCCCCCGGTGATTTCCTGTCCGCTGCTATGACCTCCTTTTTGATAGCGGATCCGGTTGAAGTGGGTGCAGATTTTGGTGGATAGGATCTGTTTGGCCGCTTCCTGGCGTATAATATATTGATCCAGGTATTTGATCAGTTCTTCGGGTTTAAGATCAAAATCGACGTCATGCAGATATTTCCCTTTATCATCACCTTCGCCGGTTTCTTCTTCCTGGGGCATGACGATCGGGGATACGATTTTTACCTGATCCCCATATTTACGACTCAGAAAGTCGCTGATCTCTTTTTCAATTTCGCTTGGATTGGGTATTTTCTGCTGCTTTTCTTTCATAGTGGTTTCAATATAATCACAGGGCCTTTGAGATTCAAGACCCCTGGCCCGGAAATTATCGTAGGGATACGCGTCCATGAATTATTTGCAAATCGTTCGCTGCCTGTTATACTAATATAAAAACAGGGTTCATTTTAATAAACCGGAGTTAAACTAACGCTGTTTTTTCCCCCAACAGTTTCCGTTTTAGCCGGGCAGGCACATGCCCGGTCAACTCCAAAACCGTATAAGCAAAGGAGGCTATTATGAGCGACAGTGTTTACAAATTCATTGAAATGGTTGGTACCAGTCCCACATCCTGGGAGGAAGCCGCAAAAAACGCCGTGGATAAAGCCGCCAAATCGCTCAAGGATTTGCGGGTAGCAGAAATTAAAGATATGGACATGAAGCTTGAAAATGACAAGGTCGCCTTATACCGGACCGTGGTGCGGCTCTCATTTAAGTACCGCGGCGAGTAATGATCCAGTAGAGCGCATCAAAAACTTGTTGTTTCCAAATACATCGGTTGCACCGGTGTAAGTGCCATTCAAATTTTTTATCATTTTAAAAAAGGGGGCGATATGAGATATTCAGCCCTCTTTTTTTTTAAAATTCCGCCCAGTATGTGGGAAACCAGACCGTGAGCGCGATAAACCAAATCGCTAAATCTAGGCCAAAGCAAAAAATATATGGGACCGATGAATTTGAGTAAACCTATCGATGTAGGGGTCAAATGGAAAAAACCTTTTCTCAATTTGACACACAGAAAAATCAGGGCTTAATTTATGGCTTATCCAAAATCATAACATTCATTTTGCAACCGGAGCACAAAATGGAAGAATTCACACCTGAAGAACTGGGGGCGTATAACGGGGAAGGCGACGGAAAAATCTATGTGGCGCACAAGGGCAGGGTCTATGATGTCAGCGAAAGCAAAATGTGGAAGGGCGGCCTTCACATGAAGCGCCACAAGGCGGGAAACGATCTGACCACGGACATCCAGGCCGCCCCCCATGAACCGGATGTTCTCGAAAGGTATCCCCAGGTCGGGGTCCTGAAAAAGGAATCCGGGACCGAAGAAATCAACATCCCAAGTTTTTTGGCTGTTCTGCTGGAAAAGGTGCCGATGCTTCGCCGGCACCCCCATCCCATGACCGTGCATTTTCCCATTGCCTTTATGATGGCCGCCACCTTGTTTACGCTTCTTTATCTGGTCACGGGCATAGCTGCATTTGATACCACGGTTTTCCATTGTCTGGGTATTGGCGTGCTTTTTTCCATCGTGGCCATCGCCACCGGCTGGTATACTTGGTGGCTCAACTACCTGG
>Ga0102934_1001655_pt1 | contig 15603 bp, 17 predicted proteins | sample SalPonR2_A_D1_MG_FD_78175 | JGI IMG/M metagenome (GOLD analysis project Ga0102934, IMG submission 78175) | Salt pond soil microbial communities from South San Francisco under conditions of wetland restoration - Salt Pond MetaG R2_A_D1_MG | ecosystem: Environmental > Aquatic > Marine > Intertidal... | reverse complement strand
TGTGCAATCGCCGCAACGCGAACGGCTGTCTGGAAGCAATGAAGCGCGCCGACGATGCCATCGGTGTGATCCAGGCCTTTATCGATAAGCATCCAGATACCTTGATGGTGATGGCCGCAGACAGCAACGCCAATGGTCCCCAGGTTACCCATGTGCCGAACGAGCTCGACGAGGTGCCCGCCGCTGACCCCTTCACCAACTCGGCCATGGATGGTGTGGCCGGTACGGGAACGGCTCCCTTCATGGCCAGGCCGAATCGCTACGGTCAGCGTCATGCCTTCGCCATCAGCTGGGCGGCGGGGTTCGATGTGGGCAGCGGAGTCGTGGCCCGCGCCACCGGACTGAACGCCGAGCGATTCCTTCCGGCCAGCGGCATCACCAACACCGATATCTATCGGATGCTGTATTTCACCCTGTTCGGCGAGGAAATCGGCTATCCGGAAGCCGAGACCTCCGCGGACTGATGCCGCGCATCGCCCGTGCGTTCAGGGGTCAGGCGAGATCGGAAGGTCCGAAGGCATCAGGCAGTAGCTCGTTGATGCGGTAGCGCTTGAGGATTCGACCATCTGGATCGACCAGATGGACCTCGAACCGTTCGCTGGCAAATTCCCTCATGCGCTGGCGACAGTCGCCGCAGGGCGCGCAGGCCTCACCCCGGGGGCCGAGAATCCAGACCGAGTCGATGGTGGTCTCACCGGCGCCGATCATGGCCGAGATGGCCGAGGCCTCGGCGCAGACGCTTTTGTAGTGGGCGGTCTCGACATTGCAGCCGCCATACCAGTGGCCGCTGCTGGACCGGATGATTACGCCCACCGGGTGATTGGAGTAGGGCACGTAGGCACGGTCCCGAAACTGCTTCAGGGTCTCGAGTTCTGCCTTGGGCAGGGGCAGGAAGCTGGTTCCGTCGTCCATGGCCGGCAGGTTGAAGAAAGCTGCCAGGGTCTGGCCGACGTCGGCGAAGCTGTCGCGCTGTCCCATGGAACCGGCCGGCAGACCCGCGCCGCTGGCCAGCACGGGAATGAATTCGCGGGTATGGTCGCTGCCCTCGAAGGTCGGGTCGCAGCCGTGGTCGGCGACCAGCACCAGGAGGTCGTCTGGCTTGAGCTGCGCCGTCAGTTCGGGCAGGCGGCGATCGAAATCTTCCAGGGCACAGGCGTAGCCGGCCACGTCGCGACGGTGGCCGTAGAGCATGTCGAAGTCGACGAAGTTCGAAAACACCAGACAGCGATCGCCCGCGTCCCGTATCGCCTGGAGCGTGGCGTCGAACAGCGCGTCGTTGCCGTGGGCCTTATAAGTCCTGCTGATGCCGCGATGGGCATAGATGTCGGCGATCTTGCCGACGGCCAGCACCTCGCCGCCGGCCTCGATCAGGCGATCGAGCACGGTCGGCGCCGGCGGCTCCAGGCTGTAGTCGCGTCGGTTGCCGGTGCGCTGGAAGCCGGATTCGGCAAGGCCTTCGAACGGCCTGGCGATGACCCGGCCGATATTGAGCGGCATCAGGAGTTCCCGGGCGATCTCGCAAAGTTCGTACAGACGATCCAGCCCGAAGGCGGTTTCATGGGCGGCGATCTGGAAGACCGAGTCGGCCGAGGTGTAGACGATCGGCTGCCCGGTCTCGATGTGCTCGGCGCCGAGGCGCTGGATGATCTCGGTGCCCGAGGCGTGGCAGTTGCCCAGCACGCCGGGCAGCCCGGCGCGCTCGATCAGCTCAGCCAGCAGGTCCTGCGGGAAGCTGTTTTCCTTGTTGCGGAAATAGCCGAAGTCTTCCAGCACCGGTACGCCGGCCAGTTCCCAGTGCCCGGAGGGCGTGTCCTTGCCGGTCGAGCGCTCTGCGGCGTGCGCCCAGGCCCCGGTCGGAGCATCGAGGGGGACGATACCGGCGGCCCAGGCCCCGGTCGCTTCCTTGTGGGCATGGAACAGGCCCAGTTCGGCCAGGTTGGGGAGCTCGAGCGGGCCTTGACGCTGGTCACTGTCGGCCCGGCCTTCGGCGCAGGCGCGGGCGATGCTGCCAAGGGTGTCGGCGTCCTGGTCACCGAAGCGCGCGGCGTCGGGGGCCTGGCCAATACCAAAGGAATCGAGGACGAGAACGATGGCGCGGGGCATGGCGATTCGTTTACAGCGGGCGGGTCAGCGGAGGTGGAAGCCTTTCATCTTCGCCCAGTATGAAGCAGTCGCGCAATTCCGGCGTGACGCGCTCGAGGTCGTCGTTCGAGCGCGCATGGACACGCAGCAGCGATCGCTGGGCATCGACCCGATCGCCGATGCCGGCCAGTTCGCTCAAGCCCACCCGCCCGTCGATCGGGTCGCTGGCCTGGTGACGACCGCCGCCGAGCTCGATCACGGCCAGACCGAGACCGCGGACGTCGATCTGCTGGACGATGCCGGGCTCGCCTGGCGCCAGGTCGGCGACCACCGGTGCCGTCTCGAGATGGGTATCCGGACGTTCGAGGAGATCTTTCGGCCCGCCCAGGGCGCTGACCATTCGGGCAAAGCGCTCGGCGACTTCGCCACGCGCCCAGACCGCATCGAGACGTTCGAAGGCCTGATCACGATGGCCCGCCAGGCCGCCGAGAACCATCAGTTCGGCCGACAGCAGGCGGCTGAGCTCGAACAGGCGGCCGCCCCGGGTCGACCCGTTCAGCAGGTCGATGATTTCGCGGATTTCCAGCGCATTGCCGGCGCAGCGGCCCAGGCTCTGATTCATGTCGCTCAGCAGGGCCCGGGTCGGCGTACCCGCCGAGGTGGCGGTGGCGGCCAGGGTGTGGGCCAGCTCGGCGGCTGGGTCGACATCCTGCACCACCGCACCCGAGCCGTATTTGACGTCCAATATCAGGCCATCCAGCCCTTCGGCCAGCTTCTTGCTCAGGATCGAGGCGACGATCAGCGGCAGGCAGTCGACCGTGCCGGTGACATCGCGTACCGCGTAGAGGCGGCGATCGGCCGGGGCCAGGTCGCGGGTCTGGCCGATGATCGCCACCCCAAGTTCGCGCACGATGGACTCGAAGCGCTCGGGCGCGGGCGCGGTCTGGTAGCCGGGAATGCTTTCGAGCTTGTCGCAGGTGCCACCGGTGTGGCCGAGACCACGGCCGGTGATCATCGGCACGAAGCCGCCGCAGGCGGCAACCCAGGGGCCGATCAGCAGCGAGGTGGAATCGCCGATGCCGCCGGTCGAGTGCTTGTCCAGCACCGGTCCATCCAGCCCGGCCCACTGCATGACCCGGCCGGAATCACGCATTCCCAAGGTCAGGGCCAGGCGTTCGTCTTCGTCCATACCCTGCAGGGCGACGGCCATGGCAAAGGCACCGAGTTGCTCGTCGCCGAGGGCGCCATCGGCCATGCCCTGAACCAGGAAGCCGATCTCGTCACGGGACCAGGCCCGTCCGGTTCGCTTGGCGTGCAACAGTTCCCGAGCCTGCTTCATTGCTGCGCGGATTCTTGTCCATGGGCTGGTGCTTCTGCTTGTTCCTGAGCGTGGGCCAGCAGATCATCGAGAAGGCTCGAGGCGCCGAAGCGCAGGTGCCGTGAATCGACCCAGTCCTCGCTCATCATCTGCCTGGCCAGGGACAGGTAGGCGGCCGCTTCCGGGGCCGTACGGAGGCCGCCGGAGGCCTTGAAGCCGACATCACGGCCGGACTCGCGGATCGCTTCGAGCAGAATCGTTGCTGCCGCCAGCGTGGCGTTGACCGGGACCTTGCCGGTCGAGGTCTTGAGGAAATCGGCGCCGCAGGCAATGGCCAGGTCAGCGGCCTGCCGGATCATCTCCGGCTCGGCCAGCTCGCCGGTCTCCAGGATGATTTTCATGCAGTGGTTCGAACAGGCCATGCGGCTGGCGGCCAGCAGCTGCTGGACGGCTTCGAACTTCCCGTCCAGTAGGGCCTGCCAGGGCAGGACGACATCGATTTCATCGGCGCCGTCATCGATCGCAGCCTTGATCTCGGCCACCGTGTCCTCGACTGACGCGGTGCCGGCGGGGAAGTTGGCGACCGTGGCCAGGCCAACGGCATCACGCAGGCCCGCTGTACGCAGCTCGCGGTCGGCCAGCGTGATCCAGCCCGGGTGGACACAGATGGCGGCGACTGGCCCGAAGTCGGTGCCGGCCCTTCGGCACAGGGCCTGGATGGCCTCGGCTTCCTGCAGGTCGTCGTTCTCAGTCGACTCCAGACGGGTCAGGTCGACCAGTCCGATCATGCGCGCGGTATCGGGGATCATCGGCTTCACTTGTCGGGCGAGTGGAGTGTTTTCGCTTGCGATGGCTGGGCCTCCGGATTCCTCAGGATCGGACGTAGCGGCCCGGTGCAGGCTCGATGACCGCCAGCTTGGCGTCGCCGGGCATCCGGGCCTTGATCCGGCGGCCCGATCTGCGCTTCAGCCAGTCGTGCCAGTGTGGCCACCAGGACCCCTCATGTGCCTCGGCACCTGCGATCCACTGCTCTGGGTCGGCCGGCAGCTCGTCGTTGGTCCAGTAGCCGTACTTGTTGGCATCGGGCGGGTTGACGACTCCGGCGATATGGCCGGAGCCGGCCAGCATGAAGGTGGTATCTCCGGAATAGAGCTGGGTAGCCTTGTAGACCGACGGATAGGGCGCGATGTGGTCGTCACGACTGGACTGAATGTAGACGGGCAGGTCGATGGTGGTCAGGTCGATCGGCACGCCGTCCATCTCGATGCCGCCGGGTTCGACCAGGCGATTTTCCAGATACATCTCGCGCAGGTAGAAAGTGTGCATGGTCTCCGGCAGGCGGGTGAAGTCCGAATTCCAGTACAGCAGATCGAAGCTGGCCGGCTCGCGCCCGAGGAGATAGTTGTTGACCACGAAGGTCCAGATGAGGTCATTGGCGCGCAGCATGTTGAAGGTCATGGCCATGGACTCGCCGTCCAGATAGCCCTGGGTCTTCATCTTCTTCTCCAGGCTGTCGAGCTGCCGGTCGTCGATGAAAACGGTCAGCTCGCCAGCTTCGGTGAAATCGACCTGGGTGGTGAAGAAGGTGGCCGAGGCGATCCGGTCGTCGTGTTTTGCCTTCATGTAGGCCAGGGCAGCGGCGAGCAGGGTGCCGCCGATGCAGTAACCGATGGCGTTGACCTGGCGCTGGCCGGTGGCCTGCTCGACGGCATCGAGGGCAGTCAGGATGCCCTCGTGCATGTAGTCCTCGAAGCGCTTGTAGCGCAGCTTCTCGTCCGGGTTGACCCAGGAGACAACGAAGACCGTATAGCCCTGGTCCACGGCCCAGCGAATGAAGGAGTTATTCGGCTGCAGATCCAGGATGTAGAACTTGTTGATCCAGGGCGGCACGATCAGCAGCGGTCGGGTATAGACCGTCTTCGTGCGCGGCGCGTACTGGATCAGCTGCATCATCGGGTTTTCGAACACCACCGAGCCCTCGGTGGTGGCGATGTTCTCGCCGACCTCGAAGGCCCGTCGGTCGGTCATCGAGATCAGCAGCTGGCCGTCGCCGTTCTGCAGGTCTTCGAGCAGATGGCGGAAGCCTCGGAGCAGATTGACGCCGCGTTGCTCGCGGGTGGTCTTGAGAATTTCCGGATTGGTCAGCAGGAAATTAGACGGCGACAGGGCGTCGGCGAACTGGCGGGTGTAGAAGGCGATCCGCAGGCGATCGGCCGCTGCCACGTCCTGCATGCGGGCGACGTTGTCGAGCATCCAGTCGGCGGTCAGCAGGTAGGCCTGGCGCAGCAGGTCGAAGATCAGGTGCTCGTCCCAGGCCTCGGAGCGAAAGCGGCGATCGCCGCGCGGCGGCCTGATCGCCGGCTCGGCGTCGCGGCCGATGGTTTTCAGGCCGAGATATTTCATCAGCCCGAGGTAGCGACGGCCGAGGTCCAGCTGAGCGGCGAGGATGCGACCGGGGTGACGGATCGTGCTGCCCAGCGCGGCCAGGGTCGGGCGGCGAAGATTCAACGGGTCGAGGTTGGGCAGCTCCCAGCGCCGGGCCAGGCGCAGCAGCAACGCCGCCGACAGTCCGGAGATGCGGGTCAATTCCTGCCCGGTATTGACCAGGTCGCGGGTCAGGCCTTGCCGGGGTTGATCAGACATGCCGGATGGGCTCCATGGGTTCAGTCACCAGTTTCGTGGTCGAGCTGCACTGTCCTACAGCCTGAGGCCGCCGTCAACCGCGATGTCTCGCCCGTTGATGTAATCGTTCTCGATAATGAAGCGGACCGCACTGGCCATTTCCTCAGGCTCGGCCAGGCGTTTGGCCGGGATCGCCGAGGTGATCCGCTCGATCGCTTTTTCCGGCATGGCGGCCACCAGTTCGGTTCGGGTGAAGCCCGGCGACAGCGAAACCGATCGGATGCCGTAACGGGCCAGCTCGGCGGCCCAGGTCACGCTCATCGCCGCAACCCCGGCCTTGCTGGCCGAATAGTTGGTCTGGCCGAAATTGCCGGCCCTGGAGATGCTCGATACGTTGATGATCAGGCCGCCCTGGCCGGCCTCCACCAGATGCGTTGCTGCGGCTCGACCACACAGGAATACGCCGGTCAGGTTGACCTCGATGACCTGCTGCCAGGCTTCCAGGCTCATGCGGTTGACCACCTGGCCATCCCTGGCCTTGACCAGCAGGCCGTCGCGGGTAATGCCGGCATTGTTGATCAGTACGTCCAGGCCGCCGAGCGCAGCGGTCAAATCACTGAAGGCTCGATCCACATCGGCCTCGCTGGTGACATTGGCCACAGCGCTGGCATGGCCACTGCCGGGCAGCGTGTTGCGGGCCTGTTCGAGCGCATCGGGGTCAATATCGATCAGGCCGATACGGGCGCCTTGCCGGGCCAGGTCCTTGGCCATGGCGCGGCCCAGACCGCGGGCGGCGCCGGTGATGATCACGCGAGAATCTGCGAGTTCCATGTTGGGGGTCTCTTTTTATTTGAAATGGTTGTTATCAGGTTGGTGCATGTCGCGGCCGTTGTCGATCCAGGGGCCGTTTTTCAGGGTTTGTGCTTTTTCCGGTCGGGCGCCAGGGCTTCAGTCCACATCGAAAACAGCTCGCGACGAAATTGGCGCCAGGGCTCCATCGTGGCTTGAGTCAACTCCTCCACGCCGGCGTCTCGAAAGGTCGACGCCCAGGCGTCGTTAACCTCCGCCTGACTGGCTTCCAGATGGGTCATGACCCGCTCGAGGTAATCGCGGCTGAGCTGGCGCATGGGGTTGGAATCGACCCGGATCAGTCCTTCGAGAAACTCATTGCTGAGGACGGGCTGGCCGAGCATTTCCTGATCGGCCACGATCTGGATGAGCACCGAGCGAGTCACATCGCGGTCGGTCCTGGCCTCGATGACCTGGACCGATTCACCCGATCCGATCAGATCGCGGACGTCCTGCAGGGTGATGGATTGACTGGTCTGGGTATCGTAGAGACGCCGATTGGCGTATTTCTTGATGATTCTGGGGGCTTTCGGCATAAGGCGCTTCGGGCTTGTTCGGGAGGCCGGATGGCCAGGGCTCAACATCGAACGGAGGCCAGTGGCCCCCGTTCGATCAATGCTGGTATTCGGGCAAGTCCAGTCCGACGGCTCAGGACTTCTTGCCGGCGGCTTTCCTGGTCTTGCCGGCTTCGCCGAACGGGAAGAACGCGGAAAGATCCATGCCCTTGGCGAATTCCTGCGACAGTTCGGTCAGCTGGTCGCGTGACTCACTGCTGATGCTGGTCAGAGCTTCGAGGTGCGCACTGGCGACTTCGGCATAGTCCTTGAAGACGCCGGACTGGCTGGTGATGAAGTCGGTCGGGCTGGCTACCTCGGCGCTGGCTGAAAAGCGCTGCTTGTTCATTTCCAGCATCTTTTCCATCGTATCGAGGTTGGCGCGTGCCGAACGATCGATCGTGTCCATCCAGATGTTCTGGGCTTTCTTGAAGTCTTCGAAAATCTTGTTACTCATGTCGATGTCCTTGCGTTGGGAGGCGGGTTTGTGCACTGCACAATCATACTCCCAATTTTTGTGCAGCGCAACAAAGCCGAGATCCCTGAACTCTGAGCCCCCTAATACATATGCTGCCCACCGTTCACCGACAGGGTCGATCCGGTGATGAAACCGGCATCCCGGCTGACCAGGAACTCGACGGCACGGGCGATCTCCTCGGGCTGGCCCAGGCGGCCGACCGGAATACCCGCGACGATCTTTTCAAGCACCCGTTCGGGCACTTTGGCGACCATGCTGGTTTCGATATAGCCCGGCGCGATCGCGTTGACCGTGATGCCGGAGCGGGCACCCTCCTGAGCCAGGGCCTTGGTGAAGCCGTGGATGCCCGACTTGGCCGCCGCGTAGTTGACCTGGCCATACTGACCGGCCTGCCCGTTGATCGAGCCGATGTTGACGATGCGACCGTAGCCGCGCTCACGCATGCCGTTGATCACCGCGTGGCACATGTTGAAACAGGAGCTCAGATTGGTCTGGATCACTTCCTGCCAGCGATCGGGCGTCATCTTGTGCAGCGTGCCGTCACGCGTGATGCCGGCGTTGTTGATCAGGACCTCGACCGGCCCGAGCTCCTTTTCGATCCGGGCCACTCCCTCGGCGCAGGCCTCGAAATCGGCCACATCCCACTGATAGGTGTGCGCCCCGCTGGCCTCATTGAAGGCCCTCGCGGACTCATGATCACCGCCGTAACTTGCAGCGACCGTGTAGCCGGAATCGATCAGAGATTTGGAAATGGCGGCCCCGATACCGCGCGTGCCACCGGTGACGATTGCAATCTGACTCATGCTCTACTCCCGAGTGATGTATTGTTTTTTTCTCCCGGCATTGTGGCCGAGTCAGATGACGCAGGAATTGCGCTGCATCAAGCGCGCGATCCGAGCCCCGGGCCGCTCAGTCCCCGGTCGTGCCTTCGTCCTCGTCCTCATCGTCCTCGTCATCCCAGCCATAGTCGAAGGTGATTTCCTCATCCCGGGCAATCGCTCTGATCGCATACAGGTCGGTGTCCCACCAGTCGGCGTTGGGGGTCGAGCTGTGGTTGAGGAAGCGCATCTCGTTCTCGCCATCGATTCCCTCCCAACGATTGCTTTCCTCGTTCCAGAGCCAGAGGACATGCATCCCGTCCTTCTGGGTCGCAGGGCCGAGGTAGCTGCCGATATAGTCGTCGGCCTCGATCGCGGCGCGCGCAAACAGGCCGCGACCATGGATTCCGGACCGGGCGACATAGACCCTGGGATTGTCGTCGTAGTGGTCTTCGGTCGGTGCGGCTTTCCTGACGGGTTTACTCATATCGCTTTCCTTGGGTCGCTTCCGGCCTTCGGGTCCGGAGTTTCATCCAACGCCGGTTTCAGGGAGCTGGCTTGAGGGTGTTCGAGTTGGGGTCGATTTCAACGCCCCTCGGCGGGCGTCTGGCATCGAGCCCTCGCGCGGCAAAATCCTGTCTGAGCAGGGTGATGCCCGCCGAGTCCAGGGGATACAGGTTGAACTGCTTCCGATCCTCGATCAGGGTCCAGCAAAGCAGGCCGCAGTCGCTGTGGACCTGCTCGGTCAGCCCCGGGCTGGCCGGTGTCGTGCCGGTCGATTCCAGCAGCGCATGCCGGGTCTCGTCCAGGGTGTGATCGGATTCGATCTGCAGATCGACACCATGTACAGACAGCAGTGCCGCGAGGCTGCGATAGGCGCGTGTCCAGATGGCATAGTCATCGATGCCCCCGGCGAAATCATCGAAGGTCTGAAAACGGGCCCTGACCGTAAGGTTGGTGCTGCACCAACGCGCATCGAGCGGGCCGGGGAGATCGAAGGAGGTCGATTCATCGCTCTGGATCAGAACGTGCTCGACGACCGGCCAGAATGCGCCCAGTCCTGCCGTATCCATCTGCACATGGGTCATGGCGATCAGGTCATTCAGGGTCATCAGCTGGCCGTGGCCGGTGTCGAGGCCGGTGGCCTGTGAGAAGGCGGCGCGCGTGGGGGGATGCAGCCCGCCTTTTTCGAACAGGATCGACTCGAACTGCTCGCGGAGCAGATCCGAATCACCCTCGGCGCAGCGCAGAATCACCGGCAGGGCCAGAAGCTGACTGCTCAGGTCCGACCGGCTGGGCGCAAGACGCGCATCCGGCAGGCGGCCCTGATGGGCACCGATCGCCATCACGCTACCCTCGCTGCCGGGCGACTGGAAGGCGTTGCGGCTGAGATCGCTGAGCGCCTGCCAGGCCGGGAATCCGGGTCGCAGCAGTTCGGCCGGTTCGAACAGGCCGCCGCCCACGACCAGCAGCCCGGAAGCGGCGTGTTCGACCTGCCGGACCAGGTCCTGGGCCAGGGCGTCGGCCAGGGACTCGCATTCGGTCCGGCTCAGCAGGCGATCGGCATTGGCGCTGGATTCGACTTCGAAGGTGGCGACCAGGCGGATATCATTCACGGGAACGAATTCCTCAGGTTGAGTTGATGGACAATGCAACGATTCAGGGCCAGGCGTCAGATGTGATCTGGAAACAAAGCGATCTGGCTTCTCTCAGCGCATCAGGTCTGTACCGTCTGCTGCGCGAGCGGGTCGCGGTGTTCGTCGTCGAACAGGACTGTCCCTATCAGGACCTCGATGGCCTGGACGACCGGGCGATACACCTGTGGGCTGAAGCGCCGGACGGCGCGATTCTAGCCTATGCCCGTGTGCTGCCGCCGGGTACCAGTTTTACCGAGGCATCGATCGGTCGCGTGCTGACCACGTCAGCCGGTCGGACCAAGGGCCTGGGCCGGGACCTGATGGAGCGCGCGCTGGCCGTCTGCACAAGCCGTTTCCCCGACAGCGGGATTCGCATATCGGCCCAGGAATATCTGGTCAGGTTCTACCTCAGCCTTGGCTTCGAGACGGTCAGAGGTCCGTATCTCGAAGACGGTATCCCCCACCTTGAAATGCTCAGGGCAGCGGTCTGAAGCCAAGGAAGCGGGCCAGTTGTTTCGATGCATGAATCTGACGGCCGGTCCGATCCAGACGCTTCGGGTCAAGGTGCCCGAAGCGTCAAGCGAAGGTGATTATCCGCGGCGGGTTGATCAGAACAGTGAAAACGGTGATTTGCCGCCACCGCCGCCACCGCCGCGACGCCGACGTCGGCGCATGCGCGACAGCAGCGCCTGCTCGCGATTCTTGATGAAATCGGCGCGGTTCAGCTCGGACTCGTCGACGCCCTTGCGCTTGGCAGCGGCGGCACGATAGCTGACGAAGTCGCGATAGGCGTCGATTTCTGGCTTCAGCTCGCGGCACAGCAGCTCGACCATGATCGCGTCGTCGAGAAAACCGAGCCCGGGGATATGGTCGGGAATCAGATCTTCCGGGTTGTTGAAGTAGGCCAGTGCAGACAGAACGCGCTTGCGGCCGACTTCCTGAAGGCCCCAGCCCTCATCTTCCAGCATGTCGATCAGAACCTGGAGCTGGCCCAGGCGTGATCGGATGTAGTCGGCCTCGACGTTCTCGTCCACTTCCTTGAGAAGATCGCGGGCGCCATCGATGATGTCGTCGCGCGACAGCTTCTTGGTCGTTTCGACCGCCTGACGGGCGAGGGAGCGGAAATGCTCCAGGTCTTTCTCGGTGAATTCCAGCGTGATGCGCAAGCTCATGATTGCGTCCTTGTATGCTCGGTCGATGTCGGCAGGCGGCTCTGATGACGCCTGATTCTATTGAATATCGGGTCGGACCCTCTTGATCACTATAGCGTAGAGCGCCGTCGGGCCGGGGTCAATCTCCCGGAAGTCACGAGTCCGGGTTGGGCTGCGCGCTGAGATGAGCCGACCCCGGCGACAGATCGGGATCGGTCAGGCTCCCGCAAAGAACAGAGCGATGCAGATGGCGAAGCCGGCCAGCCAGACCACCGAACGCCACAGATGCAGGTCGGCCAGATAGCACACGGCATAGGCGGCTCGAGTCACGATGAAGGCCACCGCCAGGGTATCGACGGTTGCCTCCTCAACGCCGACCACGCTGGCGATGATCACGCCGCTGGCAAAGAACGGGAAGATCTCGAAGCTATTCTCGGAGGCCCAGCTGGCTCGCTGTCGATAACCCTCAAGATGCCGGGCCCAGGCGCGAGGTCGCTTGTTGTTGTAGCCGCGATGACCGACCTTGGCAATGCCCACCATGGCAATGGGAAAGACGGCGGCGACAAGAACACACCAGTAAGCGACTGTCATCGATCTGAACTCCGTTCGGTTGAATCGGTGGTTACGCCTTACTCTACAATGAATTCCCATGGGCAAAGCGTCCGGGTGGGCCGGCCGTTTGCCGCGAAGAGATTGAGCCAACGTGACCTCTGATTCCGACCTCGACAACCTGGTGGCCGTCAGTGAGGTGCCCGACGGGCAGCCCCTGGCCGACCCCATCTTTCAGCGCAAGTATCGCGCCAGCGCCCCCTCGCATGGCCATCATGTGCTCGTGTTTTGCCGAGTAGAAGGGGACTGGGTCCCGGCCTCCTACATCAACTATCTGCCCCATCATGGCGCGATGCTGGTCGGCGGTGCCTGTACGGACGGCCGGGTCCTGGCGCGTTTGCCGGCCGAGGACCAGGATCGGATTCGTGCCGTCGGAGGGCTGATGCTGCAGGCGGTGCGCTACAGCGAGCAACGTTTTGAGCCGCGATCCATCGCCACCTTCGGCCACTGCGGCGATGTCCGATCCTGGTCGGTGCTGCAGAGATGCGGCTATGTCCGATTGGATGACCCGCATCTGATCGTTCGCTGGAATCGCGAGCCGGGCCGCTGGCGTCGCGCCCGACTTCTCAAGAGCATCGAGGCGCTCGGGCCGTTCTGAAGCGATTCCCGGTCTTCCTGTCCCGGTCTCAGCGGGCGTCTGCGAGAACCCGGCTCAGCTCACCCGGCTGTTTCCAGTCCCTGCCACACATGTAGCGCGGAAGGAACCAGCGGTCCGAGTCCCTGGTGACGGGCTCCGGGTCGCAGCCAAGTGCGGCTCGGATGCCGAGGCGTTCGGCATGCTGCGGAAAATAGATCTCGCGCAGATAGTCGCTGGCCTGACCGTAGGGGTAGGCGAAGAATTCGGGCCGATGTCCTGCCCGTGCTTCGATGAAGTCGCTGGCCTGGTCGATCTCGATGCGGCATTCGGCTTCAGTGTCGATCAGACGGAAGTCGCCGCGCTGGTTGTCGCGCTGCGCGGTCTGGGACAGCGATGCGTGGTTGTGATCCCAGCTGTGTGACTCGACGCTGAGCAATCCACTCTGATTGGCGGCGGCCCACCAGTGGTCGGGCCAGACATTCAGGCTCATGTAGTCGCGTTCATCCAGCTCCTGGCGGGCTTCCGGAGAGGCGATCACGAAACTGCTCAGGTGGGGCTGATGCCGGCCCGGATCGCGCTGGTCGTCGCGGAATGCGCGCAGCGAATTAAACAGGCTGGTCTGCAGTCCGCAGCCGGGATGATCGAAATCCTCGAAATCAAGGATCGATCCGTCGTCGACGGTCAGTACCGCGGTCGGCTGTTCGAGCCGGCCGGACTCGAGTCGTGCCAGTGATTCGCCCAGCGGTGCAATCCGCCAGCCGGCCCGGTCCAGGGTGCGGATGTCCGCGGCGAAGGCCACCGGATCGTTTTCGGAGTAGCGATGGCCGAGCACGTTGATCGAGTGCCAGGTCAGGATGATCAGCGGATGGCTTGTCAACGAAAGCGTCCAGGCTGGCCGGGTACGGGAAAGATGTAGCCGAAAGCGGTGCTGAGCTCCCGGTTCTCATCGCGGATCAATCGCATCGTCCAGGGCAGTCGGTCGATTTCCCTCCGGTTCAGACGCTGCAGCGCGTGGAATGTTTCCGGGCTCAGGGCGAACTGGAAATTCACGGGCTCACGACTGGTTGCTGCGACCTGCACCGACTGAGGCGGCGTGCGCGATCGCTGCGGATCGAAGCCAGCGATCACCAGTTCGAGCGACAGCGAATCGAGACTCTGGGTGAAATCGTTGACGTTGCCGATTCGAACCCGGACGTTCAGCGCCCGGGGCTCGATCTCCATTGAATCGAGTGCCAGGACCGGATCCTGTCCGGAAATCTTGGGGGGTCCGCTGCATCCGGCAAGGGCGATCAGGGCCAGCAGCGCAAGGATTGTCCGCAGAGCTCGGCGCCGCGGGGTTGTCCGGGCTTCCCGGGATTCAGTGTTCGGCATGACAGGATTGACCGAGCATTCGCGGCGGAACTTCATGATATCCAGGACGACTCGCAGAAATAGAGAGAGTATCTTATGCCCCGCTTCGATTCTGAGTCCACCGCCCTGGTGATCGGCGCCAGCGGTGGCATCGGCTTGGCCATGACGCAAAACCTGCTGGCCGATTCGCGTTTTGTCCGTGTCATTGCAACCTGTCGGGACCCTCGGCAGAGCGAGAAGCTCGGCGCAATGGCCCGGCAGCGCGATGATCTGGCGCTTTTCGCCATGGATGTCACTGATCCCGACGCCTTCCGGCAGCTCAGCGCCAGGCTCGAGGATCAGGGTCTGAAACCCGCGCTGGTGATCTACTGCGCCGGTCTGCTGCACGATGGCCGCCGCTTGCAGCCTGAAAAACGGCTCGAGGATATCGAGCTCGATGCGCTCCAGCGCATTTTTGCCGTCAACACCTTCGGGCCGGCCCTGATGTTCAAGTCGCTGTTGCCCCTGTTCGGCCCCAATGATCCCTGTGTGATGGCGGTCATCTCGGCCCGTGTCGGATCGATCGAGGACAACCGCCTGGGCGGCTGGTATGCCTATCGGGCGAGCAAGTCGGCGCTCAATCAGATCATGCGAACAGCAACCATCGAAGCCCGTCGGCGTTTCAAGGGCTGCATCCTCACCTGCCTCCACCCCGGCACCACCGACACAGCGCTGTCGCGCCCTTTCCAGGCCAATGTTCCGGAGGGGAAGCTGTTCACGGCGGAGTTCGTTGCCGAGCGCTTCATGACCATCTTCGAGGGTCTGGGGCTTGACGATTCGGGGCTCTTTCTGGCCTGGGACGGCAAGCCGATTCCCTGGTAACTGACAAGCGCTGATCGGGGGTCCAGAAATCGGCGCTTAACATTTGGCTCAAAAGCGCGTAAACTCTGGCTTCCCGAAGCATTTAGAAAAATAAAGCTTCGGAATAATAAAATTAGTTACATCACATTCAACTAAACATCTCTTGGGAAGGAGACTTTAACATGCCACAAAATAACGCCAAAGCGGCCGAGGACATGTCCTGGCTGGTCCAGGTTGCCGAACGTATGTTGCGCCCGATTGCGCGACTTCTGGTCGGCAAGCTGAGCTGTACCGTTGCCATCACGATTCTGAAGGAGGCCTATATCGCCGAGGCCACGCGCAAGATGCGGCGCGAGCAGCCCGGGCGCCGGATTACCAAATCGGCGCTGGCGCTCTGGACCGGTCTGGATACGCGCAATATCTCGCAGCTCGAAGCCCGCAAGCGCCCGGACGTGGTTCCTGCCAAGGACATCTGCCCGGAAGCTGCGGTGCTGCATGCCTGGGCCAATGAAGCGCGCTATCGCGACCGCAAGACCAAGAAGCCGAAGGATCTGGGTGTCTACGGCCGCGGCGTCAGTCTGCAGACGCTCGTCTCACGTGTGGCTGGTCGAAACGTGACCTCGACCACCGTGCTGGATCGGCTGGCTCAGAACGGCAACGTCAAACTGGTCGAGGGCGACAACGCGCGCCTGCTGAACGCCAACTACGTCCCGACCAC
>Ga0102934_1001653_pt1 | contig 15619 bp, 10 predicted proteins | sample SalPonR2_A_D1_MG_FD_78175 | JGI IMG/M metagenome (GOLD analysis project Ga0102934, IMG submission 78175) | Salt pond soil microbial communities from South San Francisco under conditions of wetland restoration - Salt Pond MetaG R2_A_D1_MG | ecosystem: Environmental > Aquatic > Marine > Intertidal... | reverse complement strand
TGCTTCTTTTGTTGTCTTCGATTTTGGAGGTTGACAAAATGAATCATAACAACACTCACCTATATCGCAAGTATCTGGGACGAATCAACCAGGTCATCGACTACATGGAAGAAAATCTCTCCGAAAAACTGACATTGGAAGAACTCGCCGGTGTTGCTAACTTCTCAAAATATCATTTTCACCGGATCTTTTATGCCTTTCTGGGCGAGACCCTTTTCCAGTTTATCCAGCGTTTGAGGCTTCAGAAGAGCAAAGAGTTGATCGCCATCAGAGAGAATGCTTCTCTTACAGAGATTGCTTATGATTGCGGTTTTTCAAGTTCAGCGGCCTTCTCAAGGAGCTTTAAGAAAAGATATGATATGACCCCGTCTCAATGGAAAAAGGAGGTGCAATCACTTAACAATCAGGATCAAGCTGATAGCAATTTGAATCAAGCGGAGTGCAAGGAGTGGAAAGAAAAAATCCCCCGGACTCTCTATAATCATGACATCTTGAGAAACCGGAGGAGGATTTTTATGAACAAGAGCAATGTAGAAGTGAAGGCACTGGAAGAGATGACGGTGGCTTATGTACGGTATATGGGACCTTACGCGGGTAACGAGAAACTCTTCGAAACCCTTTTCGGGAAGCTTTATTCATGGGCCGCACCGAAAGGCCTGGATAAGCGTCCGGAAGCGAAGAACCTCATCATATACCATGATAACCCCGAAATAACGGAAGAAGAAAAACTTAGAGTCAGCGTCTGCCTGACAGTACCTGAGGATACAGAAGTGAACGGCGAGATCGGCAAGATGGAAATCCCCGGAGGCTTGTATGCAATGGCAAGCTTCAATCTTTCAGCTGATGAATACGGAGAGGCCTGGAACTGGACGTTCGGACAGTGGCTTCCCTCAAGTGGTTATCTCCCCGATGAAAGGCCGTGTTTTGAGCTCTATCCGGAAAATGAAGATCAGGAAGAGGGCAAACAGCTGGTCAATATATGTATCCCGGTTAAATCCATGTGATCTTCTGATTTCTTTTCATCCTCTGTATATGATTGAAAAAACAGACAGGGGTGGCTGTTTGATTCTTTTTCGCTCCAGGCCGGGGGACCTGGAGCGAGGCTTTTGTGAGTGTTATGAGTTATTCAGCAACCCCTAATCTGTTTTCCATTTCTCCTTTTCTGTTTCGTTATCATTGACTCATCTTTCCCGAAGCCTGTCCTATCGGGAAAACCGTCGGATAACAAAAAACGAGGCTGTCAACATCACCCCCGACACAACCGCAAGCGCTCCGAAGGCGAAATAAAAAGACCTGATCTCCGCCAGCCATCCAAAAACGGGAAAGACAGCGATCATCATCAAACTGAAGAGCATGCTTTCAATGGAGATAATCGTGGCGCGTTGTTTCGAGGGGATGTGCTTGTTTAAAAAGCTGTTAAACGAGACATACATGCCCGATTCCCCGGCCATGGTCATCACCAGAAACAGCATAGCTGCAACATTACTGGTTCCGTTCAGACTCAAAAAGGCCAGACCGAAAACACCTCCGAAGATGACAATGGAAAAGATCAGAAAGGGATATCTGAAGACACTGCCCTTGATCCTTTTTTTGACAAAACGTTCTACCCTGCCAACATTGACAGAAACAAAAGCGGCAACAGCTGATCCTAATGCAAGAAAGAGGCCAATTGTGGAGATCTCAACCCCCGTGCTCCTCCAATAATTCTGAATATAATAGAAAATGAGGGTTGAAAAGGCAGAGAGTGTTGTGGTGAAGAGGGTTAAGAAAGCAACTTCCTTCTTTGAAAAGAGCGTTTTAAAACTCTCACCGGTATGAATTGCGAAATTGACAAAAGATCGTTCGGCATGCTTATCTCGCTCTACTTCCGGCTCATGAAAAGACAGCGACATTAATAAAGCCCCGATACAGATGACAATAGAGCTGATGAAGACCAGTGTGAAGCTCTTTTGCCCCAGAAAACCGCCGATATAGAGTGAAAAGATCGACGCGATGTTGAATATCGCTTCGTTTTTACCGAGCACCTTTGTGAACCCCTTCTCTCTGTTAAGAGACTTCATTGAATCGAAGACCAGGGCCTCGCCCGCTCCTGACTCAAGATTATACGACAACGCCGTAAAGAAAAACGAGAGCGCAAAGAGCCAGAATGTATGCGAGTTCATCATGATGAGAAGGGCAACGAGTCCGGAGACCCGCCCCGCCATCCGGCTCGCCTTTCTGCCGATCAAATCCGCTATAGCACCGGTGGGGACTTCCATTATCAGTGAAGTGATGTGGAACATCCCCTCAAGCATTCCGATTTGAAAGAGAGACATCCCTTTAAAGGCAAGATACAGCATCCAGAGTCCCCTTGTGAAATCCACATTGGTGATGAAATTGAAGATATAGTTCTTTTTGATATTCCTTTCAAGTTTTTTCTCAATCGTTGTCATGTCATTCCTCCATAAAAAAACCACGGCATCATAACGCTCATGCCGTGGTTTAATGTTTATATCGTTATATTATAAACTAATATTTACACCAAAATAGACGGCATTATCCCACATGCGTTTACCGTGTTTCCTGCGATGACATGTCCGAAAACAACAGTGATCGTCATGATGGAATAAGCCTCCTCTGCTTTTGATGACCTTATATTAGCATATTGAAACGCCCATGTCAATTCTTGAGAAGATAATGCCTGATGGTCTTGACCAACTCTCCTGAATCAAGGGGTTTGGTCAGATAATCATCGAGCCCGATACTGAGCCCCTCACGTATCTTTTCTTCTCTTGCTTCTGCTGACAGCCCCACAATGGGGGTTCTTCTTCCGAAATCTTTCTCCTGTGCTCTTATCATCTTGGTTGCCTCAAACCCGTCGAGTTTTGGCATCCTGATATCCATGAAGATCATATCCGGCAGCAATGTCTTGAACTTCTCGATGGCCTCCACACCGTCAATGGCTTCTATGATATCGAAATCAGGGAAGTTGTCCGTCGCAATGATCTTGATCAATTTCAGGTTGATCGGGTTGTCCTCAGCGACCATGATCTTCTTCGCGAATTGCTTTCCCCGCTCTTGAATTTCCCTCTCTCTGAGTTTTGAACTGTCCTCGTCAACGCTCTCATCAAGTACTTCAAGGTTCAGAATAAAACTGAATGTACAACCCTCTCCTTCAGCACTCTCAAGGTAAAGTTCGCTGCCCTTCAGTTTCAGGATCTTGGAGACAATGGCGAGCCCGATCCCCGTTCCATTGTATTGCCGGGTTAACGACGAATCGACCTGTGTGAAGGAGTTCATGATTCGATTCTGATCTTTTTGGGCGATACCGATCCCGGTATCCTCTACTATGAATTTGACACCGGTGTTAGAAGAATGGTCAACCTTTTCTGCTTTCAATTTGACGCTCCCGGACTCTGTAAATTTAACCGCGTTCTCCAGGAGGTGGCGGATTATCTGTTTCAGTTTATGCCCGTCAGCTTGAACCTTCCGGGGAACACCCGGGCCGATGAGCAGGCCGGTTTTCAGATTCTTCTTGATCGCTTCCTGATCGATTGAGAGAATCTCCTCTCTGAGCAGTTCGTGAAGGTTGACCGGTTCTCTCTCAAGGTGCATGATTCCCTTGTGGATCTTCGAGAAATCCAGGATATCATCCACTATCTGCAGGAGATTTTCACTTGATTGCTGGATGTAATTCAGATATTCTGCCTGATTCGTCTGCAGATGAGTTCCACCGAGCATCTGTGAAAACCCGATGATACCGTTCAAAGGGGTGCGGAGCTCGTGGCTCATATTGTTGATGAATTCAGCCTTCACCTGATTGGCAATCAACGCCTCATGGCTGGCTTTTTTTAAGTCATTCTCCGTCTTTTTCTTCTCCCCGATATCGATAAAAGACTCAACGATGCCAAAAAAAGAGCCGTCTTCTTCTTCAAATCTGGTGGTCATCTGCTGAACATAGACAAACCCGCCCGTATCTGTTTGTTTTTTGACTTCATAACTCATTTTCTGATTTGAATGCTCCAGGACTTTCATCGGACACTTTTCTGTTCCGCAGAGTTCTGAAAAGAAGGTGTCATAACACTTATGACCGATGATTTCTGCTTTTTCCTTTTTCATCATGTTCAACAGGGTATCGTTGATATCCACAATGGTATAGTCTTTGTTGATCAGCCGCATCCCCGCCGCCGTTGTGTTGAATATCTTTTCAAACCGGCTCTTCTCTCTCTTGATTTGCCGGCTCAACTGATACTCTCTTGTCATGTTCCGGGCAATCTCGAGAAAACTCTTTAATCTGCCGTTCTCATCTTTGACGGGGATGCAGACGTTGCTCCAGTACGATTCTCCTTCGATACCGTTTACCGTTTGATGGTGCACCAGAGAACGCTCGACCCCGCCGGAGGCAATCGCTTTCTCGCAGGGACAGTTTGTGCAAACAACATCACTGTTCAAAAAGGCTTCATAACATCTTTTGCCAACAGCATCCGGTTTCATGTCAAGGGCCGTTTGATTCGCCCAGATGATGATGTGGTCTCTGTTTGTCTGGATAATCATATCCGTGATGCTGTTCAGGATTGTTCTGTAATCCGGGGGTGTATTTGCTTGATGATTCACAGTCGCACCTCACTTCGGGGAACGCAGTTATTGGTCACGAGCCACTGCTTTCTTAAAGGCCTGTATCAGCTCTTTTTTCAGAAAAGGTTTTTTGATGTATTCATCCATCCCTGTGTCTATGGCTGTTTGAATATCATCTCTGAAAACGGCCGCAGAATAGCCAATGATTCGGGGCTGGTCTTTCCCGCTTTTCTTTTCTCTGATCCGTTTTGTAACCTCCAGACCGTTCATGACCGGCATCTGCACATCCATCAGGATGGCATCCGGTTTGTGTTTTTCATACAGCGACAGGGTCATTTTCCCATCCGTTGCCTTATAGATTGTCACATCGGGAAATGTCTCTTTGATCAGCATCTCCGCCAGCATCAGCGATACCTCATCATCGTCGGCAATTAAGACTGAATTTAACTCTTTGGCCTCATTTGTGGCACCCTCTTTTTGCTCTTTGATCTTCTCAACCTCCAACTCAAAACTGAATTCACTTCCCGCTCCCGGGGAGCTCCGGAGTTCGAGGCGACTATCCATCAATTGAAGGATATTGTTTGATATAAACAGCCCCAGTCCGGAACCTTCAATGGGGCCGGAGGCATTTGAGCCACCCTTTTCGAAAGCCTTGAAGATCCTCTCCTGCTTCTCTTGTTGAATCCCAATCCCTGTATCTGAGACTGAAAAACGAAGACGAAGTGTTTTTTCATCTTCTCCGCGCTTCTCCACCTTTAGTACTATATTTCCTGCATCGGTAAACTTGTTGGCATTGGTGAGCAGGTTGATCAAGACCTGGCTGATCCTCAGGGGATCAGCGCGCACCATTTGAGGAATATCATCATCGATTTCATATGTCAGCCGGTTATCTTTCTCGTTCACAGAAGGATTAACAATCTCAACTGTCTGTTTGACCAAATGACTTATGCGTGTATCGACCATCCCAATCTCGAGCTTGCCCGACTCCATCCTTGAAAGGAGTAGTGAATCGTCAACGATTTTCAGGAGGTCTCTTCCGGATCGAACGATTGTGTTCACAAAGTCCACTTTTTCACTGTCCAGATCTATATTTTTCAACACTTTGGAAAGACTGATGATACCGTTCAGCTGATTCTTGATCTCATGGCTCATATTGGCCAGCAACAACGACTTTTCTCCGGCCAGTTTCTCCGCCTTGTTCTTGGCCTCTCTTAATTCTGTCACATCCAACCCGTATTCAATGGCACCTATTGTCTTCCCGTTTTCGTCTTTCATGGGGTAGAGAAAGATCTTCAGTGCTCTGCCGGTCAGAATCTCCCGGGGATCGTCAGGCGTGGTGGTTTCAACGATTCTTTCACCAGACTTGATAACCCGGTCAATCTTGCACCAGGGGCAGGGGGTCTCTCTCTTTTGAAAGACCCTGTAACATTTTTGTCCGATTAAGTCTTCGGGGGAATCACCCTCCATCAAATCCATTTTGATCCGGTTGTTATTTAGTGCCTGGAGGTTGTAATCGGTATCCATGACATTCAATGTACCGGGCATGGTGTTGACGATGGATCGGAAGAGGGTTCGGCCTTCCTCCAGTTGCAACTCGAGTCTCTTTTCTTTTGTCAAGTCTCTGCCATGTGATATGCACCCGATCACTTCACCCTCCGTCGAATAATGGGGATAGTATTGCATCGCCATGAACTTCTCTTCCCCGCCGGGAAATTCCACCCACGCCTCATAGCCCACAGTCTGACCAGAAAAACAACGGTCCAGATTGGGTTTTATCACGTTATCAAAAAGAGCCGGTTTGAAAAAATGATCGACCCGTTTTCCAACAATCCGGTCTCTGCTGGTCTGATAAAAATCGGAATAGGCCACGTTGACAAGTTTGTAACAGTATTCTTTATCAACAACGGCCATTGGATCGTTCACCGACGAGATGATCTCACGATACAGTCTCAAATTTTGTTCCCTTGCCTTTCGCTCTGAGATATCCCTCGCAATGGCAACGATCTTTTGCCCTTCTGCATCTTCTATCAGCCTGGCGTTTACTTCCACGGGAACTGTTTCCCCGTTCTTCCCTGTGTGTTTCATCTCAAACCGGATCTTTTTCTTATGAAGCAGTTGATCCATGAGGCCCGGAACTCTCTTGCTGGCATCAAACGCATCGATCTCCCCGGGAGTCATCTTTAAGAACTCTTCGCGGGAATATCCCAGCATCTCGCACGCCACATCGTTAACGTCATAGAATCTACCGTATGACCCGTCTTCTTTCACTCTGATGAAATAGATCGCATCGTTGGAGTTGTTGAAAATGGTCCGGTACTTTTCCAGATTGTCCATATGAGAAGCCCTCCCCAGTCGCTCAATCAAAAACCATTAACGGACTGTTCTTTTCTATTCACCTTATCATACCATTTTTTCTTTCTCATAATACTATAAATGGATTCCAGATGTCAATTATTATGTTTCTCTTTCATGACCTGTCTCCCTGGTTTTTTTATTCCCACCTCACAAGGCCAGGGGACCTGAAGCGAGCCCTAAGGGGGTGTTTCGAGTTATTCAGCAGGGCCTGCTATGCCCGCTTTCCCGCATCAAAGACTTAGATAAGTTTGTGATGAAGAAAAAAACGGGTGTATAATGGGAGCAGGATGAATAGTTGAGCATCTAACAAAAACAGTAAATTTAGAAAGGATTTTGGTCAGAAATATGGCAAACCTTCACAGAATCCAATGGCTTCACAGGATGTTGCTGGAATCGAAGTATCCGAACTGCCGGAACGTGGCAGAATACTTTGAGATATCACGCCGTCAGGCGATGCGGGATATCGAGTATCTCAAGTACTCGTTAAATGCTCCGGTTGAATACTCCCCGAAACACAGGGGCTACTATTACACGGAAGCGGATTTCACCCTTCCGGGCTTTTTCCTCGGCCGGGATGAAAAACAGCGGCTGGGTTATCTGGCACAGCAGTACATGAGGATTCCCAGCAACGCAACCCGGGAGCTTTCAAAACTCTTCTCGAAAATCACAGGCGAAGGAGTCGGAGAAAAACCCTATAAACCGCTTACCTATTCCGACTATGAGGATCTTATCAGCAAGGCAGCCGCTTATCAAAAGAAAATCACCGTTGTTTATAACAAACAAGGCGAGAAGAACAAACGGATCGTGCATCCGTATAAGATCCTCCTCAGAAACGGGCGATCCTATCTCTTCGCCTTTTGTGAAAAGAGACGGGATTTCCGTACTTTCAGGATCGACAGGATTGAGACGCTAAGTGTTTTACCACAAGAATATACCTTCCATCCGGATTTCAAGGCATATTACGATTTGATACGCCTCTTCCCCGCTTTTCATCAGAAATACACGGCAAGGATCTGGTTTGCTTACAAACCGAGAATCTCCCGGTTCATCTCCCCGGTCTGGGACAAGGAGCACAACATCCTCAGCTTTGAATTTCTCTCTTCGGAGACATTTGTCGTCAAGCTGCTCAATCTGGATCTGCCATACAAGATCCTCTCCCCGAATTGGCTAAAGGTAAAATTAAAGAAAAGAATGAAGTATTTTCTCGAGAATCTTTGATGTGACATTTTATGTCCTACCTCCGGGTTTATACTCAGATACACTCAAAAAACAGGAGGTTTTCTAATGAAAAAGGGAGAAAAAGTATCACTCGGAATGACATGGATGAGTTATCTGGGATCGATCCACGGAGCTTTAAAGGCAGCCGGAATGTGGGACGGTGAGGTTCACGAATTGATGGGCCTGACCGGTATGGGGTTTCACTTTATCACAAACAGGACGCTCGATGCTTCGGGACCCACCGTTTATAACTGGCTTGAAGAGCACTTTGAAATGTTGGACAGGATCGGTGTCTACTCAGAGCAGATCCTCGTCTTCAAAAAAGAGGATGTCAACACCTTTGATATTGCAAAAAAGAACAATATCAAACGAATTGTAACCTCCCTGGATAATGGCATCCCCGTTGTGACATGGGGGGTAACCCCTATCCCTGAATTCGGTATCATCTCCGGCTATGACGACAAGGAAAGGATCTTCTTCGTTGAGGACTGCATGCCCGAAGAGCCTGATCCGCTGATGTACGATAATCTCGGCCTTTGCAATGTGCCGATCCTCTATCTCAACTACCTGGTTGAAAAGGGGCCATACGATTACGACCAATCGGTCCGCAGCAGTTTACGATTCGGGATCAACCACTGGAACAGCCGTTATCCGACGGAGACTGATTATGAGACGGGTAAACGGGCGTATGATCTGATCATCAGGGGCCTTGAGGCCGGGCGATTTGATCCGTTCGGACTCTCTTATCTGATGAATGTCTATGCCGATGTCAAAGAGAACATGAGAAGATTCTTCTCAGATCTTGCCGAACGAAAGGGTTTTGAATTCATCAAGACCGTAACAGATGATTATGCTGAACTGAGTGATCTCTTCCAGTCAACCGCAAAACTGCTTCCTTTCAGTGGTCCGGGGGGAGAACACCATATCGATTCAGCTGCCATTCAAGAGATTATGAAAAAGATGAAAGCGGCAAAACAACTCGAAGATGGTATCATGGGAAGGATCGCAGAAGCCCTGGATTAATCCGGGAAAGCAACCATTGGCCCTGGTGGAGAATGAGAAGTCACGCGAGATAACCAAAAAGACAAACGGGATGGTTTATTGCTCAGAATGATATAATGCAACTGAGTAATAACATCCTCTGAAACGGGACTGATTGAGAGGAAACCGTTGGTTTTAATTTTCTGAGTTGGAGTGACACTTCATGTATAAAAAGCTATTCACCAAAAAAATGGGCCTGTTGTATGCCGCTCTTTTCGAAGCCGTTTTTATCTGGTGGCTTCTGTTCAGATTCCTTCTGGACGGTTTTAGCCTGCAGACATTGCTCACAGCCATACCGGGCGGCATCATGATTTTTCTGCTCCCCATCGTCTATGAATCCTATTTATTTGATAAGTTCAGGACAAGAAAATCCCGTCTTCTGGTGAAAATGCTCTCCTATGTTGTTGTCCCTTTCACAATGCTCTTTCTTTACGAAATCCTTTTTACGCAGTTGTCAACACGGAATCTTTTACTCTCCTTCTTTGTAATGGTGTTCTTTTTATACATCAACCAGTATGCGGCTTTTGTGAACACCACGCTCGGAAGCAGAGCGTTGATGCGTTTTTATACGGGCCGATACATTCAACCTGTGGAAGAGGAAAAAGCAGTGATGTTTCTTGATCTCAACGCTTCAACCTCTATCGCTGAAAAACTGGGGCACAAGCGATTCCTTCTGCTTTTGAATGACTTTTTTCGGGATATCTGCGAATTTGTTTTGGAACACAATGGGGAGATATACAAATACGTCGGAGATGAAATCATCATTCTGTGGGAAGCCACCGATATTCAAAAAGGCGAACCTTTTCTGGCATTCAACGACATGAAAAACAGAATCGGCCAAAGAAAGGGCTATTATCAGGAGCAGTACGGCGTTGACGTTGACTTCACAGCGGGACTTCATCTTGGAACCGTTTATGCGGGAGAGGTGGGAAGCTTCAGAAAAGAGATCGCCTTCATCGGCGATACGGTAAATACCGCTTCACGCCTGGAGAGGGAATGTAAACGGTTCAACTGCCGGCTCATCTACACCGGGGGGATAAAAAGTGCGGCAACAAACGTTGTCACTGCTGAGAGACTCGGCAGGATTCGATTAAGGGGAAAAGTGTCGGAAACGGAGATTTACGGGGTCCATTAAGGCACCCTTTACTGAGAAAAAGAACGGTAAACATGTTATGATATGGACGGTTAACTAATCTCAAACAAGGCGGGTTGAGAAGATGAGGCATTTTGCGTTACGAAAAGGAAATTACCTCACGCTTGAGGATTCGAACAAAGAGCTGGACAGATTCTATATTGTGGGAAGCGGAGCGCTGGTACTCGAATCGCGGGAGCCTTTTGTTGAGGAGCTTGAGGATATCTCCGAACCGTTCTTTTCGTTCAGGAGGCAGAAAAGAGAACTCCGGCGGGGAGACTTTTTCGGACTGATGTCCCCCGTGATGGGCTTTAAGCGGTTCGAATCCGTATGGGCTGCCCGTGATTCAAAGATCCTTTCCGTCAGCCGTAGTGCCCTCAGCGACTTCATCAAACAACAGAAAGAATATGCCAAATATATCCTCAAGGAGCTCTTCGATAGACTGAGGTACTACAACGCCTATATCTCAAAAAAGAAAGAGGATACCAAAGGACCGGAGCGGGTCTTCATCATCGGGCAATATCTCTACGGGAGAAACAAACTTCCACAGGCTTTATACGCCTTTGAAACGCTTTGCCGGCTCTTCCCCGACAGCGATTATGCAAAAAAGGGCTGGAAGTATATCAGCCGGCTCAATCAGAAAATTGTTGATCAGTTTTATCTGGGTTTTCAGAAAAACGAGCCGGAACAATACACCAAAAACGGCATGGCGTTCCACCGATATGCCAAAGACCAGTTCATCTTCTGTGAGGAAGAGATGGGGGATGAACTCTATCTCATAAAAGAGGGAAAGGTGGCCATCAAGAAATACACCCCCGAGGACGACATCACACTGGATATCCTCGGGGAAGGCGAGATCTTCGGAGAGATGGCCGTACTGGGCCAAAATAAAAAGGCTGATTCCGATAACCGCTCGAACAGACGATCGGCAAGCGCTGTCACACTTGAAGAAACAACCCTGGTCGGTATCTCCAAAGAGAAGATTGACAAGATCTTCGAACTGGATCAGTTCAACATCTTCGTGGACCGGATCATGAAAACCCTGCTGAAGCGGATATGGCATACAAAGCTTATCTTGATGGCTAAATCACTGTCCGACTCCCTGGACAAGTTGTCCTTCGTCCTCTTTGCGGAAATCTCTAAGGAATACGGGGATCGAATCGATATTATCGGTTCAAAACTGAAAGAACCATTTGAATTCAAGTTCGATATCGACGGTTTACTGCAGAGTGCCGATATCATGAAGTTCGTTCCGAATGACATGGAACTCCCTGAACCGTTCAGTCTCAACGATCTGATGAAAAAGTTTTCGCTCAGGACAGGCTACGGTGCAACGCTGATAAAAAACAGGAAAATCTTCTCATTCAAGAACGAGCGTTTAATCTGCAATGAGCCCGAAACCATCTACAAAGTATGGAAAAAAGTCTACCGGAAAGCCGTTTTAGAGGAATAAAACTCACGCCCCATCCCCGTTTGCCGTCTCTCAGGTCTTATAAATCTTCAGCCAGTCATAACCTTCCGTATAATCCCACCAGAAACACTGTTGACTGGCAAGGTGTCTTTACATTATAATGAGGGCAAACGAAGACATCTCATCTTGGTTTATAAGGATGAGTGTTGTAGAATGAAAAGGGGGATCAGATGAGAAAGATTGTTGTTGAAGATTATAATCCACAATGGGCGAAGGATTTCAAAGCCCTTGAAGAGGTTTTTTCAAAGCATCTCGAGGGTATCAAATGCGATATCGAACATGTGGGAAGCACGGCAGTTGAAGGGCTGGCGGCAAAGCCGATCGTTGATATCGACATCGTTGTCTACAATCGTGAGGATGTAACAGAAGTCATCAAGAGGCTGGAGACCATCGGATACAAACATATGGGACAGATGGGGATAAAGGGAAGAGAAGCCTTCAAACCGGTATCGGAGAAGGTCCCCTTCACAGCAGAAAAAAGATGTTTCAGAGAACACCATCTGTACTGTATTCCAGCAGGCGAGGAGAGCCTGGAAAATCACCTCCGGCTCCGTGACTTTCTGAGAGAACATCCGGAAGCTGTTGAAGAGTACAGCACGGTTAAAAAGCACCTGGCGGAAAAATATCCGAATGACATTGATGCCTACATCGAAGAGAAAACCGTAACGATTGTCAGTATCCTTGAGAAAGCGGGTATGGAAAGCCGAAAACTCAATGACATAGAAGGACAGAACAAGAAGGACGGCGATGGTTCACGATAGTTAGAAACCTTCATTAGTTTACGCCTGCAATGAAAGCGGCTCATGGCCTTTGCAAGGATGTTCGAGCTGTTCTTGTCGGTGTAGAACCGTGTGGAATCTTCGAGGATCTGACCTTTTTCAACCCTTCTTCAAAAAGCGCCATCCCCGGTCCCTTCCGTGCAGAATGTTCGCATCGGTATCATCTCTTTTCTTTTACTGCTTTGATTATATCATGGGAGGAAGCGTTCAACAGCCCTGACCCTGTCATGAATCGGGCTTGTGTCTTTTCCTCTTCTTCGAAGGCGGCGTTCGCTTCACGGGAACAATCCAGATATGCTCGGTCTTGTCTCCGACCTTCTCCCGCGAGTACACTTCCGCTTCGTGGTATTCGGAGAAGAAGATGAGCCATCCCTCGTCCTCTCCGCTCCTTTCGAGATATTCGTGGAGTTGCTCTTTTGAGCTCTCGTACTCGTCGATGTCGTAGAGTTTGACTTCGATGATGTCCCGGCGGTTTTTTTGAATGAGCAGCAGGTCCACTCTCCCGCCTCCCGTTGGGGTTTCCACATATACCCGGGCCTTTGCGAAGTCGGCGTACGTTGTGAAGAAGGCGTCGATGTTGTAGGGATAGATCCCTTCGTCCGCCTTGTGTCCGGAGAAGATGATGTTCCCTCTGTCTTTGACATAGTCTATGTAACGTTTGATGAGTTTGTTGACGTCCAGTTCGCCTTTGGCGTTGACGTATTTTTTGTACGTCTCGATCGGGGATTTGAAATATGCTTTCTCCCCGTTGATCATCGGTTTGAAGGCTGCGTAGATGGCCCGTTTGTACAGGGGGATTTTAATGCAGCAGATCCCGTCGCAGTCGTCTATCACGCCGTTCACGGAGAGGTATTGTTTCCGCTCGTCGTGGTTGTTGTACGGCACGTCTTCTCCGAAGAGGATGTCTTGGATGAGGTCGGGATGGCGTTTGGCCTTTGCCACCACGTTGGAGATGTTCTTGTCGATGTAGACCCGGGTGAAATCGTCCAGGGTCTTGTAGAAGCTTTTCATCGTTATCCGCTCGCCTGTTGGACATTTCTTCTCGACCAGGTCGCGGGCAAGGGCGTTCACAAGCCCGGGCTGGCCCTTTGTGTTCGCGTATATGCTCCTCTTCACCTCTGCGTCAAATCGCTGTCCCGTCTGATGTTCATGCTGGGCCAGCAGATCGTTGACCTGGCCCTCTGTGAAGTAGGGAACACTGATCTGATCCGATATGTTGAACGGGCCCGCCGTCTCCTGCAGGATTCCCGTGATGTTACTCACGCCTGTCAGGATGACGCTTTGAAGCCTGTATTCTTCTTTTATATGATAGGTTTTCCTCAGACTGTGCATGAATCTGCTCAGGGTCTGACCTTCTGTCAACCCTTCTATCTCATCTACGATTAGTACAAGATTCTTTCCCGCTGTATTTGCAAGTCTCAAGAGCTCATCATTGAGGTTCTCCATGGTCGATATCTCTTTTAGGCGGATATTCGTTTTGATATGCCTCAGATAGATATTCAGATCCTTCCTGAACTCTTTCAGAAATGCTCTCTCAGTCTGTTCTCCATAATCCTCAAACGAGATCCACACCGGCAGGAGTTCTTCTCTGATCTTATTCATCTTTTTTATCAGCAGCTGAAAATAGGTCGTCTTCCCGCTCTGACGGGGGGCAAATATCGTGAAATACCGCCAGTCGTCGACCTTTCTCATCCCCTCTTCAAGAAGCGCCTCTCTCGGCACGTAGTAGTTCTTCTCGGTGTCGATAGGCCCTTCCGTGCAGAATGTTCGCATCGGTATCAGCTCTTTTCTTTTGCTGCTTTGATTATATCACTTAAATCTTTCCTCATTGGCAGATAAAATGGTTCATAAGTCCTAATAAGATATCACACAAGTTCAAATTCATCATTAGAAAATAAACCCATATCGATAATATCAGAATTATCAAGAGAAAAGCCAAATTAACGAATTCTTGACATTAAAACAATGAGATGGTATAATGATTATGTTCCGTTGTGAGGTATGTTATTAATTATTATAATACTTAAGATTGGAGGTGATCACCATAAGATTTAAGATGACACTCTCCCTTCGAGGAGGGAACAAAACTCTCTATAAGATAAAAAAGAATTATCGACCGATTTTTCTCCATCTCTTTAAGGAAATCGCTTCGAAGTCAGCTCTTTTTGACAAGTTATACGCGGAAAAAGAATTTTCCCCCTTTGCATCCTCTGTTTATTTCGGAAATAATTTCAAGGTTTTAAAGGATGGCTTCCAGTTTTCTTCACCGATACAGTTGTTCTTTTCCACCGGCCAATTCGATCTTTATGCTCATTTCATCAACGGGTGTCTTGATTTCAAAAACAATTCCGAAACCATCAACATCGATAAAGAAACTGAGTTGTTTGTTGAGGATATCTTTCCCATTCAACCCGAAAAAGTCAGCTCTCATGAGATTTCCATCAAAACCATGAGTCCTATAGTCGTTCAAAATCCAGACGCCTCAAAAGAAGATTTCAATAACTTTTACTTAACGCCAAACGACTCTTATTTTCAAGAGATTATCAATATTATAACACAAAAAAGAATGCACCATCACGAAAGGGATGGATTCACACCAATCACGATAAAGACAGTTAAGTCAAGAGATGAATATGTTTATCATTATGGAGGCTATGTAAAATCCAGCAGTGGAATCTTTAACTTGAAAGCCTCAAAAGAAACACTGCAATTCTTATATGATTATGGTATCGGTAATCGAACAGGTCAATTGTTCGGTTTATTTAAAATGCACTCAAGGAGGTGAGTTATGCCAATTTTATACACCGGCAACCCGTTTTACAATATCTCAGTTGATGGTTTTTTGCATTGCCTTGAAAGCCTATACGGAAGCGAAAGAGTCTTAACCTTTTTACCAGAAGACGGTAGTTTGCACTTGAAGGAAGACCTTATTAATGAAATCTTTCCGGTTTCGGATCAGATCAACATAAAAGATCCATTAAAACCTAAGACCTGGGTGCTCACAGAACACTACACCAAACTCTCCAACATGAATTTCAAAAAGAGAAAAGAAAAGGTCTCAGATGTACT
>Ga0102934_1001652_pt1 | contig 15631 bp, 20 predicted proteins | sample SalPonR2_A_D1_MG_FD_78175 | JGI IMG/M metagenome (GOLD analysis project Ga0102934, IMG submission 78175) | Salt pond soil microbial communities from South San Francisco under conditions of wetland restoration - Salt Pond MetaG R2_A_D1_MG | ecosystem: Environmental > Aquatic > Marine > Intertidal... | reverse complement strand
TCATGATATAATGAAGACGGAGACACCGACTGATCCTAATCTTCTAGACTTATACAAGATTGTGATAGATGACAGGGATGTCAGTGGTTTTGTTCAAAAAAATTGCGGCAGATTCTGGATGGAGAAGGGTGAGAACCTGATTGATCTGTACCATTATGGACAGATTGCAGGGAACCACCCCGAATTTGTTCAAGGATATTTATCCTTGGATAAAGTTGAAGTAAAAAATATTATCATCAAGTGGGTTAGTTATTGATTCACTTGTTAGAGCCCCTTTTAAATAAGGGGCTTTTTTATTTGACAAATATTGTTTTTTCTGTATAATATGGATAGTGTTATATCTTCGTCCATTTTATAAATAACACTAAATTTAAATAAAAAAATATGTTTAAAACAAGCAAAATACTATTTATAGCAATTATTTTTGTTGTCGGTTCAATGATTATTTCAGCAGATGTTCTTGCTGCTGGGACTCCTCCAACAGCGGAGGCTGGCCCAGATAAGGAGGTGTATGAAAATAACCAAGTAACTTTAGATGGTTCAGCCAGTGACCCTGATTCATCTGGTTTAACATACAAATGGAGTTGTAATGGAGGTAGTTTGTCCGGTGCTAACACTTTAACTCCAACATTTAGTGCTCCGTCGGTATCAGAAGATACTACATATATTTGTACTCTTTCTGTAAGTGATGGAGAGTCTGTGGACCGAGACGGGGTTAACGTTTTGGTAAAAGAAGGAAGCTCAAATAATCCTCCAGAGATTACCAGTATTACTGGTGATACGGAGGTTAGTGAAGGAGGAACCGTTTCTTTGTCTGCGTCTGTAGATGATGCAGATGAAGATAATTTGAGATATAGTTGGAGTTGTAATAAGGGTTCGGTGTCAGATTCATATAGTTTAAATACAACTTTTAACGCTCCTTCTGTGAGTTCAGATACCAACGTTATCTGTACTTTCACGGTGCGTGATAGGGAATCATCTGATTCTGACAATGTAAATATATTAGTTAAAGATAGCGGGGTTCCTAACGTTGCTCCAACAGCAGATGCTGGTGGTGATTTAGAGGTGTATGAGAATAATCAGATTAGTTTAAGTGGCTCAGCCAGTGATCCTGATTCATCTAATTTAAGATACAGCTGGAGTTGCAACGGAGGAAGTTTATCTGATTCTGATACTCTAAGCCCGGTATTTGATGCTCCGTCAGTATTAGAAGATACTACATATATTTGTACTCTTTCTGTAAGTGATGGAGACTTAAGTGATTCTGACTCTGTTAATGTGTTGGTGAAAAATAGAGTGATTCCCGAGTTAGTAGTAGTTACTGATGTGATAAGTAGTGTGGATACTAATTCAGCAAGATTGAACGGAGAGGTAAGAGATTTTGGGGGAGATAATAAAGTAGATGTTTGGTTTGAGTACGGAACTACTGACTCATATGGAAATACTACACCTAAGGTTAGCTTGTCTAACCCGGGTTCTTTTAAGTGGGACTTATCTAATCTTTCAGAAGATACCTCTTATCACTTTAGGGCAGTAGCCGAGAACTTTAAGGGGGTAAAGTTTGGTGTAGATAGAGAGTTTAGAACTGATTCTGATAGTGATGACGGGGGAGGTTCTAATACTTATTATTATCGAAGTTATTACCCAAGTGGAGAAAGGATTAATAATCCACCAAATATTGACGCTGGTTCTATTTTAAATATTGTAGAAAATGAGAGTAAGATTATCGAAGCTAATTCCTATGACCCAGAAGGTGATAGACTTACTTATGACTGGAGTTGTGATGGAGGAAGCTTATCTAACAGTCATGTTTTAAAACCTGTTTTTTATGCTCCATCAGTGAGTGAAGACGAGACATATCATTGTAACGTGACAGTAGAAGATGAAGATAATAATGTTGATTCTGATTCCATGATAATTTTTGTGAAGGATAGTGTTACTAAAGCAAGGGTAGATACTAAAGAGGCTACTAAGGTTACAAATAGTACAGCTATTTTGAATGGCCAGATTAAGGACTTAGGAGGAGGTGATGAAGCTAAGGTATGGTTTGAGTGGGGAAGAACTGATGATTATGGAAACATTACTCAAAAGATGACAAGGAATAAGATAGGTGAGTTTAGTGTAGAGTTAAAGAATCTTGTTCGAGATGGAATTTATAACTTTAGAGCAGTTATTGAGAATGAAAAAGGAGTTTATTACGGAGGTAATAGATTCTTTAAAACAAAAGACGAGGATTATAAATCAGGGCCGGTAGTAGATGCTGGGCTTGACAGAGAAGTGTTTGAAAATGAAAGTGTTACCTTGAGTGGTTCAGCTTATGATTCTGACGGTCGGATAACTATTAATTCCTGGGGTTGTTTGAGAGGAACCTTAGTGAATGGTAATTCTAAGAACCCAACATATAAGGCACCAAGTGTAACAAAAAATATTTATGATACTTGTGTGTTCTCCGCTACTGACAATGATGGGATGATTAGCTCAGACAGTATGGTGGTTCTGGTTAAGAACAGTGGATACACCGGGGTTCAATCATTGATTGATATAGAAGATGATCAAGAGTTAATTAATGTAGAGAAATGGGTAAGAAATATTTCCCGAGGAGATGATGAGTGGGTTAAAGGGCAGGTAGAAGCCCATCCTTCTGATGTTTTAGAGTTTAAGATTGAGATATCTTCTGATAGTGGGAAGGTAGTAAGAGATATAAGTGTGAAAGACAATCTTCCTATAGAGTTTATTTTTCAGAATGATCTTAAGGTAGATGGAAGATCTGATGTAAGAAATCTTACAGAAAATGAAGTTGGAGTAGGTGATTTGGCTCCAGGTAAGACAAGAGAGGTAGTCTTTTCTGTGAAGCTGAAGTCAAAAGAAAATTTTGAGGATAAAACTACTAATTTGATTAACTCTGCTATGGTGTTTAATGATCAGGATTCAGAATCGGACACAGCCTCAGTTTTGGTTAAGAAGCCAGTATCTTTATTTGCTATCTTAAGCCTCGGTTTATTAGGAGGTTGTGATGTTAGTACGCTTCTAATTGTTTTATTTGCAATATTGGTTTTAGTCTTTGGCTACTTGTTTTACTCAAAAAGATTAGCTTTTGTGAAGAGGGTAGATATTGAGTAAGTAAAGTTTAGATAAAAGGTATGGAGGGATTGCAAGATCCCTCCATATTTTTATAAGGGGGGGTTGTAAAATTTTTTTAAATTGGTAGAATTTAAAAGCGATCCGGGGTAGTTCAGTGGTAGAACGGGTCCCTGTTAAGGATCATGCCGCCGGTTCGAACCCGGCCCCCGGAGCAGATATTTAAAAAGCCCTGAAAAGGGGCTTTTTGTTTTGGTATAATTTAGTTAATGAATCATTTGGAACATTCACAAAAAGTTAAAAGTGACGCAGAAGTTCTTCTTGATGAGGCTGATATTATTGATGTTTACTCAGAATTTGGAAGGGTTTATGTTATTGGATCTTTTGCTGCTGATTTGATGTGGGATCCTGATATTGATTTAGTGGTTATCACTAAAAACCTAGAAGAATCATCAAAAAAAGCTTTAGAAAAGATTGTGATTAATTGTTATGCCGAATTTTATGGATGGATTAACTCGTTATTAAAGTTTTAGAGTAGGGTATTAGTAAAACTAGAACCCCCTTGTGGGGTTCTTTTGTTATAATAAAAACATGGAAAGGGACAAAGTATTAAATTTATTAGAAGAAAATCTTAATAAGGATAATTTGGTGAAGCATAGTTTGGCTGTAGAAGCAGCAATGAAAGAGCTTGCTGATTATTTTGATGAAGATGTTGATAAATGGGGAGTCTGTGGTTTGTTACATGACATTGATTATGAAAAGACTGAGGGTGATTTGGAGACTCATTCTAAGGTGGGTAGTGAAATGTTGAGAGAGTGGGGCTTTGAAGAAGAGGTTTGTGATGCAGTTTTGACTCATAATGAGGCTCATGGGGTAGAACCTGAAACTTTGATGGCTAAGTCTTTGTACTGTGCTGATCCTTTGACAGGATTGATTGTGGCGGCGACGCTTGTTTTACCTTCAAAAAGAATAAGTGATTTGAAGGTGGAAAATGTTTTAAATCGTTTTAAGGAAGAAGATTTTGCCAGTAGTGTTAATAGGGAAAATATTAAACAGTGTGAGAGTTTGTTAGGGTTAGATCTAGAAGGGTTTGTAGGAATTGTTTTGAGATCTATGCAGAAAATATCTGAGGATTTAGGTTTGTGATATAATTTATCTACTGAGGTATCTCAGTAGATATCTACGTAGAAATTATGAAAACAAGAAGAAAACAAGGGGAAGAGAATATAAGGAAGATTACTAAGATGGCTGGTGGTTCCAGTTATGGAATAACCTTACCGATTGAGGTTATAAGGAGATGGGGTTGGAAGGAACACCAGAAGGTTCAGCTTGAGATTGATGACGAGAATAATCAAATAATAATTAAAGATTGGGAAAGTTAAATGAATATAAAATGCGTTCTTCTATAAAAACAGGAATAGGTTTTGGTTTAACCTCAGGGATTATTACTACCCTAGGGTTAATCGTTGGGTTAAGCTCAGGGACTCATTCAAAGATTGTGGTAATAGGAGGAATTCTTACTATTGCTGTAGCTGATTCCCTTTCTGATTCTTTGGGTATTCATATTTCTGAAGAGTCAAAAGGAAGCAATAATTTAAAAAATATTTGGGTGGCTACCATTTCTACTTTTTTGAGTAAGTTTATTTTTGCGTTGAGTTTTGTGATTCCTGTTTTGTTTCTAGATTTATCTTTGGCGGTAGTAGTAAGTATTATTTGGGGGTTACTATTACTAGGAGCATTTAGTTATTATATAGCTTTAGAGAACGGTGATAATGTTTGGAGTGTAATAGGGGAGCATTTGCTTATTGCTGTTTTGGTTATTGTTGCCACACACTATATCGGCCGGTGGATTAGTTTATTAGAGGTATAGGGTAGTTTTTTATGCTATGATGTAAGTATGAAGAAGGCTTTGCTAATACTTATTTTAATATTAGTGGTTTTGGTGGCTAGTTATTTTTTGTTTTATAAAGAGATTGATGATGAAACTAACAATGAAAAAAAGGTGAAAGCAACTATTTTAACAAATTTTGGAAATATTGAGTTAGTGTTATTTTTGGAACAGGCTCCGAAAACAGTAGCCAACTTTGAAAAGTTGGCTAATAATGATTTTTATCAAGGGACTAAATTTCATAGAGTTATTAGAGATTTTATGATTCAAGGGGGTGATCCGTTAAGCAAGGATGATTCTTTGAAGGATAGATGGGGAACAGGGGGACCAGGTTATACGTTTGAAGATGAGATTCATGAAGATAATTATAATATGTCAGGGACTATAGCGATGGCTAATTCGGGACCTGATACAAATGGAAGCCAGTTTTTTATAAACGTAAGTAATAATAATTTTCTTGATGATAAGCATACAGTTTTTGGAAAAGTAGAGAAAGGAATGGATGTGGTGAAAGAGATCGCAGAGGTGGAAACAGGTGAGAATGACAGGCCGGTAGAAGATGTAATAGTAAGAAATATAAAAATAGTCGATCAAGTAAATAATAAAAACAATAATGAGTAAAAAATTTACATTATTATTAATATTGTTGGCCGTAGTAGCTGGAGTTTATTTACTAATAACTGGTGAAAGAGTAGATACTAATTTAGATAACGAGATAGAGGATGAGCAAATTCAGGTTGATGAAGGAATGGATGAGTACTCTTTTGTAGAAGAAGGAGTGATGGTTTATGGCAATCCGGGGATGGAAGAAGGAGTGTATTATCTTGTGTATGATAAACCTGGAGCCCCAGGAGCTAACGTAAAATTAGTATTTCAGGAAGATAGTGAATGTAAAGTTTTAGAAGAAGGAGATTGTAGTTCTATCTCTGAGGCTGAAGATAAGAGAGTAAAGGTTTATGGTGTTCCTGTAAACGAGGGAAATCTTTCAGAGGGAGTAGCTGTGAGTGTTTTAGAGTTAGTAGAAGAGTAACTTTTATCTTGTATGTTTGAAACAAAGCGCTGGAAAGCGCTTTGTTTTTAGTTGATTTTTGGTTTAATATTCTTTATATTTTAAATGGTAATTTTGAAAATTTATATAAGGAGGTTTGGTATGATTAATGCAATTTATCCGGGAACATTTGATCCGGTAAACTTAATTAATTTGGAGACTATTTCTTTTTGCTTAGATATTTTTGATAATTTTTTAATCGCTATAATTCACAATGGAGAGTCAAGATTTACAGAAATCGAAAGAGTTAGCATGTTGGAAGATTCAATTGAGGGAGAAGGTTTAGATTATAAGAGGGAAATTAAAGTTTGTTGTGATTTTCCAAGATTAATCGAGGAAGAAGATATTTCTGTAATTATTGAGGATGTCTATGTTTCTAAGTCTATTAATAGATTGATAAATGATAGCTTGTATAACCAGATTAATAGTTCGGAGGTGAGAACTTTCTTCATTGGTCCGACATTCGATTATTTACAGGTAAATGAAGAGTTAATTGATCGTTTGTTAGATGAGAAAAAAATTGACTCTTTAAGGAAGTTTGTGCCAAAGTCAGTAATTAATTATCTAAATTGATTTTTATAAGGGCCCTACGTATTCTATACGTAGGGCTTTGTGCTATAATTTGACTATGAATCTTTATTTAAAAATATTTTTAATAATTTTACCTATCTATTTATTGATAGACTTTATTTGGTTAGGAGTTGTTATGAAGGGTTTTTATAATAATCAGTTTAGATCTTTAAATGAAGAAGGAGTTTTGATGAAGAATTGGTTTGTTGCTTTGTTTGTTTATTTTTTGATACCAGCAGGGATTATATTTTTTGTGATGCCAAAGATTTCTGGTTTCGGTTTTGATAATTTTTTGTTAGGAGGGTTGTATGGTTTGATTGTGTACGGTGTTTATGATCTTACTAATTATGCAACGCTTGCTGATTGGGGGTTGAAGATTACAATTGTGGATACGCTTTGGGGAATTTTTATTTGTGGATTTTTATCCTATTTATTGCCGTATATTTTACGTTTATTAGGTTATTAGTTAAAACTTAAAAACCACCTGTTGATCAGGTGGTTTATTTTTGTTTTTAAAAAAAGTTATTTTACGCTAACTACGTTTATCTTTTTATTTTTTCCATCGTAGCTTTTTTTACGTTTTTTGCTGAAGGTTACTTTTCCTTCTTTGATGGCGTAGAGGGTATCATCTTTACCTTTTTTTACGTTTTCTCCGGCATAGAATTTTGAACCTCTTTGTCTCACAATTATATCGCCGGATTTTGCTTTTTGGCCACCAAAAAGTTTAACGCCTAAGCGCTTTGATTCTGAGTCATAACTTCCTTTATAGCCTCCTTTTTGTTTTACGTGTGCCATTTGTTTTTAGCTTTTTTATTTTACAACGGTTAAAATGATATACAATGAAAGAGTAAAAGTCAACTTAGTTTATGAAAAATAAGTATTTTTGGTTATTTTTAATTATTTTAGTAATTGTTGCTTTGTCAGGCTTTGCGGCAGGATGGTTGGTAGCTCGTGAATCAAACACGGCACCGATTATAATCGAGAGGTGTTCCGGTTAAAGTTTACTTTTTAAGAATTTTTTCTTTGAAGTCAGGGTGGTCTACTACCAACTCACTGAATATTGCGAAAGGAAGAGCGACTAAAAAGGCAATAAGGATAGTCTTGCCTGTTATTTTTGCTCCGGTGGATAAGGTGATAGCAAGAAGATCTTCCACAATACCGAATATTAATCCTACTACAAAGAACTCGACTAATCTAATTATATGTTTTCTTTTCATATTATTTTTTATTTTATATTTTAATTATACAATAAAAGTGATTAATTTATAGGAAATTTTTTGTATGATATAATTATTTTAAATGGGTCGGATAAAATTTTATTATTTTTTTAAAAAATGAAGGATACAAAATATATATTTGTGGTCGGAGGAGTTATGTCCGGAGTTGGTAAAGGAATAGCTTCTTCTTCAATTGGCAGGTTGTTAAAGTCGAGAGGATTTTCAGTTTCTGCGATAAAGGTTGATCCATATGTAAATGTTGATGCGGGAACTATGAACCCCACCGAACACGGTGAGGTTTTTGTTTTAGATGATGGAACAGAGTGTGATATGGATATGGGTAACTATGAAAGATTTTTAGAAAGAGATTTTGATGAAGGAAACTATATGACGACAGGGAGTGTTTATCTATCTGTAATTAATAAGGAAAGGAATTTAGAGTACGGAGGAAAGTGTGTGGGGGTAGTGCCGGATATACCAAAAGCAATTATTTCTAAAATTAAAAAAGCAGGAGAGAAAGATGACGCTGATTTTGTAATTACAGAGATTGGAGGGACGTTAGGGGAGTACCAAAACGTTCTTTTTCTTGAGGCGATCCGGATGTTGAAGTTGGATAATCCGGATGATGTGATTACCATGATGGTTAGTTTTTTACCTTTTCAGACTAAGGGAGGAGGGGAATTAAAGACTAAACCAACCCAGCATGCTGTGAGAGATATGAACTACACAGGGCTTCACCCTGATTTTATTATTGCAAGAGCAAGTACAGAAATTGACGAGAAAAGAAAAGAAAAAATATCTTTTCATTGTAATATTGAGAAGGAGCATGTTATTTCAGCGCCTGATGTAGAAAGTATTTATGATATTCCGGTTAACTTTGAAAAGTATGGTTTAACAGATCAAATCTTGAAGAAATTTGGGATGGATTCTGGAAGCAAAGATTTAGAAGATTGGAAGGAGTTTGCTAAAAAATATCATGAAGCTGAAGAAGAGTTAGTTATTGGAATAGTAGGTAAGTATTTTGCTTCTGGAGATTTCGTGTTGAGTGATTCTTATGTTTCAGTGATAGAGGCTATTAAACACGCTGCTTATCAAGAGAATAAGAGACCGGTGATAGAGTGGCTGCACTCAGAGGACTTTGAAGGTGAGGGTAAAGATAAAGAGTTAAAAAAGATTAATAAATGTGATGGAGTAATAGTGCCAGGTGGTTTTGGGTCCAGAGGGATCGAAGGGAAGATTAATGTAATAGAGTATGCTAGAGAGAATGATGTTCCTTTTCTCGGATTATGTTACGGAATGCAGCTTATGCTTGTAGAGTATGCTCGGAATGTGTGTGGTTTTGAGGGGGCGCATACCACCGAGATTAATTTGGATACTGATTATCCAGTGGTTGATTTAATGCCTGAGCAAAGTGAGGTTATGAAAGAAGGGAAGTACGGAGCAACTATGAGATTAGGGGCTTATCCGGCTGTTTTAAGGCCGGGGACAATAGCTTATAAAGCGTATAAAGAGGTTGATTGGTTTATTGAAGATAAGGAATATGATCTGGATGGAGATCATGAGTTGATTTTTGAAAGGCATCGTCATCGGTATGAGGTAAATCCTAAGTATATAGATGACTTTGAAGAAAAGGGATTAATTTTTTCAGGTGTTTCTCCAGATCGAAAGTTAATGGAGGTGGCTGAGCTTGCGGAGGATGAGCATCCTTTCTTTGTAGCGAGTCAGTTTCATCCAGAGTTTAAGTCTCATCCTTTGAATCCGCACCCATTATTTTTGAAGTTTATAAAAAGTGCAGTTGTGGAATAATAAGGTTGTTTATTTTTTAAATAGTGTTTAGTATATGTTAGAGAAGGGTGAAAGGTCGTATTGTTTGACTAATTAATAAAAAATTATGGGAAAGAAATTATTTTATTTAATACTTGCAGTAATTGTGTTAGTTGGTCTGTATTATGTGATTGGTCCGAGTAAGCAGGCAGAAAAGGGGCCTACCCCTGGTGATGATCTTCCTATCGAGGAAGAGTATGAGAACAAGATTGTGTATACCACAGATACTGATTTAGATGCTGGTCCTTTTGAGGCTGATTGTGAAGCAAGAGAAGGAGTGTTTAGTGAATGTGGAACAACTTGTGCACCTGATGCTGATATGTGTGCTCAGGTTTGTGCTTATACCTGTGATCTTTCAGGTAATGTTGAGGACAACAGCACAAGTACAGAAGAAGATGTTACTCCAACAGAAGAAGGAACCAGTACTGACATGGAGTAAAAACTTTGTTAAGCTTTTAAACCCTCTGCTTTTGGCAGAGGGTTTTAGGTTTTTAGTTAGGTTGCATATTCTTTAAAAAAAGTTATTATATAGGGGATATGGATAAGTTAAAAAAACTTTTTAAAAAGCCTATATTTTGGATTGGAGGGGTAGTTTTGGTTTTAATTTTAATTTTTATCTTTTCTGGTTCAAAAGGGTCGGGGAAGTATGATTATACTAAAGCTAAGAAAGGAGATATAAGGCAGGAGGTTAGTGTAACTGGTGATGTAAGGCCTATAGAAGGAGTTGATCTTGCTTTTGAAAAAAGCGGACGAGTGAGCAGGGTTAATGTGAAAGCTGGAGATGAGGTGTATAGAGGTCAGCCTTTGGTTTCTTTAGGGTCAAATGATTTATATGCTCAGCTTGAGGAAGCGAAGGCAAGTTTGAAGGCTGAAGAAGCTAAGTTGAGGGAATTAAAGAGAGGACCAACCTCTTATGAGGTTGATGTAAAGGAAAGCGAGATAAAGGAGGCAGAACAGGATCTGGTTAATAAGTATGCCGATGTTGTTACATATATAGAGGATGCTTATGCCCAGGCTGATGATGCGGTAAGAGCTAAAACTACTGAACTTTTTCAAAAATCAAGCGGTTCTTATGTTTTAGATTATGACGCTTGTGATAGTGGGGAGGAGAATCAAGCAAACTTTGTTAGAAATAATATGGAGGATCTTTTGATGGAGTGGCGAGAGGAGATAAAAAGTTTTGATGATATTTCAAATGTTAAGTTACTGGATGCTTTAGACGAAGCTCAAGAAAATCTTTCTTTGGTAACTAATTTTTTGAACGAAGTAAATGATACTTTAGTAGTGGATTGTGAGCTTTCAGATAGTGATGTTTCTTCTTACAGAACTAAGGTGAGTACGGCAAGGGATAATGTAAATAGTATTTTATCCAGTTTGAATTCATTGGAACAGAGTATTGCTTTGAAAACAGCTACTTTATCAAGAAAACAAAGTGAACTTAATCAGCTGCTGGCAGGAGCAACTGAAGAAAAGGTTTCTGTTCAGGAAGCTACGGTAGATAAAATGACAGCTAATGTAGGGAATATTAGAGCTCAGATAGAAAAAGGGATTTTAAGAGCTCCTTTTTCTGGAGTTATAACAAAAGTTGATGCAGAGATTGGAGAGATTGTAGATGCGTATAAAGAAGTAGTTTCTGTTGTTTCTGATTCTGGTTTTAAGATAGAGGTTAACATACCAGAGGTTGATGTTTCTAAGGTTGAGGTAGGTGATAAGGCTGAAGTGACACTTGATGCATACGGAGAGGATGAAACATTTGAGGCGGAGTTAATCTCAGTTGATTCGTCGGAGACTGAGATTGAAGGGGTTTCTACATATGGAGCTACTCTTGAGTTTGTAGAATCTGATAAGCGTATAAAATCAGGGATGACAGCTAATGTAGATATTATTACCGGAGTTAGAGAAGATGTGGTTTATGTGCCTCAGAGAGCAGTAATTAATGAAGAAAGCAAGGATTATGTTAGGATCCTAGATCAGAATGATGAGGTAGTTAAGAAAGAAGTCGAGATTGGATTGAAGGGGTCATTAGGAAATGTAGAAATAAAGAAAGGAGTTAGTGTGGGTGACCGAGTAATTGTATTTATTGAGGAATGATGTCTTTAATAAAAGCTCGAGATATAACAAAAGTGTATAAAAGCGACGGAGCTGAAACAAGAGCCCTTCGCGGGGTTTCTTTTGATATAGAAAAAGGAGAGTTTGTGGCGGTAATGGGGCCTTCAGGTTCTGGAAAATCAACTCTTCTTCATATAATAGGTTTTTTAGATCGTCAGACTGATGGTGAGTTTTATTTCGAAGGAAAAACTTTTGATGATTTTACAGAAGAAGAAATTGCTAATGTAAGGAATAAAAAGATGGGTTTTGTGTTCCAGGCTTTTAATTTACTTTCCAGAAGGAGCGTTTTTGATAATGTAGTGTTGCCTTTAGTGTATTCTGATATTCCGGAGTCAAAATGGGATGATTTAGCTTATCAGGCAATTGATGATGTGGGTCTTTCTCATAGATTAGAACATACTCCTTCTCAGTTGTCAGGAGGAGAGAAACAGAGAGTAGCTATTGCTCGTGCTTTGGTGAATGAGCCCGAAGTTATATTTGCTGATGAGCCGACTGGTAATTTAGATACTAAATCTGGTCAAGGAGTAATGGAGATTTTAGAGGATTTAAATGAGAACAAAGGCCATACTATTGTTCTGATTACTCATGAATCTTATACGGCTGAGCATGCTGAAAGAATTATTCATATTCTAGATGGTGGAGTTGATTCTGATGGTAGGGTTAAACACAGAAGAACATCAAGAGATTTTAAGAAATAATTTATGCATATTAAATACACATTAAAAACTGCTCTTACCAGCTTAAAAGCAAATAAATCAAGAACAGGTTTGACTATTTTAGGAATTGTTATTGGAGTTATGGCTATTATTTTAGTTGTTTCTGTGGGGCAGGGAGCGGAAGAAATGATTTTGAACCAGGTTCAGGCTTTTGGGGCTACTAATATTAGCGTTGAACCTGGGAGAGAGCCCTCAGGTCCGTCTGATTTTGGAGAGTTATTTTCTGATTCAGTAGGAAAGAAGGATTTGGAAGCTTTGAAGAACCCAAATAATGTTCAAGGAGTGAAACGAGTTGTACCTGTGGTAATGCAGAATGAAACAGCAAGTTATGGCGGAGAGACTTATCGAGCAAGTATAATTGGATCGGAGAAGAATTTGGCAGAGGTTTTAGATATACACCCTACAGAAGGAGTTCTTTTTGGTGACTCCGATGTTAAAGGTAAGTCTAGTGTAGCGGTCATTGGTTCTGATGTTAAAGATGAACTTTTTGGTTATTCAGAAGCTTTAGGAGAAAAGATTAAAATAAAAGGAAGACCTTTTCGGATAATAGGGGTTATGTCTTCTACAGGTCAGATGTCATTTTTTAATGTGGATAAGATGATCATGGTTCCTTATACAACAGCCCAGCAGTATCTTTTTGGAATTAATCATTTTCATTCTTTGATTGTGCAGGCCGAGAGTGAAGATTTAGTGCCAAGAATTGAGAAAGAGATCACGCTTACGTTGAGGGAGCTACATGATATTGAGGATCCTTCTAAGGATGATTTTAGGGTGGAAACTCAGGCGGATGCTGCAGAGAGGGTTAGTTCGATTACGGGGATTTTAACGGCCTTATTAGTTTCAGTAGCGGCAGTGGCTCTTGTAGTTGGAGGAGTAGGAATTATGAATATAATGCTTGTTTCGGTTACAGAAAGGACTCGGGAGATTGGTTTAAGAAAAGCTTTAGGGGCTACTAAGGATGATATTTTAAAACAGTTTTTGCTAGAATCTGTGATTTTAACTGGTGTAGGAGGAATAATAGGAATTATTGTAGGGGCTTTGCTTTCTTTTGTAGCGGCAATCGGGTTAAGTCAGGTTCTTGCTATGGATTGGGGGTTTGTGTTTTCTGTTCCTGCGGCGCTTGTAGGGATTAGTGTTTCGGTGTTGGTTGGTTTAGTGTTTGGAATATATCCTGCTAAGGAAGCTGCTAAGAAAAGTCCGATTGAGGCTTTAAGGTACGAGTAGGTTGTTTGAAGAGTTTGGGGTTTAGGTGGATAATAAAGATATATGAGCAAGGATTTATTTGATAATCAAGCAGAGGAGAACAAGTTTAAAAACGCTCCTTTAGCAGAGAGGATGAGACCAAAAGATTTTGGTGATTTTTTTGGTCAAGAAGATTTAGTAGGGGAAGATTCACCACTTAGAAAAGCCATCGATAGAGATGCTTTAGTCTCTGTTATTTTTTGGGGTCCTCCGGGTTCTGGAAAAACTACCTTAGCTCGGATTATTGCTGAGAAAACAGGGGCAAAGTTTGAGCCTTTCTCTGCTGTTGTTACGGGTATTAATGATGTTCGGGAGGCTATTGAGGAGGCAAAGAATAGATTGAAGTTTCATGATAGAAAGACGATTCTTTTTATTGATGAGATTCATAGGTTTAACAAAGCTCAGCAGGATGCGCTTTTACCTTATGTTGAAGATGGGACGGTTGTGTTAATAGGGGCAACAACAGAGAACCCTTCTTTTGAGGTTATATCACCACTTCTTTCCAGGTCAACAGTTTATACCTTGGAGAGACTTTCAGTTAGTGACTTGAAAAAAATATTTAAAAAAGCTTTGAACGATAAAGAAAGAGGGTTAGGAAATTATGATTTAGAGGTTACTGATCAAGCTTTGATAAAGTTAGCTAATTTTTCTGACGGTGATGCAAGGGTGGGGTTAAATGCTTTGGAGTTTGTAGCAAAAACCTTATCAGAGGATAAGATAACGGAGGATAGTTTAGAAGAGATATTAGAGGAGCATGCTCTTCGTTACGATAAAAAAGGGGAGGAGCATTACAATCTTATCTCAGCATATATAAAATCAATGCGTGATTCTGATCCTAATGGGGCGTTGTACTGGTTGGCAAGGATGATTGAGTCAGGAGAGGATCCAAAGTTTATTGCTCGTAGAATGGTTATTTTTGCTAGTGAGGATGTGGGGATGGCTGATCCTAAGGGGTTGTTAGTGGCTGACGCAGTATCTCGAGCAGTGGATTTTGTAGGATTGCCGGAGGCTCAGATAAATTTGGCTCACGGAACTGTTTATCTTGCTGAAGCAGAGAAATCTAATAAAGCTTATGCTGCCTTGATGAAGGCTAAGGAGGATGCTCGGGAAGGTTCGTTTGGAGTACCGATGCATTTGAGAAACGCAGTTACTGATTTAATGAAGGAGGAGGGTTATGGTGAGGGGTATAAGTACGCTCATGATGAAGAAGTGGACGACCAGAAACATTTTCCAGAGGAGATAGAAGAGAAGAAATATTATGATGATGTGGATAACTAAGTTTAGTAGTTAGCGAAAGAGAGTTATAATTAAAGTAGCGAATTAAAATTTTAATATAAGGGAGGTCGTTATGATTGGCAGAGAAGTGATTAAGAATTTAAAAGAAAAGGATGATTTATATCTATTTTGTTTATGTAGAAGAATTCGAAATGATGTACCTTTATTTCAAAAAAAAGCTGCTCTAATGGTTTTGTCATACCGAAATGATTTTGACCCTGTGTTTTTAAGAGATTGTTTTAAGTCAGAACGGGATCCGCATATACATCATTTCATTGCTCAGTTAATAGATAATCCGGAAGAGAGAGATCGAATTAAGAGTTTGGTAAATTCGATATAGCAACCCGTTTGTCCTTAGACAGGCGGGTTTTTTGATATATAATTATAAAAAAGGCCGGGAGACGGTTTAATTTATATGTACAAATGGGATCTAAAAATTTAGATGATAAATATATTAGGAAATTAACAAAGACCGGGGGTGGAAAAAGTATATGTGTGACAATTCCTATTGATTATATTCGTGATTTTGGTTGGAATAGCGATCAGGAAGTTGTTGTTAGAAAAAAAGGGAATAAGATAATTATTGAAAATTGGGAATCTCAGGGACTGCCTTTTGATAATTAAAAAACCCGTTCTTTAGGAAGAACGGGTTTTTTGTTTTTTG
>Ga0102934_1001650_pt1 | contig 15632 bp, 18 predicted proteins | sample SalPonR2_A_D1_MG_FD_78175 | JGI IMG/M metagenome (GOLD analysis project Ga0102934, IMG submission 78175) | Salt pond soil microbial communities from South San Francisco under conditions of wetland restoration - Salt Pond MetaG R2_A_D1_MG | ecosystem: Environmental > Aquatic > Marine > Intertidal... | reverse complement strand
ATGGGAAGTACAGTAAGTGCTTCAGAAGCTCTAAACTGAAGGGGGCCGAAACTTACAGGGGATAATATATATGTAATAATAACATAAAGTCCCGCAATTAAAGCACCACGGGTTAAATATTTAGTATCCATAAAAATCACTCACTATTCTTTGTTTTCATTTACAACTTTATACGAAAATCTATGATAAGGACAGGGACCACAGTCTTTAATAGCATCAATATGTTCTTTGGTTCCATAACCCTTATTACTCAAGAAATTATAGTCTGGATAACTATTATGGAGTTCATCCATAATCCGATCACGCGTTACTTTAGCAACAATCGAAGCTGCACTAATCGAATTAACCTTAAGGTCACCACTAACAATCGCTTTTTGTTCAATATTTAGATCTGGTATCTTATAACTTCCATCGATTAAAAGATATTCTGGAATTTTTTCTAAGTCATCAACAGCCCTTTTCATAGCTAAAAAAGTCGCTTGATGAATATTCAAACGATCAATAATAGTATTACTAACAATACCCAAACCAACAGCCACTGCTTCATCTATTATGATATCAAATAATCTTTCTCTTTCCTGTAGACTTAATTTTTTTGAATCAGTCAGGCCCAGGATAGGGTGGTTAGAGTCTAAGATAACAGCTGATGATACCACTGGACCAGCCAGAGGGCCGCGTCCGGCTTCATCAATACCGGCTATTAAATTATATCCTTGATCTTTTAAATTATAAATATGTTTATTTTGTGCATGCCATTTTTTAACTTTTTCTTTTTTACGCTTCTTTTTTTTCAAAATTCGGTCTGCTATCTTATGAACACCTTTACGGTTGTCTTTTTTTAAGTTATCTATAATACCATTATCGATATTTTCAATATCATCAAATTCATTAATAAATTTCTTAATCTCTTTTATGGTCATCTCTTCAAAATTCAAATTGATCACTTCCCGGTTTTTCAAGGGAAACTCTGCCGAGTTTACCATTTTGATAATCATTAACTAAAAGTTTTGCCGCCCGATTTCTATCTATTTTTCCACCACTCATCAAACAGCCTCTTGCTTTACCGATCTTCGGTAAAATATCATAAGGGTGTTCCCCCTGATAGATATCTATATCATAGTTTTTAGCTACAACTGCTAGTCTTTCAAGTTCTTTTAGATATTTTAATAATTTATAAGCTGCCATTTCTGTATCCACTTTTTTTAGATCAATTGCACCGGTTAAAACTAATTTATAGGCAATATCTTCATCTTCTGCTTTAGGAAATAGGATTCCCGGCATATCGAGTAGTTCAATATTATCTGTTACTTTAATCCATTGTTTACCACGTGTAACACCAGGTGTATTACCTGTCTTGGCAGAAGCTTTACCGCCAAAGCCATTAATTAAAGCGGATTTACCAACATTGGGAATTCCAATTATGATAGCCCGGACCGGTCTTCTATTGATACCTTTCTGTACTCTTTTTTGATTGATCTCTTCTTGTTTTTCTTCCATTAAATTAATTAGTTTTTTTATTCCAGATTTTTTAACTGCATTTATTTTAATACAGTTAACTGACTTTTGGATAACATTTAACCATTCATCAGTATACTGCTGTTCAGCTAAGTCTTTTTTATTTAATACAACTATCTTTTCTTTATCTTTTATAATATTTTTTAGCTCTTTATTATGGCTAGCATAAGGTATTCTGGCATCCAGTACTTCGATAACCAAGTCTACATTTTTTAAGTTTTCTTTCAAAACTCTTTTTGCTTTTGCCATATGTCCGGGGTAAATATTCATTATTAAGTCCTCCCATAATTAAATAAAGGGTGCTGGATAAAATCCCTCACCCTCTTTAAGTCTTATACTTCTCTCTTTTGTTTCTTCTCTTTGATGCGAGCTTTTTTACCTTTTCTTTCTCTTAAGTAATATAATTTAGCTCTTCTTACATCACCTTTTCTAACCACTTCAAAGTTTTCAATTCGAGGTGAATGAACCGGTAAAGTTCTTTCAACTCCAACACCGTGTGAAAACTTTCTAACGGTAAAGGTTTCAGTAGAGCCACTCCCTTTACGAGAGATAACAACTCCTTCAAACTTTTGCAGTCTTTCTTTACCACCTTCAACAACTTTTATCTGTAAGCTTACGTTATCACCAGCAATAAATTCTGGAATATCGTCTCTTAAGTTTTCCTCATTTATTTTATCAATAATATTCATTTGTCGACCTCCTTTCGATAACAAAAATTAAAAAGTACTATTTAGGACAGAAGCCTATCCATAATAATGGAGGCAGCACTTCTGACCGAAAGATGATTATAATCTGTATTACCTGTAACAGGTTCTAACAGATAATCGGATTTATTAATAATTTCTTTGGTAAGTCCCCAACCAGTTCCAAAGATAATTAAATATGGTTGATCTGTACTGTGCATTTTTTCTTTTAAGTTTTCAAAAGAGATTGTTTCTCTGCTCTTTTGGGCACTGGTTGTAATGAGTATCGGTTTTTCACCTGTGTTCTGTTCAATGTCTTCGATTGTATCTTCTAGAGTATCGGTTATTTCCATAACTTTAAAAGCTTCATGTCTTGTATTATTATAATCAGCCCCAAAGCCGCTTGTCCAATAATCTCTCATTCTCCTGACAAGTGACTGCTGAGATTTTAACTGATTAACTACATAATATTTATTTATTCCATAGGTACGGGCTGCTCTAGAAATATCATGTAAATCATAGTTAGTAACTGTTGTAGTTATTACATCACCATCTTTATTATATATAGGGTAATGTAAAAGAGCAATAAAAACATTTTCATTCATTATCTATTTCTCCTTCAATTTCCTGTTTAATTTCTTTAAGCAGCTTCTTTTCTTCATCATTTAGTTTAGTTTCTTCAATTAAATCCGGTCTAACTAAATAGGTTCTTTTTAAGGCCTCTTTTTTTCTCCATCTATCTACTAACTGATGGTTGCCGCTTAAAAGAACTTCCGGTACTTCCATACCTTTAAATTCGCGCGGTCTAGTATAATGAGGATAATCTAAAATTCCATTATAAAATGAATCATTTTTCTTAGACTCATCATGGCCTAATACATCAGGTAACATCCTTGCGACAGCATCGACTAAAACCATAGCTGGGATTTCTCCTCCGGTAAGTACATAATCACCGATTGAAATTTCCTCATCAATAAAGTTATTTCTAATTCTTTCATCTACGCCCTCATAATGGCCGCAAACTAAGATTAGACGTTCTTTATTACTGAGTACTTTTACCATCTTTTGGTCGAGCTGTTTACCACGGGGTGTTAATAATATATTGGTCGATGACTGCTTAAAATCATCGGTTATATCCTGTAATGCATAATAGATTGGTTCAACTTTTAGAACCATACCAGCCCCACCGCCATAAGGATAATCGTCAGCGGTATTATGCTTATCAGTAGTATAATCTCTAATATCAATCAAATTAATATCTATAATTTCATTATCACGTGCTTTTTGGATTATACTATCTGAAAAGGGGCCGTCAAACATTTCAGGAAAAAGTGTTAAAATATCAAATCTCATTTTCTACACCCCAAAGCCTAAAGATCTAAGATACCATTGACCGGATCAATTAATATTTTGCCTGCTTTGATATCTATTTCTTTGATATATTCTTTACTCATTGGAATCATATACTCTTTTTTTTCACCTTGGATAATTAGTATATCTGTTCCACCTGTATCAACAACATCTAAAACTTTACCAAGTTCCTTTTCATCAGGTAAGAACACTATGGAATTAATTAAATCATCAACATAAAACTCATCTTCTGCTAGAGGTAAAAGGTCTTTTTCTTCAATTTTAACTTCATAGTTTCTGTATTCTAAGGCCTGACCGATATCATTAATACCAGCCAACTTTAAAATAACAAATTTTTTATGAAGCCAGATATCTTCAATAGTTTTAGTTACCTGTTCGGATTGGTCTGGGCTTTCTAAAATTACCTCTTCTAAGAAATCAAATCTCCTTAAATCATCAGTATAGGGTGCAACTCTTACTTCACCCTTATTTCCTTGATTTTTAGTGATTTTACCCAGTGTAATTAACTTTTCCATTTTTTTATCACCATTACTATTTTATTTTGACCTCAACTTTTTTACCTTCTTTTGTAGCAGAAGCCTTTACTACCTTGCGGATAGCTCGAGCAATTCTTCCTTGTTTACCGATTACTTTACCCATATCATCATCGGCAACAGATAATTCAATAACTGTTGTATTGCCATCTTCAATCTTTTTTGTTTTTACTTCTTCTGGTTGGTCTACAATATTTCTTGCAATAACTTCAACTAATTCTTCCACAGGAGTAACCTCCTTTTTACTTTTTCTCATTTAAAAATTTCTCGTAAATACCTGACTTCTTCAATAAACTCTTAACAGTACTGGATGGTTTAGCACCATTGTTTAACCATTTAAGAGCTTTCTCTTCATCAATTTTATAGGTTTCAGGTTCAGTTGTAGGATCATAGTATCCTAATTCTTCTAAAAATTTACCAATAGGAGCATTGCGTGAATCTGAAACAACTAATCTATATGATGCACTCCTTTTTTTACCCATTCTTTTTAGTCTAATCTTTACAGCCATTAACATTCACCTCCTTGAAAAATTTGCAGTATATATTTTTATAGTTTAAGGGTTAAAAGGGTAGGTTCATATTTCCCATTAAGCCTTTACCTTTACCCTTGTTAAACTGTTTAATCATTTTTTTAGTTTCTCTATACTGTTTTAATAATCTATTAACTTCTTGAATACTGGTACCACTGCCCTGTGCAATTCTTTTGCGGCGGCTACCATTTATCAGTTTAGGATCTACCTTCTCTTCTTGTGTCATAGAATTTATAATTGCCTCAATATGATCGAGTTGTTTTTCATCAACCTGTAAATTCTTAAGTTGTTTAGCACCACTCATCCCGGGAATCATTCCCATAATCTGATCAAGTGGTCCCATATCTCTTAATTGTTCTAACTGATCTAAGAAATCCTCAAAGGTAAACTGATTATTTTTAAGCCTTTCTTCTAACTTTTTAGCTTTTTCTTTATCAATTGCTTCTTCGGCCTTTTCAATTAAGCTTAAAACATCTCCCATACCTAAAATCCGGTTTGACATCCGGTCCGGATGGAAGGGTTCAAAGTCATCTAATTTTTCACCAGTACCAATAAATTTAATAGGTTTTCCGGTTACTGCTTTCACAGATAGTGCTGCACCACCACGGGCATCACCATCAAGCTTGGTTAAGACTACACCGTCGATACCAAGACTCTCATCAAAGTTTTCAGAAACATTAACTGCATCCTGACCGGTCATAGAGTCTACTACCAAAAGAATTTCATCCGGGTCTGTACTAGATTTTATATCCTGAAGTTCATCCATCATCTCTTCATCAATATGAAGACGTCCGGCTGTATCTAATATAACAACATCATTACCGGCAGAATTGGCCTTGCTTAGACCAGCTTTGATAATATCGACCGGATCCTGTTTATCCCCCATAGAAAACACGGGGATTTCTAGACGGTCTCCTAATACCTGCAGCTGTCTAATAGCTGCGGGTCGGTAGATGTCACCAGCTACTAAGAGGGGATTTTTACCCTCTTTTTTGAACATCTTCGCTAACTTTCCGGCGGTAGTAGTCTTACCTGAACCCTGAAGACCCACCAGCATAATCAAAGTAGGAGGTTCAGAGGCAATCTCAATTTCACTTTGGCTACCACCCATTAGTTTTGTTAGCTCTTCGTTAACAATCTTAACAACCTGTTGACCGGGAGTTAAACTTTCCATAACTTCCTGACCAACTGCTCTTTCCTTAATATTACTAATTAGGTTTTTTACCACCTTATAATTTACATCTGCTTCTAAAAGAGCTAATTTAACTTCTCTTAAAGCATTATCAACATCTTTTTCATTTAATTTTCCTTTACCGCTTAACTTTTTTAAAGTGTCTTGCAGCTTTTCAGCTAAACCTGAAAATATCATTTAAAACTGTACCTCCAGCTTAAATATTTTTGTTCATTTCCTTTAATTTATCGAGTAAATACTTTTTGGTATTTGTATCTATTTCTTGATCGTCATTAATATAGTTGATAAGTTCATTTATGATACCTATATTTTTCTTATTTCTTTTTACTAACTGTAACTTTTCTTCATAGGATTTTAAAGTATTTTCTGCTCTGTTCAAATGATCATAAACACCCTGTCTACTAATCTCTAAATTCTCTGCTATTTCACCAAGTGATAAATCCTGATAATAATATAATTCAATAATTTTTTGTTGCTTGTCAGTCAACAACTTACCGTAATAATCAAAAAGCATACTTATTTCAATAGTTTTATCGAGCATTTTAACCACCAAGCTTGTTAAGTAATAATACTTTACACCAATTCACAGAGCATATTATAACTTATAAAAAAGTGATTGTCAAGGGTGTGCTTTTAAGAAAAGAGGGCATCTACAAATTTATCGGGTTGAAAGACCTGAAGATCGTCTTCTTTCTCACCAACCCCGATCAGTTTAATGGGTATCCCTAGTTCATCTTTAATAGCAATTACAACTCCACCTTTAGCTGTTCCATCCAGTTTTGTAAGTGCAATTCCATCAATATTAACTGCTTTGTGAAAAAGTTTTGCCTGTGAAATAGCATTTTGGCCATTTGTAGCATCTAAAACTAAAAGAATCTGCTTATGGGCTTGATCAGCTTCTTTATAGATAACTCTTTTAACTTTTTTAAGTTCTTCCATTAAATTCTTTTGGGTGTGAAGACGGCCAGCTGTATCAATAATTAAAACATCGTCACCTTTAGAACGTGCGGACTGGACAGCATCATAAGCTACTGCAGCGGCATCTGAGCCTTCTTTTTGGGCAATAAGCCTTACCCCTAATTTATTAGTCCAAACCTCTAATTGGTCTATTGCAGCTGCTCTAAATGTATCACAGGCAGCAATTGAGACATCTTTGCCCTGTTTTTTAAACTTGCTAGCTATTTTGGCGATAGTAGTTGTTTTGCCAGAACCATTGACTCCTACCACCATGATAACATTAAGACCATCTTTTAAAGTTATACCACCTTTTTCATCCTGTAAGAAATCACTTAACTCATCTTTAAATATACCGTAAAATTCTTCAGTATCTTCAATTTCTTCTTTTTCAACTTTCATCTTGAGGTCATCGATCATTTTCATTGTGGTGTGGACCCCAATATCTGCTTGAATTAAAACCTCTTCTAGTTCAGTAAAAAACTCTTCGTCTAATTCTTTACCTCCTGCAAAGAGGTCGTTTAATTTACCAAAAATACCTTTTTTCGTTTTATTTAATCCATCTTTTAACTTTTGAAAAAGTCCTTTATCTTCCTCTTCATTATTTTCAACATTTTTAAATATAGACATGGTTTGTTAGCTCCTTTCCTACTGCTATTGGATTTGTTCTTTTAAGTTTAAGGAAACAAGTTCTGTTACTCCCCGGTCGGTCATGGTAAGACCATAAATATTATCTACAGCGGTCATCATATGTTTACGGTGAGTAACTACAATAAATTGAGCAAAGTCGGTGTACTCTTTTAAAAAGTTAGAGAATCTAACTACATTTACATCATCTAAGGGAGCATCAATTTCATCTAAAATATAAAAGGGACTAGGATTTACTCTAAGTAAGGCAAATACTAAAGCAATTGCTGTAAGAGCCCTTTCTCCCCCTGATAAAAGGGTTAATTTCTTTAGCTTTTTACCTGGTGGTTGAGCAGTTATTTCCACCCCGGTATCAAGTAAGGCTTCTTCATCAACTAAACTCAGTTCAGCTCTGCCCCCATTAAATAGATCAACAAAAACCTCCTCAAACTCTTCTTTAATCTGATAAAAAGAAGTTTTAAACTTATCCATCATGGTCTCTTCAATTCTTGTGATTATATTTGTAATTGATTCTTTCGCTTCCTCAAGGTCAGACTGCTGTTCATGCAAATAGTCCAATCTTTCTTTGAGTTCTTCATATTCTTCAATTGAGCCTAAGTTTACACTTCCCAATTGTGAAATCTGTTCTCTCAGTTCATTAACTCGATTTTCAACTTGGTCAGGATTTTCTACCCGTTGTCTTTCCTCATATTGATCATTGTCAATATCAAAGTTATATTCATTATATAATCTCTCTTCAATACTCTCTATTTTATCATTTTTACGAGTATAACGTAAGTTGATTTGATGAAGTTCTTCTTTTTTATTATTAAGCTTTTCATTTAATTTTTCTACTTCTATTTCCAGTTCTTCATGTTCTTTTCTCATTTTGTCAAGACTTTGATCAAGTTCTTCTAAATCATCTGAGGCTTTTTCAACTTTGTTTTCAAAGTCTTCTTTTTGCTTAAGAAGTTTGACTTTACGTTCAGATAGGTCTTCGATTTCTTCTTTAATATCTTCAATTCTTTCCTGTTTACTTGTTTGGCTTTCCTGATTAGTTTGAATAGCTTCATTTAGATTATTAATTTCTTTATCTAAACTTTTTAGTTTTTCCTGTTGGGTTGCAAAGTTAACCCGAACATCGGTTAACTTTTCTCTTAAACTTTCTATCTCATCACTTAGTTTATCAATTGTTGCCTGTTTTTGATTTATAATATCTTTTTCTTCATCATAATTTTGACTGTTTTTTTCAAAAAGGCTACTTAAATTATTCTTTTTTTCTTTTAACGAACTTAACTCTTCCATACCGGATTCTATTTTTTGTTCAATATTTGTTAGTTTTTCATTGATTTCGTCAGTTTGATGTTTAAGTTCTTTTTTATTTTCTTTTAAGTTTTCTAGTTTAAGTTTTAATTTTTGGTGACTATCTTTTAATTCATCTTTTCTCTTTTCCATCTTTTCGATTTTATCTTTAATATCAAGTCCTTTTTTGACAATTTCATCGATCTGATCATTGAACTTTTCTATTTCAGTTTCAAGTTCATTAATCTCTCTTTCCCTACTTAAAAGATTGTTTTTCTTGTTTTGTTTACTTCCTCCAGAAACTGAACCACCAGGAAAGATAACATCTCCCTCTAGGGTTACTAATTTATGTTTTTTATCAATAATATTTGAAATCTTAATAGCTGCATCCAGGTTGTCGGCTATAATGGTATTGGCTAACAAATATTCCATTACTTTATTATATTTTTCATTGAACTTAACAAAATCTAGTGCTAATCCTAAATAACCATCTTCATTATTAAAAGAGTGAGTATTAATCCTTCCATAGGATTTTATAGAGTTAATTGGCAGAAAGGTAGCTCTACCACTTTTATTTTCCTTTAGGTAATTAATACAATTTTTGGCAGTTTGATCATTTTCAACTACAACATTCTGCAGTTTATTGCCAAGAGTAGTCTCAATTGCAGTTTCATATTCCTTTTTTACATCAATTAATTCTGCTACTGCTCCATGTAATTTTGGAAAACGGTCCGATTCCTTTAAAATATTTTTAACACCTTTGTAAAAACCGGAATATTCTTTTTTAAGGTCTTCAATAAATTCTCGACGTGATTTTTTCTTATATAATTTATCCTGAATGTCTTCATATTTGTTTTCAAGTTCGTCATATTGTTCTTGATATTTGTTAAGATTATTATTAAGTTTTTCAATTTCGTATTGAGCTTGTTGAATCTGCTCTTTGGTTTCATTTTGTAGTTTGTTATTTTTTTCAACCTTATTTTCAAGTTGAGCCTTGTCCTTTAAGATCTGTTCTTTTTGGTCTCTCTGATCTGACAGAACTTGCTGTTTATATTTGATTTTTTCTTCCAATTTGTCAAAGTCGCGTCTGAGTTGGTTGATGTCCACATTTTCTTCAATTAGATTTTCACGGTACTTATTTAATTCAGACCTTAATTTTTTAAGATGTTCAACCCTGATTTCATAGTCTTTTTCCACACCATCTTTCTTTTCGGCCCAGAGATCTAATTTAGTTTTTTCTTTTTCAAATTTATTTTCTAACTTAGTCAGTTGATCTTTTTTCTCAGTAAGGTCCTCTTTTAAATTTGTTACTTCATTTTTCAGTTCGTCCTTTTCTCTTTTTAAATTATTTTTTCTTTCTTCAATAATATTTATCCTGTTTTTAACCTCATCACTTTTGGTTTTAAGTTGGTAAAATTCATCTTTTTTATCATCATAAGAGATCTCTAAATCTCTTAGTTTTTCTTTTTTATTATGTAATTTTTCTTTTTTAGAAGATGTAATTTTCTCCTTTTTATCTATTTCTGCTTCTAAACTATCTTTTTTCTCTTTTAACTCACTTATTATCTCTGAATAATCATCATGTTTATCTAATAAAAGGTTAATTTCAATTTCTTCTAACTCACTTTTCAGCTTTTTATATTCACGTGCTTTTTTAGCATCTTTTTTAACTTTATCAAACTGTTTTTCTAATTCCCAGACTAAATCTTTTATTCTCTGCAGGTTGGCAGTTGTCTTATCTAGTCTTTTTTCAGCATCGTTTTTACGTGATTTATGTTTACTAATTCCAGCTGCTTCTTCGAAAAGCTCTCTTAAGTTTTCTGGTTTTGAGTTGATAATCTGGGTGATCTTACCCTGACTTACAATAGAATAGGAGTTATTGCCTAGTCCAGTATCCATGAGAAGTTCATTTACATCTTTAAGACGACACTTACTGTCATTAATAAGATAATCACTGGATCCATCCTGGGTTACTTCCCGAGAGATCTTAACCTCATCTGTTTCAATATCTAAAATTCTTTCCGAGTTATCTAAAAATAGGGAAACTTCGGCTGAAGAAGAAGGTGGTAGTTTTTCACTACCTGCAAATATGACATCGGCCATCTCTGAACCACGTAAATTTTTAGCACTCTGTTCACCTAAAACCCAGCGGACAGCATCTACAATATTACTTTTCCCACTGCCATTGGGTCCAACAATAGCTGTAATTGGAATATCAAATTTTAAATTTATTGTGTTAGCGAAGGATTTAAATCCTTTGATCTTTATCTTTTTTAAAAACAAATCTATTCACCTCAAAATTTTCTTTATTGACAAGAGAAAAACCTATCCCATACTAAGGATAGGCCCAGAGTCGATATTAACAAAAATTATTTTTTATTGTCTTCTGGGTGAAACTGTAAACTTAATGGCCGTTCTAATCTCATCATCCACATCTATTTCAATAAATTCAGGTATCATAATTAAGTCTATGCCTAAAGGTGCAACATAACCTCTAGAAATTGCGATAGCCTTAACTGTTTGATTGATTGCTCCGGCTCCTATTGCCTGCAACTCTACTTTGCCTTCATCGCGCACAACTGCAGCAATCGCACCTGCTACAGATTTTGGATCAGATGAACCTGAAACTTTTAAAGTTTCCATGTGATTACTCCCCCTTATTTTTTACTACATAGGTTATTACAATAACCCTTTGAGATCTTGTAGTTTTTTTCTACTCAATTTTCTATACTCGCCTGGTTGTAAACTTCCCAATGAAATATTGCCAATCCTGACTCTGATTAAACTTACAACTTCATATCCTAATTTATCAAACATCCTTCTAATCTGTCTGTTCATACCCTCATGAATAATTACTTTATAGGTAGTGTTTTTGCTATCCTGATTTACCTTTTCAATCTTAGCTGGAGAGGTTTTACCTTCTTCTAACTGTATACCTTTTTTAAATCTATTTAGTTCGGCTTTAGTTAGCTCTCCATTAACCACTACCGTATATTCTTTATCCAACTCATGTGAAGGATGTGTGATCTTATACGTTAAGTCACCATCATTGGTTAAAAGTAATAAACCACTACTGTCTAAGTCCAATCTACCAACTGGATAGATTCTTTTATCAATACCATGTATTAAATCCAAAACTGTTTGTCTGCCCTGGGGGTCGTTCACAGTTGTCACATAACCTTTGGGTTTGTGTAATTTTATATATATTTTTTTCTCTTTTTCAATCTCTTCCCCGTCTACTTCTATTGTGTCATGTACTGGGTCAACTTTAGTGCCCATCTCTGTTACCACAACACCGTTTACCTTCACACGGCCCTCTGCAATTATATCTTCTGACTTTCTACGGGAAGCAACTCCTGCATGGGCCATAACCTTTTGAAGGCGTTCCATTATTTACATCCTTTCTTAGCATATTATTATATTCTTTAAAAAGTAAAATATTCCTTTTTATAAAAATAAAAACTTTGTATAGTTTTTCAAATATTTTTACCTAAAATATTAAACAAATAATAGATATTTTTTTAAGATAATCCCAAATGTCCAAAAGATACCTTATATAATAGATAATCAAAAGTATTTCCAGTTAAATTACCAAAATTAATAGTTCTAATAGCCAGTTGTATATATTTAGCTTTTTGGGCTCCATATTGTTCTATAAGTTGTTCTGTAAAATCTTTATCTGGCTGTCCGGCTTGTTCTGCCCAATGCTGGGCATAAAGTAAAGCAAATTTTTCTGAATCAGGTGAGTTTTTGACAGAACCATCAATAATTTTATCTAACTCTTCATGGCTAATACCAGCCTCAAGAGCAAGACGAGTATGATAATAACTACAGTAACGACAGCCGTTGACTGCAGTTACAGCCATCATTAATCTTTCTTTAAAACTTTCACTAATTATCTCACCATTGTTTAACTCTTTGATTTGAGCTCTATTTTTAAATATAAATTTTATATCCTTAAAAAATTTAGTAAAACTTTTATAAGTTCGTTTATTAAACTTTTTCATTAAGTTATCCTTTGTTTAAATTTATTTATCATCTTCAAATACTTTCTGATAATCAATATCTTCAATTTTAGGTAAGTCAGAAATATCATTAAGCCCAAACTTCTGTAAAAATATTGTGGTTGTACCGTAAATAATAGGATTACCAATTGTTTCTTTACGTCCTTTTTCTTCGACTAAACTGTATTTTTCTAAAGTTGAAAGGGTTCGTTCCACATTTACCCCTCTTATTGATTCTATTTCTCTTCTGGTAATGGGCTGTTCATAGGCAATAATGGCCAGGGTTTCCAAAGCAGCTGAACTTAACTTTTTGTGTTTTGAAATATTCAAATAATTTAAGATCAAGTCACTAAACTGCTTTTTTGTTTCAAACACATAGTTGTCATTATAGCTGTTAAGTTCAAAACCATGACTCTCTTTTGCATATTCGTCCTTCAGCTCTTCTAATAATGGTCTTAATTCCGAGATCTTCATCTCCATTACCCTTTTTAATTTATCAATTCCAACCGGTTCTTCTGCCACAAAGATTATCGTCTCCAACTTTGCCAGCTTCTCTGCCTCCATTATATCACCTGCTTTAAGCTAATGAAACCTGAATAGGTGAAAAAAGTTGATCTTGTAGTACTTTTACCTTATTTAATTTCATTAACTCTAGAATACTTAAAAATGTTACTACAATCTCCATGAGATTGCTGTGGTCTTCAATTAATTTATAAAATTCTACTTCATTATATTTATCCAGCATATCTAAAACATCATTTATCTTTTTTTCCACTTTGATTTTTTCAATAATAATATGTTCAACTTCTTCTATATCATCATCTTCTAAATCATTATCTGAATATAATGCTTTAAGATACATCTCTTTTAAAGCCTTTAAATTAACATCGATCACAACTTCTTCTTCATAGTTGCGGTATCTATCAAGGGATGTATTGTTCTCAAATACATCCCTTCTTTCTTCAAATTCATCAGCTAATACAAAAGATAGTTCTTTGTATAACTGATATTTTTTAAGTCTTTCCACCAAACTTTCCTCTTCATCCTCTTCATCTTCATCATCTGTTTTTGGTAAGAGGTACTTTGCTTTAATCTCTATCAATTCAGCTGCAATTACTAAAAATTCACTGGTATATTCTAAGTCCATAATATGTTCATCAATGTAATCTAGGTATTCACCGGTAATTTTTGCTAAGGATATCTTGCTTATCTCTATTTTATTTTTCTTGACCAACTGGTATAAAAGCTCCAGTGGTCCCTGGAATTCCTCCAGTTTCACTTCATAATCCATATTTTCACCCTACCGTTTTTTTATATTAAGATCCCTAAAAAGAAGTTGACAAAGGGACTAATCATCCCCCATAATATTCCGGTATATGCTAAGACCAATAGGATTACCATACCAAGAGGTCCTTGTAATTTATTTAAATACTTATCTAAATTCCTTGGTATTAAACCCCTTAAGATGTTAGAACCATCTAAAGGAGGTATTGGTAATAAGTTAAAAAAGCCAAGGCTTAAGTTAACTATTATAGCTAACATTAAAAATCTCAAAATTACATATTGTAAATTACTAACCTGACCTCCAATAGCTCCAACTGAATTCACACTAATTAAAGCCATTACAGTTCTAAAGATTAGAGCAAATATTGCGGCTAAAATCAGATTAGAACTGGGACCGGCAATACCTACTAACATCATACCCTTACGGGGATTTTTGTAGTATCTGGGATCTACAGGAACGGGTTTAGCCCAACCGATTCTTCTTGTAATTAATAAAACTAAACTTCCCATCAAACTTAGGTGAGCAATTGGATTTAAAGTAAGTCTACCATTTGCTTTTGGGGTGGGATCCCCAAGTTTATATGAAACATAACCGTGTGAATACTCATGTATTGATAGTGATAATAATAGTACCGGTATTACCAAAATTAATTCCATTATATTTGACATCTTATATTATTACTTCCTCTCTAATTTATTCTTGAGTTTTTTTGCATACTCTAATTGTTTTTCACGTGTTTTTAATTTGCCCTTTAAGACTTGTCTTTTAATTATATCAAGGGCTTTACTTATTATTGGTCCTTCATGATATCCAAGGTCTAATAAATCATTTCCATCAACTGCAATCACTATATCAGAAATTTTTTCTAAATAAAATAATATCTTTTCTCTTAATCTTTCATTATCATGTTCAGCTAAAAGCAATACTAACTCTTCATTTGTAAATTCCTTTAAATGACTATATAAATCGACACGCCCCTGATTTTTAGTTATCTTCTTTATATCATATTCACCAGGGTTAAATAAAATTATATTCTTAGCTTTTAGATTTAAAGACCAGCGTTCTATAATTGAACGTGGAATGTCTTTTAAAATCAGTGAAAAATATACTGGCCACTTTTTTATATTATAATTATTATTTTCAAAATATGCAAGGAACTTATCAGCACGTACCCACTTCTCTTCGATATTGGCAGGAATTGTATAATCATCATAAAGAAGTCTTAAAAAAGGAACTTCTCTGAGTAGATCTATAAAACCAAGACCCGGATTTTCTGCAAATAGAAACCTTAATTCCTTATATATACGGGGAAAGGTTACATCTGAAAACCGGCTTAAGCGAATCGCTTCCTGCATTAAAGCCTTTGTTTCTTCTTCGATCTCTAAATCAAGCTGCAATACCAGCCTAATACCCCTAATTATCCGAGTAGGATCATCTAAAAAACTAAATCTATGCAGCACTTTTAGTATCTTATTTTTAACATCCTCACGAGCTTTAAAGAAATCATAGAGATAACCATACTCAGCCGGATGTAAAGCTACAGCTAAAGCATTAATTGTAAAATCTCTTCTAAACAGGTCGTCAAAAATATCAGCCTTTTGAACCTTTGGTAAAGCACCAGGATGAGTATATAATT
>Ga0102934_1001648_pt1 | contig 15639 bp, 8 predicted proteins | sample SalPonR2_A_D1_MG_FD_78175 | JGI IMG/M metagenome (GOLD analysis project Ga0102934, IMG submission 78175) | Salt pond soil microbial communities from South San Francisco under conditions of wetland restoration - Salt Pond MetaG R2_A_D1_MG | ecosystem: Environmental > Aquatic > Marine > Intertidal... | reverse complement strand
CCGAAAAATCCGACCAAGGCTCATATTCTTGAGGAACTGGCCAGAACCCGGGTCGCACTTAAAGGTAAAAAGCCAGCTGACCTCTTGAATCTTCCCCTGCTAAACAAGCCCCGAATCCAGGCCCAGGTGGATGTGATGGCCACCATTACCTCCACCGCCTACTGGACGGCCCCGCACCTGCTGCCGCTGATGCTGCTGCGCCTTTTGCAGATATTTGCCAAACATGGCAACACCGGATTTTCACCCTATGCTTACGCCGGCTATGGTTTTATTCTGTGCACGCTCGGTAAAATCCCGGAGGGGTATGCATTCGGCCAGATGGCGCTCACACTTGCGGAAAAAATGAATTTCCTGCAATACCAGGCCCGAACCCAGATGGTGGTCAACACTTTCATCCGGCATTGGAAAGAGCACGCGGTTAATGTTTCGGAACCGCTTCAGGAAGCCGTAAAAAGCGGAATGGAGCATGGAGACATTGAATTTGCCGGCCATTCCCTGATGGTTCGCGGCTACACGCGCTATCTGCTGGCCACACCCCTTGCTGAAATGGATGGAGAGCTTAAGAAAAACAGGGAGACTTTACATCGGATCGGCCAGATCACCAATCTGAATGTGGCCTGTATCTATCATCAATCCGTGCTGAATCTCAGGGGGTTAAGCCAAAATCCGGCCGTTCTTAAAGGACCGGCCTATGATGAAGCCGAAATGCTTGCTGTTCATAAAAAGGCCAACGACCGGACCGCCCTGATCCACTTCTACCTTAACAAACTCATGCTCAGCTTGCTTTTTGAAAATGCGGAAGATGCCTATCAGCAGGCCCAGCGGGCCATGGCGTGCGTCGAGGGAGGCGCCGGCTCCCTGATCTATCCCGCGGCATTCTTTTATGATTCCATGGCCCGCATTGGCTATGCAGACCAGACCGGCCGCCTGAAAAAACAGATACTAATCTCCCGCGTCCGGCGGAATCAACGAAAGATGGCCAAATGGGCCGAGCACGCGCCCAAAAATTTCCTTCACAAATATCAGCTGGTGAAAGCGGAATTGGCAAGAATCAAAGGAAGGGATAAAAAGGCCGTTATCCTTTATAAAAAGGCCATCGAATCCGCCCGCGCCAACGAATACCTCCAGGAAGCCGCATTGGCCTGTGAATGCCTGGCCCGGTTTTATTATCACCATGACATCAAAGATTTTGCCGTCTCCTTCATGGCACAGGCCCGAAAGTTGTACGAACGATGGGGGGCTTCGGCCAAAGTTCGCCAGTTGGAAGAAAAATACGATATCCGCCCGGCGGCAGAGGCTTTCACGGCATCAGCGGCGCTGCCTCCTAAAGCGGTCGAAACGCCGGCGGCCGCCTCAAGCATTAAAGACCAGCTTGATATTAATGCCATGATGAAAATGTCACACGCGATTTCCAGTGAGATCCAGCTGGAAAAACTGCTCAAGACGCTAATGCGGGTCATTAATGAAAACTCCGGGGCGGAAAAAGCATTCCTTATTCTCAACCGAAATGAAAAGCTGGTGATTGATGCCGCAGCCCGCAACACTTCCGAAGACATCACCGTTATGCAGGCGACTCCGCTTGAGGAGAGCCAGGAGCTGTCTGCGGGCCTCGTCAGCTATGTGAGCAGAACCCGTGAGCCCCTGCTGCTTGACGATGCGCAGAAGAGCGACCGATTTATGCATGATCCCCATATCAGCAGCCGGTTTGTCCGCTCAGTGCTTTGCGTCCCGCTAATCCGCCAGCAGCGGGTAAACGGCCTGATTTATATGGAAAACAACCTGACCCCGCATGCCTTTACCCCGTCACGCCAGGCGATGATCACGCTGCTCTCTACCCAGGCCGCCAACTGCCTGGAAAACGCCATTTTTTTCGAAGCCACCCGGGCTGCGGAAAAACGGGCACAAAACCAGCGCGAAGAATATCAGAAGTTGATCGAATCCATGAACGACGGCCTGGTGATTACCGATACCCAGCTCCGTGTCACGTTCGTCAATAGAGCCATCTCCCGAATATCCGGCTATACCGCGGATGAAATAATCGGCCGGCCGGTTTATGATTTCCTCGATGCGGAAAACCAGAAAAAAATCACAGAGGAGGCGAATAACTGGCCGGCGCTGGAACGGCATGTCTTTGAAATCGATGGCATCGGCAAGGATGAGCGGGTCATTTCCGCCATCGTATCACCCAAGGCATTTTATGACGAAAACGGCGAATTTACCGGATTCTTAGCCATCGTCACAGACATCACCGATCTGAAAAAAGCTCAGACGGAAAAGGAAGAAGCCCAGGCCCAGCTGATTCAATCCCAGAAAATGGAGGCCATCGGCACCCTTGCCGGCGGGGTGGCCCATGATTTTAACAACTATCTGATGACGATTCTCGGCTCGATCGATTTGATCGAATTCAAAAGGGCGCTGCCGGAAAAACTTAAAAAACATGTGGCAGACATTAAGAACGCCGCAGAACTCTCCGCATCGCTCACCCGGCAATTGCTGGCCTTCAGTCGGCGGCAGATGCTTGAGACCACCCATATTAATTTAAACACCGTGGTCACCGATGTTGAAAAGATGCTGAAGCGGCTGATCGGTGAAAATATTCAACTGATCACCCATCTCGCTCCGGACCTGAAAACAATCAATGCGGATTTCGGTCAGATGGAGCAGATTATCATGAATCTTGCCATAAACGCCCGGGATGCCATGCCCGACGGCGGCAGGCTCTACATTGAAACCGCCAACGTGATAATTGATGCGGCCTATTGCCAAGAGGTCAAATATGCCAAGCCGGGCGAATTCGCCCGTTTGACAGTTTCAGATACCGGCTGCGGCATGCTGCCGGAGGTCGTGGATAAAATATTTGATCCGTTTTTTTCAACCAAGGCGGTGGGCCAGGGCACCGGGCTGGGACTCTCCGTGGTATACGGAGTGGTCAAACAGCATAATGGCTGGATCAATGTTTCTAGCGAACCCGATCACCGCACCACTTTCAAAATCTATATTCCAAGTGTGGCTGCAGGTGACACGGAGCCCTCCGAGAGCGCTGATAAAAGGAGGACCGTATCCGCGGATCATTACCAAGGCAGCCGGGAGCAGATATTGCTGGTAGAAGACCAGGCGGATGTGCGCAACGTGGTGGCCAGCGCCCTGAAAATGAACAATTACCTTGTCACTGAGGCCGAATCCATTTCAGAGGCGCTAAAACACATAGAGACTGCAGACTCACGGTTCGATCTGCTATACAGCGACGTCATTCTGCCGGATGGCAATGGGATCGATTTTGCCGACTTTATCAGCCAGAAGTATCCGGGGATCAAAATACTTCTCTCAAGCGGGTATGCTGAAGCACACGCCCGGCCGGACAGGATTCAACACAGGGATTTTCAGTTCCTGCAAAAGCCCTTCCAGATCTCTGAAATGCTTGAAACCGTTAAAAAACTGCTTTCATAGGGACAAGCCCCTACGCCTGCCGCTGTTCAAGCGCCTCCCGGACCAGCCGGTTGACCTTGTGGCTGTATAAAAGCCGGAGATGACCGTGAAAGGCTAATTTGTGGTTGACGGCGCCGTCGCCGAGGTTCGCGGACTCCTGGGGGACGACAAAATTATCGAATGCGGAATAGATGGACACATACTTGACCGGGCCCGGGGTGAGGCCGCCGTCGGCAAGGGCATTTATAAAATCGCTTTTATACAAAAGCTCCAGCGTATTCCGGCCATAGGGCCATAGCGCGGCCACCCGGCTGCCGAGGTGCGGAGAGCCAATGGATATCAGCAGATTTACCTTGTCCCCCATATACAAGTCCTTGATGGCATAACGGGTCAATACGCCGCCTAAGCTATGGGCGATAATATTAACCTTGGCTGCACCGGTCTCCTCGAGCACCTCATTAATCCGGTCCGCCACTTTCTGGGAAAGCCATGCAAGGTCGGCCATCACCGGCCGGTAGGTCATGGTGTATAGGTTCTTAAATTTTTTCCGTTTTAAATACCGGGAGATCAGCATAAAGGCGTGGCTGCCGGAGCACCAGCCGTGAACGAAAAGGATCGGAGGTCGGGAATCCGACACATTTTTGGGCGACATCCGGTCAAAAAGGAACCGAAGCGGCTGTGTAATGGCGTGGGAAAAAAGCGCAAGGGATTCTAAAAATACGCAGAAAAGCATCTTCCCGGCATGGATCGACTGGCGCCACTCCCCGCTGTCCGGGTGGCTGGTCCGGAAATTGACATAATCATACCAGGCCAGAAAATAAAGGTTTACGGTTGAAACAAGCGCAATCAGATAGAGTATTAGAATGATGTAAAGAATGATCATGAGAATCTCCCGAGAAACAGCTTCACCACTGAACGTAGACTATTTAACCACGTATTCGACATAGTCGTCAAATTCACCCTCCATATCCTCATCTTTTTCCCTGCCGAAAATAATTATCCCCTTTCCCGAAAGGGGCTGGTCGCTTTTGTTGAGAAATATCGGTTCCCCGTCTTCCGGGTAAATAAACACGCCATTCGTGCTCTTATCCGTCAATAAGATAATGCCGTTTCTATTTTCAATGAGTGAATGGGTCCGGGAAATCCAGGAATACTTGATAACAATGTCATTGTGGTCCGCCCGCCCGATGGAAATCCTCGGCCGGGAACGATCAACAGCGATTGAATGCTCGCCCCGGGTCAGGTAAAGGCTGGTGCAAAGCTCCTCAGCCAGCTTACGGCTATCCAGTACGGTTGTCAGATCCTGGCTCTCATTTACGATTTCAAACAGCTCAATCTCCCCGGAAATATTTTTGGCTGTAATGGCCGCCAAATGCTTGCTGGCATGGTCAGCGGTTTTGGAAAGGCTGTCAATGATCTGACGGGTCACAACAATCTGAAGGGGATTGGCATAATCCACCACCCGGGCCGCCACATTGACGGCATCCCCGAAAATGTCGTCGTTTTCCTCTATCACCGGGCCATAGTGGATGCCGATGTGTATGTTAATGATCGGGATGTCCGGAGCATCCCCGATCGGGCGGTTCGTGGCCTGAAGCATGGCTTTGCCCGCTTCTACCGCGTTATCCGTTGACTCAAAGGCGCACATGACCGCATCCCCGAGTGTCTTGATCACCCGGCCCCTGAGTTTCGTTGCCTCATCAGAGAGGCGCGTCAAAACCCGGCCGATCGCTTCCTGGGCGGCGTGATCGCCTAAGCATTCGTAAATGCATGAGCTCTTTGAAATATCAGCAAAAAGAATGACGAGTTTTCGATAATGCCGTGTCATAAAAATTAGAGAAATAAAGGGTTAATTGCTTTCCTCGGATTCAGACACCTTGGTATAAAAAATGCCGTAATAATTCAGCGAATACTTGCGCTTTGCCTGGTCGGACGGCCAGATGGCATCCGCCTCTACCCGGTCGCCGCTCTGGTATTTATCTGATTTCATTTTAAAATAATTAGATATACCTAAAGCTCTGTCAAAAGGCACATTCACCGGCCCCGGAAAATAGTAGGCGATAATATCGCCTTTTCTGGCAATGATGGGCTGATCAAAATCGATAAGCTGTTTGCCGGGTTCGGCTGCCGCCACCTTTACAGGCTTGCTGTAGGTCACGATATAGTCATTGCCCACCGGTCGCAAAAATTTGATATGGATTTCACAATCGCCCGTAAAATAGCCGCCGATCCCGTTTATCTGGCCCTGGCTGGGCACGGGATGGGCTACATCGACAATCATATTCTTGCTATCATCCGTGTTTTCGCGCTTAATGAGGGGATTGCCGATAAAATCCTCGAGCGCGATATCGGTCAGGAAGTTTCGCTGGTCGCGGATCTGGTTCTTGATAAATTCCCTTACAGAACCGGAAATGCGCCGAATCCGCTCATTATAGCGGGACTGCTCGGTGGAGCTGATGTTTAACCGGCGGTTTAATTCTGATAGCTGGGCTTCCAGCTTTTGGATACTCTCTTTCTGTTCGTCTATCTTTTGATCCTTCTGCCGAATGGTCGACTCCTGCTTGGCAATCAGCAGATCCTGGTCTGATAAGGACTGCTGGCATTTATCCAATTGCTGCTGCAGGGCCTGGCTGGTTGCGCATCCGGTACCGAGCATGGCCAGTGAAATAAAAATGATCACCCATCGCATGGTCATTCCCTCCGCTTTGGTACAAATTGGATTCTGGATTCTGATAAAATCCTGGCATCCTGTTTAACAATGATGTTATAGTCGCCCACCGCAAACCCTTCGATGGGCGCCGAGACGGTTATGGGTTTGGTGCCGGAGCTGCCGTCTAAAACCACCGGCACTTCCATGGAGTGCCCGCCTTTCTGCGCCAGCCGGACATGGACAATGCTGCCGGCACTTAAGTTGCGGTAATGAATGCAGAGATTTAAGCTTTCCCGGGTCACCGGTGCTTCAGATATGCTGTGTTCACGGCCGCAGCCGGCCAGCGTGGGAAATACTTCAACTTCGCGGTGGATCTGCTGATAAAGCTCGGATATCCGGCTCTCTTCAGGCGCCTTTTCCTTTGCCTGTCTCAGGATAGTGACCGCCTTTTCATATTGGCCATTACCGTTTATGGTTTTAACCAGGTCAATAATTTTTTCAGACGCTTCGGTGCGGCCCGTTTGAAGCCCGAGCGCCCTTAAAAAATAATCTGCTTTCTGGTCAATTGAAACGTTCTTCTCCGCCTTTTGCAAGAATATATCATACTGCGCGTTATTGATATCCTTTTTAAGTTCCGGAAAATGCGTTTTCACCAAATTCATGAATGCTTTCGGCATGATCCGGTTCTTTGAAAGGCTGGCCTTGATATCTACTTTAAGCTGCTCGGCCATTTCCTGCCGGGGGTCTGCCATTTTCTCCCGGCCGTATTCGGCCATCCCGGCGTCCAGCTTTTCAAACAGGCGGCGGTAAGGGTCGATTTTTTTCTGAAACGGCTGCATGACCTTAATTTGATAGAGTTCGGTGAAAAGCCCGGCTTTCACATCCCGGATCTGCTTGATATCCGCATATAACTGTTTCAACCCGACGTCATCGGGTGTCACCGCCATGGCCTGCTTTAAAATCGAAACCGCCTCGTTCGGCTTGCCCGCATTCTCCAGTTCATTGGCCGCCGCCTCGATCTTTTTCTTGGCTTTTGTCCGCGCCGGATTCAGCGTCAACGCTTTTATATAAAACGCCGCCCGGTCAGGCGCTTTATTCTGGCGGTCGCCCTTGGCAATCAGGATGTCGTACTGGGCGTGAAAAATACTATCAAACGCCGGAAAATGGCTGGTGACCAGATTGATAAATTCATCCGGCATTACGTTCAGGCGCCGCTTCTGTGTCTGAATGGCCTGGTTAATGTGATTCTTAACAGCCGCCCTGAGATCGGCGGTTGCCTCGCTGCCGTGGGCGGCCGTCGCCGCCTTAAAGGACTGGAAGGCATCCCGGTATAGATCAATTTTCTCGGAAAGGGGACCCGCCCCGGCGGCTTGCGCCAAGGGGGCCAGGACGTCAATTTTGTCCAGCCGCAAAGCAGCTTTTTCGTCGTCGGGATCTGCAGCCAGAATTTTTCGGTAGAAAACCCGGGCATTCCTGTTTGCCGGGGCCGCATAGTCGCCGGCCGCGTAATGCATATCCGCCCGAATCCGCCATTCGAAAAGATTCACAGATTTATCTTCAGGGGCAATTTCGCCGGCTTTTTCAATATAATCCACCGCCTGATCGTAGTTCTTGTTTTTGTAAGCCGTTTCAGCTGCGGATTTAAACCAGTCAACAATCTTTTCAACCCCGCGTCCGGCGTCCGCGTCCATCGGATCAAGCGCCAACAATTCCCGGTAGTAGGCCAGCGCATTGTCACCCTCGGGAATGGTCAACCGCTTATTATTAAAACTGATTTGGGCCAGGGCCCGAAGCCGCAATTTTTTGAGCCGCAAATGATCCGGGGCATATTTGAGGCCGGTTTCGGCTGTTTCCAGAGCCGCGGCCAGGTCGTTTTCTTCCAATTGCTCCCGGCCGGTTTCATAGATGGTCTCCACGGTGTTGATCTTTAAATGCTTGAAAAGCGGAGAACCGGTATTTTCAATCCCTTTTTCCAGAAAAGCCAAATGGGCCGCCAAACTATCCGGCGCCGGCGGTTGCTGATGCACAAGCGATTGTTGTTTATCCACCGCGATTTGCAGAAGCCCCAAAACCGCTGCGGTATTCTGGGACTCCACGGATAGCAGAGTGTTGTAGACATCCGCGGCATCAACGGACTGACCGGCGGATAAAAAATTGTCCGCTTTTTGAAGCATTCCCTTATCATCAGCCGGGTGTTCGCTCCGAATCGCTTGTATCTGGTTAAGTGCCGCCGAATAGTTCCGATTGGCAATGTCCCGGGTCAGCGGTTCACTGTCAAAAGCGCCGGCGGAAGCAGTCTCCTGCGCATCTGGCGCTGACGCGGTCCCGGGGGCTGGTTCCGGCTCTTGCGAGACTTTCTCCATGGAGGGCTTGGGCTTGACAGATTCTGCGGACGGCGCCGATGCATCGCCCGATGACGAAGGCACGGTTGGCTCGATGGATTCAGCCTGATCCATCGGCTGGCTATCCGTCAACTTTGAAATATAGGGCGGCGCAAAAATCAAAAGGCCCGCCAGTACGCCGGCTACCCCGATAGCAGCCATCAAAAACCCGGGTCTTATCCGAATGCGGGATTTCCGGGATTTAAATGCCGTCCTTGCCCTATATTCAATGGTTTCCGTCGGTGTATCCCCGCTGAGCCAATGATCCAGCTGATCCAGCGCCTTAATTAGCTCATGGGCGGATTGGAATCGCTTGTCCGGCTTCTTGGCCATTAACCGATCGATGATTGCCTGATAGCGGGACAGGTGTTCCGGCAGCTTGGGCACCGGATCCTTGATATGCTTAAGGGCTACGGCAACAGGCGAATCCGCCTGATAGGGCACAGCGCCGGTCAGCATCTCATAAAATGTCACGCCCAGGCTGTATAAATCGGTGCGGTAGTCAATTTTCGAAGAGCCCTGGGCCTGCTCCGGGCTCATGTAGTGGGGCGTACCGATGCTGGTGCCATCCAGGGTATAGCCGGTTTCCGCCGTCAGGTCCTTGACAATGCCAAAGTCAGTCAGCACAGCCGTACCATCTGCGCGAAACATGATATTTTGGGATTTAATATCCCGATGTATAAACCCCTTATCATGGGCATGCGCTAAGGCAGAGCCCATCTGCTTTAAAATCTCCACGCTCCGGGCGGCTGAAACGCCCTTTTTGATATACTGCTTGAGATCGCCGCCCTCCAGAAATTCCATAATAATGTAGTACTTGTTCTCAAGCACGCCGACATCATAGATGGAGACAATATTGGGATGGCGCAGACCGGCCACCACCTTGGCCTCTTTGAGAAACCGTTTGTCCGCCAGATCGCCGGCCTTGGCAGGGGAGATAAGTTTGATGGCCACCGTCCGGTCCAGCAGTTTGTGCGTGGCGAGATAGACTTCAGCCACACCACCCTGGCCGGCCAGTTTACCGATTTCGTAGTTGGGAATTTCGATCATAGGTTAACCCGATGATTACTCCGTTAACCGGATTTGCGGGTGAATCGCTGCCACCAGTCGCGAAGCTTATCCATAAATCCGGGCGGGATAATTTTCTGGGTAATAAACGGCACGGTATCTTCCTCTGTCAGCCGCGGCGGCGCATTGTTTGCAGCAGACACCAGAATGGTGGTGATATTGTCTTTTCCACCATTGGATAAAGCGGCGTTTACCATGTGCTCGACTTTTGACTGCTCATTTAAATCAAGGCGCAATATTTCGCTGATTGCCCCCTCGTCGAGTTCCTTGGTCAGTCCATCACTGCACAGCAGGATCTGTTCCCCTTCAAACAGGCCTTCCCTTATCTCATCAACCGCCACATCATCCATGTCCGCGGCCCCAAGGGCCTGAATCAGAATATCCTGGTAAGGGTGCTTTTCCGAGTCCATCGCCGGGATTACCCCCGTGTCCACAAGATGCTGAACATAGGAATGATCCTTGGTCAGCTGCCGCAATGTCTCTCCATTCCACAAATAGGCCCGGCAATCGCCCACCCATGCAATCTCGCAGCTAGTATCAACAACCCTGAGGGCCACAACCGTGGTTCCCATGCCGGCCGGTCCCTTTTCATCGGCCACAGCCCGCTTAATGGCATGGTGCGACTGAGAGATGGCCCGACTAAGGATTTCCCCTTCCCGGATCTGTTCGACGATAAAATCGGCGGCCAGGGCAGATGCTTTTTCGCCCCCTTCGTGACCGCCCATGCCGTCCGCGACAATCCAAAGCCCTAAGCCCGGAACGGCTCGATAGACGTCTTCGTTATGCGACCGGACGTTTCCCACATGAGTTGTTGACCCATAACTATGGTGCTGCATGGCAAACCCGCTGATTGGCAACTGAATATAGAAAGTTCAAACTAGATTGTTTGGATAGTAAAACTGGCCGCAATGCCTGGGGCCCGTCTGCCGCTACAGGCGGCAGCACTTGAATAAATATACATGAAAAAACCGGAAACTTCAATCTTGTTTGTCCTTCGACTTCTTTTAACCTTGACAAGAAAAACACCGCTTATATATACTAAATGGAATTTATCATTCTGTTATTTTTACACAAACCATTTCCCTGTCCTTGGAGAAAAACCCATGCGCAACCTGCCGGTGCTAAAAATTGAACTCCGTCTAAAGGATAAAATCCTTAAAACCTATGCCTTTACCCAGGATGTGATTGAAATCGGCCGGATTCCGACGGCGGATATTTTTATCGACAACACCGGTGTCTCCCGGGCGCATACCCGCATTGAAAAATCAGTCGGCGGCCCCTATGTCGTCAAAGACCTGGGCAGCACCAATGGCACCTGTGTCAATGACGAACGGATTCGGGAAAAAATCCTTGAAAATAATGACATTATCTCAATCAACAAGTTCAAAATGCATGTGTCGGTCGAAGAAGCTGACATGGCCGACCTGAAGAGCGACGGCGTCTCCGCCGATGCGTTCGAAGGAACCACTGTATTAAACACGGAGCAGATGGCCCGCCTGAACACCAGTCTTCAAAATGATTCGCAGCATGCCGGGGGCGAAGAGGATACCCGCTCAGGCCGCCGAAAGACGGGGGCCAGCAAAATTACCGTCAATCAGCTGCTGTTGTGGGGCGGGTTCGTTCTTTTAGGCGTTGTCATCGGCGCAGCGCTGTTTTAGCATGGCTTTTTCCAAGGCTCTGCAATTGTTGACGAGAAGCTGCATAGGATGTGCGTCCTATGCTTTTCGGCCAATAATCCCCTCAAAATAAACCCTCTGGGCAATCAAGCCGAATCCCTGAGGGGTCGGGTGAATTTCATTTGCCCAGTGCCGCTCCTCCAATAGCCCCTGGGTATTGACGACGACCACATTCTGCGAATACTCCTTTTCAATCTTGCTCAGCGTGCTTTTGAACCTCAGCAGCATATTGCGGATGATTTTTCGCTGCTCATCCGGATCATCGATCTTTTTTTGGACAAAATAGGAATTTATCCAGGACTTTCCGAGGGGTATCACATCAAACAGTTCATAACCCTTGGCCGAGGGAATGGGGAAATCATAGGTATGCATCACAATGCGGATATTGGGCTGGATATCGAGGATCCGCTCAATGAGTTCCCGATAGGCAAGCTCCACCTGCCGGATTTTAATAAACAGCCGCGTGGTGTTTATGCATTCCCGCCACTCCATTTCCGGGGTTTTCTCATGCAGCAGAAACCCGAAGTCATAGCGGCCCACAATATCATTGCCCCCGCCGGAAAGCAGCACGACATCAAAATCGATATGGCTTAAGCGCTTGAGCAGAGAAAACTTTTGCTCCCCGGAAATCATCTCAACGATTTCATCCCCGCTCGATGCGGTGTTTAAAATCAGCAGGTTGTCTTCCCGGGCCAGATGATCGATGACATTGGCATCCTTTCCGAGCAGCATAAACCTTCGCGGATAGGCAAACCAGGAATCGCCTTCCGCTAATATTCGAATGGGATTTAAGTGTGCATATTTTTTGGCGAGATCTTTAAAGACCGATGTATCACATGTTTCCCAGCCCAAAACACACCTCCTTGATGGACGCCAACCGGATTAAAATTTTTCTTTCTATAAATTCAATTTTCTATTAATAAAACACAAAAACCAAACTTTAAGCGGCGTTATTCGATATGAACATGGCACCGGATGGAAACCAGCCCACAGACAACATCAAATATTTTTGTCCGCTCACCGGATTAGAAATATATACCCGACCCGAATGGCAAAGTCAAAAAGTCGGTACCGATTATACAGTCGATTTTTGGCTGATCGGGGACTCCATTCTCTACACCCGTCCATCCGGCAATGTAAACCTCAAAACCATAAAAGCCTCGCTGCAGACAGATGATGCCGTTGCCGCCCATATTGCCGGCGGAACCGGGCCCTACATCCAGATCGAAGATTATTCCCGCCTGAAGACTGTAAGCATTGATGCCAGAAAATATTTTATCGACTATTTCAACAGCAATGACCGGGTGGTCGGGCTGATTTTATGCAACCTCTCTCAAATTATGAACCTGGCGGTAAAAATCGGACAGCGGTTTATATTCGGCGGAAAAACCATTTTTTCCGGCGGCCAATACCGTCAAGCCATTGAAAAAGCCCTTGACATCTGTGAAGCCAACAACCTGCCCAAGGGGACGTTTGTATTCAATCAGCCGGTCAGCCTCGCACACGGCAGTGACACATTAGAACCAAAGGAACTCCTCACCTCGCCGGACTGGGAATTTAAAACGCCGGATTACTGCGGCAAAAGCGTTATCATTGACCAGACAATCCTTTTTTCCCAGCCGGATGGAGAGCTCAAGGCCGAGCACATTCCGATGGTCAATAAAATTCATAATGCGGTCAAGCAGCAGGCGGAGTTTGACTATATTGTGGTAGATGCATCGAAAATTTCGGGGTTCAGCCGCAAGAGCCGCCAATTATTCATGAAATACGTGCTCAACTGGCACCGGGAAATCCCCTTCCGGATGTACGTGCTGTTTGGCGCCAATCCCCTGGTCGCAACGGCCGTTAAAATGGCCAGGCCCTTTATGCCGTTTGCCATCGCCGTAGCGGATGACATCAACCAGGCATTTGAAATGATCCGGCAGGATCAAAAGGTTGCCCATCAGCATTCCAAGACCGGGGATGAACCCGAACAGGGGCTTATCCAGCGGTATGTGGATGATCTGCTTTTGTTTATCGGCAGCATTAACTGGGAGAAAGAAGGAATTGATACGGATTTCGAAGAAATTGACCCGAACCATCCGTTTGCCAGCGTTTTTAATTCCATCAAGCTCGTCAAGGATGAACTGGATGATATGACGGCCAAACGCCGGGAAAATGAACTGAAAATCCGGGAAAGTGAGGAAAAATACAGCAAGCTCTTCCTCTATTCAAACGACGGCATATTCATTCACGACGCGGACGGCCGGATTTTTGATGTCAACAATAAGGCGCTGGAACTTTTCGGCTATACCAAACCGGAAATCCTTTCCCTAAACGTCCAGGATCTCCATACCCCTGAATCTCAGGCCAGCAGCGATGCAGCATTTGAATCAATTGCCAGGGACGGATTCGTCAAATTTGAAATCGAATTCAAGACCAAAACCGGGGAGGTGTTTCCCGCGGAAGTCTCTGCATCGGCATATGAATTAAACGGCCAACAGGTTATCCAGGGGCTGGTCCGGGACATCAGCCAGCGGAAAGAGGCCGAAGCTGCGCTAAGGAATTACCGGACGCTTGTGGAGACGATGAATGACGGTGTCGCCATCATCGATCATCAGCTTCATATCAGCTATGTCAACAAGGCCCTTTGCCGAATGTCCGGATACACGGCAGACGACATTATCAGCCGGCCGGCGATTGAATTCTTAGACGAGAAAAATCAGCAAAAGCTTGAAGCCGAGGTGGCCAACTGGCCCCAAAGCAATAAGCATGTTTTTGAAATCGAATGGATCGGCAAAGACGACCGGGTGATATCCACAATCGTTTCGCCCAACCCGATGTTTAATGAGGACGAGGAATTCGTCGGTTTTATGGGGATCCTCACAGACATCAGCGATCTCAATAAAGCCCGCATGGAAAATGAACAAATGCAGGTCCAGCTTTACCATTCCCAAAAAATGGAGGCCATCGGCACCTTGGCCGGCGGAGTGGCCCATGATTTCAATAACTACTTGACCACTATACTGGGTTGTGCCGAACTGATGCAGCTCAAAAAAGATGATCCAGCGGCACAGGAAAAATATCTCCATGAAATCAAAAACGCCGCCGATCGGTCCGCGGCCCTGACCCGCCAGCTGCTGGCGTTCAGCCGGCGGCAGATACTTGAAAAAACGGCAATCAATTTAAATCAGGTGGTCGCTGACATGAACAAGATGCTCAAGCGCCTGATCGGCGAAAATATTGAACTCCAGACCGAATTGGCTGAAAACTTAAGCCGGATCAATGCCGATCCCGCCCAAATGGAGCAGATCATCTTAAATCTTGTGGTCAATGCCCGGGATGCCATGCCTGAAGGCGGGTTACTGCGCATTATTACGGAGAATGCCAGTATTGACGAGTTTTACAGCCGCCAGTTCACCTATGCCAAGCCGGGGGAATTCGTCTGCCTGACATTTGAAGACAGCGGCTGCGGCATGGAGCCGGCAGTGGTTGAAAATATCTTTCAACCATTTTTTACGACCAAGGTTTCCAGCCAGGGTACCGGCCTCGGTTTGTCCGTGGTTTACGGCGTGGTCAAACAGCACGGCGGCTGGATCAATGTCTACAGTGAGTCCGGGCATGGGACGCGCTTTAAGATCTATCTCCCGATCCTTGAAAATACCGAAGAAAACTCTACCGACACGGACACGGCGGAGAAGATAAACGCGCAACCGGAAAATAAGGGCGCCGGCGAACGGATCCTGCTGGTTGAGGATCAGGAGGAAGTCCGTGAGATGATCGGTTCAGCGCTTCTCATGAATGGATATCAGGTCGAGTCGGCGGCTTCTGTCGCCGAAGCGCATCAATTAGACGGAATGGCAAAAAAAGGATTTGACCTGCTGTTCAGCGATGTGATCCTTCCGGATGGAAACGGCATTGATCTGGCCCAAAATCTCCTCCAAAAAAATCCGGACACCCGAATCCTGTTAAGCAGCGGCTACACCGAAGAGAAAGCCCGCATTGATATTATTGAAAAACACCGCTTTTCTTTCCTTCAAAAGCCCTATCCGCTGGACAAAATGCTGAAAAAAATCCGGGAAGCCCTAAATCAATAGGAGATTTCCTTTTACCAAAGGAGGGAAATGATGACAAAAAACCGCATCTGTGCTCTTCTTGACATCCGCTATCCAATTATCCAGGCGCCAATGAACTGGGTAAGCGGCGCAGAATTGGTGGCCGCGGTATCCAGCGCCGGCGGACTGGGCACGCTGGGGCCCAATGCCGGAGCTGAAGAAATCACCTATGATGCGGACTTAACCGCAGAACGCATGCGCGAGCAGATCCGGAAAGTGCGATCCCTAACGGATGCGCCCTTCGGCGTGAATGTGGTGGTGGGTGTGGGGGAAACCGTCAAGTATTCGGAAAAAATCGTTGAGGTGGTCATTGAGGAGCAGGTGCCCGTGGTGATCGCCTCCGT
>Ga0102934_1001645_pt1 | contig 15657 bp, 12 predicted proteins | sample SalPonR2_A_D1_MG_FD_78175 | JGI IMG/M metagenome (GOLD analysis project Ga0102934, IMG submission 78175) | Salt pond soil microbial communities from South San Francisco under conditions of wetland restoration - Salt Pond MetaG R2_A_D1_MG | ecosystem: Environmental > Aquatic > Marine > Intertidal... | reverse complement strand
TGTTCCAGAAATAGAAATTGGTGAAAAGGTAGCAAATACTCTTTTAAGAAAAAGTGTTGAAGAAGCTATTCCATTGGCTGAAAATGATTCAATAGTACATATGAAACCACCTGAAAAGATAGTGGGTTCTACTCTTGAAGAACTCGATTTGAGAAATAAATATTCGATAAATGTTGTTGCTGTAAAAACACAAGAAAATGGAGCAGAAAATACGGTTATCCCTACATATAAATATAAAATAATGGAAGATGATATTCTTATTATAGTTGGAAATAATGAAAATCTTGATAAATTTGTAAGAGAAATGAAATAAAAAAAGGGGAAACTTTGAAAAATTTGTTAATTATTGGTACTGGTGGAACAATTACAATGAAAGTTGATAAAAAAAAGAAAGGTGCTGTTCCCTCGGTACATGTAAACGATTTGGTACAGTATCTTCCAAAAATTGAAAATTTATCTAATATTGATGTATATGATTATTCAAATATTCCAAGTCCATATATGACAGTAGAAAAAATGTTGAAATTAGGAAATATTATTAAAAAGAAATTAAAAAAGTATGATGGTATTATAATTACTCACGGAACTGATACACTTGAAGAAACAGCATACTTTTTAGATTTATATTTGAATAATAAAAAACCTGTTATTATTACAGCAGCAATGAGAAGTTTAAATGATATTGGAAATGATGGAATAAGAAACATCTGGGCTTCATTAAAAACTGCAGTTTCACCAAATTATTCTGAGGATATTGGAGTTTCTGTTGTTTTGAATGATGAAATTTATGCTGCAAGAGATGTTACAAAAACTTATACATCTAATGTATCAACCTTTAGAGCACCTCTTTTTGGGGCACTGGGAATAATAGATAATGATCGGGTTTCTTTTTATAATAAACCTTCTAATAGAATTAAAGAAAGTTTTAAAGGAATTAATGAAAATGTGGCACTCATAAAAGCTTATGCTGGAATTAAGAATGATGTAATTGAACATCTTATAAATAATGGATATGATGGTATTGTTATTGAGGCTTTTGGTAGAGGAAATCTTCCTGAATGGATTCAACCTACTGTAAAAAAAGCTATAGATAAGGGGATTGCCGTGGTGATATCATCAAGATGTTATATGGGTAGAGTTCTTGGTGATTATGCATATAAAGGTGGTGGAAAAAAACTGGAAGAAATCGGTGCAATTTTTGCATCTAATCTCAGAGGTATTAAGGCAAGAATTCTTTTAATTTTTGCTTTACATAAATATGGAGATAATCTAAAAAAAATAAGAAAAATATTTGATAAATTATGATAAAGTATTTTTTTTTGTCAATTATCTTAATTATTTTTTCAGTAAATATACATGCTCATCAGTTAAGTGGTAAAGCTTCATGGTATGGTCCCAAGTTTCATGGTAATAAAACAGCAAATGGTGAAATATTTGACATGTATGGTATTAGTGCTGCTCATAAAACATTACCATTTGGAACTTATGTAAGAGTTGAAAATCTTGATAATAATAAAACAATAAAAGTGAGAATTAATGATAGGGGACCTTTTGTTAAAAATAGGATAATTGATTTATCTTATGGAGCAGCAAAAAAAATTGGGTTTGTTAATAAAGGAACTGCTAATGTTAGATTAACCATTCTGAAATTAGGAGATAATAAGTATAAGAAAAATGTTAAACCAAAATTAAATAAAAAAAGGTATTATATACAAATTGCTTCATTTTCAAATAAAAGAAGGGCTATTAATCTGAAAAATAAGCTATCAAAGAAGTTCAAAATGGTTTTTATATATAAATCTAAGTTTTATAAAGTCCTAATTGGACCCTTTACTTCTAAAGAAGAAGCAAAAAAAGGTTTAAAAATTATTAAATATTATAAATATAATGGGTATATTATAAATGGCATTATTAACAACAAGTAATCTTTCAAAATTTTATGGATCTAAAAAGGTATTTGAGAAATTATCTTTTTCAATTTCTAAGAACCAAAAAGTTGCTTTAATTGGACGAAATGGTATAGGAAAAACTACTTTATTTAAAATTATCCTTGGTAAATTAAAACCTGATAGAGGATCTGTTCATGTTGCCAGAGATGCCAAAATAGGATATTTACCTCAAAAAATTGTTTATGAAGGTCAAAAAACAATAATTCAAATTATGGAAAATAATTTCACTCATTTAAAAAAAATACATAAAGAAATTATAAAAATTTCCCAAAATATTAAAGATAATGAGGATAAATATCAAAAACTAATTGAGGAGTATGAAAGAAAAGGCGGATATGAGTATGAGACTAAAATAAAAAAAATATTAACTGGATTGAATTTATATGAAATAAAAAATAGAAAATTTAAATATTTAAGCGGTGGCGAAAAAATGCGGGTAGGACTTGCTCAAATTTTACTAAATAAAAATGATATTCTCCTTTTGGATGAACCTACAAATCACCTGGACCTTTTTTCTTCAATATGGCTGGTAAATTATTTAAAAGGATATCAAGGAGCTCTTGTGATAATTACACATGATAGGTACGTTTTAAACAATGTGGTTGATGGGATACTTGATCTTTCAGAAGATAATATTAAATATTATAGAGGTAATTATAAAAACTATAAAAAACAGAGGGCCATGGATTTTAAAACAAAGAAAAAAGAATATGAAAAACAGCAGAAAAAATTAGAAAAACTGAAAAGTTATGTAAGAAAATATAAAGAAGGAAATCGATCTACAATGGCAAAAAGCCGTGAAAAGATGATAAAAAGGATAGATGTTATAGATAAACCTGATCTCTTTGAATATAATATAAATCTAAATTTTAATAATTTTGAACGACCCGGCAAAGAAATTTTAAATATAGATAATTTCAATATTAATGGTTTGTTAGAGATTTCAGAATTAACTGCATATAGAAATGATAAGATTGCATTAATCGGAAAAAATGGTTCCGGGAAAACAACCTTACTGAGGAATATTTTTGAAGAATCAGATAATATAGATCTTGGATATAAGGTTGAACAGGGGTTTTTTCAACAAAATTTAAAATTTGAAAAAGAGAATATCCCCCTCATGGATTATTTAAATTATAAATATTATATGGATGAACCTGAAGCCCGTGAAATACTGGGATATTTTAATTTTTCTCAGGATAGTGCTTTAAAATTGATAAATAATTTAAGTGGTGGAGAAAGGGCAAGACTGAGATTTTTAACTTTAATTGAAGATTCTCCAAATTTCTTACTTCTTGATGAACCTACAAACCATCTTGATTTAAAATTTCTGGAGATATTAGAAAATGGTTTAAAGAATTATAATGGATCTTTAATAATTGTTTCACATGATATTATTTTTTTAAAAAACATTGTTAATAAGTTATGGATAATTAATGATAACAAAATAATTGAATATAAATATGATATTAATCAAAAATTGAATGAATATATGATTTCAAGAAATAATATTTCTCAGGAAGAAAAAATAAAAAATGAAAAAAATAGTTCCTATGAAAAAGAAAAAAAGAAACGAAATAAAAGGAAGATTTTACTTAGAAAAGCAAAAAAAATTGAAAATGAAATAAAAAATATATATCGTGAAATTGAATCTATTGAGGAAAAGATGAAAAAAGAGGGAGAAAATCCTGATAAATTACATGATTATTTCAAAGAAAAAGAAAAATTAAATGAAAAAGTCGAAAAAAAATTAATTAAATTGGAGTCTTTGAAAAGTAAATTGAACTAATATCTTATTGACTTATATAATATATATAGTATATTAAATATATGGGAATTAAGTTTATTTTCTATGCAATTCTTTATTTTATAGTATTTTATGTTTTTTATAAAAAAAATATTGGATTTTTTGAAAATAAAGATTTTAAGACAGCATTTATATATTTAGGCATATTTATTCTTGGTGCAAATATAATTATTGATACATCCTGGTCTTTAAATGATAATTTAAATTTGTATTATGTGATCCCACTTGCCGTTGTTTTTTTGTTGATTTTTGCGCTAATTGTTTATATAACTTTTAAAAGAAAGTATTAATATTATTGTATAGAGAGAGGTGGATTGTATGACCTTTTATATGTGTCCTCAATGTGGAGCTGATATTAACTTAGAAGAAGGTAATGTTTGTGAATTTTGTGGATATGAATTAGAAATGACTGAATGTGTTTCCTGTGGAAAAAATATTCCCAAGGAGGCCACAGTATGTCCATTTTGTGATGAAGAACAGGTTGAGAAAGAAACTGATACAGAACCTGTCGAAACAGCAGTCGAGCAGGATTTCATGGAAAGAGATGAAGAAATTGAACAAAGCATAACAGAAAACTTGTTTGAACATAAAGCAGAAAAAGATGAGATATATGAAGAAGAGACTGATGAAACAGAACCATCTATATCTGAACCTGAAATTGAAAGTTCGGAGGAAGAATCAGTAATCTCAAATGTAGAACAATCTTTTGAAGAAAGTAATTATCAGGATCAAAGTGAAATTGATTTTGGACATCGGGAGGAAATTGAGGAAATAGTACCTGAATCAGATGTAATTGAAGAGGAAACTGAGATTGAAGAATCTGAATATATCGAAGAGATGGAGGAACTGAATATTCAAGAAGAGGATGAAGATTTATATGTAGAAGAAGAACCAGTTGGATCTGATATTGAAGAAGAATATGAAACAGAAGATATCTCAGAGTATGACGAGGAAATGATAAATTCAGTTAATGAACAGGAAATAATGGAAGAAGATTTACAGGAACCTGAAATACAGATGGAAGAAGAAATGGAAGAAGAGGAGAGAGAAGAAAAATTCCAGGTTTGTCCTGAATGCGGGTCAAAAAATCCTAAAGAAGCCAAATTTTGTTTAAATTGCGGTTCAAATCTTGAAGAAAAAGAAGAACCTAAAACTGAACAGGAAAAAAATATATGTCCGGAGTGTGGAGCTGAAAATTTAAGTGGAGCAAAATTTTGCATGGTATGCGGCAGTACATTAGCAGCAAAAGAAACTGAAAGAAAACCAGCAGAAGAGGAACAAGAAATAAAAAAAGAGGAAGCAGAAGAAGTTGAAGATAAGAAAAAAATTAAACACGATACAACAAAAGTAAAAGTAACATATGATAATAATAATAAATTTAAATATAGATTTGTTTTTAATAATGTTAAAGGTGCTAATCCTTCAATAGATGAAGAAGAACTTGAAACATTGATGAATAATAAAACTTTTGTAATAGATATACCCGATCAAAAACTGGATAATTTCATATCTGAATTGAAGGAACTGGATTGTTCTGTTGAAGTGATTGATCATGAAAAAAAAGAAAATGTATCCAGGAAAAAAATCGGAGAAAAAGTTGAAGAAAAGCAGGAAGTTGTAGAAAAAAAAGAAAAGAAACATAAAAAAGATTTTTATTTACAGTTGAAAAATTTAAAAGATGATGATGAAGCCTGGAAGAAGAGATTTACAACAATGATAACGGCAATGAGACCTGATATTACTGATGAGGATGCTGAATCTTACTGTAAATCAGGTACTGCTAAAATTCCGGTAAAAAGTAAAAGTGATGGTCGACAATTAGGTAAAGTTTTACAGGCTCTTGGATGTGAATATAAAATAATAAAAGAATCTGTAGAATCTTCAAAAAAGAAGAAAAAAACACAAGAGAAATCTGAAAAAAAAGTGAAGAAAGAGCAAATAAAAAAAGAGGAAGTTCCTGAAGAAGAAAAACCAAAATTTTTGATTTTATCTGGAGTTGATAAGAAAAACTGGGTTGTAAGGGAAAGACTATTAGAAAAGTTGATTTCTATGTATCCTAATATGACAAGAGATATAGCTGAAGGAATTGTTACCCAACCGGTTGTTAAATTACGTGTTAAAAACCTGCATGAAGCTGAAAGCTATAAATCTGAATTTGAAGATATGGGATGGAATACAAGAATAGAAGATGTTGAAAAAATGTTAAAAGCGAGGAAAAAATCAAATGGAAGAAATGTTAATGTTAAAAGAAGAAAACAAATTCACCAGACATTTCTAAAAAGAGAAAAAAGTAAAAGAAAAAATATATTGACAACTTTGATTGTTGCTATTTTTCTAATAGCTTTAGGATATTTCCTTTATTCAAATTTCTTTACTCATAAAAATTATGTAATGGTACAGGCAGAAATAGGTAATGAAGAGGTTGAATATTCAACCAGCGGAGAACCTGTTGTTAATCTTCGTAATAATCCCAGAATGGATTCTAAAAGCGTTGGTATTCCAATTACTGTAGGTGAAGTTTTAGAACTATCCAGAGAAGAATCTATTGAAGTAAGTGGATACACATGGTATGAAGTAGAAGTACCTGGCATGAGGAATAAAACAGGTTATATAAGAGGTGATTTAGTCGTACCATCTGACAAAAATGGTAATCCGATATCGACACCTATAGAATAAAAGAAGTAAATGACTAAACATATATTATTATATATTTTATTTGCTTTTTTAGTTGTTTCTATCTTTGGGGTTTTTGGTAAGAATAAAGTAAACTATTACAATTATGAGTGGAAAATTTATGAAGATGACAGTTTCAGATTATATTATTATGAAAAGGAAGATGGTTTAGCCCAAAAAGCAATTCCAATTATAAGAACTACAATTCTTGAATATTCAAAAATTTTTGATGTAAAAATTAGTAATAAAATTCCTATAATTTTTTATCATAATGTTTATAAATTTCGTGAAACTAATATAATACCTTATATAATTCCAGAAGGTGTGGGAGGGTTTACAGAATATAGCAAGGGAAGAGTAGTAGTTCCTTTTAATGGTTCATTTTATGATTTTGAACATGTTCTTCGTCATGAGCTTGTTCATGAATTTGTTATGATAAAAAAGAATGAATTGAATTATTATAGTTATAAATTTGAATCACTGAATATTCCACTTTGGTTTCATGAAGGACTTGCTGAGTATTTATCTGTAGGGATAACCCAATCTGACAAAGTTTTTCTTTCACATGTGCTTAAAAATGATTTATATGTTCCTTTAAAAAATATAAATTTAATTTATGGAACTTTTCTAATGTATAAAGAAGGACAATTTTTTATTGATTATCTTGTAAAAAATTACGGTCATGGAATAATCACAAAATATATGAATAGTTTGAAGATAAAAAGTGATTTTGTAGATAATCTTGAATATATTACTGGAAAAGAATATAATAAAATTGTTTATGGTTTTGAGTTATGGTTAAAAAATCAGTTTTTATTTTCGTCTAATAATTATAAAAATTATCATGATTATACAAAAATAGTAAAAAAAGATGCTCTTAAATATTATAAAACAGGTGAAAATAAATCAGTATTTATTACAGATAAATGGGGATATATTGATATTTACAAGAAAGAGGGAAAAAGGAAAAAAAGAATACTAAGAATTGGCAATAAAGAAAATTATGAATATCTCTCAATAAAAAAAATGCCTGTATATTATTTACATAAAAAATTATACATTGCAATAAAATATAAAAATAGAGATTCTATAATAGTTATAAATCTAAATAATAATAAAGTAGAAAAACAATTTAATAATATTAAAAATATTGAATTAATTAATTCTATTACAGTTAAAAATGATAATATATATTTCACGGGTTTATCAAGTGATGGTTATAATAAAATCATGAAGATTAATAATTCAAATGACTCTGTTCAAGAAATATATCAAAATAACAAGATGATTTCCAGTTTAGATATCTTTAATAATAATATTATTTTTAACATGGAAATAGGTAAATATGGGTATAAAAAATTATTTTTTTTAAACTTAAATTCAAATAAAATATACCAGATAAGTTATGGTAAATTTAATGATTATAAACCGATTTTTGATGAACAATCTGGAGATATTTATTTCCTATCAGATCGAAATGGTGCAATAAATATTTATAACATATCAAAAAAAGGATATTTATCTAAAATAACCGAGTTTCCTGTGTATATAAACGATATGTGGTTATCCAGTAATAATATATATTTTTCAACTTTTATTGATAATAAAAAAATATGTAAGTTGATTAAAAAAGATAATGATATTTTAGATGAAGATATCGAGTATATTAATAATCCGGAATTTGAGTATGAAAAAATTAGTTTGAATAGATTACAGGTGAAATCCAGAAGCTATGATCCTAAATTAACTCTGGATTTTACAAGAGCAAATATTTCAAGTGATCCTAAAATTGGATATTCAGGAGATATTTCATTACTTTTTGCTGATATGCTCAACAATTATGAACTTTATACATCATTTGGTATATCAAGAGTGGAAGGTAGTTTTAAATCAATAATCAGGGACAGCAATTACTATCTTAATTTTATTAGTCGGAAAAATAGGTTAAACTATTACTTATCTATATATCATTTTTATTTGCCAATGAATTATTACAGGTTAATTGTATATGATGAAGATTATAATGAAAGGATTGCAGGGGGAGAAGCTGGTTTTGTTTTTCCTTTTTCAAAATTTAGAAGATTGTCAGCTGGAATAAATATTAATTTTGAAGAAAGAGAATATTTTTACTATAAAGAATGGAAAAAAATATGGTACGCAGGATTTACCATGGAGTATGTTTTTGATAATACTTTGTGGAATAATGTAGGTCCTATTGATGGATGGAGATATAATATTAAATTAAATACAAACTTTAATATTGATGATAAAATTGATAATGTTTCAAATTATTATAGTCTTGACTATAGAAGATATTTTAGAGTGTTTAAAAATTCTTCATTTGCATTCCGAGGAAATTATGCAGAATCTTTTGGGAAAAAAGATTACACTAAACGTTTAACAATGGGTGGGTCTTTATCGATGAGAGGTTATGATTACTATTCCTTCAATGGTACTAAATTATTATTATTAAATGCTGAATATAGATTTTTATTGATTAAAGATATAAAAATTGGAATTGCTGATGGGAAAATACGTTTTCCAAGTATTTACAGTTCATTGTTTTTTGATGCTGGAAATTGCTGGCACGATAATAAAAATAATAATTTAAAAGGAAGTTTAGGGATTAGTTTTCAGATGGGATTTAATGCATTAGCTTTACGCTATGATATTGCAAGAAAAACTAATTTTGAAGAACTTGATGATAGTACGAGTCATGAATTTACCATGGGGTGGAATTTTTGAGAAAAAGATTTATTTTAATATTAATTATCTTTTTATTGTGTTTTCAAATATATACACTAAATAAATATATAATAAAAATTAAAGGATTAGGAGTAAAAAAAATCGAAAAAAAAGATCGATATCTATGTTTGCTTTCAAAAGATAATAATTTAATGGTCTATGATATCATAAATGAATACAAAAAAGTATTTGTGTATAAAGGTAAATACAATACAAATTTTTACATTTTAGATGATTATATTTTTTTGTTTGATTCTTATAAACATACAGAAGTTTTTAAAATAAGCTTGGATAAAAATGTTGAAATAGTTGAAAATCATGAATTAGAATATTTAGTTGAAAAAGTTTATATTAAGGATAAATTGTATCTATTTTTGACAGATGGTTCATACATTTTAATGGATAAAAACTTAAATACAGCTATTGAGAATCCATACAGTTTTTCTGATTTCCCACTCTGGAGAGAAAAATTTTATATTTTAGATAATAGTTTATATTATATTTTTAAAAAAAACATATATAAATTTGATAAAAACAGATTTGTAAAGAAATTTTCATTCAACAGTAATAATTATTTTTTTAATAATAATTATTTGCTTTATTTGAATAAATACGGCCATTTTGTTCTTTTTGATTTATCTAAAAAAAATATTATAAGTGAATTTATGATAAATAAAAATTATATTTATTCAGATTTTATTAAAATAAAAAACAATAAAATATATTTTGTGTTGGAAGAAAAACTACTAGTATATGATTTTGTCAAAAAAATTATATTAAATGAAAAAAAATATAAAAGCAGAATTATTGATATTATAAATGGTGAAATATTTATTTCTGAAAAAAAATATTTCAAAGAATTAGAATATGATTATCTAACTAATATATTTATATTAGATAATATGAAATATTTTGTTATAATGAGAAAAGGTGTTTTGGAAGACAATTACTATTTAATTGCAAAATAGTTCCATTTTTGAAGAGATATTGTCATCCTTCTATTTTTATTTTATTTACTGTAATAATATCTTTATTTTTAGAAAGGTATTATACATTTGATTTTAGATATTTCTTTTACTTTATTATTCTTTTAATTGCTATTTTTACATTGAGTAGTTTAAAATTTAAATACTGGCAGAAAATTGTTTTTCAATTTATATTTTTAATCATATTGTTTTTTATATATTTTTCATTAATTGATGGATTTAATCCAAAATATGAGGTTTTTGATAAATATTTTTTAAATAAAATGGGATTTTTTAAAAATATAAAATATTTTAATTTTTTAAAATCAATAATATTAGGAGATCGAACATATTTATCAAGAGATTATAAAAAAATATTTAGTTTAACAGGGAGTTATCATTTCATAGCTATTAGTGGTTTACATTTTGGAATATTGGCTTCAATATTATCTGTAATATTTAAATATTTTAAGAAAGAAATGAAAAATATTTTTATTATAGTATTTCTTTTTATCTATTTAATTATGATTAATTTTTATGTATCTGCTTTTAGAGCTTTTATAATGATAAGTGTTTATTTAATTGCTAAAATATTAAATAAAAAGTCCTATCCTTTGAATATTTGGGCATTCACCACAATATTTTTACTGGTTTTAAATAAAACATATTTTAACAATTTAGGATTTTGGCTCAGTGTTATAGCTACCCTTTCTATTCTTCTTATTTTAGAAAACCTGAGCGTGATTAATCATAAATTAATAAAAATTTTTGTAATTTCTTTAAATGTACAGCTTTTTTTACTACCTATAATTTTATATTATTTTAATCATATTAACATTATGAGTCCTATATTGAATGTTTTTGGGGTGTTTTTTTTATATCCTATTATTATTATTGGAGTTATTCTTATCTTCCCTTTACCGCATTATTTTACAAGGTTATTTGTTAGGATTGTAGAAAAATTAATATTTTTGTTTGTTTCTTATATAGAATATTTTAAGAAAGAAATTTTTATTATCAGGTGTGAAGAATTTTTTGTTTGGATGATTATATTATATTATCTTTTTTTCATACCTTTATTTTTCTATATCAAAAATATCTTCAAAAAAAGAAAGAGATAATAATGTAGATATTTTTTGAATGCCTTTATTATGTACATTCTTTTTTATATCAGATAGAGTTTTTTTGAGTTTGTAATTACTTGAATAAATATACAAAGAAGGAATACCTCGATTAATAAAAAGTTGATCCTCTGCGTATCCAGCATAAGAAATATTTAAATTTAATTTTATTTTAAAGTGTTTCATAGTGGTTTCAATATTTTCATAAATAGAAGGATAGGTTAGACCTCCTCCAATTTCAAAGTAAATATCAGAAGCTCCTATATCGGATAAATTTATCATGTATTTTGTATTAATTTTATTGAATTCCTCTGTTGATAATAAAACCTGACCGCCTTTTAAACCATGATTGGTGCCTGAAAAAATAACAAAATATATATCATTTTTCCTCTCATACTGCTGGATATTGGAAATATTTTTAGCAATATTTAAAAGTGTAATAATACTTGATACATTGTGAACGGCGTTTTTATGATATATTTGGTCATTTTGTTTTCCCATACCATCAAGCTGTGTTGCAAAAATAATATTTTTTTTGGTTTGCTTGTATTTTTCAGATGCAGGTAAATATCCAATTATATTCATCGTTTTTTCTCTTTCTATTTTCATAGGTAAATACATTGAAACTCTATTATTAAGATGAAATGAATATGGCTCATTAGATTTTAAAATATCATCTTTTATCATTGGAAAATTAATTTCACGTCCGTTCCTTTTAAGATTTATTTTATTATGTGGAATAAATATTTGTGGAAAATTAGAGAGCTGGTATGAAGAAGGTATATAGGCAGAGTTTTTAATTTGATCGGTGTTTTTATTTGAACAATCAATATAAATAATTCCTTTAGCACCGAAATTTTTAGCTAAATAAGCTCGATAATATATGTTTGAATATTCAGGATTGTCAATTAAAATTCTCTTGGGTAAATTTTTAAATGCAATAACTATTTTATTTTCCACGTTTACTGCTGTATAGTCATTATAATTTTGTTCCGGTAGGACCAGACCAAAACCAACAAAAACTATTTTGGCATTTTTGATATTACTTTTTCCAGATGTTTTTGATATTATATAGTCTTTTCCTAATTCTAAATAGTTTTTATCAATCCATATACGTGGATCCTTACCAATTTTTCTTGATTTTATTGAGAAATATTGAAAATAATTTTTTAGAAATTTTGGGTCTTTCAGACCTAAAAGATTAAACTTATAGGACAGATAATCAGCTGCAAAATTAAATTCTTGTGTTCCCGGATACAATCCCTTAGTTTTTTCATTAATAATATTGTTGAGATCATCATTAATATTAAAATTTTTGTTAAATATCTCATAATATTTATTTTTATAATCAAATACATTTTTATTTTGACAGCTTACTATTAATATAATGAGTATAAGAAAAATACCTTGACTTTTTTTCATGAATAAATTATAAATAATTAATAGAATATTGCAAGAATTATGTATTAAGCATTTGGAGGTTTTATGTATTTAATAACTGGTGGATGTGGTTTTATTGGATCTCATATAGCAGAAGAATTGGTTAAAAATGGAGAAAAGGTTATAATTTTTGATAACCTTTCCTCGGGAAAAAAGGAGAATATAGCTCATTTAAATGATAAGGTTAAGTTTATAAAGGGAGATATTAGAAACAAAAAAAAATTAGAGGATATCATGAAAGAGGTGGATTATATTTTTCATGAGGCTGCATTAGTATCGGTAGTAGAATCTATTAAAAATCCTTTAAAAAATAATGAGATTAATATTAATGGGACCTTAAATATACTTGAAACTGCAAGAAAAAATGGTGTTAAAAAAGTTGTAATGGCTTCATCTGCTGCAGTCTATGGAGATGATTCCGGATTGCCCAAAAAAGAATCCATGAAATTAAAGCCGATTTCACCTTATGCTGTATCAAAAACAGTACTGGAGTATTATGGAAAATTATATAATGAATTGTACAATTTAAATACAGTTTCTTTAAGATATTTTAATGTATATGGTCCAAGACAGGATCCCGGTTCTCCTTATTCAGGGGTAATTTCTATTTTTACTAATGAATTTAAGAAAAAAAATCCAGCTGTTAAAATTTATGGAGACGGGGAACAAACAAGAGATTTTATATATATTAAAGATGTTGTAGCTGCGAATATGTTAGCGATGGAAAAACGCTCCATGAATGGGAAAGTTTATAATGTTGCCACAGGAAAAGAACATTCACTTCATAATTTACTTCATATAATGGAAGAACATACCAGTAAAGAAGTAAATATAAGATATGAGAAAACCCGAAAGGGTGACATTAAAAAATCAGTAGCTGATATTCAAAAAATTAAAGAAAAAGAATTTGTACCCGAATTTAATCTAAAAAAGGGTTTAAAGAAGTATTTTAATTCGTTAGGAATAATCTAAAAATATTTCAAATTCATTTCATGATTTTAAAAGAATATAAATATAATCTTGACAATAATATTCAATTGTGTTATTTTTTTAGCAGTCGGGAGGTAAGAGTGCTAAAAGGAGCTTTTTATGCTTAATAGCAGAGAAAAAAACATATTGTTATCAACTGTTATAGATTATATACATAGCGGGAATCCTGTTAGTTCAAGCAGATTAAATAGAAATTACAATGTAAATGTATCTTCAGCTACTATTAGAAATGTAATGTCCAGGTTAGAGGAACTGGGTTATTTAAAACAACCACATGTTTCAGCAGGAAGAATACCTACTGATAAGGGGTACCGTTATTATGTGGATAACTCCATTTTCTTGCATTCTCTTACAGAAGATGAAAAAAGTAGGATCAAATCACAATTAGAAAAAAAGATAATGAAACTTGATAATTTATTACAGGCAACATCATCAATGCTGTCAGAAGTATCAAAAAAAATTGGGGTGACAGTTCTACCAGAAGTAGAAAATGATAGATTGAGATGTCTCAAAATTATTCCCATATCAGACAAAAAAGTGTGCGCTTTAATTATTACCAAATCAGGTATTATCAGAGAAGAGTTGTTTGAGTTTAATGAACAAAAGTTTACTGATAGATTGTTTTTAAAGAAAGTTAATAATTATCTTGAAAAGTTATTACAAAATAAGAAACTTTCAAGAATAAACGAAATATTAGAGAATAATTCATTTGAAAATATTGATTACAATTTTTTATTGAAACATCTTTTGGGAAAATTAATAAATATAAAAAATGAGAATAAAAAAGTATATATCAAAGGTTTGATAAATTATTTAAAAACTAATAATTCAAAAGATTTAATCTATCTTTTTGAGAATGGAACAATAAATTCTATCATGGACAATATTGCTTTAGGAAGAAAAAAAATAATGATTAAAATCGGGAATGAAAACAATAATGAAATATTAAATAATTATTCAATAATTTCAAAATTAGTAGATATTGATGATAATTTGTCAATAAAAATAGGTATTTTGGGAGAAAAGAGATTTAATTACGGTAAAATTATTTCTTTATTAGAATATACTGGAATTTTACTTGAAGAAAAGTTCAAAAAGGAGGGATAAAATGACAGAAAAAAATAAAGAAAAACGAAAAAAAGATAATAAAGAAATTTCTTTAGAAGAAATGGAGGAAAAAATAGAAAAAAAAGATGAAAAAATGACTGAATTAGAAAACAAGTTAAAAAAATTGAAAGAACAGAATAAAGAGTTAAAAAAAGATGTGGAAAATTATAAAGATAAATTGAATAGAGTAATGGCCGATTTTGATAATTTTAGAAAACGGATGAGAAAAGAAAAATCTAATATTATTAAAAATGCTAATGAACAGTTAATAGTAGATATTCTGCCAATATTAGATAACCTTGAATTAGCTGTAAATAATGTTGATGTAAAAGATGATAATAGTCCTGCAAATAAAATTATTGAAGGAGTTAATCTTGTTATAAAACAGTTTAAGAAAGTTTTAAAAGATAATGGTGTTAAAACCATTAAAGCTGTTGGTGGAGCATTTGATCCTAATTTTCATGATGCATTACAGATGGTTGAAACAGAAGAAGATCATGAAGAGGAAGAATTGGTTGTTGAAGAATTTCAGAAAGGTTATATGTTAAAAGATAAAGTTATAAGACCTGCAAAGGTAAAAGTTTCGAAGAAGAAAAATAAAAATCAAAAGGAGGAGGATTCTAATGGGTAAAATTATAGGAATAGATTTAGGAACAACAAATTCTGCTGTTTCAGTTATGGAAGGTGGCGAACCAACCATAATAGTTAATTCTGAAGGAAATAGAGTAACTCCTTCAGTAGTTGCTTTTAAAGATGATGAACAATTAATAGGTGAAATAGCTAAAAGACAATCAGTAACAAACCCTCAGAATACTGTTACTTCAATTAAACGATTTATGGGTAGATTTATTGATGAGGTT
>Ga0102934_1001644_pt1 | contig 15658 bp, 13 predicted proteins | sample SalPonR2_A_D1_MG_FD_78175 | JGI IMG/M metagenome (GOLD analysis project Ga0102934, IMG submission 78175) | Salt pond soil microbial communities from South San Francisco under conditions of wetland restoration - Salt Pond MetaG R2_A_D1_MG | ecosystem: Environmental > Aquatic > Marine > Intertidal... | reverse complement strand
GAGGAGGAGGAGGAGGAGGAGGAGGAGGAGGAGGAGGAGGAGGAGGAGGATGTCGAAGATGACATGAACGTTGCAATGCATTCCGAAACCTCGGACCCAGAAGTCTTGGGTGACAGTAGACCGAAGAACGGACGAGAAGCTAAAAATCGTAGTGGCAGCAGGGTAGTGTCGGGACAAATTGCAGCGGAGGCTGAAAGTCTGTCCGTCGAGGCATTCGGAGGGGATGTCCGAGCGATGCGACGTGCCCGACTAGAGTTGAAAAAAACAGAGATTGCCACCTTGTGCGAGGCCATCTTGGAAAACCCCGAGGGAGGGCTCTTAGGCCGGTCCGCCGGGGGCGGATGGAGGGGCAGGGGCAGCCGAATGGGGGCTTTGCTCGGCGCTCTGGAGGATCAGGACAAGCAAGTCCAAGTCTGGGCGATGGCCTCACTGGTGGCGGTCTTCAGAGACCTGGCCCCCGCCTACCGGATCCGCCTGCCCACGGAGAAAGAGTTGCAGGTGAAGGCGTCGAAGGAAGTCAAGCGCACGCAGGAGTACGAGCGGGTCTTGCTGCCAGCTACCAAGCCTACCTCAAGTATTTGGAGCGGACGAGTCACGCAGGCCGCGCGTCGCCCTCTGGAAAGCCCCAGGTGTCCCCAGCGGGGAGGGAGGTCCGTCGGAGCGTGGCAGCCAAGTGTCTGTGCGAGCTTTTGACGGCGCTGTCTCACTTCAACTTCACGACGAGCGTGCTGACCGCCGTCATCCGCCTCGGCATGGGGCCCGATCCTCTTACCCGGACGGTGGCAGGGGCGGCGGTGCGGCGCCTTTTGGAACGCGACCAGCAGGGAGACGTGTCTCTGTCCGCGACTAAGTTGATATGTAAGGAGATGCAACATCGACGGTTGCAGGCGCCGGAAGACATGCTGCGGGCCCTGCATGCGCTTAAACTGGTGGTGAAGGAAGACGAGGCCGTGGAAGTGCTACGAAAGGCGCGCGTGCATGCAACGAAGCGGAAGAGCCAGCAGCTGGAGGAGAAGGAGGAGGACGGAGAGAGTGAAGTGCGAACGGGGTTGAGGGAGGCGGAGGCGCGCGCAGACCCGGAATTGCGGGCACGGTGCCAGTCCGAGTCCTTGCAGGAGGTTACAATTTTGTACTTTCGCGTGCTGAAACAGGCCAGGAAGCCGACCTTGCTGCCCGCAGCGCTGGAGGGGTTGAGTCGCGTAGCTCATCTCATAAATTTGGACACCGTGGTGGACGTCTTGGAGGTGTTGAAAGACATGCTGGATCCGACCCGAAATTTGCCCCTGGGAGCGAGCCTGCACGCGGTACTCACGGCCCTACGCACGTTGCAAGGTCCGGGTCGAGAGCTCAGGGTCGACGATAAAGCCTTCTTGACTTTTTTGTACCAGCTGTTGGGCCGCGTCGGGATGGGCCTTGCCGCCGACAGCCACCAGGACGAGAAGAGGACTGATGCCCGTTCGGGCGTCACCATCTTCCCGCTGCTTGTTACGTGCCTACGGAAAGCCCTCTTGGAACGGCGAGAATTTTCTCTGGCGCGTGTTGCTGCCTTTTACAAGCGCCTTCTGGGCCTCGCTTTGCAACTCACCTCCCCGCAGGAGTCACAGGTCGTGCTGGGGATCGTCAAGGAGCTACCGACTCGCTACCCGGGCCTGGAACAAATGCTCGACGGAGAGACGGACCGGGTTGCGATGGGCGTGTATCGGCCTGATGCCGTAGAGCCGGAAATGAGCAATCCGCTGGCTTCGGGTGCCTGGGAATTGTCGCTTCTCAAAGTTCATCATTTTCACGCGGGAGTGCGGAGGGCAGCAACAGAAGCGATCACGGCAGCAACGGCCGCGGCAGCCTCGACGCAGACTGCCACGCCATGGTCGTCCTCGTCATTTAGAGTTCGCGATTATTTTAACAAAGCTGGCAAAGGTTCGGAGAAAGAGGTGGCGATGGATGATCACTGGGACTTCTTGAAGCTCGGCTTCGGGGGAATGTTTACTCAACTGCCGCGGCTTAACCCGTTGCATGCCATGATACGTCGAGCTGCGAGAGAAAAGCGAGGGCAGCGCACCAGGCTTTACTTCATTGAGCGATACGGCAATGTAGGGGCAAGTGAGGGAGAAGGGAGGGATTACAAGTCGCAATTTTGGGGAGAAAGTACGCATTCGAGACAATCTCTGAACGAAGATTTGAAACGCACTGAAAACGTCTCTTTTCAAAAGTACTTCCGCGACACTCGGGCGCACAAACGTAAGCTATCGTTGTGTCGGGAGTTACAACGCTCACGGGCAATTTTGAAGATGTATGCGTCTCGCCATTCCCAAGGGAAGCAAGCTGCCTTAAATTGAGGCAAAAGTAAACAACGAAAAATCAAACATTTTTTACAAAAAAGCGGATTGCGTCTTTTTTTAAAACTATCATACATTTTTTTCCTTAATCAAAAACCACACCTTGACATCATTGCCTTGTGTGGCTGTATGTTGCTTCCTGTCTGAGGCGCCCCTGTGATCAATAACCAATCTTACATCGTCACGTTGATGGCCCTTTTACTGATTTCATCCGCCAACGTCTGTGCACATGTTCGCATCTTCTTCACACCATTATATCCCCCTCGTGTATGGTACTGTATCGGTGTGTCCGCCGACGTGCGAGCTCTTGCTCGTTTCGCCTTCCTCTCATGATGATTATCACTCCGATCAACGCTAATAAGACTGCAAACAAAGGACCCGCCACCTGTACAGTTTTTGCGGCGCTTGTGCTCCCAAGAACTTGCTTTTTGAAATCCTTGACGAAAGATGCAGGCATTTCGAAGCCTTCATCGTACCTGACCATCGGCAAGAAGAGCATGTGTTCATCCCCCTCCGCGGGCAGGCCAAAGTCCCATGTCACTTCCTCACGCACACATCGTGTTTCTGCCTCATTCAAGTCCCTCTGCAGGATGGTCGCCAACGACGAAGCTTCGATGCGAGACAAGGACGGGAATCGGAGTCGCTTCAAGCCCGCATTCAACTGGACACGCTTGTGGGTCCGAAACGTGACCCCGCTGCGCTCTTCCGCATCGATAAAGGTCAAGTGCGACTCTGGGTCTGGATCCAATCCTTCCACTGCCTGCTGCACGCTCGGGTCCGCCTCCAGGAAATGGGGCTTGCTCAAGAACAATGGAAAACCGCCCATGAGCGTCAAGTTTGACAACCCCGTCGGCAGATTGTCTTGGTACCAGTCTGCCGACATGACCGAGTCATTCCGAAAATCCTTCTGGCTGAAGACATAACGACGCAGCGAAACCCCGTGGAAATCATGCACCTCTCCCACGTACACCATCTCGATCCACCGGCGATAATCCTCCTGAAAAGTGACGACCGTCTCCTGGCCCGTTAAGGGGTGCGCGAACAAGCTCCCGTCCGTACCTCGAACCTCGTTGGCAGCCGCGCTTCCCCACTGCGGGAGGTACCCATGCCGAACGGCCGACCTGTTGGTCCAGTCCGCCTGATAGATGTCGCAGGCGGGCATCTCCCCCGGGGCCGGGGCGTCCCCCGTGGTCGGGTCCGGACATGCGTGGACCTGCGTCATGTTTTGGAACATCGTGTACCCCTGCAGACGTGCCTTGGTTTTCCCTTGCCCCGTGTAAACCACATTGGGGCCGATCCGACGGGCAGTCTCCGCCTCGGAAGTCAGGTTGGGCTGGAGTCCCGGGAAGGCTTCGGGGATGACCGGCAGAGACACCCTCTTGCCTACACGCTTGGCCAGCTCATCTATGGCCCCCACCAATGCCTGCATAGTCAACAGGACGCTGTCATTATGGTAGCCCCAATACAAATCTCGGGCGCTCTGGACCGTAAAGGGAGAGACGCCCATGGGGTTGCCTTGGCAGAGCACTAGCTTGTACACCGCCTTCCAGAGACCCGAGGCATCGATTTCGCGCTCAATCGCGCGCCGCAAAGGCGCCAGCCAACCGATAGCGGGGTGAATGATCTCTTTGAGCTGCGCGTTAAGGGTGTTCTGGAGTTGCCCTTGGAGGACCTGGATCACTGGATGCACCGTGGTCACGCGCACGTCGGTGTCGACCAAGCCAGTCGCCGCGTTGGCGTCTTCGTCGAAAACGTATGTCTTTTGCAAGACAAAGCTCACTGTCTCTCCGTCAGAAGCGAACGTCAAGTTCAATTTGTGCCGGTGTTGTCGATACACGAAAGGGCCTACTTCCTCCAGGCGCGCAAGCGCTGTGCCCTCCAACAGCTCGGTCGGGTTCGTGAGGTTGAGGTAGTGCAAGCTGTAGTAGATTTCAACACCCAAGTTTTCTCCACTGTCCACGAAGGTCTTGTAGGCTTTTCCCGAAGCACCTTTCAGAACCGTCTGCGCATCAATCCCCTGGGCGACTAGACGATCCACTATCAATGGGCCACAGGCTGTGAGCACCCCGAGGACTACAGCGACGCTTATCAAAAGCACTCCCCAGCGATCGCTGGCCCGACGAATGCACCAAACGCGAGGTCCACCCCAGACACCACACATTGGACGACGGACGCAAAAGGAGGCACGCTCCGGGCTGCCAAAAAATGAGTCACCGTCATCTAAAGCATCCTTGAAGGAAGAATACTCAACCCTTTTTGCTTCCGCGTGGGCATTATCTTCGTCGTACCGGCCCATCACCTGACTTGCCTCCCTTTGGGTTTCGCTCTCTTCCTCAAGTGACGGTGTGACCACGGCAACGGCGGCCAAGGAGGAGGAAGGGGGATACACAAGGAGAGGAAGATTTAAGGTTGAAGCAAAAGACCAGATTTGCGCGCCACTTCCGTCGCCGGCACCGTCTATAGGCAGAGGAGATGGTGACTGTGGCCGACGGCGCTGTCGATGTTCACTGTCTTCTGCCACAATGAAGCTTCCTGCTGCCTTGCAGTGCTCCGGTTTTCTTGTTTGGAGGGGAGAGTTGATGATTGATTATCACGGTAAAGAAAATGCAGATGACGTTCAAGCTACAGCAGTCTCCGTTAACAAAACCTCCAAATTTTGCGGACCTCATCATCAAAACTTTGGCCTCCCTAAGAGCTGATGGTACGCTTCAGAACAGGAGCCATGTTTAAATCGGGCACTCGAATATGGCGAAGGTGGAAGCTTCGTTCCTCCGGGTAGCCTGCTGTCGTGGGTGACCGACGCCTGCAGCCAATTGTCTTGTCCGTGTTGATGCAAATGCGCCTTCCATAAGACGATGAAAAGATTCAGTCATACAACAGATATTTTACCGGTCGATTGTTTAAAGGGACTCGGTGGGGATGATTTGCGCATTGTGAGTCATAGCTACATTACCAGAGGCCTCGAGAGAGACGGGAGGCCTTCCATATTTAGAGCCAGTGCGCCACGGCTTTGTGCTGGTAGAATTGAAATTATTGTTGGACTGTTAGTATTCACTACTTGCGACATTGATATGCAAGAAAAAATAATTTTAAAGTAAATAAACATGCCTGAAAAAGCACTTACCAAAGGATACTGAGTATGCTTTCGTTGAAGCAGTTTGATTGTGTGCCTTACCGATTTTATAAAAAAAACTTTCAATCACTATTTCAATACTCAGACTTTGGTTACTTAGAAATTGCCTTGAGCACTCCTCCCCACCAGCGGTGTGCCAACGGCCTTCTGCCCTTGCTCTTGCGTTTTTTCACGTGAGGGAAAAAATATCGAAGCGGTGGACTTTCAACTTCATCGCCCGCGTCATCCACACATTCAATCTCGAAATCTACAAAATGCCGCCGTAGCGGCATCCCTTGTATATTTGTACCTTCAACTCCTTTTCTTACTATTGCCCTATTCTCGCTCTTCATGGCGGCTTCAACGAGCTCTGTCATGGATTTACCTAGTATTGGATTGTCGTCGCCGGGGTGCATGAAATCCGCATACAAAATGTGCGAGCCATGCAAAGTCACGGATGTTATTTGCAGGCCAAAATTCTCTGAGGCGTGTGCTAGTAGAGATTTGAGAGTCATATCTTTTTTCGGCGTTACTTCCAGACGATCCCACATATTGTACACCTCTCCTTGCTCGCCTAAAGCAATCGGATGAGCTTCCATTGGCTGCGTCAGCGCAAAAAATGGCCCTGCCAGATTAATGAAGGCGTTCCGATATGCACTAAGAGGGGGATAATGTCGTCGATGTCGCCGTCGCTGCTTTAACAATCCCTCTTCTTTGTTTTGAGATTCCAAGTCCGAATACTCCTCCTCTTCTTCTAGCAAGCTTCGCTGAGCGAGCTTACACAGTTCCAGGCTCGCCAATCCGGCAACTACCGCCGTCGTCGTCGCAATCGCAGGAATGATACGCCCAGCTATTTTCTTCGTCTGCAAGCGATCCGCACGTGCCAAGCCATAATTTGCAGCGCGAAGATTGCTCGCACTCGTAATGAAGGCGATGTGTCCGTTCCAGTCCTGATCCTTTTCAAACATTTGCGGCCTGGTCCGCGCCGCTGTGCATTCCGTCCCTTTGCCGTTGTCTCCCCCCCGTTTGGCGATGCGTTTGATGGTCAGCCGCACTTCCTCAAACTCGCGCTGCACCTTGGCCTCCAGGTCCCCTTCTTCCTCTTCCTCCGCCCGTACCACCTCGGTGGGGGCCTGGTACCCCGAGGCAAGAATCTCATCTAGCGTGGCTTGCACAGTTTCACTCATGCCCTCCACAGTCGTGGTCGGATCCACCACGTTAAAGACGCGCGCCTTGAGCAAGGCGGCGGACAGGAGGAAGTCCATGTGCAAGGGATCACTCCGGTCGAAAACGATCGGGGTTGGGATCCGCCGGTCGCCCGACCAGAAAGGCTCTCCGTCCTCCGTGACACTGTCGCGGGGATGTTCGCGCAACAGGGCTTCGATGTTGCTCTGATACAATTCGTGGAACCGGTCCAAGGCCCACTTCACGCAGCGGCGAGCAGAAGGCACGGGGTCCCATATCTCCAGATCGACAAGATAGCCCTCTAGCTCCCGCAGCAAGGTTTCATCGCTGGTTTGCGCCCGCAAGCTCGCCAACACAGCTGCAGCGGCGGCATCGTCCTCCTCTCCTCTGTGGCTGCTTTCGCTCAGACGCGCCGTCAGGTCGTTCAAGCGCTCGGGTTGAATGCGAAAGTAGCCGTCGAAGAAATCACGCGCCCATTGAATGCAGTGCTCGATCATGTAAGGGAAGCTCTTCAGGGTGCAGACCGGGATACTGGCCTCGGGCGGGTCCACGCTGGAGCCGTAGGATTCTGTGACAAAGGGCACCACGACCTGCACATTCCCGCTGGTACCCTCCGTCCCACTCTCCAGCAACGGCCGTCGGTAGTAGACGCAGCGACCATCCACATACTTGCGGGCGGCGACATTGTCCAGCGCGTTTGCCACCACGTCATGCCCGAACCAGAAATTGTCGTCGAAGAATTCCTCCGTCTCTTTTCCCACCTTCCTCACCAACGCTCGGACTTCCACGTCTGGGTTCAGGCGTTGCACGGCTTGTGCTGCTGCCTCAGATTTCGGTGCCCCCAGGTCTCTCTCACGGAACAGAAATTGTCGATTCAGGTTCGACTTCTCGATCGAGTCGTTGTCGGTCACCGTCAGAGGCCCCACGCCCATGAGAGCCAGGTTTTTGAGCAGTTCGCAGCCAATCGCCCCCGCGCCCACCACGAAGATAGCCTGGTCTTGGAGCAATTTCATCAAGCGAGATCCGAGCACAGCTCGCATGCCATCATACTTGTCCCCGCGACTGGCGCACTCCTTTTCCGAGGGGAGACTCGCCGAGAAAGCCTCGGGCGATTCATCTTCCCCGCTCTCCGGGGTCAAAACCTCCACCGCGTCGAAAAAGAGGTATTGCTGGAGGGGTACGAAAGTGCCCGTGCAGGCCTTCAGCACTTCCTGGGCTGCCGTGCCCCCGACAAAGGAGCAAATCGGCGCCAGCGAACCTTGACAGGTGCGGGCAAAGATCTCCATAATCTGCTCGTCCAAGACGGGTGGGCTTGGTGCCCTGGTCTTGGAGGTGGGCCGTTTCGCGGCAGATCTGGCGGCAATTGCGGCAGAGTGGCTGCTGATGACGTCGCTCAGAACATCGCAGCTTTTGACCAGTTTTTTGAAGGCCGCAGCATCCGTGGCGCTCCCGGGGATGGGTAGTCTTCCCCCTGCATGTGTCTTGAACCTTTTTAAGCTCTCGAAGCAGGCATGGAGGGTTAATTGTCGCCCTAGGCTGGCTTTGCCGAAATCGGTGGGCACCGACCGCATCGCCTGCCGTGCCAAGGTCAAAGGCTGGAATCCGAGCTGCAGTGGCTGCTTGAGCTGCCGGAAACGGCCGTTGGAGTACTGGTGGACTTGTTTGACAAGGTTGGCACTAGCAGGGACGGTGAAACATGAGGGCGAGACGATGCGTTTAACGGTAAAGGTGTCCGTCTCCAGGTCGGGGTCCGCGCTGCCGGCTCGGACTGCGTCCTTTGTCTGACCGTCTTCCTCGGTAGCCGTGCGCTCGAAATAGACGAGGTCCCCTTTGCTTAGATCGTGCCGCTCTCCTTCCCGCAATGTCACCAGGGTCTCGCCTGTCGTAGGCAGGGGATCGAAGGATTTGAGCAGGCCCGTCTTAGCCTCCTTTCCGTCCGTGTCGTTGACGGTGAAGTCGTCGCCCATGTCGCAGAAGATGGACCCAAAGAGACCAGGTGCCTGCGCGGCCACAAATTTGGCCTTTAAACGCCGGGCTAGCGTATTCAGAGCTTCCTCGCTTGCCTTGTCCTGGTCCGCTGCTACTATCACATCGAAGTTGCGTCCGCTTGCCGCTATTGCCTCCGCAACGGCTTCTATGTCCATACTCGAAGGCTCTAGCAGGTCGAGCTGTACCAATGGATTCAGCTCTTTCAATTTGGCATAGCTACACATGGCTCGCGACTGGCCCAAGCTCGTCTCGTCGAGATAGTATTGGGTAGCAAGGTCCACCATCCTTGCCGGTGTTGGGTCTATGAGGGTCACAGACTGAGGCCCAGCCAGGATCACATTTTTGGTGATTTCAACCCCTACACCACCTAATCCTACCACCAAAATGTTTGAGGCGGCCAGTCTTTGCTGCGCGGGCAGTCCCAAGACGTAAAGCTGCCGCGAATAAAGGGCTTCATCGACGACGATGGAGGCTTGAATACGCTGCTGTTCGAGGAGGACCAGCACATGGATGAGGAAAAGGTAAAGCACCAAATACGGTCGAAGCTTGTCCCTTTGTCTTGATCTCAACATTTTCGCCTTGACAAATAATGTGTCCAGTTGGGGAAAGAAGTAAATAAGTGAAAAGAGCATTCTTCGCACTGAGGTCTTTCCCAGCCTGTTCTGGCAAGTCCTTACTGCTTCAAGCTGAAGTTCCTGGGATGAGGACGGCACGGGCTTAGATGGCAAAATGCCAACGCCCACTATCCAAATGTCCTGCATTATTTAATCAGTCAGTCAAACAACTGTGGTAATTTGTAAGAAAAAGCGCTACACGGACGCGCAACGACTTATTCCGGACGGCATGGCTATCATTGTGGGGCCGGGACTGGAGCAACGCAACGGGCTCCGACACGCCCTACTCGCTGTCCCTTATCCCTCGAGGACATTGGTAAGGAAAAGGGCAACTTCCCCCCCCCCACGTTTTATCGTTGTCAAACAATGAAATGCTTTGTGCGCACGATTGAAAAGCTTTGACACTTTCTGGATGGTCGTTTGGATCTCTCCTTTTTTACATACAAAGAGCAGGGAGTACCTACTCATTTGTGGCGCTGGCAGGACTATTGTTGTCTATCGCGATGCCGACAGATGTGGAAAAAAAACACTCTATCATTCAAACCTCCGGCCTGGGAACAAGATTGACCCATTTATCCCGACCAGTTGGCCACTGCTTTGTAAATCCGCCTGTACAACGTGGAAGTACAGTGCTCTTTCCAACGGTAGAAGAGCGGAATGCCTCGTGGTCAGGTCGAAAGCGTTTTGAGCAAGAGCTGACCTACGGTATAAATGGAAGTCAGGTGCGTAGAAAGAGTAAAAAAGTCTATAACAGTGAGCTCATCAGCGAGCGGGTTGCGGATTTATTTTACCTTTTATCCATTTTTGCACCAATTTTAGACGCATCATATGCTTGAAGATATGATAGCCAACATTGAGGGTGGCATCCGGGCCCAAATTACAAGTTCCGGGCTATCCGCTTGCACGATAGCCCTTTTTGCCTACACAAAAGCGGGCGATCACGTCTTACTCCCCGACTCTGTCTATGGGCCCGTCCGAGGCTTCGCGGAAGGCATGCTACGGCGCTTCGACGTTGACGTTAGCTACTATCATGCAAGCGCTACCGGTACAGATATCGGGATTCTTATCAAACCCAACACTAGTGTGGTATACATTGAAAGTCCGGGTTCGCATACCTTTGAGGTGGTAGACGTGCGTGCGATAGCTCACGTTGCGAGAGAGCACGGTGCGACAAGCGTCTTGGACAATACCTACGGCGTACATTTCTTTCGACCCTTCGAAAAGGGAGAGGTAGATGTGAGCGTTCAGGTAAATTTATTCGCTGGCATGAGGACTCATATAGTGCGTTATCGAGGCGATGATCCTTGTTTCCTGGCGTAACGTCGTCGCGTTCACTGGCAATTTGTTCCCCTCACCCGATTCTTTCCGCTCGATCTTCTATCAGGCCTTGACAAAGTACGTCGTCGGCCATTCCGATACCTTGCTGGGAGCCATCATAGTCAACACGCGAAGGGACTGGGAGCGAGTCCGACAATGCGCTCAGGAGCTGGGAGAGGTTGCCTCTCCTGATGACGTGTGGCTCGCTCTTCGAGGGGCGCGGACGTTAGGCGTCCGGCTTGAGCATCAAATGCGAGCGGGCCTTGAGATTGCATGCTTTCTTTCCGAGACATTTCCCGAGGACGTCCAGCGTATCCTCCATCCCGCCTTGCCCTCGTGTCCGGGGCACGAATATTACGTGCGCGATTACACGGGATGCTGCTCGCTTTTTTCCGTTGTCTTTTCACCCAAATATACCGAGGCAGCCATGCACGCCATGCTAAATAGCTATCATCTGTTCGCCATTGGTGCCTCCTGGGGCGGTTATGAAAGCTTGGTACTCCCAACGACGCGGACAATTACTCGCTCTGTTGAGCCAATCTCACCATTTTTGACAGGCCCCACGGCAAGATATCATATTGGATTGGAAGAAATCGAAGATTTGAAAGCAGACTTGGTGAGAGGATTCGCGGTCTTGCGAAATGTCAATGGAAAGCAATAATCTCAATGATTAAATGCTTAAAGAGCTGAATGCAGGGAGCACATATCAACCTCCCGCCTTCCTTGTCCTCTTGCTTGCTTATCATCAGTACCTTTACCTGCCCCTGCCTGCTAATGAGAACCCATCTTTAAAAACGAAGGGAAGAAACTAGGAGATTATCAAGCTCTATCATGGTCAAGCTCCCCCCTTTCCCACTGTTGTTGACTCTCGGTTTCGCCTACGCCGGCCCATGCAGCGCTCCCTCGCATTCCCGGGGCCCGTGAGTTCAACGGGTCGGCCCAAGCCTCAAGTCAGCCGACCATCATTACTTTGCCATCACCGGCTCAACTTTCCCAGGAATTCTTATTTGTAATGTTCACCTTCATAGGCTACCTTCCTCCTCGGTGGCGGCGCTATGGCGACCGAGGAGGAGCTAAAAAGTGTGCTACAACAGTATTGGGGCTTTCAAGCTTTCCGCGCTCATCAACGGGAGGTGATAGAGACAGTCATCTATGGACGAGATTGTCTGCTCCTCATGGCCACGGGCCGAGGAAAATCTCTCTGCTATCAATTTCCTTCCCTTCTTTTGCGAGATAAAAAGGGTTACCGCTGTGTGACTGTCGTAGTGTCGCCTTTGCTCGCTCTGATCGAAGATCAAGTGGCAGGTCTGAGGGCAAATGGCATCAGCGCGCTTGCGGTTGGGTCAGCAGCCACGAATGATGAAGTTGAAGGGGCACTGCGAGGAGACTACGCATTGCTTTACGTAACACCTGAGCGTTTGGAAGGATGGCTGGATTCCTTGGTCACCTTGCATAACAACGTAGGCCTGGCCGCCCTGGCGATAGACGAGGCCCACTGTGTCAGTCAATGGGGACATGATTTCCGCCCTGCATACTTGTTGCTCTACAAATTGCGGGTAAGTTGTAGTACCTGTGTAGAATCGTTCGCCCAGAAAAATGCTTTTCAACGTCGGCCTTGTGACGTCTCCCACATGCCTGCAGGAACAGCTTCCTGACGTACCAATCATCGCCGTGTCCGCAACCGCAACGTACCACGTCCAAGAGGATATCATTCAACGGCTGCGTCTCGACGATCCTCTCGTCATTCGCTCCGGTATTAATCGCCCAAATCTCCATTACACCGTGAAAAGCAAGTCACCCGGAGGGCCCATGGAGGATCTCGGCGGAATTTTGAGAGGCAGCGCTGGCTCGGCTATAGTTTACGTTTTGACCAAAGCGGAGGCCGAAGAGCTCGCCACAGCCCTAACGAACAAATTAAGTATCTCTGCATCAGCCTATCACGGGGGTTTGTCGGCAACGGTGCGGCAGCAGGTGTACAATCAGTGGTCGCGGGACGAGGTGCGGGTTGTGTGTGCGACGGTGGCGTTTGGGATGGGGGTAGACAAGCCGGACGTGCGCACGGTTTTTTGTTTTGGCTTGACCAAGTCGCTGGAAGGTAAGCAGAGAAGAAATATGCGGCAGGGTCCTCGGATGAAGTTAGAGAGGAAGTGGGCATTGGGGCAGCTGGGAATCATCGATAGTGTATGTCACGCGGGCTCTAGACCCAACAGGAAGGAACGGCTTTGAATGCACGCTCCCACTTGTGCTCACAAAGATTGAGGCACTCACCACTATTTCTGTTTGGACAGATTTTCTGCAAATGACAGGTCGCGCGGGCCGCGACGGTCTCCCCTCAAGATGCGTAATGTATTGGGGGACAAAGGACGTCGGCATCCTGAACTTCCTTGCCACGCATACGAACGGAAGCGAGCAACCAGAAGGAAGGAGCTCAGAAGAGCAGACTGCGAGCAATATGGCCAAGGTCCAAGAAGTCCAGAAATTCGCCCGTCATGCTGGCTGTCGGCGGGAGAGTCTCCTGCGACACTTCGGGGAAATGACCTCTGCCGCCGCGCTGCAGGCGGCCGCGGGGACCGACCGTTGTTGTGACTATTGCGACTTGAACGTGGAAATGGACGCCGCAACGGTCATGGAGCCAGGTCGGGTCGTGCGGGGAAGCCTGCCTAAGGAGGAGTACCAAAATGCTGCCAGGCATGTGTTGGGTGCTGTGGAGAAGATGCGCGCCGGCTCCAAAAAGGTGCTTCTCATGCTCGCGGCAAGCGAACAGAAAGATATCCGCACCCGCCCGGACATTGATCGGATCAAAGTCCACCCAGCCTGGGGGGCGGCGAAGAAAAGCAAGCAAGGGGAGGCGTGGTGGAAAGCGTGGCTGAACCAGTTGATGGACGAGGGATACGTGGAGTACCGGCAGCTGCAAGGCGCCCACGGGGTGATCCAGATCCTGGAATTGACCGCGAAGGGCCGCTTGTTCTTGGGAGACCCGTCGGCGACGTTGGCACCTATGGTGGCCTCTCAAGGGCTCGTCGAGGCCGAGGGCCAGCTTCGGGTGCAGCAACAGCGCTTGGAAGCGAGGGAGGAAGCTCGGCGGCAGCGGGAAGAGGAACGAATGGCGGCACGGGTAAAGGAAGAAAATGTGCTTCAAGCTTTGATGCAAGTGCGAGCTCAGCAAGCCCGAAATGCGCCGGATGGGACCAAGGCGTATCAGATTTCCGACGAATCCTTTCTCCGACAGTTGGCCTTGGTTCGTCCCACCACCGTGGAAAAATTGCGCGAAGTAGGGGGGTGGCCGGAAACAAAGATACAACGCTACGGACAGGCGTTCTTGGACGTGATTCAAAAGAAGAGCAAGGAACTGGGTTTGACGACCGATTGTCTTCTTCTAACGTCGGCCCTTTCTGGTGCGGCAGATGTTCGGGTAGGAGAGGCCGTCCCTGCCGACAAGACAGCAGCGACAGGCGTCTTGCGACCTAGTTATTTGGAGGCACACCATTTGTACATGGAACAAGGCAAGAGTATACGTGAAATTGCGAACAACAGACGGAAACCCATTCAAGAGGGAACTGTGCGGAATTACTTGGCTCAATGCTTCTTGCACGGTTTGCCTTTAGACTGGAGCCGCATAGCCTTCCCACCGGGACTCCTAGACGCGGTGGTTCAGGCAATGGCCACATTACAGAGCACAAAGACAAAAACACACGACGCGATGAAAAGTCCCCCTGCTGCAATCGAGACTCCAACTGCAGCACGATTAGTTTCACTTCCGAATGATACTCCTCCCTGTGGAGGCCGCGGAGGAAGCAGCAGACCTTTTGATATATACATGACCAGGGACATCAAGATAGCCGTCCCAGAATTTTGGCAAGGAAAAGAAGCGTCCTGGGGTGATGTGGAAACGTGTCGCATATTCCTCACCTGTCAACAGAACACGACGCATGCGCGTCAGGCGCATACTCGACCTCCTTCTCGGGCGCCGGATTCGTCTCAATCTTTAGTAGGCTCGGCAGGAGATGGCGAGTGGATGACTACACGGAAGCGTCCAGCCTCTCTTGCCATGGACAATGCATTGCAGGGACGCTGTACGAATAGCAAGGGTAGTCAAGACAGCAAGACGGACAGCGCCTTACCCTACGGAAGCGATACCAAGAAGCCTTACCAACCCAGTTACCTGCAGAATGATAGCGCCAGGGACATTTGTCGATCACTTATGGATATTGGGGGAGGTTCTTGCGAAGACGGCGTGTCTGCTGATAGTAATGCTGCACAAGGAAAAAGACTTAATGACACATCACGTCTTTATAGTGCGGTTGATTCATGGACACAGCGACAGACGCCAATCTCAGTCAACTCCACACCAGGTGCTCTGAAGCCTTCCATCTCACCCTCTCCTGCGCGAGGCCACGTTCAAACAAAGGCTGAGACTGCAAAAATGACGCCAAAAAAGCAAGACGCATCCGTGCAAGTTACTGCTACGAGTATTCGTGTCCCAGAGCAGAAATTACTACCAAGCACTGCAGAAGTGATCAAGTTGTTGACTGCCCGGCCGAATGGATTGACTGTTAGTGAAATGTTGGCGCACCTTGACCTCGCCCACAATACTGCACAAGAAAATACGCTCCGTGGATGCGTGAGACAATTGCAAAATGAATGTGTAGTGTACATGGTGGGCGAAAGATTTCGCCTTTTGTAAAATGTCACATTAAGGATGAAAGCGTGCAAAATGATCCTTGACGCCGTGTTCTCCGTTGGCTCTGGGAATTCACGATAGAAAGAAAGCTTGTTGAATGAAGGCACTATTGTGGCTTATCGTTGATCCTGCCTTCGGCTTCTTGGAGCACACAAACAGTTTTTTGCCGTATAAATCAAGTTTTTACTAAAAGCCACATTTCTTGACAACTCAGCGAGTCTACATCTATCATTTTCAGTCTCGTGAGTCTACCTCTATCATTCAGTTAACAATCCCACGGCTCTACAGAAGTATCACATTCCCAACGCAATCTTTCGAAAAACTTGCCCGCTTGTGTTGGCTGTATTGCAATCATGTTCTAGTTGATTAAAAATAGTAGAGCACTATTCTAGCTATGAGCTAGCACTCTTTACTAGCAACAGTC
>Ga0102934_1001643_pt1 | contig 15664 bp, 15 predicted proteins | sample SalPonR2_A_D1_MG_FD_78175 | JGI IMG/M metagenome (GOLD analysis project Ga0102934, IMG submission 78175) | Salt pond soil microbial communities from South San Francisco under conditions of wetland restoration - Salt Pond MetaG R2_A_D1_MG | ecosystem: Environmental > Aquatic > Marine > Intertidal... | reverse complement strand
CTGGCCGCCTTTCTCCACGTCCTGCTTTCCTCCGTCTCTCCCTCCCTCCCCCCCTCCCTCCCCTCCTCTTCCAAGCCGTGCCAGGCCCCTGCTCCTTCCCTCCGGATGAGAGATTCGCGGGGTGATTGCACCGAGATCCATGCCCGGAAACGCGACAAGGCCCGGCTTATTCCCCCCCATCTTTCCATCCCGCCGCGTGCGTGCAGGCGGCTCTTCAGAAGAGCTGCCATCCAGGCGGGAGGTGCCGACCCCGCTTCCTCGGGGTTGCTCACGGAGACAGGCCCCGGATAGGAGGAAATGGACGGATGGGAAGCAGATGACCGTGGCACAGCCGAGCAATAGGAGGCACGAGGTGATCGGTTGCTCCGAGGAAGCATTCCCCCGAAGGCGCTTGGGAGTGACGCTCCACGTTTGCCGAAGGGCTGGGCCGTTGTCCCCGGCATGTGCATGTTCAGGCGACATGGTCTACTTGATGGCGAATATGGAGGAGCGGGACTGGGAAAGAATGGAGAGGACAGCGAGGGCCTGGCGCAAGAAAGCAACAGTGCCAGCAGAGCGGTGGTGGCATGTCTGTGCACTGCTCCCCCCGAGGGAGGTGGTCTTCGCATAAATTGGAACGCGGACAGCTGCGAACCAGCCAGGCCCTGTGTAAATGAATATGTTTCATGAAAGAAGAAGTGTGTTGGAGTCAGGCGTTCGAAGTCGATATGATGGTGGCCTGAGTGCACGAAAGCATATTATGATGACGACGAGGCGGGATGACAGGAGTACGACAGTCACGAGCGTCGCCTTCGACCACGGCACGAGCGTGGAAGCATTTGTGCTATCACGGTCCCCAAACAATATAGGTACCATATGCATACAACGACAGGTAATATGGGCATGGTGTTGGGCCATCCCACTGCGAGTTGCGTGTCGGCTGCTGGTATTGAAGAGGGAGAACCCTCGCTCTCTGCAGGGGCGAGCAAAGGAGAGAGGAGGCATGCTGGCAAAACATAAAAACTATCCGCGCGACAATCTGGCAGGAATAAACCAGGCATCACCACGAATGTATAACTCCGGTACGACACGCACAGTACTGCTTGTGGTGTCCGCGGGGGTGTTGTTCAGGACTTTTTCGAAGTGAACGAGGGCCTCCCTAGCGGGATTCGGAGAGCCGTTAAATCGATCCTCCACCAGATCCGTTTCCCCGCCCCTATGGGAGATAACACCAATCAGGACTCCCTGGTGCCTTCTTGCCTTGCCTTTCCTTTCTCTTGCTGCAGGCTATACCTTCTTTTTTTTTGTAACAAGGGTGTTGTCGTATCATGCGATCTCACGCGTTTTATGCTGTGCTTTTACCTTCAGACTGAAGAGGCGATACGGGGGAAAAAAGGGCGCGTCAAGAATCATGGTCGATAGCCTTTCGCACACGCTGCCTTTTCCTGCTTTCGCTGTAGACTGGGTTGATGCACACAACATTGTCATTACGGGTGGGGGAGGCGCCAGCAAAACCGGCGTTCCAAACGGTGTCCTTTTGTATTTAGTCCGCGGCGGGGTCGAACGTTTAGTGCAACGACGCTTCTACCAGACGGGTGATGAACTGCCATATTTTGCCAAAGCCCTTCCTTCTCTCGACCTGCTTGCCGTTGCTATTGGAAATCGCGTGGAACTCCTCCGTCTTCACAACATAATGCCCTTGACTCGTGTCTTGGAGTTGGCCCCTGACCCGAATGTCATGGACCCGACCATGGTAATTGCTTTCTACCAAGGCACAGGCACAACTGGCGTTGACGCGCCAGACAACATGCCGCAGGATGCTACCAACATTTTGATGGCCGTAGGGGCGCACGATGGACACATTCGATTGTTGAAAATAGCCCCCTCAGAGACGCAACAGACAGAGGGTGTGAAAAGTCACGAAAGCGAAGGTCCCCCTACCGTGTCGCAGCTTGGTATAACCCCCACAGCCACTGAGAAACCATATCGAGACATAGCTTTCCACCCTTCAGGCTGCTTTGTCCTAGGTGCGTGTGAGGATGGAAGCTGGCGTGCATTTTGGGTCTGTAGGGGCGAGCGGCAAGACCACCAGGGCGCGTGTCCTCCGGCCTTTACCCTGGTCGCCACCAGCAAGGGCGGCATGGAAGGAAGCACGGAATCCGCGGCAGGAATTGTGGCAAAGGATCAGAAACAGGGCATTTTTTACACATGTCGGTGTGGCAAATTTTCTGAGGATGGTCGGTTTTTATTCACCGTGCACTATGTCCGGCGGGGACCCAAAAATACCGACAAACGGCCCGTCTTGACCAAATGGGGGTTGGAGCTGCGAAGAGGAGAAGAGCAAGGGGGAAAGGGGAAAGCAAGAGTGTCAGTCCGGGTTGTGAGAAGCGTTTGCTTGGCGGGTGTGGACCCGATCATGTGCATCGATCTGCGGGGCCCCGTGGGAGTAGCGGGGGACTGCAGCGGGCGGACCATCATTTTCCAAACCAGGAATTTGTCCTGGAAAGCCCGGGAAAAAATGCACAATTTTGGAGTTACTTCTCTTTCTTTTTATCCCGCCTGGCCCTTGGCGGGCCCGCCTCACGCGTCCACTGTAAGGGAGGAGGACGTGCGAATAGCCTCGACTTCCGGCGACAAAACCCTGCGGCTTCAATACCTGCAAGCTTCCCGTCAAGATCACAAACGGATGGGGTGGATCCGCTGGTCATTTAGCGTTCTCCTCTGGCTCTTCTCGACGGTGATGTACCTCCTGCTCTTCGTCTTGGTCCTGCTCGGGCTGATGGTCGCCCTGGCCCTCGTGTGGGACCTACCTCCGGACAGGGTCTTCGACCAATTCCTGGCAGGCGTCTACGAGCCTACAGTCTGGCAACCTGCAGTGGCGCAGGTGCATGTGCTGTGTAGGGAAGGACTGGCTGTTTTACGCGTTTCCCAGGGATACGTGCAGGAAAAGATGGGGCCGTGGGTTTCCACGCTCCTGAACAGGGCTAGAGTGGCTATCACGGGTGGGGTGGAAGAGTTGTAGCAATGGCATGAAAGCATTAGAGAGGCATGTTGGCGAAGCAGTATGCCGGCTTTTTAATCCGTACCACTCAATTATCCAGCCTTCAAAAGCTCATATGGACACAAAAATCAGGCAGCAATTCGATAAATTTAAGCGAAGAAAGGAGAATCCCGTTGGAGCAGGCGACAAAGAGCGAAGTCTTCATGTGTGTGTATTACCATACGGAGGAACATAATAAAAATCGAACCAAACCGCGTATTCTGTGAAAAGTCCGAGGACAGTCGGGTCGATCAACACAAGAGCGAAGAGCGGAAGTGTAACAATATGCCGACCCGAGGTGTGATTTTATTTTCCTTGTTCTGCTGTCCAACGTGTGCAAAAAAATTGCTGCCTCGTATGCTTCCCAATCCGTAAAAAGACTGGACGGGCAAGGAAAAAACTTTTTACCGCGCACATTTGAACTGATTTGACCGATTCCCCTCTCAACACCCAGAAGCAATCGCTGCTTCCTTTACCTCTCTGTTTCTATATCACTTTCCATAAACTTGCCGTGGATGCAAATTGTGAATCTTTATGAGGGGCGCTCGTAGCCTACAAGGCTACCCTTTTACGCCCCTCACTCTCATATAGTTCATGGAAAAGCTAGGATACGTTGCTTTTGACATCTCTTCCCAATGCGCGATACGATGCCTCTTTCACGTCCTCAATTTTGACTGCTGATAATCTCCCTCGTCTCAAATCATTATTTTTCCAGCGCTCTCCCTCCTTACGTCCGGGTGGGCAGGCGAGGAGACACAAGCGCATGGCCCCGACGGAGGATCACGAACAAAAGCGCCAGCACCGCAAGACCAGCCGCGATGAGGGTGGCTCCGACGGGCATTGTGACGTCGTGCAAATTACCATGCAGCATGGACGTAACGCCACGGCTCATGTCCTTCTGGAAATCAGCCGACAAAGAGCGGAACCTGTGTAAAGATTGGTCGAGGGGTTGAACCGACGGGGAATTACGGTGTGGGTGTTCTAGACGGTTGGATCGACGTTTGAAGCCAAAAGTCCTTTCGCCAAATTGAGTTCGAGAATGATAAAAATGACAAGAGGGGATAGGGAGAACAAGGAGAAATGTGAGCGTACAGGGTTGCTTGGAAAACTTGGTGGAATGAGAAACAGCCAAGTGATCCATACACTCTCCTTTCAAGCCTCGCATGCCCTCGCCTGCATGTCCACTCGATCCTTCCTTGCCTCTCTTTCCAGTAAGATAAAGAGAGGGGAACTTACTTGGTGGTGGTCGTCATCCCGCCCGCGGGCATGGGGGACACGTACACGATGCCCCCCACCGACCCAATCACGATCTCATTGTCCCCAATGGCCTCCACGCCAGCATAGAAGGGGTTGATGAAGATGTTGCGCGCCCCAAATTCCTCGTAGAACTGGTGGCTAAAGACGTCCTTCCCCGTGTCCATGTCCATCCCCAGCAGCGTCCACTGACTGGACCCCGCCTCCGCGCCGACGCAGTAGGCCGCGTTGCTTCCCTTGGAGATAAGGGGGATGCTGGTCCCGCACGACTTGTCCATGCGCGTCCATGCCCGGCTGACCTTGTTCTGGCCGTTGCTCTCCATGGCATGAGGGTCCATCTCGTACACCGCCATGCCCGGGGAGTAGCACCCCAGGGCCGGGGGACAGGCACGAGAAAGGAACAGGTCAGTGCTGTTGTACGGGAGAAGCTGGTCGCAAATCTGGGGGATCTGCTCGCGGACAAAGCCGCCTTGGGGAGCCTGAGAGGGTGAGGGCAAGGACAGAGACAAGGACGTAAGAGGTGGACCATGATCCGGGGAAGATCGAGTCCTCCGTGGCTGCTCCCGCTCCCTTCTCCGCCTCGTAACTTCACGGCCACTCCAGGCCCCCCTCTTCCACGCTGAACCCTCGTCCTTACCGTTGTGCAAAAGACACTGTCGTCTAATTCCGTCATGCCCATGTAGTTTTGGACCACGAAGGCCTTGCACCCGTCGACAGCCACGCTCTGCTCGCTTTGCGTGGGCAGATTCCCGTTCTCGTCCTCGGTAAACTGCACCTTTCGGCTCCCGGCCAACACACCTTTCTCCGCGTCGTACCAGAGCACATTCATGGGCATGGCGCCGTCCGTAATCACGATCGTCTTCCTGCCTCCGCACTCGCTAATCGAGGGGGTGCTGCCAGCCCCCGGTCCCAGCCGTCCGATGTACCAAGGGGCCTCCGGGCCGTAAATGGTGCTCCACTTGAAGCCCAGACGTCCCGTGGCAGGGTTGAAATCGACACGGCAGACTTCACGCTGCGTGACAATGAAAATGCCTTGCCCATCGGCCGAGATCGAGTTGGACACCTCGTTGTTGCTGGTACGGGTAAAGTCGCCGAGAGCCAGAGTATCCATGAGGACAAAGCCGCCTTTCCCGTCAGCACGGGACGCCATCAGGACGCCCGTTTTGGAGCACACCACTACGGTACCATCGTCCAGGACGGTCACCCCAACCAAGTGGTCCGCGCCGGAGGGATTGGTCCACACCGGGAGCGCTAACTTGCCCAACGGCTTGATCGAGTATCCTCCCTTCCGCCCGCCTTCCTCCACCAGCGTGTACGAGACCAAGGAATCATTGTCCGTCGTGAAGAAATGGGACTGCCCATTCACTTCTCCGACAAAGGCATAAGAGCCATGGAAGCGGAAGTTGTAGCCATGGTCGTACTTGGCCACCTCCTGCAACGTCCCGGGCGCCTCCGGGCTCACCTTGTAGACGATCACGTTGCGGATCGTCGAGGTCCACAGCAGGGTAGAACCGTCCGGACGCTTGTCTGTGATGACAGAGACGGGGTTGGAGTCCGCAAGGCTGAAGCCCAGGAGTACCGAGGCCTGGTCGGCCATGGAACGGAGACCTCCGTTCTTGGAAGCTCCCAGCATGGACGTGAGAAGCATTTGGGCCACGCCGGTGTTGTCCGGCTTTTCATTGATGGTCTGAGACGTAGCAAAGGTAAATGGCCCCGCTGCGGTCACGGGACCGGAGTAGTCAGAGTTGTCCTTGGATTGGACGGTTCCGTGCACGATGGGCCAGCCCTCTGGAGCGAGGGTGATGGGGACCGTGGGAGCCTTGCCGCCGACCGGCTGTAGAGGAAATTGGACGAATAGAATGAGCTGAGCTATCTAAAAAGTTCAATAGCTAACCTATTGAGACATGCAGGTGGGTGTGCATACAATAGCATGGCTCAGCTGAGAAGCTGATTGGCGCATTAATCTTGGGTGCCAACGAATTTGCGAGCACAAAAAGAGAACGAGAGTACTAAATCATCTCTAGCTACTCCAGCTTCGTGATATAATCGATACAGGTGTCTTGCAAGAACTTTACCTTAGGGGCGAAGGCGCCTCCAATGGCACCATCAGGCTTGATCTCAATGCCAGACATTGTTGGTAGGTGTTTTCAATTGAATTGGGTGGATGCTGTGTCAAGTGTAAAGAGGATTAAGACGGATATTGTTAATAATTAAATATAATAAGGTGCTAATAATTAAGTATGATATTGAGAAGATACCATGAAATCTTCCCTGTACTAGTATTGTGGTCACATTCCAAGCTTGAAATATTTTAGACAGGTAGGACATGACCCGGTGCAGGTAAAATATATGTCGCACCTGATCTGCGACAAAATATCTTTCGGTGAGCAAAAGCCGTCTTCATGCAGGTAAAAAGCACAAAAAACCCAAAGCAAAGAAGTGTTTCGACGGTGAAGGATCTTGAAAGGGAGGGAAGCGTGTGGGAAGGACGGCGAGGATGACGCCCGTCGGCTTGTTGCGCCATTCAATGGGCCGCGTCGCTCGGACTTCCGTTTCGGGGCATATGTCGGGAAATTCAAAATTTCAAACACCAGGGCCGCCGCTCCCTCCTCTCTTGCCTTGGTACGTCTTTGTGTCCATGAACGTAAATTTACGTTGTTGGGTCAGGAAAATCATTCTAGTGATTCAGGAAAAATCAAGAAGAAAAGAAAAGGTATTTGCCGCTTATTATCTTTGCAGATAGAAACTGTTATTAGGTCCCCCGATTTTGATTGTGAACATATTCTTATCAGACACAATCTAACAATTCCTTTGCTGTTTTCGAGTGTTCTTTATCATTGCTTGTTGCCTTTTCAGTCATAACTCATCAAGCTCACCAATGTAATGTCCAGCTCCCTGCCTGCATGAAAGGGTGTGCCAGATAAGCTCCTAAAGTCCCCACTCCAATAATGAGATAGGGAAGTCTCGCAAATTCTTTCCAGTAATCGGACGGGAGGACTTGTCGACCTTCCAAAATGGCCGCAAAAGGTGTGACAGATGTTTGTTCCTTAAAAGCTTCAAAGACTTCATCGCCATATTTGTCTCGAAGCCGCCGATCCCCGTTCCAAACACTGCATGGAAGTTATGATGAAGAATGAAGCTATCCATAAATCAAGTTGCTCTGAAAGTAAATCATGTGAATGTCACCGATTCTTATACGTACCCAAAAACGTGATGTGCCATCAAGAAAGCTGATGCGACGAGAACGAAAGAATTTCCCATCCATAAGGTATGGGCTGCACACCAAAGCGCTTGGCCTACCATTTGGGGATGGCTATGGAAAGATGTGAATAGATAGTTTATTTAAGAATAAGTACAGGTACAAAGAAGTAGCAAGCAGCTAGTAGAAAGGCGCGCAGAAAACTTGAAAAATGATCATTGCGTGAACAAAGTAACACAGACAGGAAACGTAAAGTTTTACTTGCCGAGTGATACGCATTATTCCCGTGGCCCACATATGCAGCTTTGGCTTTTCAACCGCCGCAATCTCCAACAAGTTAAATGTGGACGGGTAGAGGAAATAAAAGGAGATGAAGGAGATGATCCAAACTATTTCATGCACACCTATTTTGAGGGAAAATTGAATCGTAAGTGCGGGACCTGGACACAGACGACGCTTCTTGCGTCGAAATGCGATCTAATCATGTTTCGCATATAGATCTTTCCCACGCCCTTACCCCTTCCATTGCTAAATCTTACGTGTCCCTGTCCCCTAACCATCATTTGCTTCGCCCCACAAGGTTAAATGACAAGCTTACCGGGTACAAGCTTTATGTCCCATAGTTGAGCACCGTCGTATCGATGGTTGATGAAATATATTATCGCAGAGCTCGCTAATGGGAGGCTCACCAACGCGAAGACGACACGCCACGCCTAAGTGTGCAAGGGTTTGCGAGATACAAAGAGGAAGATGAGATAAGAAATGTGCTGATCTAGAACAATGAACCCCACTCCCCACCCCAACCCACACCACCATGTTTGAGCTGCAGTGTCAGACATCGTCTTCATTGTATTCTCATCCTCCCTTACCCTTGCACCGATCACTTCTTCAGCCCATGGACGCAAGCTGGCCAGACCGCTGTGTGCTACACCAAAAATGGTCAGTAGCAAAGTAATGGCTGCCTCAGAAGAATGACCAGGCACAACACTCTCTATGAATTGAATGTATTCGTCGCCTAGGCCCGTACTAGGATTAATCCAAGCAAGAAATAGTGCGCCCAAAACAGTCACCAGGAGGACAGTGAAAATGCTCCAATCCTGGAAAAAAAGTGATTGAAAACATGTGTTGCAGTTGAGAATGAAGAGCGAACAGAGGAAACCATGCCACAATTGACTCTACTTTGAGGCCTGCCTACCTTAAGATTCTGCTCTTTCAGACTGAAAGTAGCTGCGTCTTCGCCGACCAACTTTTCACCACGTGATTCAGTAGAATATAATATTGTGGACGAAGCTGTGTTCCGACAGAACGCATGCTTGCGCACAGGGGACGAAGAGGGAGAAGTTGAGAAGGACGGCTTGACGGGCCTGATACTTTTAGCTACCAACGAAGGAGAAAAAGTCGGATGGAAAAACGCATTCGACTGCATGCAGTCCGTCAAAAGTACAAGAAGTAGTAGTACTGCAGCCCCACGTAACGCCATCGTCGCCCAGTACCCTGTTTGCGTGAAGTGTGTCAGTAGGAAGGACGTGAGGCCAAAGACCCTCGCAATGAGCCACCTGGAGCGAGTAGCAACCTTTTTTGCTGACGCGCATGCCCCGATGTAACGCAGGAAAGTCGTTTGAGGTTCGATCTACAGCCCTACAAGATATTTAGACCCCATACAAATGCGTGCTGTGGCTAGTATGCAAGTCAATCTTTTCCAGCATCATGCATCTTGTTCAACTTCCAGCGGCTGACAACCTCCCCACCCCACGATATGGCTCGAAGCATAGATCGAGCATAAGACAACGAGAGGGTTTGCCAACAATAGAAATTAAAGAAACAATTTTTTTTATCTGCTGGAAGTTTACGATATGTGGTTACGAGTTGGGTCAGATGTCTTCAGCCAAAATTGATTTTATCGTCAGAATATGTCATGTAGCAGCATGGCAGGAGGACGGCGCACCGGCCATCTTGGAGTACAGATTTCGAAATGCGAAAATTATCCCAATTCTCAAAAAATGGTCATCACCACAAGCCTTCATCATCGGGAATCATCTCGTGCGAGATATCCTTCCGTTCCTCATCCTCCTCTGGAGGCAGAATATATTTTCTACGTGCGACCCGGACGGGAGAAGCTTTACATGTCCTTAATCGACTTGACGGAGTCGAGGAGGCAATGGTGGAAGCTGTGTTGGAGGAGTAAGACCGCATATCCCAAAGGTCGTCGAACAAGGCACCTCCTTCATCCTTGGATGTGTCGACTTCTTCCACGCTGGAAGCACTTAAGCGAATTTTCCGGGTCTTTCTGGGCTTGGGAGGAGCCGAAGGTGAATTTTGAACAGCTTTATTCTTAGGAGCACTTTCCGCATGTGTTTCCACAAGTGGTGGCACCTTACTTTTGTTTGCGAAATCGGAGACAGGCAAAGCTCCGGTGGAATTGACGCCAGCAGTTAGGGTAGCAGGGGCGCGGCCATTGGATGACTTTTCTATGATGGGTTCATGCGCATAGGGCGACAGAGGCGGGAGCGGGATGAGCGTGTGGGTAGAGGAATCGGAGGAAAGGGAGGAGGGAGAGCGGGGACGAAAATATTCTCGGGGAGATAGGAAATCCATCTCCGAAGGCAAGTAGTCGGAGACGAGGTTTTTTCCTGACCGGAATGCGGGCAGACCATCCTCCTCTGTGCGCTCGATCCTTGGAAGCAGGATGCGGGAAAGGAAGCCGGTGATGAGCCTAATGTCCCGCTTGTGAGAGATCACGGTTGGACTCGCGTCGTCCTTCGTGTATGCCTGACAGAGGCGGAGGACGGCTGCCTCGAGCTCGGCGTTTGTGGTGACGCTGGTGGGAGGGAAAGGGGGAGATAGACGCGCAAAGAAACATTCGTGAGGTGCGCGACAAGGAAGGGCAGTGTCTTTCCACACGGGCATCACAGGCATTGCGTGATGAAATGAGGTTAGCTAGAAAGCCGAAGTTTCGGGAAATTAGCGTGGGCGAAGGCCGTTCTCTCACGAATACTCACGTGGTCATGCTGGCTGCAATGTCGGAAGTCACCTGCCCCAGCGGTCGAAAGCCTTGGATTTGCTCCACCTCCACGCTCAGACGCCCCTCCTCCTCTGCTTCGTCTTGCCCGACTGTTCCTCCTGCCTTCGCCGGGTCTGAGACTGGCTCTTCCGCTTCCAAACTCAGCGTCACCGACTGGCAGCGACGCGGTCGTCGACGCTCATCCCCCTTTTCCTTCCCTTGGCTTGTTTCATATCCCACTTCCTCGCTCTCCCACGTTGGCATCTCCTTGTCCCCCTCCACCGCCGACGGCAAGACCGGAATGAGAATCGTCGCCTCTTGGTCGCGCAAAGTAAGTCGCACCCGATTCATTTCCGCCTGTTGAAGCCCATTCGAGCCGATGATAGCCACGGTATCGGAGAGCGTCTTCAGAAAGACCCGGGCGGCACCCTCACCACTGCAGGGACCGACTGACTTGGGTCGATGTCTTGAATGAATGAATGATGAGGTTTCATCTTTCTCGGTACCGAAGATGCCTGTAGACTGCACCTGTCTAGGACGACGAGCAGTGATCATCTGAGAGCTGCTTGGATTATTGAGGCCGCTGGTGTTGTCGACATAAATCGCTTCCTCTTCATCTACGAAGGAAATAGGTGGCAGAGAGAGCTCCTGATCCTCTCCATCATCTTCTTGGTAAGCGACATGCATGGGATGCTTATCTGCAGATGCTTGAATCACAGCCGGAATGACTCTTTCTTCCTCAGCCTCGCCAGCTGTGACAGAGATAGGTTCATCGGGATGTCGCTCTCCCTCTCGGCGCTCATCCTCAATAGTAAACTGCAGCTTAATTTTCCGCCTAAAGAGTGATGCATCTACCACAGTTACCAGTGATTCTATATCCCCATTAGCTTTTGTGATATACTCGTGTTTGTAACCCACAATACCACCCAGGGTGGAAAGAGTCTGGCCCATTAGTGGCCCTGTGGAGGGGCGAAAGAGACGAGATGAAGTACATGCAACAAAGCTTTTCCAACAGTATGTCCATGGCGGCGTATTAACTTTAGCATGATGATACAGCTCTCAAGCCGCACATCGCTGTCGATTTCCCTTCCGAAGGCGACCGGGAAGCCGAGCTCGAGCCTCCCTGCATCTGCTGCTCTTCAGGGGCCCATTTTTCAAAATTTTGAAAGTAGGGAGTATGATACACAGCAAACGGGCTAGCAAATCGATCTTCAAGCTATCAAGTAAGCAAGAGTATTCATAGGTCTTCCTACTTTCCAAACACCTCTTTTTTTAAAAAAAACGGTCCGCCCCCTTGAAGCATTTACCATTCGATTATTTAAACAAAAAGTTTGGTATTAGCAATACGACTTGATTTAAGGAATACGACTTGGAAGGAAAAGAAAACCGAAACAAGCTTGTGCATTGAATTCGCCTGCTTTGGCTGTAAATCAGATTTGAGGCAGCTTCACTTGTAAAGTATATTCGTCGATGGCGCGCAACACACTGTAAAATCGCGACTTTTTTACACTCATTCTTTCATGTCAGTCAGAGGAGACAAGGCACACACGGGGTTCAGGCAAGACGACCCGGATTTCGATGCCCTCCGCCCTACATCTCCATCCTGTTCCACCATTGTTGCATGCTTGCTCAATATCTCTGGTATTTCCACACCAAAAGGACGTACCGCCCTCAACATGGCCTGCGGTGCAGCCGCGTATGCCAACAGAAGGCCATAGTTTGTCGTGGCAACCCCCCCGTCGGCACATTCTTCCATGCGGGCCCGCACCTTTTGCCTGTCGATCATGCAGCCGCCGCAATGGACCACTACGTCGTACCTTCCGTCTTGCAAAGCCTGCCAGGGAAATTCTCGGCCGTAGGCGTGATGAATATGGAAACCAAGGTGTGGAAACGCCCTCCGAAGGGCCTGAGGTAGCTGCACCGTGCCAATATCGTCACACGCCTCTGGGATCCGGACATGATTGCATGCCTCCGCTATCAACACCCTCGCTTCTTTCCCTTCTTTTGCCTGCCTTGCCTCCTCCTCCATCTCCACCAGCCGGGTCATGCCCTCCACAAAGGCCCCCAACCTTCCCCCGCTCATGTGCTGAATCATGACGATGCTAAAGGTGGTAATGTCCACCGGCTTTTGAAGCTTAGTAAATGATTCGTCCCCGCCAAGTGGCGGCAAGGTCCAGGCGTGGACGACGTCGATGGCTTGAGAGTCGGTGACGACCAGGCTACCGGGAGGGAGGAGGGAGAGGAGGGAGAGGAACTTGGCTTTCTCCTCCTCGTAGGGTGATTGCATGGAGGAGACGGAGGGGGAGGGCGAGGAAGGAGGGAAGGACCGGGCTTTGCTCAGGTTCATCCGGTAGGCGATCGTTGGGATGTAGTGGTGGAGGCAGAAGGCTTGGAGGAGGGCCTGAGGCCGCAGGAGGCGGGTGAGGGGGGTCTCGGCGTCCATGGGTATGTTGAGGAGGACGATTTTGTCGTGATGATATTGGAGGGGGAGGAGGGGAGGTTCGGGGTCCTCGGTGGGCAAGGAGGTGGCGGAGGCAGGGCGGGAGGACGGGCGGAGGGAGTGAAGTAGGTGTAAGGCCAGGGCCTTTCCCGCGCCGGGGGCTGTGAAGTCCGCCGTGAAGGAAGGGAGGAGGACGAAATGGGAGCCCTCCTGCTCGCCATCTGTCGTGAAGAAAGGGAGGTTCCTTCTGACCGGGGCGCTTGCACTGGCCGTGGACGGGCCGATCGGCCTCCCCCTCCTACCTTGTCCCCCGCCTTGTCCCCGCCCTCCTCCCTCTTCTCCTCTTAACGAGTACGATTTTTGTCCCTTGATATCCCTCCGAATACATTCTTCGATGGAATTAATCAGTTCCCTCACCCAAGGAGCGCTTGCGCCTGCCTCACCCGCCCGTTCCCCTCCCCCCCCCCCAAGACTCGTCCTTCCCTCCCGAGCCACCTCCTCCTCTCTCTCCTTCTTCAAGTTGAAGACGAGCATGGCGCGGCGACCCCGGCGGTCCATGGCCTGCACGAGGGAGGAGAGGAGGGAAAGCGAGGAAGGATCCGCCTGACAGGCTGTGTACGGTGGCGTTGCCATTGCGCTTTCGGACATATCCCCTCCTATCCCACCTCCTCCCTCATCACGGCGCCGTCCTTCCCTTCCCGTTCCATCATAAGGCCTTTGGGACGAGGAACTCGACAGGATCTTGGAAAAAGGATCAATCACCACCAAGGCCACGTCAATTTCCTTCAAGGCCCGGTAGGTCCGCTCTTTTTTCTTCTCTCCCAACGCCCCCACGTCATCGATACCCGCCGTGTCGAGGAGCTTCACGGGGCCCAGGCCGTGCAGTTCCAAGAGTGCAGCTTTGACGTCGGCAGTGGTGCCGGGAGTGGCATCGACAATGGAGGTGGCCTGCTGGGTGAGTGCATTCAAACACGTGCTCTTGCCCGCGTTCATTTCCCCCACCAAGCCAATGAGGAGGCGGTGCAGCCCCGTCGAGGGAGGCGCCTTGGCGGTAACCGACGAAAAAGAAGAAGCAAGGAGCGAGAGACATGGAGTACGTAAACGTCTGAAAAAGGATGACGGGATGGAGAGGGGGGAAGGAGGGCAGCACATGGGTGAGAGGGGTTACTTGTAATGTTGAGTGTCCGAGAGCTCTAAACGTTCAAGCCACCCTTCTCGAAAATCAAAATATATGCCTGTCTACCTGACTGCCACAAGGTACACTTGATGAATGCATGCTAGTTGTAACACGAAACGCACCTGAACGCTGCACTGGGCGGCATTCTTCCTTTCTTTCGTGACGTTCTGAGCTTCAACTCAGCGCCAAAGGGCTTGTTCTGACCGCGATGCCTGTATTCACAAATGTCTTTCAAAGCCTTTGCGCTGCGTTGGCATGGCCCGTGGCCGTGCGGGCATTGCCTGTATTGCCGACGGGGGTGGCACGGGTCGTGGGAAAGGAAATTTAAACGATGCTAGCAGGTTCAAAAGGATGTCGTGCATGTCGCTCGTTTCCAGGACCCTCGCCTGAATGTTCTACTTTCTTCTTTTTTCAAGGCCATATTCTGACAAATATTCCGTCACCAACACATCCTACGGACACAAATGAAAATTTAGGGGGCTATGCGCGGCCTGCGTCTCCCGAAGCGGGTTATTGCGCACCGTGGAACCGGCACATCGTCTGCATTCGCTCCTGTCAACTTGGCGCGGCCCAGACTGTCATTCTTACGCCCCCGTCCCACCGCAAGCAGCGGAAGCTCTGCTTTTTCCGACATCGCACCCACCCCCAAAAATGCCATCTCAAAATCAATTCCAGAGCCGCACGAGGAGCTTGTGAACGTGGAAGTCAATGGACGGAGTATTGCCGTTCCAGCGTACTCGACCTTATTGGAAGCCGCCCGGGCCGCGGGGGCCTTCGTGCCTACCTTGTGTGCACACCCTTCAATTCCTGCGCGCGCCACGTGCCGCATATGTTTAGTGGAGCTCGAGACCGACCACGGGGTGAAGGAGGTGGTAGGCCCCGCGTCGGTCACGGACGCGAGGAGGGTCACGAAGCTTGTGCCCGTCACAAAGTTGGTCCCTGCCTGCGTGACGCCTGTCAAGGAGGGTTGTCGCATCCACACGCATTCTCCCGACGTGCTGAGCAATGTACGCTTCGTGCTTCAGCTCCTACGGGCCAAGCATCCCAACACCTGTCAGACATGTGACGCCGATGGGAATTGCACTTTTCAAGACTTGTTGTATCGGTATCAGGTAATTCGATTCGCTATTTACCAGCCCTCCCGTGGTATCGCGTGCACCTGTGAAAATACATGGATTATGCACTCTATGGTCTGTGTCTCCACTCCTTTCGAGAGGCCGGCTCATTTAAAAACCAACACGTACCTCTCCCCCTCCTCCTGCGCCTCCTCCATCTTTCCCAGGTAGAAGACGTCGCTCCCCCCGGAGTCCGGCGCACCTTCACGCACCACCATGAATGGGACGGCGGGGCCAGCATTGCCGCCGCTTCGGACAGCCAGGGCCCGATGCCCTCCGAGGAGGATCCTTTCAATGCCATTACGTTCGATCCGGACAAGTGTGTCAAATGCGGGCGATGCGTGGCGATCTGCCAGCGGATCCAAGGGGTGGGGGCGATCGGTTTCGTCGGGCGAGGGGTCGATGAGCATGTGTCGACCACGCGGGGGCTGCCGTTGGACCGGACCAAGTGTATCGAGT
>Ga0102934_1001641_pt1 | contig 15668 bp, 11 predicted proteins | sample SalPonR2_A_D1_MG_FD_78175 | JGI IMG/M metagenome (GOLD analysis project Ga0102934, IMG submission 78175) | Salt pond soil microbial communities from South San Francisco under conditions of wetland restoration - Salt Pond MetaG R2_A_D1_MG | ecosystem: Environmental > Aquatic > Marine > Intertidal... | reverse complement strand
TACCGATTAATAACCATAAAGAAGATATTTCACCCGAATAACGCAATCCATCATAAATATAATCATAGGGCGCAAAATTCCGGTACCGATAATTAAAATAAGCCCGCAAAGTAGTTCTAGTTGGTAAAGATAAATTAAACTGAGTCCAGAGACTATACTCGGAATGATTCCAGGCATCTTCTTCTTCAAACTGTTTTGACAATAAACTTCCACCATACTTAACATAGGCATAGTAAACTGGATAATATTTAAATTTTGCAAAGGCGCTTACTTTATTATAATTGTAATAAGAATATTCATCATGATTTCTTCTCAGAGAAAGTTTACCACCAGCAGAAAAATAGAAGTCCTGGTTAATATCTTTATAATAATTGAGTCCTAGATTATGATAATTTCTATTATAAATAGGATTATTGATCATATTAATAGTACTACCACGATAATAAAATGTAAAGTCCTGGTTCATACGCGAAATTTGCAAACTGGGAGCAATATATAGATCTTCAATATCTTTATAATTGTTGATCAAATTACTGGTTGCAGAGGAATAGGTTCGCACATTGAGATTCCATTGAGAAAATGCCAGGGAAAAGGTAAGTAATAAACCTGCTAAAATAAGTTTTAGTCGATTCATTTTCTACCTCTCTGTTTTCCTCTGGATTTTCCCTTTTCCTGATTTCCTGGTTCCATATCTTCCCAGGGAAAGCCCTGATGTCTCCCAAAACCTTTTCCATCAGAAATTCCATCTCCATCTTCGTCAATAAAACGATCCCAGCCCTTGCGACCAGCCTGACGGGGATCATCCTGTTCAAAATCGTGGCAACCATCCTTATTGGCGTCCTTGTAATTCTCAACTTTTTCTCCAAATTCTTCCAGTACGAAACCATATCGAGAACCACGGGTAGAGCGGCTATTGTAGATAACGCCGGTAATATCATTAATCCAGTCGCCATTAACATCTACAACCTGTTCTGTGGACACATTTTGACGTCTATTTGTATTGCTATTCATAAGATCATTAACACCATCTCCATCAGCGTCCTGATAATTATCATTAATTCCATCATTATTTTGATCAGAGAATTTAAAATTATGGGGATACTTTTCATTATTTACATCATTTATTCCATCACCGTCTGCATCACGAAAGACATCGTTGATACCATCACCATTTTTATCAACAAAACCAATTATCTGGTCTGGATTAGACTGTGAAAAAATTAAAATTGGTAAGAAAAAGATGAGTGCATATTTATAAATTTTCATCATTTTCTCTACTCCTTTTATAAAACTTCTATTAGTTAAAAATCTGCACAATAAGTTACACAATTTACTATCACTATTTCAATTTGAATTATTATCAATAACATCATCAATTTTAACGGAAAGATCGCCTGCAAGTTTGGTTCCCTGTCCCAGCGGACAGATCTGACACCAGCTTCTAGGTTTAAATAAAGTTCCTACAATTAAACCTATTATAGTACTGGATAGAATAAATCTGAAGAATACAAATCCCATTTTTGTCGTATCCCCGTCTGTATTTACCAAAGCAACTATAAATAACAGGAACATTGTCAAAAATAATCCATTTTTTAACTTTTTGCTATAGAAAACTTGCGGAGTTGCGAGATTCAAATTTAATTTCCTAAGCACTTTTTCGAGAAAATTACCTCGAGGACAGGACTGAGCGCAAAATTTCTTACTACCAGTTTTGAGAGCAATAGCAAAAGCTGGAATAATGCACAATAAAGCCAAAATTCCAAATGCAAAATCCAGTATAGTGAGGACAAAGAAAACCAGCATTAAGAGCCAATTCCATTTTAAATAAGCCTGTTTGATTTTTGTAAATATCCTACTTTTCATAATTCTATCACCCTTTTTGAAACCAGCAAAAGAGGACTCTAAAATAAGAGCCCTCTTTTAACTTTGTAGTTTTATATCTATTTATGTCTGCCACGTCCAGCACCATGGGGGCCGCCTTGACCTGCACCTGTTCCATCGCAATCTTCACCTTCATAATCATCGTCCATGCCATTAGGAATACCATCACCATCACTATCAGGGGCATTGTCGTTGTAACCGTCGCCATCTTCGTCAACAAATCCGCCACCATTACCGCGGCCGAAACCAGTTCCTGATCCTGGTACGAAGTCTTCATCCTGACCATTGGGTATGCCGTCACCATCTGAATCAGGAGCATTGTCATTGAATCCATCACCATCTTCATCTACAAATCCACCACCATTCATACCATGACCAAAACCCTGCTGTCCAGTAGCTTCATAATCTTCATCCATGCCATTAGGAATGCCATCACCGTCAGAATCTGGTGCATTGTCATTGTAACCGTCGCCATCTTCATCAACAAAGCCACCGCCATTGACTCCGGCTCCCTTGCCCTGTCCGGCTCCGCCTTCGTAATCTTCATCCATACCATTGGGAATTCCATCACCATCGGAATCGGGAGCATTATCATTATAACCATCACCATCTTCGTCAACAAAATTTGGCCCATGCTCAACATCATCCTGGCTAAAGGCCACTTGCGGAGTCACAACAAATGCAACCATAACTACTAATGTCAAAACTGAAATCACTTTGAATAACTTCATAACTTTCTCCTTTTTTAAATTAAAATTTCATTTTTTCAAATAATCGCTTTATACTGTTTCAACTGTCGTGCCAATCGTGATCGCTTTTCATTAATTTTAGCAATTCCCGTCGAGAAATTATTTATTATTTTTAATATTCCACTTTCTAAAAAAGCTAAAAACACAAATTTTCGTATGCTCAAGCACTTCGTTTTACGAATTTTCGTATGTTTTAAAATTAGTTGACTGGATGATTAGATAGGTAAAAGGGTTGAAGGGTGGATGGTTGGAAAAATATTTAATACTGCAAATGCCCTAAAAAACAAATTGAATAGGTTAGAATTAAAAGAAATATAATCTTTGAGAGTTTTGTTATAAAATTAGAAAAGCCCTGCAGTAGATTAGAAAATAGGGCCTATCTATGCAAAAAACCTGCATAGGTACTAATTTTTTAAAACAGGAAGATATAAATAGTAATTTTATCAATCCTATATAACTACAATCATTTCTATATCGAAAAAATTATTCTTCCCATTGGAAATAAGCCAAAACTACAACTTTTCCCGTGCTGGTTTAACCAGAAATTGTATAATTCAAAAAAAATATTCTAAATCATTATTTTATGATCACAAATTTATTGACATATTTTTGGCCACCTTTTTCCTGAACGACAAAATAATAAATACCACTTCCAACAGTATGATTATTTTTATTGAGCAGATTCCAGTAGGCAATATTATGACCTTTTTGAGTTCTATCGTGTTCTATTTCCTTTACAATATAGCCATTAATTGTGAATATTTTAATATTGCAAATTGCAGGAAGATTCATGAAAGCCAAACGACGGTCAATTTCAAACCAGGCGTCTCGCCCTTCCTGTGTTGGAGGCTCCCATTGCAATCCATTATTGTAATCAACATCAGCACGATAGGGATTAGGTACAACATAGGGCTGACTGTCTTCTGATTCTCCTGACTCTAATTTTGGACCGGGAATAGTCGATTTTGTTGAGAGCGATTTAGGTGATTCATAGGGGCCCTGATTGGCAACGGTATCCTTCATATCAAAGGAAGTAACTGCATAATGATATTCTATACCATTATTCAATCCTGTGTCCTCAAACTCATATTGAAGGCCAACATCATATCCAGAACCATTCAGACTATCAAATTGAGCAATCAATTGCCAGGGTCCCTGGGGACCGCCTTCACTCCGATAAATTTTGTATCCATCAAAATCATAAAAGTTAGAATCCTCACGGGCAGGATCATAAGATCGCTCGGGCGGTGAACCAAACTGATTATAGGATTCTTTCCATTCCCAATTAATGATAGTTTTATGATTTCCAGGAGTTAGAGAAAATTCTGGAGGATTGGGAGGAGCCGGTAATTTGAAACCGGTGTTGTATAAATAGCGGGCATCCTGTATCCGCTTTACAACATCATTTTCACCAAATCCCATCACCAGAGCAGTAGTTACATGCAGTGTATCTCCAGGTTGAATATCTCCGAGCGGGCCTAATCCAATTATTCCATTTTGGTGCCCTGTCAAATCGGGACTTCCACTGATACCAATCTTTTGTGATGAAAGTTTACTATAACGAGCGGTATCGTAAATTGCATCATAGGGGCCATGATTCCATTGGTGAAACATATACTTCGAATTTTCCTCATTATTCGAAGTTCCTAGAATTACTAATCCTTCTCTAGCATCACCAATTAGATCATCATTACCGACAGGATCATTGCCCATTATCAAAGCATTCTGGTCATGGTGAAAATAGATGTAATCATTATCCCAATTGAATAGGTCTGTCGTTCCAACATTGGATTCCTGCATCGCAGCAAAATATACATTTTCCCAGACTTTATCACTTTCATTAATTATGAAATAATTAATAAAAATTGTTTGATCATGGCTCTCATTACTCCAGGCCATTGAACGTTCGATAATATGAGCATCAAGGGGATCGTGAGGATGATGAGCTCTTCTAATCGCCTTGGGAGCCTCGGCTGTAGTCTTTGTGACCTTATTATCATAATACTGGGTGATAAGGTCTTCCTCAGAAACTGGATAATAATCAGGATGGAGCAGGCCCTCTTCAGTGAAAAAATTTCTGCTTTCAACAGGATCAGTATTCTGCGGAATATTGGTTGTGAGTTTTGATGCTCTGTAAATTGTATCATTGGCTTGAAATGCTGGCCAAAATTCCACATCGTAATAGCCATTCCGATCCCAGCCTGAAGAGGTGCTAACCTTTGGTTCACCATCTACTATTGCACCTAGCCAAAAGCCAAGACCAAGTTTAAAAGAATTTATAGAACCGCGTGGAAATACTACTTCTAGATAATCTTTCGACCAGCTAGCACCAATTCCTATTTCCCAGCGGGTATTACCAAAATTTGTCTTTGTATAGTAAACTTTGTTCAATCTGTGAATCTTCTTCTGAACATTTTCAGGAGGAAAAATTTGACGGGCTTTACCCATTCGCAAATTTAAAACAACTATAATAAGTATAAGGGAACTGAATTTAAATTTTTTGATTCTGGTTTTATAATTTTGATTCATTTTGAAGTCCTGTGATCATTTATTGGGATCTGAAGTGGCAGAACAAAATCTATATTCTTAGATAAGCAAAATGATGGATAGGCTGATCATAGATTTAATTTTGTAAAAAATGTTTCTTCAGCCTCATCACGGCCTGATTATTATATTTATTTTTTAAATTAAAGGCAAGTTTTTTATATTTTTTATTAATTAGCTTGGTAAAGTTTAAGGTGGCTTAGGTTAAAATTAATTATTTAGTTAATATTCTATAAAAATGGTGATTTATTTTGGTTTAAATAAATTTAGATTTACAATGTTTCATAGATCAAAGGAGGCGCTTCAGTTTTCTGCTTTGAAATCTTATAGGCTTCCTTCAGGTCTTCAGCAACAACTTTCCAATCTTCTTCGGAATTTGCATGGATCTCAGCAATAGGTTCATCAACTTCAATTTTATCACCGATCTTTTTTCTTGCCACAATTCCGACTTCTGGTTGAATATCATCTTCCACTTTCTGGCGACCAGCTCCTAATTTGACTCCAGCCATTCCAACTTTGTGGGTATTTATGGAATCTACATAACCACTTTTCGTTGCAAGTACAGGTTTTACGTATTGAGCTTTTTGGTATTTGTCAGGATTTTCAATGTAACTGACATCACCGTCCTGGTCTTCGACCATTTGTAAAAATCTTTGATAGGCTTCACCGTTATTTAACTTTTCTTCCAATAAATTTCTGGCTCTTGTAAAATTATCTTCAATACCGGAAAGCACCACCATCCAGGAGGTCAAATTTAGAGTCACTTCTGTAAGGTCAGCGGGCCCTTGACCTTTCAAAGTATCGATACACTCCAGAACTTCCAGCCAATTTCCAGCAGCATAGCCAAGCGGTTGATTCATATCGGTGGTTAAAACTTTGACCTTTAGACCAAATTTTTCAGCAGCGCTTTTCAATTTTTGGGCCAATTTTTTACTCTGCATCAATTCTGGTAAGAAGGCACCATTTCCAGTTTTTACATCGAGCACCAATCCATCAATTCCTTCAGCAATTTTTTTGCTTAATATACTACCACAGATCAGAGGAATAGAGCGGACAGTGCTGGTAACATCGCGAAGAGAATACATTTTACGATCAGCAGGCACGAGTTGGTCAGTTTGCCCACCCATTGCCAATCCATAATCTTTGACATATTTTATAAATTTTTCTTCACTTAGATTGACATTAAAACCAGGAATACTTTCCAATTTATCAAGAGTTCCACCTGTATGCCCCAGTCCTCGTCCTGAAATCATGGGGACAATACAACCTGCTGATTGCGCTAAAGGCGCTAGAATCAGGGAAACTTTATCTCCCACACCACCAGTACTATGTTTGTCTATTTTAAATTTATCAACGTCAGAAAGATCAATTCTCTGACCGGAATTAAGCATAGCATCTATCAATGCTACAGTTTCTTCATCAGTCATTCCCTGAAAATTAACAGCCATGAGCCAGGCTGCTACTTGATATTCAGGAATATCTCCGGAGACATATTTGCTAACAAATTCTTTTATATCTTCTGGTTTGTGTTCTTTTCCATTCTTTTTATTATCAATAAATTCTGTCACAATCATTGTTCATCTCCATTTTCTTTTGAGATTAACTTTTTTAGGAATTTGAATTCAATAGTTTTTCGATCCCGTTCAATTAGATGAATCATAAACAGTCCTGCAATAAACAGGAGAATATTAGGCGTCCACATAGCCCAGAAAGGTGTTATTATAGTTTCATCAGCCAGCTCTTCGCCACCTACCAGGAAGACATAATAAATTATAAAAAAGAGTAAGCTAATTACCGAAGCTAAAGCAATTCCACCTTTTCGAGTCATAATTCCCAGGGGAGCACCGATTAAAACAAAAACGATACAGGCGATAGGCATTGAGATTTTTTTGTGAATCTCAACCCGATATTTATAAACCTGCTCTTTGTAGCTCTGTCTCAGATTCATCTCGGCTTTGAGCCGATTTTTCAATGTATTTAGTCTGCTTTCTTCTTTTTTATATTCTGCCTCAGAAAGTTCTTTCTTTTTCTGCTCTTTAATTTTACTAATAAATTTTGGGATTTTTTTACGGCTGGAAGGTGGTTCTGTATTTAATCTTTCTTTGACCAGTTTTTCTACCTTCTTATCTATTTTTTGCATACGACCTTTATACTTGTCAGCCCGGTTCTGCATCATGCTGATAGTCATTTCTCGATCGCCACGACGACCTTCTGTTCTCCTATCCAGATAGCGATCATCCACATTTAGAGCAACCTGATGTTTTTTAAATTTCATTATCCTATACTCATCCATGGATTCCATTTCCAGACGATGAATTTCACCTGAAAAAAGATGAAATAGCAGTTTATCACCTACAAATTCAATTCGACCGCTATCAGCATAGATTGTTTCCTGAGTTTTAGTGGCATCTTTATTATAAATAGTGATATTCTTAAGTAGTTCTTTATCTTTATTTTTAACATAAATGGAGTATTGATCCAGATCGTCCATGAAATAGCCGGGTTCTATTTTCAAATCCGGCCGCATATGCTTGATATCACCGGTCAATAATCGGGCTTTATGATTGGTGTGAGGTAGAACATTATTCTGAAAGAAAATCATTAAAATTGCGACTACAGTTCCAAAGATCAAGGCCGGTCTGAGAATTGAAATAAAACTGATACCACTGGAACGCATAGCTGTAATTTCATTATCCTCAGATAACCTTCCATAAGTCATCAGACAGGCTACCAGAACAGCCATAGGGACGGATAAGGCAATAATGTGCATTAAATTTAAGCCGATAAATTCCATAACTATGCCAAAGGGAAGATCCTTACCCAGTAAGCGATCAATTTCCCGAATCAGAAAATTGATTAAAAGAACGAAGGTGACAATGCCAATTGAAAATAGAAAGGGTACTATTAATTCTTTGTAAATGTAGCGGGCTCCAATCCAAAAGCCAGCATCTAAAATAAAATCTTTTATGCGTCTATAAATCTTTTTGATCATTATTATATCAGGTTAAACCTAATTATTTTAAATAAACGAACTCTAAATTATATTAGTTCCTTTACAATCCAAAATAAAATAACACCTATAATCTGAAAATATGAAAGTGATCAAAAATAATTACAATTAAAAAATGAAACAACCCTGCAGATCATTGAGACCTGCAAGGCTGCTAAAATTTATTTTGCTTGTGATTATGAAATCATGGTTATTCCAAAGTTCAGATAGAATGGATTTAGAACCAGCCGGTTTTTATACCCAGCTTTTTCTTAATATCCTTGGGCAAGGCTTTTTTGTTCACCATTAGATTTATTGTTCGCAAATTAAAATAGGGTAATGAAATGTAGTAATAACCACCATACTTTGTTTCTGTTCCCCAGGAATTTTTAATTTTGTAAAATTTATTACCGCGTTGGTCTTCAGCCATTCCTACAAGATGCATGAGATGATCATCAGTAGTTTTAAAGGTATTAAAAGCTGTTTCCCGCATTTCAGGAGTGATCTTTTTTTCTTCAACAGGCAGTTCAAGGTCTTTGTCATCATCTTCAGGTTCATTAAGAGGAACAAAGGCAACGCAGGTATCCTGATAACCAAAATATTCATCACTCACATCGGCATCCCAGCAAACTGTATAATCATTTTCCAGGGCATAGTCTGTAATTCTCTCCATATCTTTTAGAGGCACATTGTAATACTGATCGTTAAAAGTCCAATTATCAGGAACAGGAAGTCGCATTTGCTGGTACTTTTCTCTATTAGGCAGGGAAACAATCTCAATGTAATTATCAGGATTTAATTGCAGGTAATCACTCATGAACTCTTTAGGTTTATATTCCTTATTCTGGTATTCAAAAGATTGAACATTATCTCCCAGATAGACATCCAGAATACCCTGATAGGCAGATTTCCAGCGCTCAGTTATTCTTCTGCCATCTAATAAGCCGTCTAAAAAGCCCTGTAAAACGTCAGCCAGTTCCCGGTGATTTATCTCACCATCAACTTTGTAGCCCGGATAAATTTGTTCAGGAACTAAACCATATTCTTTCATTTGCTCGATTACATCATGAGCCTGTCCGCCCTGACCAAAAGTAGCCTGACCGTGGCGTTTTACATAGATTTCGGCTTTTTCCTCATAGGCATAACGCGCAATATACATTTCAGAAAGGTCGATACTATCAATTTCAGTTTTCCGGAGAGCTTCAGATTCCAGCATTGAAATAGTTGCAAAACTCCAGCAAGTACCAGAATATTCCTGGTCACGGACAGGAGTATGGGGCACTTCGATAATCTCCTTAAACTGAAAAGCTTCTTCATCAACTGCCGTAGTATCTTCAGCAGAAATTGGTATTATCAGTAATATTATAACCATGCTAAGAAAAATTCGTTTCAACATAATCACCCTTGTTTTATTAGATAATTCGATAAATAGTATTCTAGAAAAACGGACGTTTTTATAACATATCAAGTTGTGGTAGTTTTTTAAAGAGAATAAAAAAACTGACAACCGCTATGACTGTACAGATTACAGCCGGAACAAAATTGGTGTACATGTAGTAACCTGCTGCAAAAACTGTACTATAAACAGCAAAGCAACCAGCCACCATCAGCATAATTCCCAGAGGGAGATCTCCTTCTTTGGCCGTTCTCTTAATAGGATCACCTTGAGCTTTAGCCTTTTTCAAAACAGCATTCCAGCCGTTGCCGCCTGGTCGTACTTTTCGATAAAAGCTCTTCAGAGTTTCCAGATCAGCAGGTTGAGTTAGGAAAGTTACTATAAAATAGATAACAGTCGTAATGCTAACACCGAGCAGTAATTCTTGCCAGTGAGGAAAATCAATACCGAATTTTGGCAAAACAATCTTGAGCATCACAGCAACTATAAAAGATACGATCATTCCTGCCAGTTCGGTAGCGGCATTGATTCGCCACCAGAACCAGCGCAAAATGAAGATTAAACCCGTTCCAGCCCCAATTTGAAGCAAAATTTCAAAAGCCTGTAAAGCATTTTGTAAAACCAGCGCTACCAAAGCGGTCATAAGCATCAGCAGAACTGTAGAAACGCGGCCTACAGTTACCAGCCGTTTTTCATCGGCTTCAGGATCAATAAAGCGTTTGTAAAAATCGTTTACAATATATGACGATCCCCAGTTGAGCTGTGAAGCCATAGTTGACATATAGGCAGCGATCAAGGAAGCAATTACAACGCCCAAAAAGCCATGGGGTATGAATGACAGCATAGCAGGATAGGCTATATCATTTTTTAGATAATGGTCAGCAATGTGCGGGAATTTATCATGGATGGCTTGCAGGTCGGGAAAAACGATCACCGAGGCCAGGCCAACTATAATCCAGGGCCAGGGTCGAATCGCATAATGGGCAACATTAAAAAAGAGAGTGGCTCCAGTGGCATTTTTCTCATCTTTGGCAGATAACATTCGTTGAACCATATAGCCACCGCCGCCCGGCTCTGCTCCGGGATACCAAACGCTCCACCATTGGACCGCAATTGGAATTAGCATCAGAGGTACAAAATTATTTAAAAATTGAGCTTTTGTGCTAAAGTTGGGAATCAGATTTAATTTGTCCGAAACAGCAGGATGGGTAAATAAGCCCTGCAATCCCCCTACTTCCGGCATTTTGACTGCATAAACTGCTGCTGCCACAGCACCGGCCATTGCGAAAGTAAATAGAAAGAAATCATTAAAAACAACCGAACTTAATCCGCCAAGCCCAGCATAAATAACTGTAACAATCATAGCGACTGCCAGGGATTGAAGCGGAGTAAAATTAAACAAAACTGCTCCAATCTTAACAGCTGCAAGTGAAACTGTAGCCATGATCATAACATTAAAAAATACACCGAGATAAAGAGCACGAAAGCCCCGTAAAAAGGCTGCCAATTTACCACTATAACGAATCTCATAAAACTCAATATCAGTCATTACTTCGGATCGACGCCACAATTTTGCATAAACAAAAACAGTCAGCATACCGGTCAGCAAAAAAGCCCACCATTTCCAGTTGCCACTAACACCATGACTACGCACAATATCAGTGACAAGATTGGGTGTATCAGTGGAAAAGGTGGTAGCCACCATGGAAGTTCCCAGCAGCCACCAGGGCATTCTTCTACCGGATAGAAAAAATTCTTTGGAGTTTTTTCCTGCACCTCGTGAAGCGAGATAACCAATTAAAAGAATTACAGCAAAAAAACCTCCAATTATTACCCAGTCAATCGTGCCTATTAACATTAGATCTCCTTTATTCCCAGCTTAAGCCTTGATAATTTTCCTCAATATAATCAATGACTTTAGCTATATCATTTTTACGGGTTAAATCAGGAACATGCTCCCGATGGGGTATTCCATACATTGCTTTTTTATTTTCTTCAACCATATTTAAAATGGCTGTTGGTAATTCCTTTTCTTTCCTGTCCGGATTCATAGGGCAATCACGAACAAAGGGAAAGATCATTTCGCCATCAAATTTGAATAAATTCATACTGACTCTGATTATGCCATCTTCATCAGCATATTTACTAACATCTTTTTTCTGAGGCTTTTCAATAATATCATGTAAATATCCATCTTCATCAGTAGCAGTCACAGAAAAGGCTTCGATCCGTTTTTGTGAAAAATCAAACCCGGACCGGTCATAATCAACCCAGGCATTGGGATGATCATCTTCTATTAATAATTTGAAAGCTTCTGGCGAATATAAATTATCACTATTGCATACTAGAAATGATTTTTCTTGCAACTCTTCGCGCTGGTCAATTGCCTGAAATAGAGCGTCTGCTGTTCCCAAAGGTTTTTCACGGTCATCTGGAATATGCTGAGTAGCAAAGGAAATCTTCAGACCATGAAAATCATTATCTACATCTTTTTCGCCGTATAGTTTGTGAAACATTTCATTATTTTTGGGTGATGTTAGAATAACAATATTTTTGATACCAGCCTGTTTTGCATTATAAAGTAAATAATCCATGATTGGACGGTTTTCTTCACCTAATCCAATCAAACCTTTAGACTTAGAGTCAGCTTCTTTGGCTTTTTGAGCGCTTACGCCTTCTCCAGCCGATGATTTTTTCATGCGGGAAGACATGCCGCCTGCTAAAATTACTAAAGTGTCAGTCATATTCTTCTCCTATTATTTATAGATTCAAAGCTAGCAAATATTATGAAATCTTTTATACTTGGTTTCATTAATTTATAATTGTATCCCAAATTTGGCAATCCTTAAACTTCATAAGTGCTAATGAAATTTAATTTTCCAGACTAAAAAGATCGATTTCCTCATCATGCAGATTTTTGAAAAGCCATCTTGTAAAAAGTGCTACTCCACCTTTGACAATTGCCATTTTCCCTAGATCAGAGGTTACCAGCTTAGTTTGAATTCTGATCTTGGGCATGACATGCTCATTTAAAGCCCGGTTAATAGAATCCAGAATATAATTTCCACCTTGGGAGAATGTTCCTCCAATGATTATCATTTCGGGATTGAATAAATGCAGCAAAATCGAGACACCTTTGCCAAGATGATAACCAATTTGCGAGACTAGATTGATAGCAAAATGATCGCCTTCCTGGGCAATTTCAAAAACTCTGTCCAGATCAAACAATTCCGGGTCTTCAATATCACTAAATTCTTTCAATTTCGTAGGGATGCCTTTTTTAAGGCCTTCACTTAACTCTCTTTTTAGTGCACTTCCTGAGGCGATTGTTTCCAGGCAACCTCGCATACCACATTCGCAAAGACGTCCTTCTCTATCAACCTGAATATGGCCGATTTCACCGGCCAGACCATTTTTGCCACGATAGAGCGTTCCATCTGTTATGATTCCCATACCTACACCCCATTCAACATTGAGGCAGAGAACATTGTCAACTTTTTGGGCTTTACCAAAATGATATTCGCCCATAGCGAGAACCCGAGCATCGTTTTCAATAATGGTCGGAAATCCAAATTTCTCCTCAAAAATTTCCCGGGTGGTTTTCTCATCTTCAGGAACAAGATAGGTATAGCTAACTCCTTTTTCAGAGTCAATCAGGCCTTTCATAGCCACTCCACAACCTAAAATTTTATCCCGATCAATATTTTCTTTTTCAATCAAGTTATTGAGATGACCGGCTACCTGATCAATTACATCCAGACCTTCCTCAAGTTTGATCGAAATCTTTTTAAGAGAGGAAACCATCTCATTGTTTAAATCAAAAATAACTATGCGGGTATTATACATATTTATATAAACGGAAACTATGTAGCGGGAGTCAGCCCTCAATCCGTAAACTACAGGCCGCGGGCCTCCTCTTGAATTGGCTTCACGATAGCCTTTTTCCTCGACTAGATCTGTATTCATCAATTTTTCCAGCAATTTTGAAATCGTAGGCGGAGTAGTATTAGTAATGTCAGCCAATTCAGCCTTAGTCATTTTCTTTTTATAATACAAATGTTTGATAATGTTTTTTTTGCGTAAAAAGTTCTTATATTGAACTCCAGTGAGATTGTTTTTATTTCCCATATTACCACCTGTTTTTATATCCGGTCAAATACTAACGATTTTTTTTCGTTAAAACAACAAGTTTTATAAATTTTTTCTTAACTAGCAATTTTATTTCGTTAATATAGTATTTCAATAGACCTTTTCAGGGGCATTCTCATGCGAAATTATCCGAATAAATTACTCACCAAATATTAAAAACATCGAATCAATTTTTAAATTATATTTGGTGGCATTCATCTCTAAAATTAAAAAGTGACATCTAATTTCAAAAGTAATCCAAGAATTTATATCTATTCTGGGAAATAGTTTATTCTGAAAATCTTCAGATCAATTTTTTGCGTTTAAAAGTAAATTTATTACGTTTTAAATTTTGTCAATGATTTTTTAAATAATTCATAAACGAATTGAACTAATGGATAGAATCGGATTAAAAGACTCTCAAATTGTTTAAACGGTAGAAACTCTAAAATTCATCTAAATAATTCAAGAATATTAAATTAGGTCTTATTATTGTAAAATTTGTTTAAACACCCTTTAAACCCATTATAAAAGGTGTTTAAATACTTAAAATTAAATACAGGTCAGTAAGCAGAATTTATTTTTTTAATCGGTCCCGGCTTTTTCGCAGAGCACACATTCTTCCACACATAGTACAAACTTCATCGTCCAGAGGTTGTGACGATTCTCTGTACTCCCGGGCTTTTTCTTCGTCCATAGCCAGGTTAAACATTTCTTCCCAGTCCAAATTTTCACGGGCTATTCCCATTTTTGCATCCCAATCAACTGCTTTTGGTAATCCTCGGGCCACATCGGCAGCATGGGCAGCAATACGGGTGGCAATTATTCCTTCTCGCATATCTTCCAGATCGGGTAGACGTAAATGTTCGGCTGGAGTTACATAACAAAGAAAATCGGCACCACTTTGGGCAGCCAGAGCACCACCAATTGCCGATGTGATATGATCATATCCAGGAGCAACATCAGTGACCACCGGTCCCAAAACATAAAAAGGAGCACCATTACACAATTTTTTCTCTAGCTGCATATTTGTGACCACCTCATTGAGAGGGACATGGCCGGGGCCTTCGATCATCACCTGAACATTCTCCTGCCAGGCTCTACGAGTCAGTTCTCCCAGAATGATCAACTCCTGAATCTGAGCGGAGTCAGTAGAGTCCTTGATACAACCTGGTCGCATACCATCACCAAGACTTAAAGTAATGTCATATTCCTGACAAATTTCCAGTAGTCTGTCAAAATTCTCAAAAAAAGGATTTTCCCGATCATTTTCCTCCATCCATTCCAGAAGAAGGGCACCACCACGGCTGACCATATCAGTTTGGCGAGGATTAGCTTTCATTTTCTCCACACTCTCACGATTGACTCCAGCATGGATAGTCATGAAATCAATTCCATCTTCAGCATGAGTTTTTACAATATCAAAAATTTCATCAACAGAAAGTTTATAAGCGTCACCATCATAAAGACGAGCTGCATCATACATAGGCACAGTTCCCAGCATAACAGGAGAGATTTCCACCATTTTCTGTCTGAATTTTTGGGTGGCACCATAGGTACTCAAATCCATAATAGCATCAGTTTTATATTCCAGTGATTTTTCGACCTTTTTGATTTCCATATCAATATTACTACAATCTTCTGAAACGCCAAGATTTACATTAATTTTTGTGGAGGCTCCTTTTCCAACTGCGATCCCAGCCGCATTTTTGTGGTTTTTATTGGCCGGAATCACCAGTTGACCTGAAGCCAGATTTTGCAGAAGTTTTTCCCTGCTCAAGTCCTCGTTTTTAAGGACATTCTCCATTTGTTTGGTAATTATGCCTTTTTTAGCGGCATCCATTTGTGTTGTATAGTGCATACATCAATCTCCTTTAAATATTTATAAAATTTTATTTAAATTATTTACTTTACCTTTTATATCTTTTTGGCCAACAATTTCGGTAACCAGGGCAATGGTTCGTGCTCCCCTATCAATGAC
>Ga0102934_1001639_pt1 | contig 15679 bp, 14 predicted proteins | sample SalPonR2_A_D1_MG_FD_78175 | JGI IMG/M metagenome (GOLD analysis project Ga0102934, IMG submission 78175) | Salt pond soil microbial communities from South San Francisco under conditions of wetland restoration - Salt Pond MetaG R2_A_D1_MG | ecosystem: Environmental > Aquatic > Marine > Intertidal... | reverse complement strand
TTCTAAACATAATTTTTATTTAAAAATAGATACGGAATTATCACTTAAGTAGACCATTAGCTCAATCGGCAGAGCAACTGACTCTTAATCAGTAGGTTCGGGGTTCGAGTCCCCGATGGTCTACCATTTTTTATTTAAAATGTCTTTAGTGCTTGTTATAACAGTGATTAAATTACTAGTAAAAAGTTGGTAATAATGTCATAAAATAACAAATATACTGATTTTTAAGCATTTGAGAGCAACTGATTTTTTGCCTATTTTAAGGTGGTCAGTTGCTCTATTTTTATGTAAATGACCACCAAAAATATTACCAAAAAGGGTGGTTAAAATGTTATAAATGAAAGATAATAAAGAAGAGAAAAATTTAGAAGAAGTATTTGCTGAATTTAAGCAATATTGTAAGGTAAAAAATCTTTCCAAATCAACTCTCCAATTTTATCAAGATTGTTTTAACAGTCTAACTATGTTTATACCTTCTAAAGAAAAAATTTCAAATGTTACTTTAAACAAAATTTATGATTACATTATGTTCTTAAGAAATGAAAGAGCGGTAACCGTGAAATCTATTAATACCTACTTAAGAGGTAATAGAACCTTCCTGTATTTTGCTATGAAAAGAGATTATTTAAAAGAATTTAAAATTGAAATGATTAAAACAGTAAAGAAGCTCAAGAAAATTTATACTGATAATGAGCTTAAGTTATTACTTAAAAAACCAGTTCTAGATGAATGCAATTTCTCTCATTATCGCAATTGGGTTATAATAAACTTTTTATTAGGAACGGGATGTAGGGCTTCTATCTTGTCAATATTAAAATTGAAGACATTAACTTAGAAGATGAGGAGGTATTGTTTAAGACTGTAAAGAATAGGGTACAACAAGTCATACCACTAACAAGAAGTCTCCAAAAGATTTTGGTAGAGTATCTAAGCTATAGAAACGGTGAACCTTCGGACTATTTATTTTGTAATATATATAGTGGAAAGTTGTCATTAAGTAGCTTAAACACTGTCATAAGAAGGTATAATGGCAGAAGAGGAGTAGCTAAGACATCTATAGATCTTTTCAGACATACCTTTGCTAAAAAGTAGATTATTAATGGCGGAGATCCTTTTAGGTTAAAGAAGATTTAGGGCATAAAAGTATGAAGGTAGTCTAGGAATATGTGTATATGTATCTGCAGATCTGAAGAAAAATTTTAGTTCATTTAATCCCTTGGAAGAGTTTAATGAAAGAGGTGAACTTAGAAAGATGTAGTATTAATATTTTACTTTTAATGAGATAAATATTCAGAAAATTGACAAGAATAAAATAAATTGGTATACTAATTAATATATTAGTTAATATATTTATTAATATATTGATTATTAAAGTTTTTATTACATAATTATTGATTATTGGATGGTGATATTAAATGGAAAATAATAATTCTTTGACAGAAAAGGTATATGAATCAATATTAAAAGAAATTGTAACTTTTAAAATTAAGCCCAATGAGATTATGTCAGAATCATCATTGGCAAAAAAATTTAATATAAGTAAGACTCCTGTTAGAGAAGCATTATTAAAATTAAAACAAGAAGGTTGGGTAAGTTCTAGTCCAAATGTAGGTTATGTGGTTAAGGATTTTCAAATAAGTGACATTCATGAGGTTTTTCATTTAAGAGATCTTTTGGAGGGTGAAGCAGTTTATTTAGCAACTAAAAATATTAATGAAAAAGAGATAAATTTATTAGAAGAAAAAAGAAGAGAAAGAAAGAAAATTTTAGAAGAAAAACAATTTGATGAATACGAATATTTAAAATATCATGATGAATTTCATTTAGCTATTGCAGAGTTATCACAAAATAAAAGACTAAAAAAATTTAATTCTGAGTTATTAAATGAAACAAGGAGAATGAGAATGTATGACCCATTAATGAGAACTACAGAATTAGAAGAAGAAGAATCATTTGAAAAACAGATAATAAATTGTTTAAAAAATAATAAACCTGAAACAGCAAGAGAAATAATGTCAACACATATAGTAGAATCAAAAAAAAGGATAATTGAACAAATAATAAATGGTTAAATTTTATCAGAAATGGAGGTGTATAGACTACTAATACATTTTTAAGCAAATAATATTAGGAGGTAATCTATTAAGATGAGAAAAAAATTAATGTTAATTCTTATTTTATTGTTGGTAATGAGTAGTTTTTCAACCGCCGTATTTGCTCAAGAGACAAATGAAAAAGTTTTAGTAGCTTCTCTGAAAGAAAAAATTGATACTTTTGATGTATTCAAATCTGCATTAGCAGAACCATTAAGAGTATTAGCGTTAGTTTCAGAAACTCTTACTGTATATGATGAAGACCTAAATGTAAAACCATTATTAGCTAAAAGTTGGGAAGTATCTGATGATCAGTTAACATGGACTTTTCACTTAAAAGAAGGTATAGAATTTCATGATGGTACCTCGTTTAATGCAGAAATATTGAAAGATTACTTAGTAAATTGGATGATACCAAAATCTTTTAATGGATGGCAATTTGGACCAATTGAAGAAATGGAAGTCGTTGATGAATATACCTTAGCCATGAAACTTACTAGACCTTATCCAATGTTAGCAGCTTATTTTGCTGATCCTTGGAATATTATTCAATCTCCTGTAGCATTAGAAAAACATGGTGAAAGATATGGATTTGATGCTTTAGTAGGAACAGGTCCTTACATATTTGATAATTGGGAAAGAGGGAGTCAAGTTGTATTAAAAAAAGATCCCAATTACAAACATGGACCAGAATTTTTAAGTAATCAAGGTCCTGCTCATTTAGATAAGATAATATTTAGAGTAGTGCCTGAACCTGTAACATTGGTTTCAGAGTTAAGATATGGAAATATTGATTTGGTTCAAAAAGTACCAGAAGCAATGTTAGAAGAGGTACAAAATGATGAGAATATTACTACGATGATTAAACCATCTTTTAGAGTAGTTTTCATGTCATTTAATCAAGAAAAAGAATTAATGCAGGATATCAGGATTAGAGAAGCAATTAATCATGCTGTAAATAGAAATGCAGTATTAGATGCAGCTTTTAGAGGTTATGGACAAAAAGCTAATAGTTTACTACCGCCAAGTTCAACTGGATATTGGGATGGATCAGAGGAATTTGCTAAGGACTATTTGTATTATAATCCTGAGGAATCAAAAAAATTATTAAAGGAAAGCGGATGGGTATTACCAGACAATGGTAAATATAGAGTAAAAGATGGTAAAGAATTAGAATTAGATTTAGTTGTTACAAATGTTCCTAGATATAAAATCCCTGCTGAAGTTGTTCAATCTATGTTAGGAGAAATAGGGATCAAAGTAAATCTTCAAATATATGATTCAGCTGCAGCAAGTGCCAGATTAGAATCTGGAGAATTTGATTTTACTGTTACAGGTTGGGCCTATAATATGGGTGAAGTAACACTTGACTTAATTTGTTCAGAAATGTCAATTCCAAATCCAAATTATGCACGCTATAAAAATTCTGAACTTGAACAACAGTTAGAAAATATGAGATTAGGACAAACTGCTTCTGAAAGACAAGAAGCTGCAAATAATGTACAAAAGATGATTATTGAAGATCAAGTTGTAGTACCATTAGTAATTAGAACAAACAGTATTGCAGCTGTAAATGAAGTAAAAGGACTAGATAAATTAGATCAACATCCATGGTGGTTAGATTTATCATTAGGTTTAGAACTAGACAAATAATAGAGTAAATTCATAGGGTGATAGAGAATCATATTCTTTATCATCCTATAATATTATTTTGAAAGATGGGGAGGACTGTAATGTTTGCTTATCTTGTAAGAAGACTATTTACAATGATATTAGTTTTATTATTAGTTACAATAATTGTATTTTTTGCAATGAGACTTGCACCTGGTGATCCTGCCAGGCAAATTTTAGGCCCTCTTGCTTCTCAAGAAAAAGTTGAAGAATTACGACAAGAGCTGCATTTAGATAAATCTATATGGATTCAATATGGAATTTGGTTCAAAAATGCTCTTCAAGGTGATTTAGGAAAATCAATTGCAAGTAAGGCTTCGACAATAGAGTTAGTACAAAGTAGGATTGGTAATACACTAGAATTAACAATTTCTGCTTTTATAATAACAGTAGTTTTAGCAATTTTAGCAGGAGTAATTTCTGCAGTTAAACAGTATACTTTTTTAGATAATATTGTCACTTTTTCTTCATTATTTTGGTTATCTATGCCCAGGTTTTGGCTTGGTTTAATGTTTATGTTATTATTTGCAACTAGAATAAAATGGCTTCCTATATCTGGAATGGGTGGACCAATAGGGACTTGGGATAATTTGATACATCTAATTTTACCTGCTTTAACTTTAGGTTTACCAAGAATGGGTTCTTTAACTCGAATTGTTCGTTCTAGTATGTTAAATGTTCTTAGACAAGACTATGTAACAACTGCTAAAAGTAAAGGTTTGAAAAATAGAAAAGTTATCTTTAAACATGCTTTAAGAAACGCCTTAAATCCTGTGATAACAATGATAGGATTGCAACTCCCCTGGTTATTTGGCGGATCAGTAATAGTAGAAACAGTATTTTCCTGGCCTGGAATTGGTAGATTACTTACCACTGCGATATTTGAAAGAGATTATCCTTTAATTCAAACTGTAGCTATTGGATATACTGTAATAGTTGTATTAGCTAACTTGTTAGCAGATATAGCATATGCAATATCAGATCCAAGAATTAGACTACAATAATAAAAGGAGGTAATTCTTAAATATGACATTTAAGCTATGGTTTAAAGTTTTTAGGAAAAACAGGTTAGCTGTTTTTGGAGCTGTTATTATTTTTATATTCTTTTTATTAGTAATTTTCGGGAATAGAATTGCTCCTTATGATCCAATTGCTCAAAATTATTCAAATATGTTAAAACCACCATCCTTTGAACATCCTTTTGGAACTGATCATGTTGGAAGAGATATCTTAAGCAGAGTAATTGTTGGAGCAAAATATTCGTTTCTAATAGGATTTGGAGTGGTGTTTATTGAAGGTGTAATTGGTACAATATTAGGACTAATAGCAGGATTTTATGGAGGTTACATAGATACTATTATCATGAGATTGGTAGATACTATGCTTTCAATTCCAGCTATGGTTTTAGCATTAGTAATAGCGGGTACTCTTGGTGGAGGTCTAATACCTGTAATACTTGCTATGACAGTAATAAGTTGGGCACACTTTACAAGACTAGTTCGAGGTGAAGTGCTTTCAGTAAGAGAAGACCTCTATGTAGAATCTGCTAAATCATTAGGTGCTTCTAATTATAAGGTGATGAAAGATCATATATTACCAAATATTATTTCAACTACAATTGTATTTAGTACTTTAGAAATACCGTGGGCAATTTTATTTTCAGCTGGTTTAAGCTTTTTAGGAGTGGGTGTTCAACCTCCAGCACCTGAATGGGGTAATATTATTGCCAGTGGTAGAACTTATTTGACAAATGAATGGTGGATTGCTACATTTCCTGGTTTAGTTTTGATGGTACTCGTTTTGAGTTTTAACTTTGTAGGGGATGGTTTAAGAGATGCATTGGATCCAAAACTAACAAGAAAATAAATTATAAGAAGGTGTAAAGATGATTAATTGGAAAGAATTGTTTCAAAATGCATACCCATGGCAAGGGACTATGCCAGTCCTTGAAATAAGTGGAGAACCTTATGAAATGGGATATAAATATGGTCAGCAATGTAAATATATAATTAATAATTATTCTTTGAATTTCATTAATCAGTTAGCAGAAATTACTGGAGTGAGCATTGAAAAACTAGAAGATGAATCATTAAAGTATGAAAAAGAAATAAAATCACAAATTGGCGAAGAATATATAAATGAAATGAAAGGAATAGCAGCAGGTGCAGATGTCGATTATTTAGATATATTAATATTAAACTGTGGTTGGGATTTACTAAATTCTCTTCCTACACCAGAAACTCATCCTCATTATATGTGTTCATCTTTTTCTGCTTATAATGAAGATACAGAAAATAGCAACTTAATTTGTGGACACAATGATGATGGCGGAAGATTTATTGATCAATTTTTAGTTTTACTTAAAGTTCATCCAAATAACGGAAATAGTTTTGTGGCTCCAGTTGTTCCTGGATATATTGGATATCATAGAATGTGGAATTCTAAAGGGACTGTTATATTTGGTTTATCTTTAGAAAATGGTTGTAAAAATGAAGTTTTTGATTATAACATTCCTATGTGGGTTGTACATAGATATTTAATTCAATACAAAGATAATACTGGACAAATAGCTGAGGGGCTAAAAGAATTTTCACCTCCCACAGCTTTTAACTTTTTGGTTTCTGATTCTAAAAAAGAAGTTAAAATATGTCATATCTCTGCAAACAAGATTGTAGAATACAAACCTGAAGAAACTTTCTATGTCCTAACAAATCATGCTTTAAATGATGATATAAAGCCCTATGTAATATTAAGAGAACATCCTTCTAGTACTGATTATAGATATAAAACAGTTTTTAATCATATTCAGAATAGCAAGGGCAAAATTAATATTGATGTGGGTAAAAGTGCTCTTAGTTCTCATAACGATTCATCAAATGGTAAGATTATTCCTAGCCCAAATACTCCTTGCTCACACCATGAATACAATAATAAAATGACTGGTACTGTATCTAGTGTTGTTATTGAACTTAAAGAAGATAGACTGGAAGCAAATGTTTCATTAGGTAATCCATGTGAAAATAGATGGATTAAAGATATATTATTATATGAGTAATAAAGTGTTAGATCATAATATTAAGGAGGATGATTATGAATAAATCAGTTATAGTTAAACCTACTCCAGATCTACAATATACCAAACAGGACTTAATGGATATGGAAAAAGATTTATTAAGAGCTTTATTAAGAGAAAGGGTTCATCACAGAATTGAAGTACCATTAAATGCAATTATAAATAAATGGGATGGTACGCCAAAGAAAAACTTTGGTAAACAGGCACAACTAGTTTTTGATGTATGGAAAGAAAGAGGTTACAATTTAGAAGATCCAGATATAAGATGGGCAAAAAAATACTATGATATTGCAAAAAAAGTGCAAAATGGAGAAGACATTGATATGAAGGTTGAAGAGCCCAAACCATTTTCAAATGAAGAAATTAAAGTTGTAGATAGACTAATTTTTGAAAGACATTCAATAAGGAATTGGTTGGATAAACCAGTTCCAGATGAAATGATGTATAAAATTTTAGAAGCTGGGCGAGCAGCACCTATTGGTTGTAATCTTGATGAATTAAGATTTATAATATTAAGAACCTCTGAACAAAAGAAAATGATAAAAAGTGATATTTCAACTAAAAATGCTACTATCATAGTAATATGCTATGATGAGAGGATTCCTAAAATAGTTGGTCAAGATGATATCGTACCTCAAAATCCAGGTTATGATGCAGCAGCAGCGGGAGATCATATGTTACTAATGGCTCATGCATTAGGGTTGGGAGGAGTATGGTTGTCAAGAACTGCAAAATCAAAATTCACTATTGATTCTGGTGAAACTTTTAGAAAAAAATATGGCTTACCTGAATACATAAAGGTTGCTATGCATATAGCTATTGGGTGGGCAGAAAAAGGTACAATTAAATCTAAAAGAATGCCTTTAAGTGAAATGATAATTGAATAATATGAAGGGTTAATTTTTAGAAAGGAGTACAAAATGCCTAAAAAAGAAATGATATCTATGGAAGAAGCAAAAAAGGAAGTTGAACTAGCTTCAAGAAGAGTTGGTTTATTACATTTAGCTTATGCTGAAACATTAATAGAAAAATTTGGAGAAGAAAAGGGAAAAGAAATTATACTGGCTGCAATTAAAAATTATGGTTTAAAAGTAGGAAAAAAAGTTAAACAAGAAGTAGAAAAGTTAGGTGAAAAAGCTGAGCCTAAAAACTATGGTATAAAATCTTCACGTAATCTTCCTAAATTTGGAATGAACGATAAAGTGGAAGAGGTGGAAGTAAATGGAGAAAAAAGATTAAGAGCTTATGGCTGTGTAATGGCTAAAGTATGGAAAGAATATGGTAAAGAAGATATAGGCAAACTATATTGTTATGTAGACCCAGCAAAATATATGGGATTTAATCCTAAATATAAAATGATTCATACAAAGAATTTACCATCACACGATGAATTTTGTGAATTTATAATAGAAGAAACAACTGAAAAAGAAAGAAATGAATTTTTTGATGAAAATAGTGATTGGTCACAACTGGATGAAAAATTAAAATAATTATTGAATACTTCCCCTCCAAACCGTTAACTGTTTTAAATTAGTTAGCGGTTTTTTATATAGCAAGTATAGTTTTTGCGAGATTGCGAATAACTTTTGTAAAAAGAAATTGATTGCATAAAAAAATATGTAAATTATCATTAAAAAATTCAATTAGATAATTTTAATGCGGATTATATAGCATAAAGATATTTTATCTACATTATTTGGGGGTTGAACCGCTATAGTATATTATACGATACAAAATAAATTGTAATAAAAAATATTTATAAAAAGGTAATTGATTTTATGTATTGAATTTATAATATACAATAATATCTAAAGTGGTGATTTAATGTTAAGAGATTATGCAGAGCAAATATTGAAATTATATAATTACATTGATGGTTTAGTGATCACAAATAAAAAGGGTGAAGTAGTATACTTTAATAGTTTTAGACCTAATATCAACACTCTTACGAAAGAGGAAACAGTTGGTAAACATATTTTTGAGTTATACCCAACTTTAAATAAAAAAACTAGTAGTATAATGAGGGTAATAAATAATAAAAAGCCTATATATAATGAAATTCAAAGTATAAAAAATGTTAAAGGGCAAACTCTTAAAAAGATAAACACCACTTTACCAATTCATATAGAAGATAAGTTTGAAGGTGTATTAGAATTATCCAATTATGTAGATGGTGATATTGAAAACAAAAAAATAATATTAACTTTAGATGAGAATGAAAGTGATGTAAAAGATGATGCTTTATATTCATTAAAGGATATAATTACTGCAGATCCATTAATGCATGACATAAAAGATAAAGTTAGAAGGATATCTAAGACCAATTCATCGGTTTTAATATATGGAGCAACTGGTACAGGAAAAGAACTATTTGCTCAATCTATACATTCTCATAGTAAAAGAGCTAATAAACCTTTTATTTCACAAAATTGTGCATCTATACCAACTACTTTATTAGAAAGTATATTATTTGGGACCACAAAAGGTAGTTATACAGGAGCTTTAGATAAGAAAGGGTTATTTGAGATTGCTGATGGTGGCACACTTTTTCTTGATGAAATAAATTCTATGGAAGTAGGTATTCAGGCTAAATTATTAAAAGCAATTGAAGAAAAGAAAATAAGAAAAGTAGGTGGGCATTCTTACGATAAAATAGACGTTAGAATTATTACTGCCATAAACGAGAAACCAGATATTTTAATTAATAATAATAAATTAAGGAATGATTTATATTATAGATTAAGTGTAGTTCAGTTAAATTTACCGTTATTAAAAAACAGAAATAATGATGTAAATCTTTTAACTTCGCACTTCATAAAAAAATATAATAACATTATGAATAAAAACATCTTAAATGTTGACCATAAAGTAAAGAATATTTTTAAAAGGTATAAATGGCCAGGGAATGTAAGAGAATTAGAAAATGTGATTGAAGGAGCTTTTAACATAACCAGAGGTAAATATATTACAAGACAAGATTTACCATCTTACTTATTAGAAGAAACATTAAGTTATAATGAAAGTAAAATATTTGAAAAATATTCTCTTAATGAATTAATGAATAGGTATGAAAGGAAGTTAATTTTAAAAGCGATTAATTCTACAAACAATAAAGTTGAAGCAGCAAAAAAATTGAAAATTTCTAAACAATCACTTAATTATAAATTAAAAAAGTATAAGATTAATATTTAGAAGGGAAAACCAATATTAAGTAAGTTGAGTAAAGTTATTTTTACGCATCAGTAAAAATAACTTTACTCTTTTTCTATTATCAGAAGTTTCTAAAAATAAAGTCTATTCTGACAGCGTTTTTAGATTTATATAAATTTGGCATAGATAATGCACTATAATATAGAAAAGAGAATAAGGGGGTATCTACTATTATAAAATTTAAAAATGTAAATAAATGGTTTGGTGATTTACATGTGTTGAAAGATATTAATTTAGAAATAAAAAAAGGAGAAGTTGTTGTAATTATAGGAGCAAGTGGTTCTGGGAAAAGTACTTTGATTAGGTGTATTAATTATTTAGAACCAATACAAGAAGGAGAAATAATAGTTGATGATATTGTTTTAAATAGTGAGGCTAACATAACAAAAGTTAGAACAGAAGTCGGTATGGTCTTTCAACAATTTAATTTATTTCCTCATAAAAATGTTGCTGAAAATATAACATTAGGTCCTAAACATGTAAGAAAGATGAGTAAGAAAGAGGCTAATCATATTGCAGTAGATCTATTAGAAAAAGTAGGTATAGAAGAAAAGATAAACGATTATCCTAATTCTTTATCTGGTGGACAGAAACAAAGAGTTGCAATAGCTCGAGCCTTAGCTATGCAACCAAAGATAATGCTTTTTGATGAACCAACCTCGGCATTAGATCCAGAAATGATAAAAGAAGTTTTAGATGTTATGGTTAGTTTAGCTGAAGAAGGAATGACTATGGTAGTTGTAACTCATGAACTAGGATTTGCAAAAGAAGTAGCGGATAGAATTGTTTATATTGATGAGGGAAAAATAGTTGAAACAAATGATCCTACTACATTTTTTGAAAACCCTAGTAAAGAACGTAGTAAGCAATTTCTAAGTCAGATATTATAATATAAAGGGAGGAAAATTATGGCTAGCCAATTTGAGTATAGTGATTATGGAGAAAAATGGTTTAGAGACAAAAACAGTTTTGAGGATGATTTAGAAGAGATGTGGGGATATAGATGGAGTGTATCTTCTGAAGTAGGCAAACTTAAAGCTGTATTATTAAGAAGACCCGGGAAAGAAATAGAGAATATTTCAAATCCCCAAAAATGGAGATGGGGGGATACTTTAGATCCAGCAAAAGCAAGAGAACAACATGATAGATTAGCTGATATTTACAGAGAACATGGTGCCAAAGTATATTATGTAGAAAATCAACGAGTTGATCGTCCTAATGCATTATTTATGAGAGATAATGTTTTAGGAACCCCAGAGGGAGCTATAGTCTGTAGACAGGCATTAAAAATAAGAAGGGGGGAAGAAAAAGCAGTAGCAGAGTCTCTAAGTTCAATTGGTGTTCCTATAATTAGGACTATTAGTGGTAAAGGAGTATTTGAAGGTGCGTGTGCTTTATGGGTAGATAGAAAAACTATAATTCTTGGAACAGGAGTTAGAGCTAATAGAGATGGTGTAAATCAAGTTAAAGAAACATTAGAAAAAATGGGAGTAGATAATTTTCTCGATTTCAAAATACCATACGGGCATGCTCATTTAGATGGCTTAATGAATTTTGTAGATCGGAAAAAAGCATTTATTTTCCCCTGGCAAACACCTTATGATGTAGTTGAAGAACTAATGAAAAAAGACTTTGAAATACTAGAAGCACCTTCAATTGATGAAGTAAAACAAGGTATGGCAGTCAATGTGGTTGCTTTAGAACCAGGGAAAGTATTAATGCCAGAAGGAAATAAAAAAACAAAAAAATATTTAGAAAAAAATGGTGTAGAAGTAATAGAAATTGATGTATCAGAATTGATGAAAGCATATGGCTCTTTGCATTGTATGACTGCATTTTTATCAAGAGACGAAATATAAGAGGAGGATTAAGATGAGAAAAATAGCAAAAATAATGTTAATATCTTTAACTTTAGTATTATTAATTAGTAGTTTAGGAGTAGCAGCGGAGGAAAGTACATTAGATAAAATATTGGATCGCGGCAAACTTATTGTTGGAACAGCTCCAGGATATTTTCCATTTGAGATGATAGATGATCAAGGTGATGTTATGGGATTTGATATAGATATAGCAAAGGCAATAGCTGAAAAATTGGATGTAGAATTAGAAGTGAAAAATTTTCAGTGGGCAGGTGTAATACCCGCTATTCAATCAAGAAAAGTAGATATGATAATTGCTGGGATGACAATTACTCCTGAAAGAGCTTTAAAAGTTACCTTTAGTGAATCTTATTTTGATACTGGTTTGGCGATGTTAGTCAATAAAGAAAATAGTGAAGTAGAAAGTTGGTCTGATTTAGATAAAGATAGTATGAAAATCGGAGTATGTTTAGGTCAAACAAGTGATTTTTATGCTGAACAATTCTTTGAAAATGCAGAAATTAGAAAATATCAAGGTTCAGAAAGGCTTGCGATGGCAGTAACAAGTGGAAAAGTAGACGCTGGTATTCATGATGAACCCTGGGTATTAATATATGCTAAGAAAAATCCAAAAAATATATTTGCTTTAACAGAATCAAGAGCAAAACAATCATTAGGCTTTGCGTTGCCAAAGAATGACCTAGTGTTTAAAACATGGCTTGATAGTTTCTTAACATATTATAGGCAAACTCCTGAATATCAACAAGCATATAATTATTGGTTTGTAGATATGCCTTGGTTAGAAACTAAATAATAAATAAAATTAGAGGAGGGAACTTCCCTCCTCTAATTTAAAAAAAGGAGTGTTGAATTAAATGAGTGGATATGATTTTGATTGGAGCGTAGTAATTAAATATTTTCCAGTTTTACTCAGAGGATTAAAAATGACATTATTTATATCTTTTTTAGCAACGTTATTGGGTATATCAATTGGTTTATTAGCAGGTTTAGGAAGAGTATCTAAATTTAAAATTTTAAATATAATATCTTCTTTATATGTTCAAATAATTAGAGGTATACCATTATTAGTGTTTTTATTATACATATACTTTGGTTTTGGCAGTTTTATAGATGTTTCAGCTTTGGTGGCTGCTATAATAGGTCTGGGCGTATTTAGTGGAGCTTATGTTGCAGAAATAGTAAGAGGTGGTATAGAGTCTATTCAAAAAGGTCAATGGGAAGCAGCTCAATCAATTGGATTAAATTATAGTCAACAAATGCGGTTAATAATCCTACCACAAGCATTAAGAGCTATATTACCTGCATTAGCTGGCCAATTTATTATTTTAATTAAAGACTCTTCATTGGTTTCGGTAATTTCTATCGTTGAATTGACATTGATATCAAAAAATGTTGTTGTGAGAACTTTTCAAGCCTTTGAGATATGGACTTTAACAGCTGCTTTTTATTTATTTTTAACTTATTCTCTTTCTAGATTTGTTAAAGTATTGGAAGATAGATATAAAAGTTTTAGTATGTAAAAAAGATTTATTGGAGATGGTTATATGAAAATGTGGGGATCAAGATTTAAAAGTGATACTAATAAATTAGTTGAGGAATTCAATTCTTCTTTTGAATTTGATAGAAAATTATATTATTATGATATCCTTGGTAGTATTACTCATGTAAAAATGTTAGGAAATGAAAATATAATATCAAAAGAAGAAGGCAATAAAATAATTAAAGGTTTAAATGAAATTAAAAAAGAGATAGAAACAGAAGGTATTGACAATATAAAACTATATGAAGATATTCATACTTATATAGAAAGTAAACTAATTGAAAAAATAGGAGAGGTAGGCGGTAAATTACATACAGCTAGAAGTAGGAATGATCAGATAGCGTTGGATTTAAGATTGTTTACAAGGGATAAGCTCTCTGAAATTAATGAATTATTATTAAAATTTTTAAATGTTTTACTCAAAATAGCCAAAGAACATAAAAGTACAATTTTTCCTGGTTATACTCATATGCAGAAAGCACAACCAATAACTTTTGGCCATCATATTATGGCTTATTATTTTAAATTTAAAAGAGACCTTAATAAGTTTAAAGATAATATTAAAAGGACTAATATAATGCCATTAGGTTCTTGTGCTTTAGCGGGAACTTCTTTTACTATTGATAGAGATTGGGTATCAGAAGAGTTAAATTTTGAAGAAATTTCTTATAATTCTTTAGATGGAGTAAGTGATAGAGATTATCTTATTGAATTTTTAAGTATAGCATCCAATTTTATGATTCATTTGAGTAGTTTGAGTGAAGAATTAATCTTATGGTCAAATAAGGAATATAATTATATAGAATTAGATGACGCTTATACCACTGGAAGTAGTATAATGCCTCAAAAAAAGAACCCGGATGTAGCTGAATTAGCACGCGGAAAGTCGGGTGAGATATTTGGTTATCTAATGCAATGTTTAACTATACTTAAGGGCTTACCATTAGCTTATAATAAAGATTTACAAGTTATTAATAAATCTATCTTCGAAACAGTAGATATAATAAAAATATTATTGAAAATTTATCCAGAGATGTTAAGTGCAATGGAGATTAAAGAAGTAAATATGTATGAAAGTGCAAAGAAAGATTATATTAATGCTACAGAATTAGCCAATTTTTTGGTTCAAAAAGGTCTACCTTTTAGGGAAGCGCATAATATTTCTGGTGAAATTGTTTTATATGGGATAGAAAATAATATTGAATTAAATGAATTTACTTTTGATGAATTCAAAAATTTTATACCTGATTTAGAAGATGAAAATGAAATTTATGATATTTTAGGAATTCTAAATGTAGTCAAAAGATCTAATTCAAAAGGGGGTCCAGCACCTAAAGAATTAATGAGAATTATAAAGAAAGAGATAATGTGGATTGAAAATTATAAAATAGATTACAATGAAGATTAGAAATATTATTTAATTATATTATTAATGAGTAAATTTAAAAAGGTTTTTCGAGATTTTAATAATAAAACTTTACTAATAAAATGACACCCGAAATCAGCAAAGAGATATTATAAAAATTTGAAAAAGAATAAATACAGCCTACTGATTTATAAATAAATATTATTTATATATAAAAAGGTTAAAAGAAAAAATAACTTTATGAAGCAAATTAAAATCAGTAGGCTGAGGGTTCAAGTCCTTCCGGGCACGCCATTAATTAACCATGTTATAACAAGGATTATAGAAACAACCCAGCGATTAAATCCAACGGGTTCTGTTTTGCGGTGCAAAACAAAAAATCTAAGGTTTACTCTCAATTTTTATCACACAAAAAATCACATTATAAAAACAAAACGGATGGGGAAACCCATCCTTTTTTGTTTGCAAGGCATGTTGCCGAGTCAATGGTCAATGGTTGAAAAGAAACCATATCACCTAACTAATGGGAAGATAAGCTGTAAGCAAGGGCGTTTTCGGTGACGAAAGGGTCTGAAGGAAGCTGAGGGCGGTTGTTGGAGCGAAACGAAAGTGAACCAAAGTTGGCGTATGTAGCGGATAACCTTCCGAAAAATGGGAACGTCCAAATATTAGTTTAGCTGCATGTGTTTTGATGGTCGCTTTAACAACAGGCGGAGCAACTTAACCTTGGAAGTACTGTACTTGAAGCTGTGGGTTTTGCCTTCAAGCGAAAGCAAGAAGTGGGACTAGAGTGCAGTATGCAGATGAAGCCGTAGTAGTGAGAAAACCTAAGCCGTTGAAAGCGAG
>Ga0102934_1001638_pt1 | contig 15687 bp, 13 predicted proteins | sample SalPonR2_A_D1_MG_FD_78175 | JGI IMG/M metagenome (GOLD analysis project Ga0102934, IMG submission 78175) | Salt pond soil microbial communities from South San Francisco under conditions of wetland restoration - Salt Pond MetaG R2_A_D1_MG | ecosystem: Environmental > Aquatic > Marine > Intertidal... | reverse complement strand
TATTGGTGCCTCACTCTCCAGTGAATTAAATGATAAATCCAAATTTTTGCAAAAACAAAAGAGTGGTAGTGCAGAAGCAGAAATAATCGATCAATCAATTTCTCGTGTTCGTGAATTGACTCAAATAGATCAAGACGATTTGAATCAAAACATATTTGGTAATGTTACCAATGAGAAACAATGGGAAATGATTGGGGGTGATGCAATGATTGAATTAATGCTTCAAGATTTTGTTTTACCAAATAGAAAAGATTTAGATTATAATCGTGTGATAGATTCATTTTTAGATCGACATTTTGAAAGAAAAGGACGAGGATTGTCAAACTCTATCGAAACAGAACATCTCAAAATTGTAAATCAACTATTGAATGTAAATGCAAAATTTCCTTTGAACATTGGAGCAGATATTACTAAAACAGATGATTTAATTGATAAATGTATTCGTAATCAATCGAAAGGAACCGTTCTGGATATCATAGATTCAATGGAACAAGGTGCTAGTGGATTAGGTTACACTATATTAGGGAAATTAACTGGAGCAATCAAAGAACGTACAGAAGTTGTACTTGATTATAATGAGGAGGAAAAAGAAAAAGAAAATGCAGACATAATGCGTGCCAGACAATCATACGAAAGAGGTAAAAGTTTATCACGTCAGCGTCTTTCGACCACACCAAACAAATCCGATGTAGCATCAGCATTGTTAACAATCGGAGTTTCTATTTTTGGTGTTTATGTAGCAAAGGGTGTGGGCAATACCTATAGTGAATTATTCACTATGGATAAAGATACTGAACGTATTCAAGAGCTTTCATCTAAAACAGAAGAAGAATTACAAGAACATTTAAACAAAGAAATAAAAAAAAAAGAAGAAGCTGCATCAAAAATATTCAATGATTCTTTGGGTGATGAAGTTGATAGAGTTAAGAGTGAAGTGGAAAAAATAACACAATTGAATAAACAAGAAACAAATGAAATATTATCTAATTTGGATGATTCTTATAATGATTTATTAAAAGGTAATAGAGATATTCATGAACTCTCCAAAAATTACAAATCTAGTATAGCCAAAGTGAAATCAGAAGCAGAAAATGCATTAGAAAATTTATCCAATAGATTAACAACAGCAAGAAGTGCAGAAAAAAGTCGAATTGAGAGAAGTATATCTGGATATGAAAAAGTTATACAAGAGCTAAATCAATCTAAAACTCAAGCAGAAAGAAAATATTCTTACATAGATTCACTTATCACTGAAATAGATGGATTACAAACAACTAAATTTGATAATAAGGTAAAAGAATACACAGAACAAATTAGATCAGGTGCTGATTTTACCAAAAAAGATGAGGTGAAAGATATATACTCTACTCTCTCTAATAGTATAATCAAAGGATATACAGATAAATTAAAAACTGCACCAAGCAAAAAACAAGAAGAGAGAGTAGAATTTATTAAAAGTAAGATTAAAGAAAACTGTGGTGATTTAGTAAATTCTGCAATGGATAATACATCTGAAACAATTAAAACTGATTTGAATTCTTATGCTGATCAAATAGAGTCATGTGGAGATTTATTGTCTACCCAAGCTGTATCTCAAGAATTTAATAACAAATATGCTTATGATACTTTAAATGGTATTAGAACTGATGTATTGGATGGATTTGATCGTAACTTGAAAGAAACAGAACTCAATTTATTTGATGCAAATAACAAATTGGAATCAGTCAAAAGACAAATTCAACTTGACGATACCAGTATATTAAATGCTAAAGAAAAACAAGCAGAATTATATGCTGAAACACAAACATATGTGAAAGATTTATCGACAGTTGTAAATGAAAAGATTAATGAAGCAATTAATTATAATAAGAGAATATACAATCAAGTAAAAAGAATACAAAGTAGAGATGAATTACTTGATAAACAGTTTTTGAAAAGATTCTTTGATTATACAATAACTTTAGAAATATCATTTGATAATACACAAGAGTTTTTAAAAAAAGTCGTTTCTAAAAGATTAGAACAAATATCTAACATTAGCTACTCTTTGACATCACGTTTGCGTAATTTATATGGCGCAACTTTGTTGTCAGAAAAAATAAGAGCTGCTACACAGAGTTACTTTCTTCCTGGTAATAAAAATGTTGGTACTGTTTTATTTTTTGATGCAATATTCGAAATGCTTGGACTCAATCTAGTTTTTAGATTAATTGATGTTGGAAGTGCAATACTTGAAGTTGGAAATTCTCCAACTGATTTCTCTCTTGTTGTCACCAACACACTTGGAGTATCTTTAACAACAGGTAACATTTTGATGAATTTGTCTGTAACTCGTAGAAGAATGTTATTTGTATTACCATTACTTGATGTCTTATTTGTGAATGGAATAAGAGCAATCAATAATATGTTGTTATGGGCAATCGACTCTATTGTTGCATTTCTAGATGATTTAGTTGAAAAGTTACCTTCAGTGATTGGTAAAGCTGTAAGTATTACTAGTAGTGCAATATACACACTTGGAACAATTACAAAATCATTTGGTGATTATTTTGGATGGGCTTATAATGGTATAATTTCAAATATATCAGGTGTACCCAACTTTGTCGGTTACATAAAACGTGGACGTGATTCTATTATTTCCTCGGCTAAAGAATCTGCTCAGAAGTATGCTGGATCATCTGGCGGTTCAATATCCGAAATTTCATCCTCTCTTGCAAATATTACTAACGTTATTTTCATATCATTAAATGTGTTTGCAGTGTTTTTTGGTGATGCTGGATGGAAATCTATAATTTTTTGTCTTGTTGACATTATAATTCAATCAAGTATGCAAGGTTTATTCTCGTACAGTGGAAAATGGTTGCTCAGTACATATTTATGTAGTGGATGTTCGTTTTCAACACAAGAACGTGGTAAAGAAAATGCTTGTAAAATTTATGTTAAAAATAAGGAATCTGTTAATACTGTTTTTTCTAGTGTTGTTTCTATATTTTTAACTACCACTTATTATTCAGGATTTGTTCCAACACAAGTATCTATGATGCAAAGTTATGATCAATGGACATCCTCTCCTGAATCTTTAATATCTGCTGAATTTTGTCCTGCTGAAAAAACTAAGCTAGACCTAAAACATATATATGAGACAGTGGGTGATAATATATTAAGTAAAGCACGTTTTCTTCCTCGTAAAAATGAGAATCGTGAAATACGTGAATTACAAGGATATGCCTATATTAATGCAGGTAAACTCACTGAATTTTCAAACTAATTTTTTTCCTCCAAAAAAGATTGCAACAATTATTTTAAAAAATACAAATAAATCTATTTTATTTTATTCTCGATCATAGTATTCATTACACTCACTACTTTACAAACCTCTTTAAAATTTACAACTGAATTGCTTCCACTTTTATATATAAGATATCCATTCGCACACAAAATGAATCCTGCTAACGCATTCAACTCATTGATGTTTCTCTTTGCTTTTGGAGTATCAGTTGCTCCGACCCAAACATTTCCAAAAGCTGTGAATGCAGCGATACTTATAAATGATGATAGTGTTATAGGTAACGCAATTTTAGTCCATAAAAATCCTTTTATCGCAACTATATTTCTGTATTTGAATAATTGTGAATAGCAAAGACCCTTTATACACCTTTTTGTTGAAAACTTTGCAAATCTATTCATCACTTTTTATGTATTACAAAATAAAAGTTTATTTTACTTGCTAAATTGTATGTTTAATTTTTATTTAAAACTCACATAGAAATATAAGCTGGCTCATCTATTACTATGGGTTCAAACAAGTCTACTACCTTTTCTCGTGTATTTGAAGAAAAAAGTTCAACATATTCCTTTTCTTTAACTGAATATGTAGTATCAGTAGATGTTACTCTATTCTTTAAATTGAGCATCTCATCAACTAAATGTAAGAGCTCTCTTTCTTTTTTATAAAACGAATCAACTTGTATTGTACCACCATCTTTAAGAATAGAAGCGATCACCAACACACTGATAAAGTTTGAATATTTATCATCTTTGAGTATTTTAGGTGAATCCTTATCGAGCATTTCGTTTAACAAATTGTCCACATCTTTTTTTTGGGATTCATTCAATTGATAATTAAAATTTTCAATGTTTTCTCTCAGTCTTTGTTTTATATGATTCACTTTTTATGTATTTTAAAATAAAAATTTATTTAATTTCAATTACATCAGTTGCGTTAAATTGTTGCTTGAAATCATGTAATACAGACATTGGGTCATCATCATCAGCAAAAAGGCTAGCATCCTTTTCTTGTTCAATATAAAATTCACCGTTTTCCTTGCGTAGTTTAAATACGAACCCATCTGTCTCTGGACTTGAGATCGATGTGTAATTTGAATAAATTGCTACAAATAAATCATTAGATGGCGAGTATCCAAAATAGTACCGAAAGTATCTTTGATTAAAACTTCTGGTACCATACTCATTCTCATATGATTCAAATTCTTGTAATATCTTATCCACCATTTCAGTATCAAGTAACACATTTTTGTATATCAATTTATCACCAGAAAAGCTATATTTGTCTTGATATTCAGAAATTGTATCGACATCAGTGAGATCTATTACGTCAGGTATTTCTTTTTTTCTCTCCTCCTCAAATCTTTTGAATTGCAAAAATTGTATTATTTCATCCACTGCTTTCAATATACGTTTTGATATCTCTGCTTTTGTACCACGCTTACTAATCTTTAAATTAGTATTCAGATTGATCAAATCAACAAAATTTTGCAACTCCTTTAAACTATATGTAGATTTATTATCAATTGTATTCTGCAATATCTTCTTTCGTATTTTCTTATCCTTAATAAATACACGATCATTTGTGCCAGAAACAGAATCAGTTAACTCAATATCTCTTCCAATTTTTGATGGTTCATTACTACCACCTGACGATAATGCTTCAATACATCTCCAGCAAGTTGCATCACTAGGGAATTGTGGAGGACATTCTATCTCTACACATGCAGGACTATTGGCTTGTGCAGGTCTTGGTTCTCCATTAAATTGTAACAATAATCCCTGATTACGAGCTAATCGTCTGTAGAACACACGTCTATGCAAAGATGTTTGAGGATTTCTTACTCTTCCTCTTTCAGGAAATCTAGTTGGTAATATAATAGTTCTATTGCCAATTAATTGATGTTTTTTGGCTATAAAGTCTTTATCTGTATATAGTGCATCAGAACATTGTTGAGAGCATACATTAACCTTAATAGGACCAAACTTGCTAAAGGAAGTGGTAGGTGTACCACAATGACAGCAATTACTACTCATCTAGTATATTAGATATGTAATTATTTAAATATTTTATATTGCTTATTTTTAGAGATAAAATTTTGAAATAGATGTGATTATTTGGTTAGAATTAGGACACTTTTTACATTGATCTTTGATTGATCTTGCAGATTCTATACAAAACGTGTGATCACAATTGTATATTCCATCTTTTTTATTGCTCATACATATCGTACATTCAAGAGAATCAAACTTATCTTCCTCTTTTTCTAGTTTAGTATTTGACTTGCATGTCATCGATTTAATAGAACAAGCCAATTTATCTACATCATTTTTGTCAATCAGATCATCAGATTCATATTTTTTCTATTCTTCATAAAAAATTATATATTTCTGGAAAAAAAATAAAATCATTCTATTTTATTTAATTTTTTCAATTGGCAATTGATTGAGTATGATAAGTATTTCTTCAATTCTGTGATTGTAGTAACTACAATTTAAATGTTTATGACGACGTTTAAGTAAATTTATATCACGTAATAACTCATCAACAATCTTATCATCAACTAAATATTTATCATCATACAATGAATGCTCTATATCGAGTTTTTTTACCAAAATACCAAGAACGCTATCATTATCTAGTGCAATTTTTGAGAGATCAGTATCTTTGAATTTATTAATATTATTTAAGATTTGTTTTTCAAACAAATTTTTGACTTTATTATATTCTTCTGCACTTATTAGATAATCAGTATCAGTAGATTGAATAGTTCTTATTATAGGTCTATTTAAATTGATTATATTATAAAAAATATGTGACTTATTTATCACATAGTTACCTTTTGGTAAACGTTGTATATTTTTTGTAAAATCTTCTAATTTACATCCTATATATTCAGGATGGTTTAGTGCTATCTTTTTAAGATTATAATCAGTACCACTTGTAATTTTTTTAATATCAAGAAAAATTAATTTTCTTGCTCTATTATAAAGGTATGATTCTCCTGTATCGTGTAATAATTGTAATGTATGAATAAATTCATCATCAAAAAAAAGTATAAAAATCTTCAACCTACTCAAAATAAGCTCGTACTCATTTTTTTCTATGTAAAAATATTTGTCATTCATCTCAAAAGAGTGATCACATATGTTCTTCATAAATTCACCTAAAAATGAATCTATTAATACTAAAGCAGTGTCACCTTTTATTACTACATGTGATGATAATTTGTTTAAGTCTATGTTCTTGCAAAGCGTTAATGTGTCTTTTAGTAAAGAACCTGACATTTTATGTTTTTGTAAATTATTTTTTATTTTCCAATTTACTTTTACGATATTGAGTCCATTCATATTGATCATAAACAATTTTTCTATCTGCCTTCTCTTGCAATATTATTTGATATCCTTTAGCTTTACATATTTGTCTAATTTCTGAACCAAAACTATACTCGTCTTCATACCCTATAAATAGACAGTGTTCTTTATTATGTTCAAATATTGCATATTCATTAGAACAGGTGATCACATCTACATCGATTTTCATGTTTTAATAATTTATATTTTATTTCCAATAATTTTTACATTTTGCTCTGGTGTTTTAATATTACTCTTATTGAATATAGAATTATTAAGACTCATTAATAATGAATTGTTATCTTTATCAGTCACATATCCGAATAGACCATTGAATTGAGGGTTTTTAGATATTACTTGCTGCACATTTTCTGGTCTGTCAATATTATCTAAGCGGAAACTCTTAAAGTAGGGATGTAGAATAATCTCTTTTGTACTTATTCTTTTATCTACATTCCATTGAAGCATTTGTTTTAATAGACGTAACCCTTGTGCTCCGAGAAGGTCAAATAACTTATCGTTTTGAAATAATTTTCCAACAAGGTTCTTTGTTGGTTTGTATTTATTGAGTATATTCCACAATTTTGTTTGTTCAATATTGGGTATATCCTTGTTGGTTGGCCATCCTATGTAGTCAGTTAAGTTCCATGCATAGAGCAGTACAGGATTGTTCTCACATAGAAATGATATTGCAACTTCTTCATACTCTAATTTACATGTAAAATCAAATTCTCCTAGTGCTTTATTAAACTGGTTATCTTTCACATCTTTTATTAGCAAGTTCTGTTCTCCCAATAAAAATTCAACAATAGAGATTGCTGATGAAAATACATCTGATTTTATGTTGAAAACGATTGGATCCTGTGTTAAGAATATGATCTCCGGTGCTCTGTAAGCAATTCGTGTGACCTTTCTCTGTAATATTTTGTCGTTTTCTTCCTTCAATAATTTACTGATAGAAAAATCTATAAACAAAGGAACAATTTGTTGTGTTTCCAATGGCAATCCAAACGCTTTGTCATATAAGAAATATAAGTAATTTTTCTCCAATCCTTCTCTATTAATACGCATATTTTTTGAGCATGCTACAATGTTTGTACTGCCAACGTCTCTGTGCGAGAGTCCAATAATGTTCATCGCATCCAAACCCGAAGCAATTCCGAAGCAAAAAGAGCGTATGAATTTTACATCATCATTATGAACAAGTGAGCTAATTTCACCAATATCTGCATATTCCATCTCGAGGATACCGATTAAGCCAAATAGAACTTTACCATTCCTAATATATTTATTTTTTTTATTCTGTTCGTCAATGTAATTTTGTAGTTCATTTATTTTTTGTTTAAATTTGATCATTTGTGGATCAGTAGACCACCTACTGCGCTCTGGAAATTGATACTTTGGATCTCTTAATAACTGTGAGAATTTAATTTCTGCTGCTCCAAATGTGTATGCAAAGTTGGGTGATACATGTGTGTCTATGACCTTTTCATGTATTACTTTGTTTATATTTCGTTCTGTCAAGTATATTTTATGGTTTACTACTATTTCATCATCTTCTTGGTACAATCTGCTCTGTATAATTTTCACAACCATCAATACTCTATTACCATTATTTTCCTTTTTCTCTACAATTGCAGCTATACCAAAGGTTCCAATACCAATAACATATATCAAACGATAGCGATTGAACCAAAAGTCGTTACGTTCATTACTTTTCCAGTAAGCATCGGTCTGATTTTGATTGATAAAATTTCTATACCAATCCATTAATAATACATAAACCTGAATATTATATAAACACTTATTTTTTAATATTTAAACATAAAATTTGCAATGGATGGTTGGTATTATACACAACAAGCTAAAAGGCAAAGAACAGAAGAAGATCATGTGGTACATAGTTTGCCTAAAGTAATTATTCATACAATTTTTTATTTGCAATCTGCTAGTGCTATTGTGGTCATTGGAGCTTTTGTTTGCTTAATAAAACATCCGAAACTTTTGATTTATTTTACTACTTTTATAAACATAGGCTTGTTTTATTGTTAAAAGGTGAAAACATAATAGATGAGTAAAAGAAAAAGATCAGCAGTGAATAATACAAACAAAACACGTAAATCTAACAGTAAAAAAAAAGTCAATGTTTCAGATATGGTGGACAATATGGAGGAGATGTTTGACGTAGCAAAGGTTGAATTATTTATGGATAGCAAAAATATAAGACGCCAATGCAAGATGGTGTTGTATGATATTGCTAATGTTGCTTTGACTGAAAATAGAGAACAGTTTTTTAAAAAGATAATAAACACTCCCAAGTTCAGTAAAAGTGCATCTTCATTATTGCTTGAGAGGTGTTGTAATGAGAATAGATACAATTTTATTGAATTGCTGCTACAAAAGGATAATATTATTGTAAATCCAATGCTCAGTAGAGATGATTTTAAGTTGTTTCAATTGTTTGTGCAATACAAAAAGGTTGACATCAACGAATGTTACTATCGTTATGATTCAGGCGATGCTTGCGTGAACATGTTACATTTGTTGTGTTCTTACCCTTATAATGAAGATTTAGAACTGTTGCTTGATATGAAAGACATAGATGTAAACAAACCAGTAACATTTAATGGAATACAATACACTGCATTGATGATTGCATGTGATGAAGGACATACGTATAATGTTGAAAGACTATTAGACGTAGATGATATTGATATAAAATACAACAATGGACAAGAGGATGCACTGTCAATTGCAAGGAATAAAAAACATGAAAAAATTGTAAAATTATTAGAAAATAAAATTTAATTTTTAAATACATAAAAGATGCCTAGTATACAATATGTTGATTCATATGAAAGTGAAGATGAGTACGATAGTGATGATCCACTTTATCAAGAGGTGTTGAGAGTACAGAATCGATCCTTGGAACTTATAGATGAATTACGTGAATTGTATGGACAAAATTTTGAACATTTAAATTTGAGTCAAGAGCAAGCAAAACGTATTTTTGAAAGCGTATAGAAAATAAAATAGATTATTTTATTTGAGAAGATATTACATCTTTTTGCTGAGATGGTTTTTTTACGAGCTTAGGTTTGATTTTTTCACCAGATGCTGTCAATACTTCTCCATTGACTAAGTTTACATATCCAAAATCACTCGTGTATGTATCTTTTAGCTTTTTTTTAAATTTTTTTATATTATCCAGTCCCTCTTTACGATATTGATTAAAATAAGGATGTTTTCTCAATAGATAGCCAGAAGTGTTTCTTTTTACTGGATTCCATTTCAACATACTTTTTAATAAATCAACACCATCAGTACCTAATAATGAAACTACATCAGGATCATTCCATATTAATGTGCTTGCTTCACTAAACTGCTTATATCTTCTTAGTGTTTGATACAATTTTGTCTGCTCAACATAAGGGATATCATCATTTGTGGGCCATCCAATGAGATCAATTAATCTCCATACATAAACAAAGACATATTGTTCAAAGTCTTTACAGACAAATTTATATGCTTTTTCATTATATTCCTTGCAGTTTGACTTGAATTCTTCGTACGCTTGTTTGAATATTATATTTTCTTCAGCACTAAAATCCTTAGTATATGTGAGATAAGCTGTCTGTCCTTTCAACAGGTCAATGATCGATATCGCGGTAGAAAATATATCAGATTTATGATCATATAATACAGGATTTTGGGTGATAAATATAATCTCTGGAGCTCTATAAGAGATTGCGGTCAATGGAGCTTTTATCTCTTTTTCACTTGGTTTACTAACAAAATTACTCAATGAGTAATCAATGTAGAGAGGTGCTAATTGCTGATACTTTTCAGGTATTACATATGCATTGGTGCCATATATGTAAAAATAAGTTTGATTACATCCTAATTTTGGTGGTCGTGTGTCTTTTATTGTTACAACAATATTCGAACCACTTATATCTCGATGTAGAAAATTGACCTTATTCATGCCTTGCAATCCAGATAAAATTCCAAATATCAATGCCTTTATAACCTGAGGATATTCGTTTTTTTGATACAGTGCGTTATCTGATATATACTTTAGTGTTCTGCTTAATTTTCCAACATCAGCAATCTCTAGTTCGATGATTCCTATTTTGGCAGAAATGGTACTATATCTCGATTTTCGATTCTTTTTGGCTTCTGCTCTTCTTCTCTCATTTTCTGCACGTATTATCATTGCACTTTTAATTATATTATCTCTCTCCTGCTTTAATTCTTTTATCCATAGACTTTGTTTGGGGAAATCGTATCTTGTCCTGAATAGCTCAAAATCTAGGATTAATGTACCGTATACGTATACAATATTGGGTGTTAATCCTAGTCTTTTGAGTGCCTCATTGAATATGTCTTCTGAGAGTTTTTTTTCAACTTCGAAATCACTTTCATAGACAAATATATCATTGGGGTTGTCATTATTTATTTCATCGTATATGAATTTGAGTACCATTAGAGTTCTATCTCCATTCTTTTCTTTTTTCTCTACTAGTAATGCAATTCCGTAGGTACCTCTACCGAGAGAAGCAATCAATCTGTATGTACCAAGCCAGAATTTGTTACCACCCTTTTTTTCCCAGTATTCATCTGTTGCCTTCTTATTAATTAGATCCTGGTGGAATTTTTTGAGTGTGCGCGTACTTTTGTCTAATGAAGTCTGAGAATCGTTGAGATTCATCTATTAGTAAGAATGAAGGAGAGTAATATAAGAAAAATAAACATTTTATTTTAAGAAATGTTTTTGATAACATTTGAGTTTTTTACACAACCACCATATTGCCCAAGTGATAATAGCAGCAATAAAGGATGGAAAGAGGTAAATCCACCATGGATACCAGAGACCAGAGAATACTGCAGGACCAAAGTATCTGATGAAATTAAATGCACCACCACTGATTGGAATGAAGATGAATTCTAATGCTGCAAATCCAAGACCAGCAGTAACACCAAGATGACAACTGTTTTTGACACCAAATAAGATAAAATGAAAGAGAACGGTAGCACCAATAAGTTCAGCAATAAATGCTTGTGCATTACTAAAACCAGCAACAGGTAATGGAGTTCCCAATCCAGAAGCAGAATCAAAAAATATTAAGAGTAATAAACCTGCAATGATAGCACCAACAAGTTGTACAGCCCAATATAAAAACAAAGCAAATATGTTAAGCTTTCCAGCCAACCAAAACATGAAACTGACAGCTGGATTAAAGTGTCCACCAGAATATGGACCAAATGAATCAATGAGAGCAAGTAAGATAAAACCTGCAGCAAGAGATACGACAGTCAAGTTACTGCCATAGATAAGAGTAGCCAAAGCAATTGTAAATACTAATATAGCTGAACCAAGGAATTCAACAAGTAATGCACATGGTTTCCATTGAATGCAACATGGATAGTAAATTTTGGTTGGTATTCTTAAAGTACAGACACGAAGAGGTTTATGACATTTATTAAAGGTTGGAGCACATGCAGCAATATTTTGTTCATCTTTTTGTAATGGAGCACCCACGAATTGAGGGTTAGTGCTATCTGGGACTGTTCTTTTAACTTGACTAGTATTGCTTGGTAAGTAATGGTCATCAGGTTTGAGGCCTCTATTATGACTCATATTTATTAATAATCGATAGGTGCAAAAGATTACTTAATCTACGAAAATGCATTTTGCTTTTAGAATGTTATATTTTATTTATACAATCACAAAAAAAATCGAGTTGTTCCTTTGTGTGACTAGAAGAAATACATAATCTCAGCCTAGATCCATTCATACTGGTCGCAGGATAAGACGCTACCACCAATGCTATATTATGTATATCAAGAAAATCACTAGATATTTTCACCATGTCAATCACATTGTGCGTTAGTACTGGAATTACAGGAGAATCATCATCACCCAATATCTGCAATCTACACTCTTTCTTTAATCTATTTCTAATATATGCAATGTTATTTTTTAATAGTTTTACTTTCTCCATCATATCATTCTCATTATTCAATACATTGTAAATCTGCATTAATGATCCATATCCAATGCATGTATCATACAACACACCGCTACTATTGCTCTTAATCATATCTATTAACTCTTTGCTACCACATACATATCCTCCTACACTTGCAAACGATTTCGTAAATGTACCCATCAATACATCCACATCATTAGGATCAATATTAAAATATTCACACGCTCCTTTACCATGCTCTCCCAATGCTCCGATACTGTGTGCTTCATCCAAGTAAATAAATGCGTTGTACTTTTTCTTTATCTTCACAAATTCGGGTAAATTCACAATCGTGCCCTCCATTGAGTAGAGTCCCTCAATAATAATCATAATCTTTTCAAAATTGTATTTGTCTTTGTTCTCAATGATTTTTTTCTCCAAATCGACTGGATCATTATTGTTGAATGCAATAATTTTCGTATTACTACTTAATTTGCAGCCCATTGCAATTGATGCATGGTTCAATTCATCACTGAATATTAATGTATTATCAGTAAGTAATGGAATAGTAGTGACATTTGTAGCCCATCCCATTGGATATATTACACAGCTTTCTTTTCCTATAAACTCTGCAAATGTGTTTTCGGTTTCCTCCAGTAATTTGAGATGTTTGCTATCTTCTGGAAGATCATATCTGGAACAACAGGAAGAGATTGGATAGGAATCGTTCATGTAAATATTTGTTTCAAATGATTTTTTTGAGCCTCCAAAGCCAAGATAGTTGTAGGAACCAAAATTGATATGCCTCTTACCATCAATTGTGACTGTTCCGTCTTTATTAAGGGACGAGACGAGTCTTTCAAAACATCCTTTGCAGTAGCCATATATGTATTCTGTGTAGAGGATTGCAAACATGGATAGAGTACTTTTTTGAGACAATATTGATATTATGTTAAAAAAGTCAGCTATGAGGCCTATTGCAATGATCAATGCAATGTAAAAGTAGGGTTTAATTTGTGTATTGAACATGATTTCTATAATAGGGCTAAACGAGAGTTATTTTTATTGTGAATTAATTTTTTTTATTCATCATCGATAACAGAAATATATACGGCCATGTCCAAGAAATAGCCGTAATCATCAAAACAATTTTTACCATCTACTAACAATGTTTCCACTTCTCCTGATATTACATATGGCTCCAATGTTTCTTTACTACACACACCAATACAAGGATGATTATTATCTTCATCCAATATATATCTTACAACATTTGTTTCGTCAGTTGTGTCTATGTGGGACTTGATACGATAAGGATCAGGAATTCCGCATGCATGTGATATCTTGTATAATGCTGTTGTGCAGTTCATTGTTGGTACAATAATCTCGTATTTATTTGTATATTGAAACTCCTGACATATATCGCGTTTGACCCAAGGCACCTTGGGTTCATATTCTCCGCGTTTCTTGAATAGACATACAGGTGATTTTGGAGTTTGCAGGGGATGATTGTAATCTTGTGTGTATGAACATCCCGATCTAGATACCAGTATGGATAAAAGAATCAGTGAAACAATCAAGGAGAATATGACAAATGCATTAAAATAAAATGCAGACGAGAGTTTATATGGCTTATATATTACAGCTCTTGGTTTTGATTTCCTTGAAGTTTCGTAACATGTATTTATACTGCTCCCATTCTCATATCCACTTGGAAACTGATTGGGATTTGTATTATTATTGTTCATTAAACAATTTTAAATGATATTATTTATGTATAATAATACACTATCATTTAAGATTAGTAGATTCATTAATACAATATAATCTTATTTTAAGGATGCCAAATATTATTATTGTAGGAGCAAGCTCTGGTATAGGTAGTCAGATAGCAATAGAATATGCCAAAGATCCTACCAATAAAATTGTATTAGCTGCACGTCGTCATAAACTCTTAAATATCATTAAATTAAAAGCTATGCTCGGTGAATGTATTCCAACAGACAAAGAATTCAAAGTACCACAAAATATACACACAAAAGAAACAGATATTACAAAAGATGATCAATGTAAAGAATTAATAGAATTCTCCTTAAAGAAACTCTACCACATTGATCAGTTGATCATTACAGTAGGGATAGGTATGAATGTTTGCTATCACAAAATATGTTCATTGTCTACATTATCCACAATAATGAATACAAACTATTATTCTATTGTACAACTTCTATTTCATGCCCGTGATCTATTAAAATGCACAAAAGTGGCAATCTTTTCCGATGCAATCATCTTCCAAGAGTGTTATCTCAATAAAAACAGCATATATATTGCTAGTAAAATGGCATTGGAAGGATTTGTGAGTTCTATTAGAAAAGAATGTTCAAAATATAGAATACATCTAGTATATCCCTCAGCAGTATGTACTAATTTCTACAAGAAGCTACTCACAAAAAATGGAACACCAATAGAAAATGTGTCAGAAGATAGTGAATACAGTGATATTACATATTCTCAATCAACACATTTAATGAGTGTGGAAAATGCAGCCTGTGCATTTATCGAACAATTCAACAATAAATGTACATCCGAAAGAATATTTCTTGATGATTACAATCGTCTTGCACACCACTACTTTCCTTTCAGTAAAACGATTGCAAACTTTCTTTCGTATATTCCTTTTGCGTGCCACTTTCATCATGGAGGCTTTGCACACTACTATCCACCGCAAATATGTGAACACATTTATCAGACAGCACATGAATACAAATGTAAAATGGAGAATGATGCTAGTGATGCTGTGAAGCATAAAGCACAAGTAAAAATAGGTCAAATGATAGAATGTTTGCAGAATAACAAGAATAAAATATGTACTGTGAGTCAATTCAATAGATTAATGAACACACAATCGATTGGTGCTATTATTCGGAAAAAGGAGTGCAAGATGTGTTTACCTGGTGATAATGTGTTAATTGTAGGAGCATCTTATGGACTTGGTAAAGCATTAGCAATAGAATATGGTAAGAAGAAAGCAAATATTGTTGTATCTGCCAGACAAGTTGAACTATTAGAATTGACT
>Ga0102934_1001637_pt1 | contig 15687 bp, 14 predicted proteins | sample SalPonR2_A_D1_MG_FD_78175 | JGI IMG/M metagenome (GOLD analysis project Ga0102934, IMG submission 78175) | Salt pond soil microbial communities from South San Francisco under conditions of wetland restoration - Salt Pond MetaG R2_A_D1_MG | ecosystem: Environmental > Aquatic > Marine > Intertidal... | reverse complement strand
ATGGAAAAACGTTTTAATCATAATGACGAAGAAGAAAAAATATATAAGGCCTGGGAAGAGGCCGGATATTTTTCACCTGAAGAATGCATTAAGAAAGGTGTTACTGACAAAGAGGCAGAACCTTTCTCCATGGTTCTTCCTCCTCCTAACGTAACAGGGGATCTTCATATGGGGCACGCTGCCATGCTTGTTATCGAAGATATTATGACCAGGTATCACAGAATGAAGGGACATAGAACTTTATGGATTCCAGGGACGGACCATGCCGCTATTGCAACCCAGTCAAAGGTGGAATCAAAAATATTTGAAGAAGATAAAAAAACACGTCATGACATCGGCCGTGAAGATTTTTTAGAAAAGGTTGATGAATTTGCTAAAAAAAGCCATGACACAATAATCAACCAAGTAAGAGCCATGGGTGCATCCCTGGATTGGGATAGAGAAGCTTTCACGCTGGATAAAGATCGTGAAAAAGCAGTCCGTACCGCTTTTAAGAAGATGTATAACGATGGCTTAATTTATAGAGGAGACAGGATTGTAAACTGGTGTCCTAGATGTGGCTCCACTCTTTCTGACGACGAAGTAGAACACAAAGAACGCAATACCAAGCTTTACGAATTTAAATATAACGAAGACTTTCCAATAACCATTGCCACCACCCGGCCTGAAACAAAGCTAGGCGATACAGCCGTAGCTGTTCATCCTGATGATAAACGATATAAAAAATATGTAGGTAAGGAATACGATGTGAACTTTGCCGGTCAGAGCCTTCATATAAAAGTAGTTGCCGATAGAAATGTTGATCCTGAGTTTGGAACAGGGGCTGTTGGAATTACCCCAGCTCACAGCCACGTAGATTGGGAAATAGCTGAAAAAAATGATATCCCTAAAATCCAGATCATCGGCGAAGACGGTAAGATGACAGATAAAGCTGGAGACTTTGCCGGCCAGACCGTTAAAAAAACTAGAAAAGAAGTTGTTAAATGGCTTAAAGAAAATGATTTAATAACCAAAGAAGAAGACGCTCCCCAAAACTTAAGTATCTGCTATCGATGTGATACGCCTGTAGAACCTCTCCCAAAACTTCAGTGGTTCATTGACGTGAACAAAGAATTTAAAATGAAGCACTCTAAGATAGAAGGGGTAAGCGAAGGAGACAAGACAAGCTTAAAGAAACTCATGATCACCGTCGTAGAAAACTCCCAGATTGATATTATTCCAGAAAGATTTAAAAAAGTATATTATCACTGGATCGAAAACTTAAGAGACTGGTGTATATCAAGACAAATCTGGTATGGCCACCGTATTCCTGTCTGGTACAAAGATGACGAAACATATGTTGGCCTTGAAAAGCCAGAAGAAGAAGGTTGGAAGCAGGACCCAGATACCCTGGACACCTGGTTTTCATCAGGTTTATGGACCTTTTCAACCTTAGGTTGGCCCGATAAAACAGAAGATCTAAAGATTTATCACCCTACCTCAGTATTAGAAACAGGATATGACATCCTCTTCTTCTGGGTGGCAAGAATGATTCTTATGAGCACCTATCTCCTAGGAGAGATACCATTTGAAGATGTATATCTTCATGGATTGGTTCGTGATGAGCAAGGCAGGAAGATGAGCAAGTCTTTAGGTAATGGTATTGATCCTTTAGAGATGATTGAAAAATATGGAGCAGATGCCACAAGACTCTCATTGATCATAGGGGTCGGCCCAGGAAGTGATATCAACCTTTCCGAAGATAAGGTAAAAGCGTACCGTAACTTTAGTACTAAAATTTGGAATGTTGCCCGGTTCCTCAACATGTCTAAACCAGAAGATTATAACCAAGAAGAAGCCAAGCAGCTTTTAACCAAAGACGATAAAAAGGTAATCGAAGAGATGAACGAATTTAAAAAAGAAATTACTAAACATTATGAAAAGTATGAGTTTAATCTTGCCGGTGAAAAAACATATGATTACCTTTGGAATGAATTAGCTAACAAACATCTTGAAAACAACAAAGATCGACTAAAAGGAGATGACCCTAAAAAAGCAAAAGCGGCTTATTACCTTTTAGAAAAAATGTTATTTGAGTGTCTTAAGATGCTCCACCCGTTTATGCCTTTTGTCACCGAGGCAGTTTATCAAAAGTTAGAGTTGGGAGAGAAGATGCTAATGGTTGAAAGTTGGTAACAATTATTTAATAAATTATAATTATATACATATGAGTGCTTTTACATTAACAGCAGTTGTGTTCCTTACCCTTTTACCTGGCTTAGCCTGGCTTTTTTTCTTTCTACATGAAGATATTCATCCCGAACCAAAGAGATTGATAGCTTATACCTTTGGTTTTGGTGTCTTAGCCAGTATTCCTGTGTTTGCTTTTCAGATTGTTGGCCAATCTCTTATTGCTAAAATATCAGCTGGATTGCCTCTCACTATATTATTTTTAGCTTTGGTAGAAGAGGTATTCAAGTTTCTTGCTGCTTACTGGGCTGTAGGGAAAAGCCCTGAGATGGATGAACCTATTGACGCCATGGTTTATATGATTGTAGCTGCTCTAGGGTTAGCCACTATTGAAAACTTTTTCATCATCGCCGGTTTCTTAAAGACAGGCGGCTATCAACTGTTTTCAGATTTAACCAGTGTTGTAGTTTTAAGATTTGTTGGGGCTACCCTCTTACACGCCCTTTCCTCAGGTCTTCTTGGTTTTTACTGGGCTAAAGGAAAAATGAAACAGAAAATAAAAAAGTATATTTTTGTAGGGCTTTGTGTGGCTACTCTAGTTCATTTTGTGTTTAATTATCTTATCTTAATATTCCAGAATCTAGATCTCCTTCTTTATCCAAGTCTGTTCTTAATAGGTTCTGCCTTTTTTCTTTTTAAAGATTTTCAAAAGTTAAGACTAAAATCGTAAAAAATAATTTATTTTGTTATAATAATCAAAGTAATCAAAGTTTAATAAAAATAAGTTATGTCAAAAGATAAAGATAAAAAAATAAAAGAAGATGAAGAAGCTTTTGCTGAAATGGCAAAGGCTAAAGAAGAGTCTGAAGAAATAGAAGTTGATAATGATGAAAAAAAATCGAATGAAGTATTTGAGGGAGAGGGACAGTTAACTGTAGATGTGTATCAGGACGGTGATGAAATATTTATTGAATCTACGGTAGCCGGAGTTGACCCATCAGAGTTAGATATAAACATTACAAGCGAGTCAGTTACTATCCGAGGTGAAAGAGAACGACAACGGGAAATAGATGACAAGGATTACTTTTACCAAGAATGTTTTTGGGGTACCTTTTCTCGCTCCGTTATTCTTCCTGAGGAAGTTGACCCGGAAAAATCTGAGGCAAAAATAACAGACAACGGAGTACTTACAATTCGTTTACCAAAACTAAAGAGGAAAAAACCAAAGAAGGTTGATGTAAAAACTGAGTAAATATTTAAAACCCCGGACGGGGTTTTAAATATTTATTAACAATTTTATGAGTTTAAACACAAAAATTATTCTTCTTCTAGCTATCCTTGTTTTAATTTTAGGATCAATAAGGTTGTTAATTGATTTACCAAAAATCTTTAAAAACAATCCTGACTCTGACAAACCAATCAAAGATAATAGAACAGACAACGTAAATAATAATATTCATAACGAGGTTAAGGAAACCAAGCCTAACCAAAGACCTTCTGACTGCCCTGACGCCTGGTATATAAATGAGATGCCTACTTACGGAGAAGAAAAAGTCTCCAACGAATACTTAATTAAAGATGGTGAACGTCACAATGTATCTGAGTTTGATAAAAGCTGGTTAAAAGATTATTGTAATTTAGAACCCCAAATTCTTTATTAAAATAATAAGATTAAAAAATAATTATGAAAAAAATAACTTCTTTAATAATAATTCTTGCTTTTGTGATTATTGGTTACCTTCTCTTTCAGAAGGTGAATAAAAATAATAATCCTGAAACCTCTGTTTTTACTTATAACAGCACTACCACAAATAGCAATTTTTCTTTTAATCATCCTAAAACTTGGAAAGAGCCTCAAATACAAAAATTAGGAACAGTAGAAAAAATAATATTTAATAATGGACTTGTTGTTCAATCTGGCAGAACAAAGAATCAACAGACCGGAGAAATAATGAGCGTAAAAGAAGCAGCCCAGAATGATCTTGAAACTAATCCGGGTGATCCTTTAATAACCTCAACAACAATAGCAGGTGTTGATGCTCAGCAGGTTGATCTTACGATACCAAAAGGCCACATCGGTAAACTTCAAGATGGAAGCCCAATCCCTCCTAAACCAGTTGAGATTACAGACATATTTTTCAGTGAAGATAATAGCACCAGTACTCCTGTAATATTTTTACGCTTTTCTCAAAATGCTAAAGAGTACTTAGATTTAATAAAAGAAAGTTTTAAATTTAATAATTAATTTAGCAACAAAAACACCCACTACTAAAGTGGGTGTTTTTTATTTTATCCAGCTTAATTTTCCTTCTTGTATCTCTCTATTGCTTTTTCTATTTCTTCGTATGCTTTTTCTTTGTCACCCCATTTTTTTATCTCAACTTCTTTTCCTTCTAAGTGTTTATATGCTTCAAAGAAATGAGCTGCTTCTTCTAAGAAATGAGGGTTATATGACTGGAGGTCTTTTAAGTTTTTTACGTTTTCCATTCTTGTGTTATCAACCTGAACACTAAATATTTTTAGATCTCTTTCTCCTTCATCAAACATCTCCATCATTCCAACAGGTCTTGCTCTTACTACACAGCTTGTAAAGGTTGGACCACCTCCTATAACTAATATATCAAGGTGGTCCCCATCCTCTGCTCTAGTTTGCGGTATAAAACCATAATCTGCTGGGTAATGAAGAGGAGAATGCAGTACTCTATCTAACTTAAAAACGTCCAGCTCTTCATCGTACTCATATTTATTATGAGTTCCTTTTGGTATTTCTATAACCGCATTTATTATTTTAGGAGATTTACCACCTAACTTTATCTTATCGAATGAACTAGACATGTTTTTGTTTTATTCTTTTTCCTCCGACTTTTTTTCCTTTTCCTCTTCTTCCTTTTCTTTTTCTTCCTCTGTTGCTTCTTCATCACCCTCCATTGTCTCTTCCTCTGATCCTTCTTCATTATCTTCTTTAGTTTCTTCAACTTTTGAAACTCCACCTTCCATTTCTTCATCCGGGTTTGATTGAGGTCGTACATCAATCTTCCAGCCAGTAAGCTTTGCTGCTAGTCTTACATTCTGACCACCCTTTCCAATTGCTAAGCTTAACTGATCATCAGCTACTAATGCCATTGCTTCCCTTCTTGGTTTTACCTCAACTAACTTTACCTTAGCAGGAGATAATGCATTAGCAATATACTCATCCATATCCTCACTCCATTCCACAACATCAATTTTTTCATCACCAAGCTCATTAATAACAGCCATAATTCTTGAGCCTCTTTGGCCAACTACCGAACCTACAGGATCTACCCCTTCCTCCTCAGAATAGACTGCTATTTTTGTTCGACTTCCAGGTTCTCGAGCAACTTTTTTTATCTTAACTATGTCTTCTGCGATCTCAGGAACCTCTAACTCAAAAAGCTTTTTAACAAAGTCAGGGTGAGACCGAGAAAGAATAATACCTGGCCTCCCTCTTTCTTCTTCCTGGACGGCTAAAACATAAAACCTCATTCTTTGACCATTTTGATAATGCTCACCAGGGATTGATTCGTTCTTAAACATAATTCCCATTGCTCGGTCCAGATCAACATATACATGACCTCGTTCGTATCTTTGAACCACCCCACTTACAATTTCACCCTCTTTGTCTGAGTACTCCTTCCTAATCGAGGTTCTTTCAGCCTCCCTTACTGCTTGTATTATTACTTGCTTAGCGGTCTGAGCAGCTATTCTTCCAAAATCTTCATGATCCTCCAGAGGAAACCTTACAACACCTCCAGGTTCAACTCCTTCTTTTTCTTTTTTAGCGTCTTCTAATAATATATGACGGTCAGAATTAAATCTGAACCTATCATCATCTGGATTGTCTTCCTCTCCTGGCACCCATACATCATCTGGGCTAACCACCTTCTTTTCTAGCCAGAAATTCATTTTCCCTGACTCAGGTTCAAACTTAGCTTTTACCGACTCTGATTTTTTTCGATACTCTTTTTTATATGCACTTCCAAGAGCAGATTCAATAGCCCCAATAACATTTTCTGTTTCAATTCCTCGATTTTCAGAAATTTGATCAATAGCGGATTTAATTTTTTTAAGATCCATTTTCATAAATCACTTTTTGTTATTTTTAAATATTGCTATACGACTTTATTAAATTTAGTTATAACAATATGTAGGGTAAATATAAATCCGCTCATTCTAGAGCGGATAGTTTATACTACCTTGTTTTACATTCCTATAATACACCTGGAACCCTTTTTGGTCAAGGTTGTTTTACTAATTTTTTAAGTTATTATTAAAGTATGAAAACTGGAACTGAACATTTTAATATTAAAGTTTTTGGCCGAGTTCAAAAAGTCGGGTTTAGATTTAACGCCAAGAGAAAAGCAGACCGATTAAACATTAAAGGTTATGTAAAAAATGAGTCAGATGGCTCGGTTTACATTGAGGCCGAAGGCGATCAAGAATCACTTGAAAAATTTATAAGCTGGGTTAAAAAGGGACCTTTATTTTCAAAGGTAAAAAGGATCGAGAAAGAAAAAGACAAAGTAAAAAGTTTTGAAAAATTTAATATAAAATATTAAAAAAGAGTGGTCTTAAAAGACCACTCTTATAATTATTTTTTTAACTCATCACGCAGAAAATCTGCGTGATTTTCTAAAATCAAATCTTCCTGTAGTAACCTCAATATCTGTTTCCGGGAGAAGGTGTTAGCTTTTCTAATTGAGTTACTTATTCTTTTGAATAGCTGAAAAAACTCGCCCTTAAATATTAGAAATTCATGACCATCCAGAGTTTTTCTGAAAACTGGTTTATAATCTCGAATTACAAACTCAAAATCCGGTAGTTCCTCACGTAATTCTCTGTCCAGAGTTTGGACATAGTATAATTCACCCCTTTTTTTCTTCCCCCCAGGCAACTTCCATTTATGAGGTTGCGGTTTATTAGCATCCTGAATTAATACAACATCTTCTTCAGGAAAGCTTTTAAAATAGCCAAAACATACCCAATCATTCATGTCAACCTCCTTAACTTAATTTTTTATTTACTATCTATATAATGTATTAAAAAAACTAAAAAGTCAAGGTATCATACCATTACTTGACAAATGTTTAAATATTCAGTATTTGTTTAATTGCTCAACAAAGCTCTTTACAAAACGTCAAAATTGTTATCAACAATATATGCACACCACTTTTTGCCTTAATGGTTTTTTACCTGTTTTTATAAAAAATGTTTCACGCTAAACATTTAATATCTATCAAGAGATGAATATCGATTAAAAACCCCAAGAATGTTTCACGCTAAACATTCTTGGGGTTTTTAAGGTTAACAACATAATTGAAAAACCGGTATTATGTTTCACGTGAAACATTTTTGATCTAAATAACACCTAAAATGTTTAGCGTGAAACATTAAAAACACATGTAAACGTAAAATTGCAAAAGATGTTTCACGTGAAACACTTTTACCGAAAAATGTTTCACGCTAAACATTTTTCCATATAAAAAATGTTTGTCACTTTTTTGTCAATGTTTCACACCCATTTCTTGGCTTAACTTCGTTGATGGAAATGTTTCACACGTTTGTCACTTTTTTGTCAAGTTTTATAATAACATTGACAAAAAAGAAATTTAAATTGTTATTAAAAAATAGGTTATTTTTTAATACAATAAAATATATAAAAGTCAATTAGTGCTTTGACCTATTTTTTTATTATTTTTTAAAAATAATTAACGAGTTTTTAAAGAAATATTAAATTATTAAAACAAAGAAGATGAACTCAAAAAAACTTAACCGAAATATTTTAAACCTTCTGGTCAGAATCATTGATAGATATGTTATTACTAAAATTCGATGGATTTTAAGGAAAGCCGTGATATAATTAAAACCAGTGGAAACGAGCTTAAAGTAATTTTTAACTAATCTAATAATGGCAAAAAAGAAAAGCAAAAAGAAAAAATCTAAAAAAGATAAGAAAAATGTTTTTTCTGATATTCATCCCGAAGTTAGAAAAAATGTTTCCGTAATCACATTTTTAGCGTTAGCGATAATTTTCATATTAGCTTCTGTAGGGCAAGCCGGTCCTTGGGGAAGTAAATTTTTTTCATTCTTCGATAAGCTTTTTGGTTGGGGATATTATTTACTCCCCTTAGTTTCATTTTTGATAGCCTTCTCTTTTCTTCTTCCCGAGGAAAGAAAATTCTGGAAAACAACTTTAATCAGTGCATTATTTTTCGTAATTTCTGGATTAGGCTTAATCGATATTTTGTCTCCAAAAAATGGAGGACTAACCGGTGCTTTAATTGGGGTTCTTGAAAATCCATTTGGAACCCCGGTCTCGATAATAATTACCGGTGGAATTTGTCTTACTACATTCTTAATTATTCTCAACCGACCCTTACATTTCACAAGCTTTTTCAAAAAGTTTAGAGAGAAAATAAAAAATACTTCCCTAAAAGAAAAAAACCAAAAGTTAGAGTTTGGTATCTCAACCCCTATGGGAGAAGATGAAGAAGAGGCAAAAAGTGAACCGGAAGAAAAATCAAAAAATGCCGAAGAAAAAAAATCTGACTCAAAAGATAAACAGAAAGAAGAAGATGAAGAGGAACCAGAAGAAAATGAAGAGGAGGAAGATTTTGAGATTGAAACAAGAGAAAGTTCAGGGGATTATAATGCTCCGCCTCTTTCAATCTTTATCTCAAAAAGTAAAAAACCAACCTCTGGAGACTTACGAGCAAACGCAAATATAATAAGAAGAACTTTAGATAGTTTTGGTATTCAAGTTGATATGGGAGAGGTGCAGGTTGGGCCGACCGTAACTCGTTATACATTAAAACCAGCAGAAGGAGTTAAACTTTCCAAGATCACCGGCCTTAATTCTGACCTTGCTCTTGCTTTAGCTGCTCACCCAATAAGAATTGAGGCTCCAATTCCAGGCAAGTCTTTAGTAGGAATTGAGGTCCCGAACAAAAACGCAGCAGTGGTCAGACTCGGCAGTATTCTTGCTAAGAAAAAATTTAAAAAAACCTCCCCTCTTACATTCGTATTAGGAAGAGGGGTAAACGGTGATCCAGTATTTGCTGATATTGCTAAAATGCCTCATGTTTTAATAGCTGGTGCAACAGGTAGCGGAAAAAGTATCTGCATTCACACATTGCTTCTTTCATTGTTATATAAAAATTCTCCGGAAGATTTAAGGTTGGTTATGGTAGATCCTAAGCGGGTAGAGCTTTCAGTATATGATGATATTCCTCATCTTATCTCTCCAGTTATTACTAAAAACAAAAAAGCAGTAGGTGCTCTAAAGTGGGCGATTAATGAGATGGAAAGACGTTATGAGGTTTTACTTGATGCTGGGGCTAGAGATATAAAAAGCTTCAATAAAGGTAAGGGTGACCATATGCCTTACATACTAATAGTGATCGATGAATTAGCAGATCTTATGGCGTCATACGGCAGAGAAGTGGAAGGGGCTATCGTTCGATTAGCTCAAATGTCTCGTGCAGTAGGAATTCATTTAGTGGTTTCCACCCAAAGACCTTCTGTAGAAGTAATTACCGGCTTGATTAAAGCTAACATCACGACCCGTGTTGCCTTACAAGTTGCCAGTGGTGTTGATTCAAGAACAATTCTTGATTCTAATGGAGCTGAAAAATTATTAGGAAACGGAGATCTTTTATTTATTTCTTCAGAATCTTCTAAACCACAAAGAATTCAAGGTTCCTACATAACCGAGAAAGAAATTAAGAAAGCTGTAAAATATATAAAGAAGAATAATGAATATGAAGAAGAAGACGTGGACATGGAAGAAGAAGACGATGCTTCTCCTTCTGCTATAGATTTTGATAAGATAGAAAACGAAGAAGAAAAGGATGAACTGTATGATGAAGCAGTTAAGGTTGTAAAAAAAGCTGAAAAAGGTTCTGCCTCTCTTCTACAACGTCGTCTAAGGATTGGTTATGCTCGAGCAGCTCGCATTTTAGATAGCATGGAAAAGGAGGGTATAGTGGGGCCACCAAGGGGGTCAAAAGCTAGAGAAGTTTATTTAGACGATGAAGAGGAGTAAAATAAAAAATAGGGAAGAACTAAAATAATCAATGGCTAATAATAATTCTCAAAAAAATTTTTCATCAGTATTGATAGAAGCTATGAAAGCTCAAGGAATGAATGAATCACAATTAGCAGATGCAACAGGCATCTCTGAAAGATTCATTAAACTTTTGATAAAGAATGATCTTAAAAAACTCCCCCCCGCCCCCTATCTCCATGGTTATATTTTAAAAATAGCTGAAGTTGTAGACATGGATGGAGAAAAAGTTTGGCGAACATATTTTAAAAATAATAGTAATATAAGATCTTCAGGCAACACAGATCATTTACCAAAAAATAGATTTTCTGTTTCTAACATAAATGCCAAGATTCTGTTTGGTATTATTATAATAATTGCAGTTATTGCGTATTTTGTAATCCGTAGCTTTCTAGGTGTTGATATTACCCGAGAGTTAAACCTTGAAGGTTTCGGCGAAGAACCCGTAATTTCTCAGAATGCCTCTTACAACATCAAGGGTAATATAAATCCTAAGTATCAGTTGAAAATCAATCAACAATCTGTTTATCCTGAAAGTGATGGAGATTTTACAGAAACTATTAATCTCAGCCCAGGTTTCAACACAGTAATGTTTAATATCAAAGGTCCTTTGAAAAGAGAAGAAAAGATTGCCAAAGAAATATATTATAAAACCAATGATCAAGAAAATATTAATCAAGCAACTACGACATCAGTTACTACTTCATCTATAATCAATAACTAAATAATTTAATGGCTAAAAAGAAAAAGAAGAAAAAAAAGAAAAAGAAAAAGAAGAAAAAAGATAAAGATATCGAAGAATTAATGGACTCCCTACAATCCCAATACGGGGAAGGGGCCATAATGAAGTTAGGTGATCAAAAAAAGATTGACGTAGAAAGCATTCCATCTGGGTCGTTCTCTCTTGATATTGCTTTAGGGGTAGGAGGTCTTCCAAAAGGAAGGGTTGTTGAGATATACGGACCTGAGTCAAGCGGAAAAACAACTCTTGCTCTTCATGCTATTGCTGAAACTCAAAAAGAAGGTGGTAAGGCTGCTTTTATTGACGCTGAACACGCCCTTGATCCTGAGTATGCAAAAAAGATCGGGCTAAAAGTTAATGAGTTGATAATTTCTCAACCGGACAGCGGCGATGAGGCACTAAATATTTTAGAAGATATTGTTCGCTCTGGAGCAGTGGATATAGTAGTGGTGGACTCTGTAGCTGCTCTTACCCCAAAAGAAGAAATAGAAGGAGAAATGGGTGATAAGCATGTTGGTTTACAGGCCCGGCTTATGTCTCAAGCTCTTAGAAAAATAACCTCTATTGCTGGCAAGTCTAAAACCATTGTCATATTTATCAACCAGATAAGAATGAAGATCGGGGTTATGTATGGAAACCCTGAAACCACCCCCGGGGGTCGCGCTCTTAAATTCTACTCCTCAGTCCGGCTTGATATTCGCAGGAAGGCCCAAATTAAGAAAAAGGATGAAGTTGTAGGGAATAGAGCAAAGGTTAAAGTAGTAAAGAATAAGGTTGCCCCTCCTTTTAAAATAGCTGAATTTGATATTCTATATGGTAAAGGCATTTCATATGAAAGCGATGTTTTAAACACAGCTTTAAAATACGGAGTAGCTAAAAGAAAAGGGCCTAGTTATAGATATGATGGGGAAAGCATTGCTGTAGGCTTTGATAACGCAAGAAGGGAATTGCAAAAAGACACCGAACTTCTTGAAGAAATAATGGAAGAAACTAAAAAAGCTATAAAGGAGGCTAATGAATCTAAAGAAGATGATGATTAAATAAAGATATGAAATTTATTGGCAAACTTTTTATATCAGTAGTTTCTAATATAGTAGCTATTATGGCATCAGCCTACTTTATCCAGGATTTTATTTTCGATGGAGATTTTATAGACCTTATTACAGCAGCCGCGGTCTTTACGGTAATTAATTTACTTTTAAGACCTGTTCTAAAATTATTATTCGGCCCACTGATTGTTTTAACATTGGGACTTTTTGTCATCGTTATAAATGCTCTTACTATATATATTCTTGACATTATAAGCGGAAGCCTTACAATACAGGGGTACTTACCACTGATTATCGCTACTATTATATTCAGTGTTATAAACAGTTTTATAAATATTTCAGCACGTTGGGTTAAATAAATTATGCTAACTATTTTACAAGTAATTGTATCCGTCGCCTTAATCGTTTTTGTTTTATTGCAAGAACGAGCTAGTGGCCTTGGAGCCATGGGCGGAGGAGGTGGAGGAACCCCTTATCAGACAAGAAGAGGTATGGAGAAGTTTATATACTGGGGGACAATCGTTCTTGCCTTTGCATTCGTAGTTTTAGCTATCTTAAACCTGGTTTATTAATAACTATCTTTCAAAAATTAGATTTAATGCCGGTTTTTAATACGAGGATTTGGTAATATTTTAAACAATAAACTCTAATAATTTCTGCATGAAAATTCCTAAACTTATTTTTTCTTCTTTATCAAACTTTGAGCGCAAACTTTTTATTGCGTTATTCGTTTTATTTTTAATAGCAGTTGCTTCTAGAGGAGTCATTGCCATTAATAAAAATAGTAATTTTGTCCCGGTAAAAGGAGGGTATTATAAAGAAGGAGTAGTTGGCCAACCAACTGCTTTAAACCCTATTATCTCTGACAAATCTGTTGACCAAGCTTTGGGCTCATTAGTCTATGCTACTATTGAAGATTTGAAATCTAACATTGAAGTTAAAAATGGAGCGAAAACTTATATTTTAAAGTTAAAAGAAGATTTAAAATGGAGTGATGATAAACCACTTACGAGTGACGATGTTGTTTTTACTATAAAAACTATCCAGAATCCTGAAATTCAATCTCCTTACTATAAAACTTGGAAAGGGGTTGTCATTGAAAGAATAAGTGAGTTACAGATTAAGTTTACTCTTCCTGGACCATATGTTTATTTTGAAAATAATATTAATGATTTGCCTGTAATTCCTAAGCACATCTTTGGTGAAATACCTGCTTCTAATATTAGATTATCATCTTATAATTTAGAACCAATATCAAGCGGACCATATGTTTTTAAAGACTTTTCTAAAAAAAGAAATGGTTTCATAACAGAGTATCATTTTAAAACAAACAATAAGTTTGCAGGAGAAAAACCGTATATTAAAGATTTTTATTTCCGATTTTACAAGAATGATGCTGAACTATTAAGCGATTTTAAAACAAGAAAAATAGATGGATTCAGCCTTTCTGGTTTACCTGATGAAAGAGTTAAGAAGCTTCCCAAGGCAGTTATTGAACATGTTTCAATCCCTCGTTACTACGCCACCTTCTTTAACCCAAAATCAACATCTATCTTAAAAAATGATGAATTTCGGAAAGCCCTTTCTGTGTCGATAGACAGAAAAGAACTTGCTAACGAAATTTTATCAAACGACACCAAAGCCTTAAATAGTTTAGCCGATCTTATAAAAGAAAACCCGGTTTTACCTCCTAACAAGAAAGAGGCTAAAAAGATAATTTCTGAAGTAAAAGAAGATCACGAAAAAGAATTAACATTTGAAATAATTGTTCCTGAGGTTGATTTTATAAAGGAGACTGCTGAATTCATAAAAGAGGACTGGGAATCAATAGGAATCGATAATGTTCAGGTCGTTTCTTTAAAGAGCAATGATTTTCATGACGCAGTCATCAGAGAAAGAAATTACGAGGCTGTTATTTTTGGAAACGTTCTAAAAAATTCTTTGGACTTGTTTCCGTTCTGGCACTCTTCAGAAAGATTTTATCCAGGTTTTAATCTTTCCTTCTATTCCAATGACAAAGTAGATACTATTTTAGAAAACATAAGACAAACAGAAGATGAAGAAAAAAGAAAACAAGAATTTTTAAAAGCTTCTAAAATAATTCATGATGATTATCCTGCAGTATTTTTATACTCCCTTCCTTATACTTATGTTCATCATGAAAGACTTTATGGGTTTGAGGTAAGCAGTGATATATCAAGTGCTAGTGATCGATTTGAAAGTATCAATAAATGGTATGTATCCCGAGCCCGGGTAATCAAGGAGGATAACACAAATACTGCTTCAACCGCCAATTAAAATAAATGCTCTTGTGGTGGAACTGGCAGACACGCAGCGTTCAGGACGCTGTCCGCTTAAGGCGGGTAGAGGTTCAAGCCCTCTCAAGAGCACCATTAAATTTAGTCGAAACTAATTTAAAACATTTTTAAACTAAATAAAATGTCTAAAAAACAAAAAACAAAAAAGAAGAAAAAGGTCCATCCTAAAAATAAAATTGGGAAACCTAAAGCTATGAGAGTTACCCAGATGGAGAAAGCTAACATAAAACCATCTGTAAAAAAGAAACCTAAAGGAGAGATGGTTAGGTTTTGTGCTCTTGGTGGTTTAGAAGAAATTGGTCGTAATATGATGTTTCTTGAATATAAGGATGAGATTTTAATTATCGACATGGGGCTTCAATTCCCTGAGGATGAAACTCCTGGAATTGACTTTATTATTCCTAACACCAAATATCTTGAGATGAAAAAGAAAAAGATAAAAGGTGTAATTATTACCCATGGTCATTATGATCACATTGGTGCTATTCCGTACCTTTTAGATAGTCTGGGAAACCCAAAAATATATACCACCGAACTTACTAAAGAAGTAATTAAAAAGAGACAAGGAGATTTTCCTAATTCTCCTAAACCAATTTTTGAGATAGTTAAGCCTGGAGAAACTCACCAGATATCAAAGAATTTTAAGACAGAATTCTTTGGAGTTGAGCACAACATTCCAGAAGGAGTTGGCCTTCTTATTCACACCCCAATAGGGAAGGTGGTTCACCCCGGTGAGTTTAAGTTTGATTATGACAAAGAAGGCAATCCTAAACATTTAGAAATTTGGGATAAACTAGGGGAACAAGATATTCACACTTTAATGTTAGACTCAACTGGTTCTGAAACTCCTGGCTGGTCTGTTTCTGAAAGAGTTGTCGAAAAAGAGCTTGAAAAATTATTTAAAAAAGCAGAAGGTAGGATAATTGTTAGTACTTTTTCTTCTTTGCTTGATCGCTTGAAAGAGATAATAAAGATAGCAGAAAAACTAAACAAAGTTGTTGCTATTTCAGGTTATTCTATGCAGTCTAATCTAAACATTGCTAAACGTCTTGGTTTTATAAAAACTAAGAAAGATACTTTAATCCCTTTAAAGAATGTTAATAAATATCCTGATAATAAAGTTATGATTCTTTCTACCGGCGCTCAAGGAGAAGAAAATGCTAGTTTAATGAGAATTGCAAACGGAGAACATAAAAGTATTTCTATTAAAGATGATGACACAGTAATTCTTTCTTCTTCAGTTGTTCCTGGTAATGAAAAAAGTGTTCAAGATTTGAAAGACAACCTTACACGACAAGGAGCGAGCATCTATGACTATAAAATGCT
>Ga0102934_1001636_pt1 | contig 15693 bp, 12 predicted proteins | sample SalPonR2_A_D1_MG_FD_78175 | JGI IMG/M metagenome (GOLD analysis project Ga0102934, IMG submission 78175) | Salt pond soil microbial communities from South San Francisco under conditions of wetland restoration - Salt Pond MetaG R2_A_D1_MG | ecosystem: Environmental > Aquatic > Marine > Intertidal... | reverse complement strand
TCAAATTCACCCCGACCATCACGTTCATCCCAGATGCGGTGCCCGAGAACGCGCGCCATGTCGAGGAGTTGCTGGCCCAGGCGGCGCAGGCCGATGCCGCGGTGCACGAACAGGCCGCGAAGGCGCAATTCGCCGGCGATGCCGATCCGTACCGCCACAGTGACGATGAAGCCGATTACGAAAGCGACGAAGCCGCCGAGCGATGAGGCGCAAGGATGATCCGTCCATCGTCGGTGCGCTGCTGATCGACAAGCCCGCGGGATTCACCTCGCACGATGTGGTGGCGAAGGTACGCCGGGCACTAGGTGTGCGCCGGGTCGGCCATGCCGGCACGCTCGATCCGATGGCAACCGGCGTGCTGGTCATCGGTGTGGGTCCGATCACCCGACTGCTGGGCATCGTGGGGGCACACGAGAAGGAATACACCGCCACGATCCGCCTGGGCGCCTCGACCACGACCGACGACCGCGAAGGCGATGTCTTGGTCGCATGCAGCCCCGATGCGCTCGCGGCCGTGCAGGATGCGGCGATCGAAGCGGCGGTGTCCGGCTTCACGGGAAGGATCTCCCAGCGGCCCAGCGCGGTCAGCGCCGTGAAGGTCGACGGCAAGCGCGCTTACCAGCGAGTGCGCGAGGGCGAGGATGTGCAACTGCCCGAGCGGGAGGTGACCGTCTCGGTGTTCGAGGTCCTCGGTATCGAGCGCGGGGCCGATTTCGTGGACGTGCGGGTGCGTGTGGAATGTTCGGCTGGCACCTACATCCGTGCGCTGGCTCGGGACCTCGGCGAGGCGCTTAGTGTGGGCGGACACCTCACCGCGCTACGGCGAACCCGATCGGGGGGAGTGCGGGTCGAAGGATGCTGCTCGATCGATGATGTCGCCCGCGATGCGCTCGTGACCCCGGCGGATTTCGCGAGGCGGGAGTTGCCGACCGTCGAGATCGATGAGAGCGCGGCCCAGCGTGCACGAAACGGTTCGGCTGTGCAGTTAACCGCGCCGGATACTCCGGTCGCCGCACTCGTGGGACCAGGGGAGGACCTGGTGTGCGTCGGTGAAGTCAGCGGGGGCTCGATTCGCTATCTGGCGGTGTTCCCACGAGTGGTCGATCGGGTAGCCGACGCGTGAGCGGTAGGCCGATGAGGCCGATCACGAACACGATGCCCAAACCGGCGCGCAACGATTGCAGTTTGCTTTGCGCGTAGTCATCGACGATCACCGTGATGTCCTGCTGCGGGACCCCGGCCTCGGTCAGTAGCTGTTCGGCCTGCTCGAGGGTGATGACCTGCACGCCGGATTCCGCCGCTTCGATCACGCCCTGCTGGACGGCGGAGTCGATTTGATCGTTGGAGGCGACCGAGGACGTGAAAGTGGTCGCGAGCCCGATGAACAGCGCGGTGCCCGCGAGCGCGACACCGAGGGAAGAGCCGAGGTTCTGCGCCGTGCCTTGCAGCCCACCGATTTCATTGCTGCGCGATTCGTCGGCGGAGGACAAATTCACGTTGCCGATCTGGGAGATCGCCAGGCCGATACCGATTCCGATGACGGCCATGGCGAGGGCGAACAACGTGCCTCGGGCCTCGGGGGTGATCGCGCCGATGAGCAGTAGCAATCCCAGGCACGCGGTGACCAGGCCCCAGCGGATGAGTTGCTTGGGGGAGAAACGAAGCGCGAGCCGGGATCCGGCGAGGGCCATCACGAACAGTGCAACGGACATCGGCAGCATGCGGATGCCGGACTGCAGCGCATCGAGGTCCAAAACCGTTTGCAAGTACAGCGGCAGGATGAAGAACGTGCCGGCGATGATGAAGTAGAGCACCAGTTGCGAAGCCAGGCCCGAGCGCAGCGAGGGGATCCCCAGTAGATCGATTCCCAGCAGTGGGTCGTGTCCGCGGTCCCGGAGTCTTCTTTCCCACTCCACGAACAGCCAGCCGATCCCCAGGCCTGCCAGGACGACCGGGATAGTGGGGGAGAAGCCGGCGATAGTGAACGGCGGGTTCAGTGGTTCGAGGAAACCCCAGGTGCTCGCCGAGACCAGCGCCAACACGACCGTGCCCATAGCTGCGGCCGAGAGCACCACTCCGGCGAAGTCGAAGCGGCCCTTGCCCGCTGGCACGGGCAGGTCCTTGATGGTGCCGGTCAGCGGCAAGATCACCGCGACGATCAGCAAAGTCTCGGCGGCGAATACCCAGCGCCAGGAGAACTCGCTGGTGACCCACCCACCGATCAACGGCCCGGCCGCGGCCGCGGCGCCCGCGATACCGCCGAGCATCGCGTAGGCGATCGCTCGATCCTTACCCGAATAGTTGACCGCAGCGAGGGCCGCGATGGCGGGGATCACCAATGCCGCGCCGATGCCCTCCACGATGGACCAGCCGATGAACAACACACCGAAGCCAGGCGCCAGCGCGGTGGTCAGTGAGCCGATGGCGTAGATGATCGAACCGATCACGAAGGTACGGCGCCGCCCGATGCGAGAACCGATGCCCGCCCCGGCGAGCATCAGCGCTGCCATGGTCAAGGTGAAGGTGGCGATCGCCAGCTGCATCGAACTCACGGAGGTGTCCAGATCGGCGACCACCGTCGTGATCGAGACGTTCATCACCGTGCCGTCGATCACCATGACGAATTGCCCGAGGCCCAGCACGAGGATGGGCAGCCACTTGCGCACGATCGGAGCCTAGGGCGCGCACGGGACCGCCCTGGGTTTTCCTGACCTGTTCACCGGCTAAGCCGTGCCAGCACGCACCCGTAGGCTTTCGGGTCGTGAGCGAGGACGTAGCGATCATCGGGGTGTTCGATGGGGTGCATCGCGGGCACCAGGCCGTGATCGCCCAGGCCCGGGCGCTGGCCGGCGATGGGGACGTCGTGGCCATCACCTTCGACCCACATCCGCGTCGGGTGCTTTTCCCGCAAGATGCCCCGTCGATGCTGATCTCCCTCGAGGAGCGCATCGACGCCTTGCGCGATGCCGGCGTGGATGACGTCGTCGTCGTTCCCTTCACCCGCGAACTCAGCGCCATGAGTCCCCGCGAATTCGTGGAGGACTTCATCGTGCGGCGCGCCGGTACCCAGGTCGTGGTGGTCGGGGAGAACTTCCGCTTCGGGCACCGCGCTAGCGGCGATGTCGACACACTGCGCGAACTCGGGATGGAACTGGGATTCACCGTGCATGGCCTGCAGGTGCGCGGGGACAGCGATCGGTTCTCCTCCACGCGGGTTCGCGAGGCGCTGGCCGGCGGTGATCTAAGCCAGGTGACTCTCATCCTCGGTCGGCCATTCACCTACCGCGGGGAGGTCGTGCACGGCGATCACCGCGGACGAACCCTCGGTGTGCCCACCGCCAACCTCGAGGTGCCGACCGACCGTGCGGTGCCCGCAGATGGGGTCTACGCCGGCTGGGTGCGGGTCCTCGATGGCGCGTGTCCGCGGATGCCGGCGGCGATATCGGTCGGGGAGAACCCGCAATACGGCGGTGTCCAGCGACGCATCGAGGCGCACGTGCTCGATCGCGACGACCTGGACTTGTACGGCGCGGTGGTCGAGGTCGGGTTCACTGCTCGGTTGCGCGGCCAGCAGGTCTTCGATTCCGAAGAGGCGTTCATCGACCAGATGCACGCGGACGTCGACCAGGCGCGGGCGCTGGCAAGCAGGAGCGCTCCGGCCACCTGATAGCCTGCGCTTCGACGGTCGCCGAGCGGGCGCTCAGCGATTCGTGACCAGGCTGCACCGTGCAGCCATCGCCGGATGATCGGCGCGCCCGAGAGGAATACGAATGTCACTGGCAACAATGTCCAAGTCCGAGATCATCGCCGAATACGCGGTCAAGCCCGGCGATACCGGAAGCCCCGAAGTTCAGATCGCGTTGTTGACCAAGCGGATCACCGAACTGACCGAGCACTTGAAGTCCCATCCGCACGACCACCACAGTCGCCGGGGGCTGCTCAGCCTCGTCGGCCAGCGTCGCCGGTTGCTGAAGTACCTGACCAAGACCGACATCAACCGCTATCGCGCGATCATCGAGCGTGTCGGTATCCGTCGCTAGGTCCACTTCGACACACTTCGTACTGACAGTTCGTACTGACAGTTCGTACTGACAACCGAATAGAGAAAACCAAACCGCAAGGATCCGGGGCGCTACGGTGCGCCGTCGTCGGTCCTCGGTAGTGGCCCTCGAAGGGATTGGCGCATAGCGCGAGAACCCGGGGGCCTCGATCGAAGACCGCCACTGGACGACTGCCGTGGTTGCCCCTGCTTGCATACCAAGGAAACAGGAGGCACCCGTGGAGGGTTCCCAGATCGCGACGGCCGAGGCCGTCATCGACAACGGCGCGTTCGGAACGCGCACCATCACCTTCGAGACCGGGCGATTGGCCCGGCAGGCCGCCGGATCGGTAGCCGTGTATCTCGACGGTGGCACCATGCTGCTCAGCACGACCACCGCGGGCAAGCACCCGAAAGAGCAATTCGACTTCTTCCCGCTGACGGTCGATGTCGAGGAGCGGATGTACTCCGTGGGACGCATCCCAGGCTCGTTCTTCCGCCGCGAAGGCCGGCCCACCGAAGACGCCATCCTCACCTGCCGGCTCATCGACCGCCCGCTGCGCCCGACCTTCAAGAAGGGTCTGCGTAACGAGGTGCAGGTCGTGGAGACCGTGCTGTCGTTGAATCCGAACGACCTCTACGACGTCATCGCCATCAACGCCGCATCGGCCTCGACCCAGTTGTCGGGCCTGCCCTTCAGCGGTCCGGTGGGTGCCGTGCGCATCGCCCTGATCGACGGGCAGTGGGTGGCCTTTCCCACCCACGAGCAACTCGAGCGCGCGGTCTTCGACATGGTGGTCGCCGGTCGGGTCGCCGGAGATGACGTCGCCATCATGATGGTCGAGGCCGAGGCCACCGACCAAACGGTGGAGTTGGTCGCCGGCGGAGCCCAAGCTCCCACCGAGGAGATCGTCGGGGCCGGACTCGAAGCCGCCAAGCCCTTCATCCGCGCTCTGTGCGTGGCGCAGTCCGATCTCGCGGGTGCAGCGGCCAAGGAAGTGCAGGACTTCCCGGTCTTCCTGGAGTTCCAAGATGACGCCTACGACGCCGTCGAGCGCTTGGCGCTGGTCGATGTCCGTGATGCGCTCGCGATCGTGGAGAAGGCTCCGCGCGAGGCCCGGCTCGATGACATCAAGATGACCGTGACCGCGGAGTTGGCGGTGGAATTCGAGGGCCGGGAGAAGGAACTGTCGGCCGCTTTCCGTGCGGTGACCAAGCAGGCGGTTCGCGATCGGGTGCTGCGCGACAAGGTGCGTATCGATGGCCGCGGCCTTGCCGACATCCGTGCGCTGACCGCGGAGGTGGACATCCTGCCGCGTACGCACGGTTCGGCACTGTTCGAGCGCGGTGAGACGCAGATCCTGGGCGTGACCACCTTGAACATGCTGCGCATGGAGCAGATGCTGGACACCTTGAACCCGGACAACCGCAAGCGGTACATGCACAACTACAACTTCCCGCCGTACAGCACCGGGGAGACCGGTCGGGTGGGATCGCCCAAGCGCCGCGAGATCGGCCACGGTGCGCTCGCCGAGCGGGCCCTGCTGCCGGTGCTGCCCACCCGCGAGGAGTTCCCCTACGCGATCCGTCAGGTGTCCGAAGCGCTGGGCTCCAACGGCTCCACCTCGATGGGTTCGGTGTGTGCGTCCACGATGTCGCTGCTGAACGCCGGTGTGCCGCTGAAGGCTCCGGTGGCCGGTATCGCCATGGGCTTGATCTCCGGTGAGGTCGACGGCAAGACCGAGTACGTCACCTTGACCGACATCCTCGGCGCCGAGGATGCCTACGGCGACATGGACTTCAAGGTTGCCGGAACTAAGGAATTCGTCACCGCACTGCAACTGGACACCAAACTCGACGGCATCCCCGCCGATGTCCTCGCCGGCGCGCTAACCCAGGCACGCGATGCCCGGTTGACGATCCTGGAGGTCATGAACGAGGCCATCGATGCTCCCGATGAGATGGCAGCAACCGCGCCACGGGTGATCTCGGTGAAGGTGCCGGTGGACAAGATCGGCGAGGTGATCGGGCCGAAGGGCAAGATCATCAACCAGATCCAAGAGGACACCGGAGCCGACATCACCATCGAGGACGACGGCACCATCTACATCGGTGCCACCGACGGTCCGTCCGCGGAGGCCGCACGCACTGCGATCAACAACATCGCGAATCCGACCATGCCCGAGGTGGGCGAGCGTTACCTGGGCACCGTGGTCAAGACGACCAACTTCGGTGCCTTCGTCTCGCTGGTTCCCGGCAAGGACGGCCTGCTGCATATCTCGGAGGTCAAGAAACTGACCGACAAGAAGCGCATCGAGACCGTCGAAGAGGTCCTCAACGTCGGAGACAAGGTGCAGGTCGAGATCAAGGAGATCGACCAGCGCGGCAAGCTCTCACTGGCCCCGGTCCTCGAAGGTTCGGGTAACAGCGGCGAGTCCGACTAGTCGTGCCCGCCCGCGCCCAGACCTCGACCCTCGTAAGCGGCGCCGATGGCGGCGTGGTCAAACGGACCACGCTGCCCGGCGGCCTGCGGGTGATCACCGAGTATGTGCCCGGGGTGCGCTCGGCCGCGCTCGGTATCTGGGTGGCAGCGGGCTCGCGCGACGAGCCGCCCTCGCAGATGGGTAGCGCGCATTTCCTCGAACACCTGTTGTTCAAGGGCACCACGAGTCGAGATGCCATGACGATCTCCTCGCAGATCGAATCGGTGGGTGGGGATCTGAACGCGTTCACCACCAAGGAGCACACGTGCTATCACGCCCGGGTGCTCGATGAGCACTTACCGCTGGCCTTGGACGTGGTCGGGGATGTCGTGCTCAACGCAACGCTGCGCGATCACGACATCGAAGCCGAGCGCGGGGTGATCTTCGAGGAGATCGCGATGTACGACGACGAACCCGGCGAGCTCGTCCATGATGAATTCGCGGTCGCGATGTTCGGCGATTCACCGTTGGGCAGGCCGATCCTCGGCACGGTGGAAACCATCGGCGCATTGCCGCGCGCGGCGATTCGTCGTTTCTATCGAGGCGCGTACACCCCGGATCGGATGGTCGTGGCGGTAGCGGGCAATGTCGAGCACGCGGCTGTCGTGCGGCACGTCCGCCGCATGTTCGCCGACCGGCTCGACGCCGGAGTCGATCCCGCGCCGGCGCGTGCTGCCAAGGCCCGCCGATGGAAGGGATCACCGGTTCGGATCATCTCGCGTCCCACCGAACAAGCGCATTTGATGCTCGGTGCTCCGGGGTTCATCCGTGGTGATGACCGTCGATACGCGGCCGCAGTCTTGAGCACTGCACTGGGCGGGGGCATGAGTTCGCGCCTGTTCCAGGAGATCCGCGAGAAGCGCGGCCTGGCCTATTCGGTCTTCACCTACGCCCAGGCGTTCGCCGATGCCGGTGTGTTCGGCCTGTACGCCGGCTGCCTGCCCAGCAAGGCCGACACCGTGCTCGACGTCTCGCTTAGCGAGTTGGAATCGGTCGCCCGATCGGGGCTCAGTGCCGATGAACTGAATCGGGCCAAGGGTCAGGTGAAGGGCGCGATGGTGCTCGGCCAGGAGGATCCCGGTTCGCGGATGTCACGGATCGCGAAGTCGGAGTTGCACGATGAGCCGGTGGAGGACATGGACACCGTCCTCGCGCGGGTCGAAGCGGTCGATGCCGCGGCGGTCCATGATGTCGCCCGCGAACTGCTGGTGGGACCGTTCACCCTCGCGGCGATCGGTCCGTTCGATGAGACGCACACCTTCAACGCCGTGGGTTGAGTGCCTCTAGGGTGGCCGGCATGACTTCGCAAGCCCCGATCAAGGTGGGTGTGATCGGTGCGCGCGGCAAGATGGGTGCCGCGGTCGTGCAGGCGGTTAGCGACGCGCCCGATCTCGACCTCGTCGCGGCGATCGATCTGGGAGATTCGCTCGAAGGGCTCGTGACCGCACAGGCGCAGGTCATCGTCGATTTCTCGACGCCCGATGCGGTGATGGACAACCTGGAATTCGCGATCGCGCGCGGGGTGCACTGCGTGGTGGGTACCACGGGATTCGACCACTCCCGCCTCGAGCGGGTGCGCCAGTGGTGTGCGGCCGCGCCGGGTGTAGGCGTGCTGATCGCCCCGAACTTCAGCATCGGAGCGGTGTTGATGATGCACCTGTCCGCGCTAGCGGCGGGCTACTTCGAGTCCGTGGAGATCATCGAACTGCACCACCCGGACAAGGTCGATGCCCCTTCGGGAACCGCCGGGCACACGGCGGCGGCGATCGCGGCTGCGCGGTCGGGGATGTCGGCGGCGCCAGATGCCACCGCCGGCGGCCTGCCCGGTGCCCGCGGTGCGGCTGTAGAGGGCGTACCTGTGCACTCGATACGGCTGCGCGGACTCATCGCCCACCAGGAGGTGCTGCTCGGCGGACCGGGGGAGACCCTGACCATCCGGCACGACTCGTTGGATCGTTCATGCTTCATGCCCGGGGTGCTGCTGGCGGTGCGCGCCGTTGGTGAACGACCCGGAGTGGTGGTCGGCCTCGCCGAGTACCTCGATCTGTCGTGAACCAGCGGGCTGTTTGGGCGCTCACCGCCGCGATGGTGGTGGCCAGCGCCGGCTATGCGGTGTTGGCGCTCGGTCGATCGTGGGTGCTGCTGACCTCCGGGGACCTCCTGCAGATCGTCTTCGCGGTGGCCATCGTGGTGGTTCCGGTACTTGGGATGGCGATGATCTTGCGGGAGGTGTGGTTCGGCTGGCGGACTCGGCAGATGGGGCAGATCCTGGCCGCCGAAGGTGGACTGCCCGAATACCGCGGCGAACTGACGCCCTCCGGGCGCCCGACCAAGACCGACGCCGATGAGAATTTCGAACGCTACGCGCGCGAGGCAGAAGAAGCGGGCGAGGACTGGCGGGTGTGGTTCCGACTAGCGGTGGCCTACGACGATTCCCGGGATCGCAAGCGCGCTCGGGCCGCGATGCGTCATGCCGCCTCCCTTTTCGCCGAAAGGGCAGTCTGACAGCGCCGAAAGGGCAGTTCGTGATCGTCGAGTGGGCAGCGCGAAGCGCTTTTGCCCACTCGACGCTCGTTGACTGCCCTTTCGGCGGTCTGAAACTGCCCTTTCGGCGAAAAGGGCGGGCTGCGGGGGAGGGGAGGGGGGTGGGTTAGGTCGCGAGACCGGTGGCGCGTAGCACGGCAGCGGTGATCGCGGCGACGATCACCACGACCAGGAACGGTGCACGTAGGAAGAGCGCCACGATCGCCGCGGCGAGTCCGGCGATGCGGGCATCGACCTGCAACTGCGTGCCCGTGGAGAAGGTCTGCACCGCCACCAGGGCGGCGAGCAAGGCGACCGGAAGCAACGCTGTCAAGCGCCGCAGCCGCTGACTTTCCAGCACCCGCTCGGGTATGACGTAACCGGAGAGCTTGAGTAGATAGGCACCCAGCGAACCGATGATGACTGCCGGCCAGATCATGGCGCCCTCCGCGCGAGCAGTCGCTCTGCAACGAGCGCGACCAGTGCGGCGGATAGCACCGGTAGACCCGGCTGCAAGAAGGGCACCAGCGCCATCGCCACGGCCGCGCTGACGAGCGCCAGGGCGATAGTGCTGCGATCACGCAGCCGCGGCCACAGCAGCGCGATGAATCCGGCCGGGACTGCGGCATCGAGACCCAGGGTGCGCGGATCCTCGAGCGCGGCGGCGCCCAGTGCCCCGATCAGCGTGCCGAGATTCCACAGCACGAAGATCGCGATCCCGGTGGCCCAGAAGGCATGGCGTGCTTGACGCGAACCTTCCGGGTACCGGATGGCCATCGCGGTGGATTCGTCGATCGTGATCTGGGCGCGAAGTAGTAGTTGCCACCACGGTGTCGACGCGCTGGATGCCAGGAACGGCCGCAGGCTCAGTGCGTACAGCGAATTGCGGGCACCGAGCAGCAAGGCGGTCAGCACCGCGACAAGGGCACCACCACCGGCGCCGAGTACGCCAACGAGTGCGAACTGCGAGGCGCCGGTGAACATGCCCAGGCTCAGGGCCTGGGTCTGCCACACGTCCAAGCCGCTGGCCCCGGCGATCGCCCCGAAGGACAAGCCGTAGGCCCCGGTGGCGACACCGATGCCGATGGCGTTGACGGTTATCGGTCGAAGCGAATCCTTTGGGCCGCCGGAATCGTTATCGCTCAGCGTGCACCCGCAGGGGCGGAGCCTGCGTGGCTGCGTTCGTGTCGTGCCTGGCGTGCCTCAAGCACCTCGAGTACTTCGTCGACGGCGGCGCGTGCGGCGGGACGGTCGGCATCGACCGCATCCAACCGCAGGCGACGTTCGATGACGTCGTCGGCGTCCTTGGCGCCTTCATGAAGTAGCGCGTGGGCGATGTCCACGCGCGCTACGGATGTGTGGGCGGCTACCGGTTCCAGCGCCCATTGCGGATCGGCGAACGAGTCCGCGAGGGCGCGAACCCGCTCGGCTTCGGCGCCGTAGCGCATCTGCAGAGGATCGGTGGCGAAAAATCCGGGTGCGCGCTGGGGCAGATCGGGTGCGGCTCCTAGTGCAGCGACCTTGGTGGTGGTGCAGGCGGTGTCGGTGATCATGTTGACCGCATCTTGAGCCATGCGGCGATAGGTCGTGAGTTTGCCGCCGGTGATGGTGATGTGGCCCTGCGGTGCGCGCGAGACCAGGTGCTTGCGCGAGATGTCGGAGGTGTTCGACGGCTCGGCGTCTTCGGCAGATCCCATGGTGACCAGTGGCCGCAATCCGGTGAATGCTCCCAGGACATCGGAGCGGTCGAGGGGCGTGGCGAGGACCCGGCCCACCTGCGCGATGATCCACTCGATGTCCGATTCGGGTGGGGGCGGCACGGCATCGATGTGATCGACGCCGACATCGGTGATCCCGGCCAGCACCGTGCCGTCGGGCCGAGGCAGCAGGAAGCAGTAGCGACCGGACATCTCCGGTACCGGGATGGTCAACGCTGCCAACGGGTTACCGAGGCGGGCCGCGTCGAGGACCACATGCGTGCCCCGCGAGGGATGCACCGTCACCCGCTCGTCGAGTTCCCCGGCCCATACGCCGGTCGCGGCGATGACGTTGCGTGCTGGCAGCGAGAAGCTTTCGTCGGTGGTGGTGTCGCGAACCTCCACGCCGGTACCGCTGATCGTGGTGGCCTCGGCCCGGGTGAGGATGCGGGCCCCGAAGGCCGCGGCGGTGCGGGCGATGGCGACGACCAAGCGGGCGTCGTCGACGAGTTGTCCATCCCAAGCCATGATGCCGCCGCGCATCCGCGTGGTGTCGATGGCCGGGGCGAGGTCGCTTACCTTCGAGGCATTAATCCAGTGGGCCGGGGGCAACGTGGTGCTCGGCGTGCGGGCCCCGATGCGGAGGGCATCGCCCGCGGCGAAGCCTGCGCGGGTCAAAAGCGCTGAGCCCACTGAGGTGTCGTCCATCACTGGAACCACCTGCGGCAAGGCGCGCACCAGATGCGGAGCGATCGTGGTCATCAGGTGGCCGCGTTCCAACGCCGATTCCCACGCGACATCGACATGACCGGTGGCCAGGTAGCGCAATCCCCCGTGGACGAGTTTGCTGGACCAACGCGACGTACCGAAGGCAAGATCGTCGCGTTCGAGCAAGACCACGTTCAAGCCCCGGGTGGCGGCATCGAGTGCGACACCCGCGCCGGTGATGCCACCACCGACCACCACCAGGTCGATCGGGGGCTGGCTTGATCCTGCGGCGAGATCTTGTAGATCGCGGGTGCGGCGTTGCCAGGAAAGGTCGGCGGCCGGATCGCCGATGGTCGGGTACCTCACAGACACCTAGTGCTCCCCATTTTCCGTGCACTTCGCGGATGTGAACGGTATCCAATGCAGGTGAACGGCGCATGGCAGGCTGATGGCCGTGCAGGCTGACACACCGATCGGTCGTTGGGGTGTAGGCGGTGGCGGGCTCGATGCCCGCACCCGCGCCTTCGCCGAAGCCGTGCTGGGCCCACCTGAACCCGCGCCGGCGCCGATGCTGCGCGAGCTGTGCGCGGCCCGGGTCCCGCAGTGTGGGTGGGCACGTATCGCCCCCGAGGTGCGCATCGAAACCGATGATGTGGTCCGTGCTCGGCACTCGCGCGGGATGTCCTATTTGGACTTGCTGGCCTGGCGTTCGGACGATGGCCCGTTACCGGCCGTGGACGCGGTCGCCTTCCCGACCGATCACGATCAGGCACTGGCACTGGTCCAAGGTTGCGCGCGCGAAGGCGTCGTCGTCGTTCCCGTCGGGGGAGGCACGTCGGTAACCGGGGGTATCGACGCGAGCCCCCGGGAGCGTGGGCGCCTCGACCAGCGCCCGGTGCTAGCGGTGTCCATGGCTTGCATGGATGCGCTGGTGGACGTCGATCGGGATTCACGCATCGCGACCGTCCAGGCTGGGATCACCGGACCGCAACTCGAGCAGGGGCTCGATGGCTTCACCCTCGGTCACTTCCCGCAGTCCTGGGAGCGCGCATCGATCGGCGGTTACATTGCAGCGCGATCATCCGGGCAGGCCTCGGGTGGTTACGGCCGGATAGAGGACATGCTCATCGCGGCAACTCTGGCCACCCCCGCGGGGACCTGGGAGGTGGGCGGCTATCCGGCGGCGTCCATCGGGCCGGATCTGCGTCATGTGGTGCTCGGTAGTGAAGGCACGCTCGGCGTGATCACCTCCGCGCAGTTGCGCGTGCGCCCGGAGCCGACGGTGAAGGAATACGCAGCCGCGCTCGTGCCGTTGCGTGAAGTGGATGGGGATTTCGCGCCGGCTAGTGGCATCGCATGCGAACTGACGCGATCACCGCTGCGACCCACCGTGCTTCGGGTCTCGGATGCGGCGGAGACCAGTGCCTTGCTGTCCATGAGCGCACCATCGGGCATCGCGGGCTCGCTGTTCGATGCCTACGTGCGGGCTCGGCGCGCGCTGCCCGGTGCGCTGGTGATCCTCGGGTGGGAGGGCAACGACCCAGGGACCGTCGCGGCCGCTCGAGCCTTCGCGCGTTCGGTGGTGGGTGATGCCGGCGGAGTGTGGCTCGGTGGCAAACCGGGCCGGTCGTGGCAGCGCGGACGCTTCGCAGGTCCGTTCTTGCGCGATGAATTGATGGACGCCGGCTATTTGGTTGAGACGTTCGAGACCGTGGTGCGCTGGTCCGAGCTGCCTGGCCTGCACGCGACGCTGCGCGAAACCGCACGACGCGCCCTCGGGGAACACAGTTACGTGATGGCGCACATCTCGCACACCTACGAGACCGGTGCCTCGGTGTACTTCACGGTGCTGGCCGGTGGTTGGTCGAAGCCGCAGGAAGCGGCCGAGCGCTGGGGTGCGGCGAAGGCGAGCATCACCACGGAACTGATCGGTGCCGGGGGAGCCTTGAGCCACCACCATGGCATCGGGCGTGATCACGCACCGTGGTTGGCTGAGCAGATCGGGCCCGTTGGCTTGGCAGTCCTCGAGGGCATCCGCGCGGCCGTGGATCCCGGCGGCGTGATGAATCCGGCCGTGCTTCGGGCGGCTCCATGAGTGTCGAGACGAGCAAGGAAGCAAGCATCCTGCGCGGACTCGCGCTATTTGGTGCCACCTGGCAGTTGTTGTGGTTGATCAGCGAGTCCGGACTGCGCACCTTCGTAGGTGAGCGTCCAACAAGTTGGCCGGTGCTGCTGGTGGGTATCTCCGCCGTGGCCTGGCTGGCGTTGTGGCCATCGATGTTCGGAAGGTGGAGCAGCGATAGGCGGTTGGGCATCGCGCACCGAGTAATCATCGCGAGCTTGTTCGCCGCCGGTTTGGGCTTCATGGTCAATCCAACGGCGGTGGGTGCCGATGGCTGGTTCGTCGGAGCCTCGGTCGTGAACTTGGCGGCTGGGCTCGCCGGCCTGTACTTGCCCCGGTATTCGGGTGTCGTGGTGGTGGTCGCGATCGTGGTGAGCGAGGCGGCGGCCGTCGTCGTCGTGCACCAAAGTGGGCTGGATGCCGAACCCCTCTCGGTGGATCTGATCTACCCGTTGTACGCCTTGGCACTGGGTCTGGCCAGTGTTGCCAGTCGGCATGCGTTGGTGACCTCAGCGCGGATCGAAGACGCCTCGAGCAGCACCTTGGAACGTGAACAACAAGCCCGATTCAGTGTCGAACAGGTCGATGCATCGGTAAGCGTGGCGGAGACACGACTGCACGAGAGCGTGCTGAACACCCTGACCGCGATCGTGCGTGGTGGACTGCGCAATGACCAGCGCACGACGAGCCGGTTGCGGGAGCGGGCAGCGGAATCCGCCGAGGTTCTGCGACGGCTAGCCCTAGGTGCCGATGTCTCCGGCGAGTGGAGTGGCGACATCACCATCGACGCTCGATCCGTGATCGATGACCTCAGCTCCACCGGAGTGCATGTGGAAGTCGCAGGGGTACTAGCGCCGCAGGTCGATCCCTCGGATCCGGGCTACCGGGCCATGGGGTGGGCGGTGCGCGAGGTGCTGTCCAATATCGCTCGGCACTCCCGAGCGGCCTTCGTTCGAATCGAAGGAGATGTGATCGACGGAGCCTTGCTCGACGGGAACGCAGGAGGGACCTGGCGCGTTCAAGTGACCGACGACGGGCAGGGATTCGACGACTCCGAGCTGGGATTCGGTCTTCGGTCGGTGGTGCTCGACGGGCTGGAGCGGGCAGGAGGGCGAGCGCGGATCGCCAGCACCCCTGGTGCAGGTACCGAGGTGCTGCTCGAGTTGCCAGTGCAGGCACCGAGTGATCGGCCCGTAGTCCGTGAAGCCCAACAGTCCATAGGGCCGTTCCCGGCTATCGGCTTGCCGATGCTCGTTGCCTTCGGTGCCTTCACGGTGTTCGTGGTCGGAGCTACCTGGCAATTCGTGCAGGTGCCGGCGGCGAACCTCGCGGCACTGGCGGTCCTCGCGGTGCTCGCCGCTGTCTTGCTGGTCACGCTGACGTCGCGCCGCTATGCCTTCGCACCCTGGTGGATCGGGGTGGTCGTACTGGTCGGGGTGCCGTTGATGGCCCGAATAGAGATTCTCGCCGAGGCCACCAGCAGTCCGGCCGGCGATTGGTCCTCCGAAGTGGGCGTTGCGTTCTTGTTCATAGTGGTCGCTACCGGCGCGTGGTGGGTCGCACCGCTGGCCATCGTCTCTTGGGTGGTGGCCCAAGAGGGTGCCCTCGGGGAACTCACTCAGCCGGGAACCATCGTGATCGTCGTGGCGGCCATCTTGGGCTGGTCGCTGCGACGGACCGATGCGCGCACGAGGCGCTTGCAGGACGATGCCGAGCGCGAGCGACAAGCGCTCGCCGCCAGTCGCCAACGGTTGGCCGAAGCCGGCCATCGATATGCGGCAGTGGATTCCGCTGCGTTGATCGATCTACTGCGTGGGATCGCCCGCGCAGACGTCGACCCGACCGAGCCCAGCGTGCGAGCCGAGTGCGCGCGACAAGAGCGGATGATTCGATCACTCATGCCTCTGCACCCCGAGCGGATCGCCCTGCATCGAGACCTCGTACACATCGCCGTGGCCGCGCGTGAGGGTGACATCGATCTGTCGATCAATGTAGGCAGCGACGTACCCGTAGAAAACGCCCTACGGGGGCTCGATGACGCGCTGGCGTTGATGTCGCTTGGTCGGGCCGGTACCAGTGCGCGCGCAAGCACCGTGCGATCGGGCGAGCATTGCATCTTCC
>Ga0102934_1001635_pt1 | contig 15695 bp, 15 predicted proteins | sample SalPonR2_A_D1_MG_FD_78175 | JGI IMG/M metagenome (GOLD analysis project Ga0102934, IMG submission 78175) | Salt pond soil microbial communities from South San Francisco under conditions of wetland restoration - Salt Pond MetaG R2_A_D1_MG | ecosystem: Environmental > Aquatic > Marine > Intertidal... | reverse complement strand
TTTTATTGGGGGTTTTTAGTGGAAGAGATTTGAACGAGCAGAGGAGAATCTCGGCCGGGGCGTATTGTTCTTATTATAAAAGTGGTTTTATTGGGGGTTTTTAGTGGAAGAGATTTGAACGAGAAAAAATTATCTAAGTAATATATTGTTGTTCCTATTTGGTTACAACATTACCAAAAGATTTATAAAGTTTAAAACATTACAAATAATAAGAAAAACAATTAAACCCAAACACAATAAAATTAAAAATGGCTGACAAAAAAGAAGAAAAATCAGAAGAAGAAAAAAAGAAAGAAGCAAACAGAGATTTTGCTTTAGAAATGATGAAAGATGAAAGTATGAGAAACCTTGCTGGTGCATACTTACTTGAAAAAAGAGATTTTGGTAAAGATATTAAAAATGCTGCTAAAAACACCTTAGTTGGAAAATCTCTTCAAGATGGAATGAAATATGTTGACATGAACCAACTTCTCCAAGAAGGAGAAGACGGTGAAAGCTATATGAATAATAGTGTGAAAGTTAAAGAGATGGTAGAAGGAGCATATACTGTTTTTGAAAATAATCTTGTATATATGAAAGTTAACGATGTCTTAAAAGACATGGGAGCAAATGAGGATAAAAAATATGGTGAAAAATACGTAAAAGACCTTTTGAATGATAAAAGTACAAAAGAATATGGGCAACACCTTCTTGGTCTTTACACAGAAAACTTCACATATAAAACATCTTCTGAAGCAAGCAAAAAATACTCAGATAATATAATTAATACAATTAATGAAAATGGATTAGAAAAAATGGTAAAGGGAAATAAAGAAAAACAAAAACAAGAATAATTTTTTATTTTTTAGAACTAAATCATCCAACTGTTTTTTTAACTAATTTAGCCATTACATTAAGAAACTCATCAGCCCTTTCCTGCCATTTGTCTATTTCAACACCCTGTAAATCTGTTATTTCTCCATGAGAAATCTTTTTATGCAAATCCATTAAATCCTTATACCATTCTACATATTTTTCCTTTAAATGACCTTCATTAACAAATGCAAGTTTAAGATTAAATGGTATGTGTTCTGGTGAAGCTGGAAAATATTTTGCAGAAATTAATGCTGCATGTGATGCATCAACCATAGACCAAAAAAGTCCTTCAATAGCTCCCAACTCAGAAGACTTGCTCCTTGCAATATGACTAGGGGCCCTTTGTAAACAGGTATAAATTGCTTCTGGAGAAGCTTTTATTTTTCCTTTTAATAACATTGCTTTTAATGGTCTAAAAAAACCAGCAACATCAACCATTGCTTGTCCATATCTTAAAATATTCAAAACAATTGGATCTCCTCTCAATATATCTTCCCACCATGTAGATAATTTTATGGTATTTATATGTAAACTCTTTTTATAAGGATTATTTTCAATGATCTTATTTAGTTCTTCTCTATACCATGCAATTAACTCCTGGTCCCAATCTATTGAAACATCGTCTACAACAATTATAATGTCTATATCAGAACCAGCCACTCTTTCTCTTTTTGCAGTTGAACCAAACAAAACAACTGATTTAGTCATTTTATCAAATTTTTTATAAACTTTTAATGCAAAATCCATTGCAATATCTCTTTCTTTTTCTATTTTCAATGTAGGTAAATCTGGTTTTTTTGTTTTCTTTTTTTTAGATTTCTTTTTTTCCTTCTTTTTCTTATCAGAACTACCTGACTTTTTAGAAGATTTTTTTGAAGCCATATTAATATTTCCCTCTTTTTAATAAAAAAATAAAGATTATTAGGTTTTTAAATTTAGTGATATTTTTTTTATTAATTATTTATTTTGATTAAAAATTATTCCATTTGATTTCCTGAAAACCTGCTTCCTCCTGCCCCCATTCTTTGCCCTCCTAGTTCCTGAGGCAAATTTGAAAAACTAGGTATGCCATAATTTTCAAAATGTCCTGGAGGCAACATTTGTCCGTGTCCTGAAGAATAACCTTGTTGAAAACCCATTGATTGATTCCAGTAAGGTTCTCCTTCCTCATAAATAGGAGATCCCATCCCTTCTAAAGTATAAGGGTGAGGGGAAGTTCCAAAATGCTGTACAAAGCCCCCTGCTTCTACGATTTTTCTCATTTCTTTTGTTTTTCCTTGCTTTTCTAATTCCTCTAAAAGTTCTTTATTAGGAACATTCCCCATTCCAGGAGGAAGATGTGAATCTGAATAACCAAAATTATCTGCCATATGTACATGTTTTACATGTTTAGATATTTTTTTAGACTCACCAATTAAGTCTTTATCTGAAAACCCCTTTTTTTTAGAAATATTCAAATGCCCTAAATCAAAAGTCATACCAATAACATCATCTGCTGCTTTTTTAGCCTTGTCTTCACTTAATCCCAAACCACCCTTATTTTTTGGTTTAGTAGCTCTATTAACAAATTTTTTCTTAGATTCCATAATCAGATTATTCATATCATCCATATTACCAGAAAAAGCCATGCCTGTATACATATTTTCTATATTAATCATAGGGGCCTTTTTTCCATATTTTTTATAAGCATTTAATGCAACATTTCCAAAAGTTGTTGCAGACTTATCAAGAGCAAAATCTTCAACCCTAACAAATTGTCTAGGTGTTACTTCTTTCAAACCATCAATCATTTGTTGTATAGCTTCTGATTGTAATTTTAAATCCCCTGGATTCTCTTTTAATTTTTTTACTTTTTCTCCATACCTTTCTGAAAGCTTTCTTAGTTCTTTTTTGTCTTCTTCACTATCACAAAATTTCCAAGCTTTATCAAAATTACTTGTCAATTGTTGTTGTAAATCATCTAAATATGTTTGTGCATTTTCAAGTGCTTTATATCCTTGTTTTACCTCTTCTCTATTTTCCAATACCCAATCTATTTTTTCTTTAGGGGTATTCTGTAAAATCTTCATTGCTTTTTGTATGTGGGGGCCTTGTTTTTCTATTATTTCGTCAACCCTGTCTTTATTAAAAAAAACCTGATTCAACTCATTATCCCATTTGGAAGCATTTTGATTTGCTAATTTTGATTCAGGATCCATGACTCTCCCTTTTTCAAAATTTTTTAAACCAGGATAATATCTTTCTTCTTTTTCAACAAGATTAACGGGTTTGCCTTGTTCTCTATCTATAACAATTAATTTTTCTACTTCTTTTTCTCCCTCTTTACCCCCTTTTTTTGGAATCCATTCAGACCCTCCCATTGCTGCAGAATGCATCACAACAGGGACTCTCTCTTTATCACTCATTTGAGAAGCCTTTTCAACAACATTACTCAATTGTTTCTCAACCAATTCTCTATTGTTCTCACTCCACCCTTGTTCTCCAATACCTGAAGGTTCTATTTGTGCGGGGGCATGAACTGATAATTTAGTTCCAGTAAGTTTAGCCATTCTATTCAATTCCTTAAAATGTTGTTTTGGTATCTGGTCAAAAACCTCTGGTTGAATAGAACTAACTTCTATAGGAACCATCCCTTGATTAATTAATTTATTAACTTCCTGTATTTGATTAGCTGTATCTGGTTTTGTTGAAGCACCCATTGTACTTGCTTTAGCCCTATAACCAGTAAAAGCACCACTATATGCTTTATTAGGGTCTAAACTAGAGTAACCTCCTTGATATTCTCCTAATGAATAACCTCCTTTTTTTGCCATATTATCTAATATGAATTCTTATTTATTAAATTATCTAATACTGTATTTTTTATTTTTTTCAAAATAAAAAAAATCTTTTCCTTTATCTGTCATTATTGATAATTCATTTTCAGGTGTTTTTTTCATTTTTATATCAACAACATAATTTTTTTCTAAATCACTCTCTTTTTTTATGTTTGGATTTGAATGAAAACTTGCTCCCATTGAATTAAAAAAATCCTCTCTTTTTTTAAAATCTTCTTTAGAAAGAGGAACAATTATGTCCTTTTCTTCTAATGAATTACCTGTGTCTTGGTCATACTTTTTAAAGGAACCATAGTTTGATTCAAATGAATTGTAGAATTTTTCACCATCCTTATTTGTTTTATCTGGAACAACATTTTCAAGACTATTTTCAAGAGAACCAGATCCATTATCCATTTTTCTATCACTTGTATTATTATTCTCTTTATTTTCCTCTGATCTCTCTTTATAATTTTTAATTAATGCTGTTTCTTTATTCGAAAAATCTCTTGTTTTCCATATTCCTTGGGGTTTATTAAAAAATTTTTCTTTATTATCTACTTCACCCTGAGAAAATGTTTTTTCTTTTATTTCTAAATTATCATCTTTAAAATGGACTTCTTCAGAAGAGTCTTCTTCTTTTTTAGTCTCCTTATTTTTTTCATTAGTCTCATTTTGTCTTTCTGCTTCTTTTTCAGATTCTTTTCCAGAAGACTTTTCTTCTGATTTTTGTTTCTTTTTCTCTTGATTGTCATTCAAAATTTCTGATTCTAAATTGTCTTTTTTAGCTTCATCAGAAGATATTTTTTTCTTAGAAATGTTTTTAAAAGATTTTTTATACTTTCTTTTACCCATATATTCCTAAAAAAACTAAAATATATAAGTTTTTTTAAAATTAAACTATTTAAAAATAAAATGAAAATCCAAGAAAAAGTAAAAGAAACCCTCAAAAAAGCAGGTATAGAAGACAAAAAAGAAAAAATAATTGTAGCCTTGTCTGGAGGAAAAGATTCTACTGTGACTGCATACATATTAAAAAAATTAGGATATAATATTGAGGGGTTACATATAAATTTAGGAGTTGGAAAATATAGTGATGATTGTCTTAGGTTGGTTAAAAAATTATGTAATGAATTAAATATAAAATTACACATCTATGATCTAAAAAAAGAACAAGGAAAGTCCATGCATTTTTTTTGGGATAAAATCAAAAAAGAAAAAAAACTAACTACCTGCTCTATTTGTGGTGTTTTTAAAAAATGGATTTTAAATAAAAAAGCACGTGATCTAGAAGGAGACAAAATAGCAACAGGGCACAATCTTGATGATGAAGCTCAAACTGTTTTAATAAATTTCTTCAAGGGAAGCCTTTCTCTAAGTGAAAAATCAGGGGTAATTACAAAAGAAATACAAGATGAAAAATCAAACATATTCATTCCAAGAATTAAACCCTTGTTTAATATAGCAGAAAAAGACATTCTTAAATTTGCAAAAGAGAAAAAAATGCAATTCCTTACTGGTTCATGTCCATATGTTGAAGAATCCTACAGAATACAGGTTAGAAGGTTTTTAAGCAAAATAAAAACAAAAGAAAAAGAAAATATATTAAAAAACTTCAAAGAAATGCAAAAAACAAACAAAAAAGAGAATAAAAAAGAAATTAATTTTTGTAAAAATTGTGGAGAACCTTCAAAAGGAGAATTATGTAAAAGATGTGAATTATTAAAATTATCGAAAAAACAATAAAAACAAAAACTCTTGTTTTGGGTTAACCACTAAAAAATTGCATGTCACTTTTTTCAAATAGTTCTAAACATTTATAAAAGAGCACCAACAAAATCAATTGTCTTACACAAGTTATAGTAATAAAAAGACTAAAGCTATACAATATATTGTATATTAATGTAAAAATTGATTTAAAGAAAACCTAAGTTGTATTACAAATGAAATGTCCATATTGTTCATCCACAGACTCTGTAGTTACAGATAAAAGAGATTCTCCATCTGGAACCAGAAGAAGGAGAGAATGTCAAAAGTGTAAAAAAAGATATACTACATACGAAAGAATAGAAAAAACAGACCTTTATATTATTAAAAAAGACAAAAGAAGGGAAAAATTTTCAAGAGAAAAATTAGAAAAAGGTATTGAAAAATCATTTGAAAAAAGACCTGTTCCAAGAGAGGAAATCACAAAATTAATTGATGGAATTGAAGCTAAATTATGGAGAAAGGGGCAAAGAGAAATTAAAAGTTCAATAATCGGGAATTTGGTTGCAAGAAAAATAAGAAAATTAGATAAAATAGCTTACATAAGATTTGCTTCAGTTTACAAAGATTTAGGAAATATTCAGGATTTGAAACAGGAACTAAATGAATTATAATAAAAAACAAAAAATGGCAAAAAAAGAAGTAAAATATGAAGATATTGGAAACCACAAAGTAGAAGGATACCCTGATTATGTTACTTCTAGAGGTTTAAAAAAACCTCTTAATAAAAACCAATGGTTTTCATTACAAAAAAAATATCTTCAAAGAGATGACGATGGTTATTTAATGGAGAATCCAGGACAAGCAATATATAGAATGGCAAATTCAGTTGCTAATGTGGAAAGAGAACATGGAAAAAATAGTGAAGAAGTAAAAAAATTCACAAAAGATTTTTATGAAATAATCTCGCAAGGTTATTTCTCACCTGCAGGAAGAATATGGACAAACACAGGAACAGATATTAAAGGATTATTTAATTGCTATGTCCTTCCAGTTAAAGATGATTTAAATGAAATATTTGATTCTGTAAGAAAAGCTGCTATTATACACAAAAATGGAGGGGGAACAGGCTATAATTTTTCAGAGATAAGGCCAAGAGGGACTTATGTAAAAAAATCTCAGGGAATTGCTTCTGGACCTATTTCATTCATGTCCCAATTTGACTGGGAAACAAAAGTAATCAACTCAGGAAACAGAAGAGGAGCAAATATGGGAGTATTAGACATAAATCATCCAAATATACTTGATTTTATATATGCTAAAAGTAAAAAAGGTGAAATAACTAATTTTAATGTGTCTGTGGGAATTTATAATAAATTCATGGAATCTCTTGAAAATGGAGGATATTATAACCTTGAATTTCCAACAGGAACCCCTTTTCACTATTCAAGATTAGAATCAATGGTAAAAAATATAGAAGAAAATAAACTTGGTGGTTCTGAAGTTGGAGAAAAACCAAAACCTTCTTCATTAAAATTTGATTCTGAAAATATTAAACCAGGAAAAACCAAAGTAATAGACAACCTAACAGGAAAGGAAGCAGGAAGAATTAATGAAGAGGGGATAGTCCAGCTTGATTCTAATTATGTTTTTAATAGGATGTCTGAATTAGCATGGGAAACAGCAGATCCAGGAGTTATATTTATTGATAATATAAATAAAGACAATCCTTTAATAAAAACTCAAGGACCTATGACCGCTACTAATCCTTGTGGAGAACAACCTCTCCATCCTTATGATGCCTGTAATCTAGGAAGCATAATTCTCGGAAATTATGTTAAGGATGGTGAAATAGATAACAAAAAACTAGAAAACATTGTTACAAAAACAACCAGATTTATGGACAATATTAATGATTTAAACAAAGGCCCTATTCCAGAAGTAGAGAAAAAGACAAAAGAAAACAGAAGAATAGGGATGGGAGTAATGGGTTGGGCTGACATGTTAGCTAAAAAAGGAATTAGGTATGATTCAGAAGAAGGATTTAAATTAGCAGAAAAAATTATGAAAAATATTTCTGAGAAATCAAAACAAGCTTCTGCAGAGCTTGCAAAAGAAAAGGGGGTTTTTCCTGCATTTGAAGGAAGTTTATATGATGATGGAAATCCTGAGAATAGGGTAAGAAATGTCCAAAGAACAACTATTGCCCCAACAGGAACAATATCTATGTTGTATGATGTTAATAGTGGAATTGAACCTTTCTTTTTAATAGGGTATCAAAAAAACATAAGAGGGGGAGACACCCTAAAATATGTTGTGCCTGAATTTGAAAGACAAGCAAAAGAAAGAGGCCTAAATTTAGAAAAAATCTTGCCTCAAATTGAAGAAAACGGAGGAAGTGTACAAGGAATAAAAGAAGTTCCAAAAGATATGCAAGAAGCATTTAGAACTTCCCATGAAATGTCATATAAAGACCATATATTAATGCAGGCAGCTTTTCAAAAAGGCACAGATAATGCTGTCAGTAAAACCATAAACATGAAAAAAGATGCAACTGTAGAAGACATTAAAAATGCATATAAGCTAGCATGGAAAAATGGATTAAAAGGAACAACAATTTACAGGGATGGTGCAAAAGATGTTCAGGTTTTAGAAGCAAAAAAGAAAGAAAATAAATTTCAAATACCAAAAGGAGACATGGAAAACCCTGCAGAAGTACCTGAGATAATGCCTGCAGTGGGAATAAGACAAAAAACACCATTTGGAAACATGCATATATTTGCAAAAATAGATCCATCTAATTATAAAGTTGTGGAGACTTTTGGAACAATTGGTAATGCAGGTGAAACAGAAGCTGCGACAATGGAAGGGATGGGAAGGATGACTTCTCTTTGGTTAAGAAGCGGGGGGAAATTAGAAAAAATAATAGAACAACTAGAAGGGATTGGTTCTGGTCAGGCAACAATGTCAAGAGACGGATCAATAGAATCAATGGAACAAGGATTTTCAAAAGCACTAACTAAATATTTAGTAGCAAGTAAAGACAATATGCATGACTTCTTTAATGGTAAAAAAAATTTGTATGAATTTGGAGAAAAAATTTCAGACAAAGTAAGAAAACTAGGAAGAGGCTGGAAAGATTATATCAAAAAAAACAAAGAACAAGATAAAGAAGAAAAGAACCAAAAAGAAAACAACAATGAGAAAAAACAAGAGGAGAGAAAAAATAATGAAGAAAATAAAGGAATGAAAAAATGTCCTAGTTGTAAACAAATGACCCTTACAAATCAAGAAGGATGTCTCAAATGTATTAATCCAGAATGTGGGTATTCTAAATGTGGTTAATTAAAAAATAACATAAAATGGTTGATAAAATAAGACGAAGGGATGGAAGTATTGCACCTTTTTATCCAGAAAAAATAACTAAAGCTATATGGAAAGCTGCAAAAGCAGTCGGAGGAAGAGATAAAGAAAAAGCAGAAGAACTTTCCAGAGAAATTAAAGAAATTCTAGATAAAAGATACCCCGGAGGAACTATTCCAGATGTAGAAGAAGTTCAGAATCTTGTAGAAAAAAGATTAATTGAAAATGGACATGCAAAAGTTGCAAAGGCCTACATACTATATAGAAAATCCCATGAAGAATTAAGAAATGTTAAAGGTCTTTTTGACACAATAGAGGTTGTTGACGATTATGTTAGTTTAAATGATTGGATGGTAAAAGAAAATTCTAATATGGGTTTTTCATTACAAGGATTAAATAATTATATTTCTACAAAAATAATAAGGAATTACTGGATGAGAAGAATTTATCCAGAAGCAATAAGACTTGCACATGAAAATGGTGACTTACATATTCATGACCTTGGTATTTTAGGGGCTTATTGTGTTGGGTGGGATTTAAAAGATATATTATTAGTAGGATTCACAGGAGCAAGAGGTAAAGTTGAAAGTAAACCTGCCAAGCACCTAAGATCTGCCTTAGGACAAATTGTAAACTTTTTTTATACTCTTCAGGGAGAATCAGCAGGAGCTCAAGCACTTTCAAATATGGATACCTATATGGCTCCTTTTATAAGATATGACAATCTTGATTATAAACAAGTAAAACAAATAATGCAAGAATTTCTTTTTAATATGGCTGTTCCAACAAGAGTTGGTTTTCAGACCCCTTTTACAAATATAACTCTTGATTTAAAAGTTCCAAATTATATGAAAAGTGAACCTGTTATAATAGGAGGGGAGCCTCAAAAAGAAACATATAAAGAATTTCAAAAAGAAATGAATATGTTTAACCAAGCATTTGCTGAAGTTATGATAGAAGGAGATGCTTCTGGTAGACCATTTACATTTCCTATTCCCACTTATAATATAACAAAAGATTTTGATTGGGAAAATCCTGAATATGATATAATCTGGGAAATGACTTCAAAATATGGAATACCTTATTTTTCAAACTTTGTAAATTCTGACATGAATCCTGAAGATGCAAGAAGTATGTGTTGCCGTCTTAGATTGGATCAAAAAGAACTAAGAAGGCGGGGAGGGGGATTATTTGGTGCAAATCCTCAAACAGGTTCTATAGGGGTAGTTACAATAAATCTCCCAAGACTAGGATATACTTCAGAAAATGAAAAAGAATTTTTACAAAAATTAGAAGAGTTAATGGATTTAGCTAAAGAATCTCTAGAAATAAAAAGAAAAACAGTTGAATCCTTTACAGAAAAAGGTCTTTATCCTTACTCAAAATTTTATTTAAGACAAGTGAAAAAGAGGTTTGGAAAATATTGGCAAAATCACTTTTCAACAATAGGATTGTTAGGAATGAATGAAGCAATAAAAAATTTTATAGAAGATGAAGATATAACAACACAAAAAGGAAATAGGTTTGCTATAAAAATACTTGATTTCATGAGAAAAAAATTAGAAGAATATCAAGAAGAAACAGGAAATATATACAACTTAGAAGCAACTCCAGGCGAGGGAACTTCCCATAGATTTGCAAGATTAGATAAAAAGAAATTAGGAAAAATAAAAGTTGCAAATGAAAAACAAGTAAAAGAAAATAATGCAAAACCCTATTATACAAATTCTACACAATTACCTGTATGGCACACTGAAGATTTATTTGAAGCCCTAGATCTCCAGGATGAATTACAAACAAAATATACTGGAGGCACTGTTTTTCATGCATTTTTAGGTGAAAAGCTCAACAAAGATTCTGTTAAACAACTAGTAAAAAAAATATCTCATAAATACCATCTTCCTTATTTTACAATAACTCCTACCTTTTCTATATGTCCAATACATGGGTATATTCCAGGGGAACATGAGTATTGCCCAAAATGCGATGCAGAAATAGAAGAAGAGAATAAAGAAAATGGAAAATATGAAACAACAATAGAAAAGCAAAGAAACAATGAAAGACTTGGTCAAAATTATGTAAGAACTGAAGAAAAACTAAAAACAGAAAAAACAAAATAGTGAATTAAGATATAGAATCCAAACAAAAGAGGGTAAAAAATCATCTTTTCAAAAAAAGATAGCGTACAAAACCAATAAAAAACAAAAGGAGGTAAAAATGACAGAAAAAAAACAAAGAACAAAATGTGAGGTGTATTCAAGAGTTGTGGGTTATCTAAGACCTGTAGACCAATGGAACATTGGAAAACAAGAAGAGTTTAAACAAAGAAAAGAATTCAAAACCGAATAAGGTTATTTTTTATTTGATTTTAAAACATAAAATGAAAATAAAGCACTTACAAAAAACAACTCTAATTGATTATCCTGGAAAAATAGCATGCACTATTTTTTTATTTGGATGTAACTTTAGATGTGGTTTTTGTCATAATCCTGAATTAGTTAAAAAAGAAATTGAATCCAAACAAAAAACCAAAGATATTTCAGAAAAAGAGGTGTTAGAATTTTTAGAAAAAAGAAAAAACCAGCTTGAAGGGGTTTGTTTTACAGGGGGAGAACCACTCCTTACTCTTAAAAAAGAATTTATAAAAAAAATAAAAAAGTTAGGGTATAAGGTAAAAATAGATACAAACGGGAGCTTCCCTGAAAAATTAAATGAATTTCTAAAAGAAAACCTAATAGATTTTATTTCAATGGATATAAAAACAATCCCTCAAGAATATCAAAATCTCACAAATTCAAAAATTGACATTAAAAAAATAGAAAAAAGCATTAACATAATTGCAAATTCTAAAAAACTTAAAGATTATGAATTTAGGACAACTATCTTAATATCCCATCATAATAAAGAAAAAGTCAAAGAAATGATTAAATGGGTAAAAGAATCTATTAATAGAAAAGAGAAAATAAAAAAATTCTCACTACAAGGATTTCATAATTCAGGAAAATTGATGTCAGAAAAATACAAGGATGAAAAAAATACCAAAGAGCCCTATCTCAAAGAATTAAAAAAAATAATTAAACCTTATTCAGAAAAAACAGAAATAAAAACATAATAAAAATGGTGAAACTAAAAGTAAGGAAACTCGTACCTGAAGCAAAACTTCCTTTTTATAAAAATAAAGGAGATGCTTGCATGGATGTATATGCTACAAATAAAAAAGAAACTGAAAAATATGTAGAATATACAACAGGTCTTGCTTTTGAATTACCAGAAAACTATGTTCTTTTAGTTTTTCCAAGAAGCAGTATAACTAATAGAGACTTAATAATGAAGAATTCTGTAGGTATTTTGGATTCAGGTTTTAGAGGAGAATTAAAATTAAGATTCGCAAAACAAAAACCAGAAGAAAATAAAAAAAATGGAAAAGAAAATAAAGAAGATACTTATGAAGTAGGAGAAAGAATAGGTCAAATAATGTTGTTGCCTCTTCCAGAAGCAGAAATTCAGGAAGTTGAAAAACTTTCAGAATCTACTCGTGGTGAAGGAGGATTTGGAAGTACTGGAAAATACTAAATATTTATTTTAGAATACAAATTCTTTAAAACAAAAAATTCTTTTAGAAAATTGATGAACAGAAAAAGTCCTGAATCAGAAAAATTAGAAAAAGAAATAGACCACATTAAAAAAACATACAATGTAAAAACAATAAAAGAAAATCCTCTTGGAAAAAGGCCTTCGTGGGATGAAAGTTTTATGAGTCAAGCAATAAAAAATTCAAGAAGATCTTCATGCTGGTTTGTTAGTTCTGGAACAGTAATAACCCAAAACAACAATATTGTTGCAACAGGTTATAATGGTGCTTCTCCAAAAAGAAATTATAATTGCCTTGAAAAAGGATGTTCAAAAGAGAACAATGGACTAAAATATGAAGAATCTCTTGATAGTGGAGAATGTATTGGGATACATTCTGAAATGAATGCTCTGGGACATTTAAACAAAATAAACTCTTCTAAACTAGATCTTTATACAACAATATCTCCTTGTCCTAATTGTGCAAAGAATCTTGAACCATATGGAATAGAAAGAGTATTTTTTAAAAAACCATATATTGTAAAATCCAAAGACCTCAAAGAATTTGAGAAATCAATGAAACACTTTTATGATGCAGGAATAAAAACTTACCATTTTGATTTAAGTTTATTAAGATATTGGGATATTGATTCTCACAGAAAATGGAAGAAAATGGACATATGGAATAGTAAAGAATATGAAAAAGCAAGACAAATTATTAAGAACTGGGATAAGTAAAGAATCCCTTAATATTAGTAATTATTTTTATTAATCAACTGTTCAAGCTTATTATTCATTTTTTCTTTTATTTCTTCTTTTGAATCATAAATACTAAATCTTGTAATTTCAGGTAATCCTCCCCCATAAAGTTTGGATGCCTTTTTATATAAATTTTCCAACCAGTCTGTTGCATATCTTTTATTAACTAAAACTTGATAGCCTGCATTAGATTCATAATCATCTGTCCCTCTTCCATCTGAACGTTGTTTTTTTAAATCAAGATAATCCTTTTCTTTCCAGTCTTTTGGACCACAAACAACAAATATATTTGTAGGAGGGTTAGAAAAAGCAACATCGTGTCCTGGAAGTCTTAAATAATCTTTCATTTTTATGCCCTCTGGTAAAAACTTCTTATTATAAATTTGATAACAAGCAGATTCTTCACTTCTGCTCCTTACAACATTTTTTCCATTTTCTCTAATAGGTTTCCTGAATCTCAAAAATTCTTCTGACCTATAAACCTGATGTGTTAATGCTGCAGCAAAAGGATTCATCTTATCTCCAAATTTAGACCTGTTTTGTTCTATAACCCTATTAACCTGTCCTGCACCTCTTTTACTTGGTTCTTCCATTATCCATGCATCTGCAGAATTAGGATTAATATAAGTTGTAACATCATTTCCAATCATCGAAGCAACTTTTAAATCCTGGTTTGTTCCTCCTCCAGACAAAAGTTCATGGGCATAAGAAAAAAAATCTCTTGGACTAATTGTTGAGACACCTGAGCGAATAAAGCTATCAGCATCCCTTAAAAAATTACTAAAATGCATATAATTGTTATCCCACCCCATTCTTTTGAGTTCATCCTGAAATTTTTTTGAATGAAACAAAACATCTATTTCTGTACCTCTCAAATCCTTAACTAAAAAACCCTTATTATTAAATAAATTAATAGTATTTTTTATTTGTGTTGAAGTCCCACTCATATCTGGACCTCCAATAACTAAATCCAAGTACTTCTCATCTTTATTTTGAGACATATAAAAAAATAATCCCATGTCTTTATAAAAACTTATTAGATATAAAATATATTTTATTCATAAATCTCCAATTTACACTAAAAATAAACTAAAAAACAAAAATACTTATAAATAAAACCCATTTCAATTAATAAAATGAAATTATCTTCAGTAAAAATATTAGAATTGAATAAAGAACATAATCTTATTGAAAATCTTTCTGAAAGAGAAAAAAATAATCCAGAAGGAATAGATATAGATTTAAGAGTCAAGAGTGCAGAAAAAATTACAGGCCCTAGCTATCTTGGTGTTGAAGACAGAAGCTCTCCTGAAACAGAATTAGTAGGAGATTTAGAAAAAGACGAAAATAAAAAAATAACTCTTGCTCCTGGAGAATATCTTCTTGTAAAGACAGTTGAAAAAATAAATTGTCCTGGAGAGCCAATAAAATATGATGAAAATGAACCTAAAAGATATATCATACCAGATATAAAACCAAGAGTTTCATTACAAAAAGGAGGAGTGGGATTATTTTGTTCTACAACCAATCCAGGATATTCAGGACCTTTAGTCTTTGGAATATCTAATAATGGAAAATATGATTTTGAATTTGAATTAGGCGCAAGAATGTTTAAAATCCTCTGGGAACCTGTAATAGGGGATATAAAAAGAACTTACTCAGGACAACACCAGGGAGGAAGAACTTCCAGTCAGGGAGAAATAGAAAAGCAAAATTAATATGAGAAAATGAAAAAATATAACCTTATTCCACAAGAAAAAAATAATTTCTGTGTTTGTTCTGTTTTACAATCTATTTTTAATAAATATGATATTTCTATGTCACAAAAAGAGATATCAAAAAATTTAACACCCACAGAAAAAGGTTTTAACATTGATGATAAAAAAATAAAAAATTTCCTTAATAATAATGGTTTTTTATATACTCCTTATTGGAAAAATGAAACTCCTTTTAATGAACCTGAAAATGTTTTAGAAGACATTATTAAACATGATGGATTTATAGGCATAAAAGACCATGTTTACCTTGTAAATTATTTTAATGATCCTGATATAATAATTACAGACCCTGCAGATATTTCAAAAATTGAAAAAAACCTATATTCAGTGAGAAAAGAAATGGAAGATTCAGGCAATGGTTATTTTTGTTTAATTAAAAAAACTAAATAACCTTCTTATTAATAGTATAATATTTAATATGGTTTTTAATATAATTATCTTTATAAATTAAAATCCCTATCAAGGGTTAATAAAAAAAGATAAAATGACACAACAATATTTAGATCATAGTAAAAAAATCTTAACATCTGATTATAATAGTTTTAAATATGGAAGCAAAGGTTCAGGACTTATTTCTTTGTTTGGCCATCAAAATGAATATGACTTAAGAAACGGTTTCCCTTTGTTAACAACTAAAAAAATGGCTACAAGAGCCATAACCCATGAATTAATATGGTTTATGAATGGCGATACAAACATAAAATATCTTGAAGATAATAAAACTCCTATATGGAGAGGTAATGCGTTTGAATATAATCTTCCTGCAATGCAGGAACAAGGGATTTTTCCAGAAAATATTGAAAAATATTCTAAACAATGGGATGAAGCTATGAAAGAATATGGCGAA
>Ga0102934_1001632_pt1 | contig 15709 bp, 17 predicted proteins | sample SalPonR2_A_D1_MG_FD_78175 | JGI IMG/M metagenome (GOLD analysis project Ga0102934, IMG submission 78175) | Salt pond soil microbial communities from South San Francisco under conditions of wetland restoration - Salt Pond MetaG R2_A_D1_MG | ecosystem: Environmental > Aquatic > Marine > Intertidal... | reverse complement strand
CTGTCGTGGGGGAGCTTACGACGCTGATCTCCTTGCCTGTCCGACTATAGCTGTACTTCCCGAAGGTATGTCCAATGAACGGTTTGAATGGCTCGAGGAAATAGGTTCTGAAATCCATGCTACGCCCGGTGTAGAAAGTAACGTATGGGAAGTGTTTGAAAAAAGTGAGGAATTGAAAGAAAAAAGACCGGACGAAGTGGTGGTTCTCAATCAATTTGACGAAATAGGGAATGCCATATGGCATTATATAGTCACCGGTCAGGCCATAGAAGAGGTTTTTCGAGAAGTTAAAAGGGAAGATCAAACTCTCTCCGGTGTATTTTTAACTCAGGGCTCGACCGGAACCCTGGGTTGTGCGGACTATGTACGCGAGAAGTACCCGAGAGTAAAAATAGGTGCCGGGGAAGCCCTGGAGTGTCCCACCCTGCTTTATACAGGATTTGGAGGACATAGGATCGAAGGAATCGGAGATAAACACGTCCCATGGATTTTTCACGTTCGTAATATGGATCTGGTAGCTGCAATCAGAGATGAAGCCACCATGAGGTTAATGAGGTTGTTTAACGAACCCGCGGGTCAGGACTATCTACAAAACCAAGGTGTGAACCCCGAGTTTATCGAAAAACTCGATCTTTTAGGTATATCCTCAATTGCCAACCTCATCGGATCGATTAAGATGGCCAACTTCTACGAAATGGACGAACAGGATGTAATATTTACCATCGCTACAGACTCCATGGAGTTGTACCAATCCAGGCTAAAGGAAGCCAAAGAGAAGGGTGAATATACCCAATTTGACGCCGCGGAGGACTACGGCGCTTACTTAAGAGAAGTAAATATCGATCACATGCAGGATTTAACCTACTGGGACAAAAAGAGCATCCATAATTTAAAGTACTTTACCTGGATAGAGCAGCGAGGAAAGGACGTGGATGAACTTGAACGGCAGTGGTACGACGAGACCTATTGGAAAGAGAAATTCTCTTCGTACGAAAAATGGGACCAATTAATTCGGGAGTTCAACGACAAAGTCGGCCTTCTTTAGAGGGGCTTTTAACGAGAGGTTTAAGTATCTGAAGATGTTTGGCCAAATAAAACCGACCAAGAAGAAGAAAGTTAAAGTTGCCGAGCAGATAATTAAAGCAATCAAACAGGGCAAACTAAAGCCCGGGGACAAGTTGCCCTCCGAACACGAATTGGCTGAGACTATGAACGTGAGCCGCCCATCCATCAGGGAGGCCTTAAGCGGTCTTCAAGTGCTAAAAATCGTTCACACCAAGGTAGGCTCTGGAACGTACATAAGCGAATCCTTACACGAAAACAGCTTATTGGCAACCGATCTCTCCCTGATGGAAAAGAATATCGACCATCTCCACATAATTGAAGCGAGGAGAAACCTTGAAAACGCCATATTAAAGTTCGTCATAAAAAAGGCCGATGAAGCTGGAATCAACCAACTGAAAAAAGCTCTTACCAGGATGGACAAACACTCTACGGAAAAGGAATACGAGGAATACATGGACGCCGATCACGATTTTCACGAAGCTTTTGTGGAGTTATCGGATAATCCTTTGGTAGTAAAAGCTGCTCAACCGCTTTTGGCAACGATTCATGATCCATTATACAGAGAGTTTACCCATAAATATTATTTAGTAGACGATTCTAGAATTAAACGCTGTTTTAATACCCATAGAGACCTCTTAAAAGCTATCCAGGCACGCGATCTGAAAAAAGCTAAGGATTCAATAGCCGTCCATTGGGAGTTAATGGAGGACGCCCTGGAGAGGTCGGGGGAAGAATAGCTCCAAGGAGGGGGAAAACATGGAAAGTGACGAAAAGATCTTGACGGTAGTAGCGTTAGGCGGAAATGCAATATTGAAGCCGGGACAGGAGGGGACTGCCCAAGAACAGCTCGAAAACGTCAGGGAAACTACCGAACAACTCGCTGCGATGGTTCTATCCGGCGAGTACAAAATTGTCGTATCTCACGGTAACGGTCCTCAGGTGGGGAATATTTTGTTACAGAACGAGCTTGCCAAGGAAGAAGTACCGTCTCTGCCTCTGGATATGTGTGGAGCCGAGAGCCAGGGCTTGATCGGATATATGCTTTCCCAGTGTTTAGATAATATCTTCAATCAAAATGGTCGCGGAGATATTCCCGTAGCCACCGTTTTAACCCAAACTCTAATTGATGCAGAAGATGAAGCATTTGAGGACCCTTCCAAACCCGTAGGTCCTTTCTATACAGAAGAAGCTGCCAGAAAACTGGAGACCGAGAAAGGCTATGATATTATAGAAGATGCGGGAAGGGGATATCGAAGGGTTGTTCCTTCTCCAAAGCCGGTAGCCATCGTTGAAAAAGAGCCGATCAAGCAATTGCTCGATGCCCATACGGTTGTCATTGCATCAGGTGGAGGTGGAGTGCCTGTGGTAAGGGCAGGATCGAGACTTGTGGGCAAAGAAGCAGTGATCGATAAGGATTTGGCCACAGAGCAGCTCGCCCAGGACGTGGAAGCGGAAGTTTTGTTGATTTTGACCGACGTAGAATACGTTTATTTGAATTACAATACCCCGGACGAAAGACCGCTAAAAGAGGTAACTGCAGAGGAGATGAAGGCGTACGTTGAGGATGGCCAATTTGCTGAAGGTTCGATGAATCCCAAAGTAAAGGCCGGTATAAAATTTGTGGAATCTGGAGGCAAACGGGCAATTATAACGTCATTAAACAGAGTACTTGATGCTCTAGATGGTAAAACAGGAACGACGATAACCAATTAACGGGAGGAAAAATGTCTAATACACAACTGAGAGGTAGAGATTTTTTAACCTGGTTGGACTTTACAAGAGATGAGATTGATGCAATATTAGACGCTGCCCACGATTTGAAGCGCAGACATATTCGTGGGGAGCTGCAGACAAATGTTCTGACTGCCAAGTCCCTGTTCATGTTGTTTTATAATACTTCGTTGAGGACGAGAAACTCTTTTGAGGCGGGTATGACTCAATTGGGTGGGCATGCACATTTCTTACAGCCCGGAGCAGTCTATACTCCGGCACTAAAAGGTGAGGAGGAAGCTTATTCCACCGAGAGAGTGAGTGACGTAGCCAGGGTACTTTCCGAGATGGGGGATGCGATTTCCATACGAATTTACGGGGAGAAGACCGGCTGGGAGTATGGGAAAGGGTTTAAGATCCTAAAAGAATTTTCTAAGTGGGCTTCCATACCTATTATCAATATGGAAGACGATGGATATCACCCATGTCAGGCGCTTGCTGACGTAATGACCATGCAGGAAAAGCTCGAAAAAGACCTGACTGGAAAGAAGTTTACTATGAGCTGGGCTTACTCAGGGTCAGTCGAGAAACCGCTCTCCGTTCCCCAATCCGCAGTTATCAGTGCCGCGATGATGGGTATGGACGTCACCCTAGCTTATCCCGAAGGTTTTGATCTGGCACCGGATGTAGTTGACTCTACGGAAAAACTCGCCAGGGAAAATGGAGGAAACCTTAGTATAGTGCACGATATGAAAGAGGGTTTCACCGATGCGGACGTAGTTTATCCAAAATCCTGGACGGTTCAACCTACAGAAGGGGGCACAGCGGATTTGGAGAAGGCCAAGAAGTTGTTTGCCGAAAACGAAGATTGGATAACAACCCAAGACAAAATGGAACTGACTAACGACGCTTACTACACGCACTGCCTGCCAGCCGACAGAGATATGGAGGTAACTGACGAAGTAATAGACGGCCCGAATTCCATAGTGTTTGAGGAAGCGGGAAATAGACTTCATGCACAAAAGGGTTTGTTGAGCTTGCTGTTATCCTAGGAGGTGACCAACGTGAGCTGGTTTGATCTAGAAGGGAAGAATTTTATCAGCATAAACGACTGGACCAAGGAGGAGCTGGATATATTGTTAAAAGTTTCCTCCGACCTCAAAAGCCGATACTATAGCGGAGAGACGCTGAAAGTACTGGAGAACAAGACGTTTATGATGCTTTTCTTTAATACCTCCACCAGGACCAGGCAGTCTTTTGAGGCAGGCATGACCCAGCTTGGGGGACACTCTCAGTTTCTGGCCCCGGAGACGATGAGGATTTCGCTGGATCGGGAGCCGGGGGGAGGCGAATCGATTGAGGACACCACCAAGGTCATGGGAAGGTATTCGGATGGTGCAGGAGTTAGATTGCTGGAGGATAAAGTGAATTACTACGGCCAGGGAACGGAAATATTGTACGAGATGGGTAAGTATTCGTCCGTGCCGGTAATCAACATGGCTTCCGATATATACCATCCCTGTCAGAGCATGACCGATCTAATGACGTTACAGGAGAAGATAGGGGATCTTCACGGCAAGAAGATAGCGGTTACTTGGTCGTACTCTCCCTGGGTGCGGTCCTGGGGTTCAATCCAATCTAATATCTTGACTATGGCTCTGTATGGCATGGACGTGACTTTAGCTCATCCGAAAGGCTACGAGCTGGACGAGGACGTGTTGGAACTTACCGAGACCAACTCCAAAAAGAGCGGTGGTTCCTTTAGCCTAACCCACGACATGGACGAAGCCCTTGATGGAGCCGCAGTCGTTTATCCGAGGAACTGGATGAGTCCCCGGCGCTATGAGATAGGGAAAGAGAAAGAAATTGAGCTTGCTGGTAAACACAAGGGCTGGAAATATACGAAAAAGAGGCAGCAAGAACTGGCAGATCCTGGTTATTTACTCCATTGTATGCCGGTCGATCGTGGTAATGAAGTGGAAGATTCCATTATGGATGACCAGGAATTGTCCTTTGTCTACGATCAAGCCGAAAACAGACTACATCTTCAAAAGGGCTTAATGGCGTTAACCATGGGGGGCAACTTTTAAACTCCTGTGTTAGTACTCGTAAAATGTTGGACTGGTCGGCTGCGTCTGCTCTAAAAGTTACCCAAATCTGTTAAACCATTTTTTCGATTCGACGCCCAGGAAATTAGCCGCATCTCGGATGTCGGAAAACGCTGCGGCTAAGAACACTCTATCTTTGGGTTTAATCGTTTGATCGCCCCTGGGTATGATGAATTCGTCTTCTCTATATATGCCAGCAATCACGCATTCGGTGGGAAATTTTTCGTTTTCGGTAATCTTAGCGATAGTTTTGTTTGCACAGGGCGATTGTTCCGGTACTTCCACGATTACGATGGATGCCTTTCCTCCTCCTAGTGTAGCCACTTTTTGAAGCTTCGGTTGTTCAATTTCCAGGACGAATTGATCCAGATACAGATCTACGATGTTTATAACCTTGGTTACTCCGGCTGCTTTGTAGGCCTGTTCGTACTTTGAGTTTCTCATTCTGGTAAAGATCCGGGGAACGCCGAAATTCTCAGCCAGTACTGAAAAAGACAAGTTATTTGCGTCTTTTCCCATTAATCCAACCGCGACGGCCGCTTTCTCTATTTTGGCTTCCTCAAGAACGTCCACGTCTGTTGCATCGCCGTTCACAGAGACTGCACCGTAATTTCTATAGACCAGATTACAAACTTTTTCGTCGACATCTATGGCAACTACGTCGTGTTTGTTCTCGACTAAACGCCTGATTAATCCTCGACCTAGCAGACCAGCACCGGCAATGATGATATACATTGTCACCTCCATGCTCTACGACTGAATAATAAAAGTACAGGTAATATTTCTAACCTACCCGCCAACATCCCGATTATGTAGGTGATTCTAATTATTGGATGCAGATTGGGCCATTGTTCTAATGATATGTAGCTGGGGCCTATATTCCCAAGGGCCGAAAACATACCTGAAAAAGCAGCAACCGGCTTCAGGTTTGAGAAGAGCGTGGTGACCATCCCTCCAAAAACTAGAAAAACCAGCCAGGCAAAAAACAAGGCGGAAATCCTTTTTATCTCATCGGAAGGTAGTATCTTGCCGTCTACCACCAGTGGGTTGACGGCTCTGGCAGGCTGGACTATTTTACGAATTTGTCCCTTTACCATCTTCCACAGGATGCCCACCCGAAATACTTTCAACCCTCCACTGGTTGATCCAACCATACCCCCGATAACCATTAATATCAGGAACATCTGTTTTGCGAGTGCAGGGAAAAAGCTACCACCAATATCCTTGGTTCCAAATCCTGTAGTGGTGAGTACAGCTACCACCTGAAAGAGTGAATGCCTGAAGCCGTCTGCTAAATTGTCAAGCCCGTTGGTTTGAATCTGATTAATCATGATTAACCCTGTGGCCCCCAGGATGATCCGGTAGAAAAGCTTGATCTCCATGCTGTCCCATAGAGCACGAAATTCACCTCTTAAAAATCGGTAATGAACGACGAAACTGGTTCCGCCCAGCGTCATTCCCACAATAACGGTGTACTCGATTATTCTGTAATTGGCAAAACCTGATTGTTGGAAATAGCCGATATTTGCATTGTGTGGTGAGAAACCACCAGTAGATAGAGCTGTTAAACTGTGGTTAATTGCGTCAAACCAGCTCAATCCCTCGAGAAATAAAACTCCTGTCAGGACCACAGTGAAAAGTGAATAAATGGTCCAGAGAATCTTCAGAGTGTTGAACATTCCTGGTGCAGGTCGTTCTGAAATCACTTTATGACTTTCTGCTCCGAATAATCTGTGAGAGGCTTCCGCGTTGAACACGAGAACGGAAAACAGTGTTAGTATCCCTAACCCGCCGATCCATTGAGTTAGCGACCTCCATAATATCAACGTATCTGGAATGCTTTTTAGATCTGTGAGGACCGTTATTCCCGTGGTTGTAAACCCACTTGTTGACTCGAATAGTGCATTTAGAAAGCTAAGGTGATTTCCGAGTACGAAAGGTAGACTCCCGAATAGTGATACGATGAACCAACCAAAAGTTACTACGACGACCGCACCCTGGCCGGTCAGCGGTTCAAGTGGAATACGTCTATTGATACACAAACCCAGACTCAAGGATATTAAGGAAGGTATCAGGAAAGGGAATATAGTTGAAAGAGCAGGTCGTAGACTGGGCATAGAGGGAATCAATACCAGCGGGATTAAGACAATGAATCCGAATACCCAAAGCAGAGCGCCTATATACCGAAGCCGAATTATCCAGGAATGCATTCTCGCCCCCCGGACCTGGTCGATGTATTTAGTTGCTTTTCATTGATGGCAGGTATTATTCCTGTTTATGGAGGTACCTATTTTTGATAGTAGATTCGTGGAGTTCGAAAAATTCCTCCTTCAACATGTCCATTATCTGACTGTCGTAGTAATCGCCGTCCAGGAACCAGTGGTTCCGCAGCCTTCCCGCGTCCTTGAAACCGGCTTTTTGGTAGGCCTTCCTCGCGCGGTTATTGAACTCCTTTAGATACAGGTTTATGCTATTCAATCCCAGTACGGTGAAGCCATAGTCGAGTATCAGAATTGTTGCTTCTGTGCCCAGACCTTTATTCCAATGGCTTTTTTTGCCGATTACTATGCCCATCATGGCGGATTTGTTGGCGAGATCGATATTGTGTAACCCGCAATTTCCAATCAACTTTTCTTCGTTCAACTCGTATATTGAGAAAACCTTGTCAGTTTCGCTATCGGATACGCGCTCGTAAAATTCTTCTTCTTTTTCTATGGACATTATGGAGGTAAATGTGGATAGGTACTGTGTAACTTCCAAATCGTTAAACCACTCAAGCCAAACCTGTGCGTCCTCACGTTTAATTGGCTTTAAACCGACTTTTTCCCCTTTTACCGTGTAGCTCAAAAAAATCACTCCGTGATAGTCAATTACCCCACCCCTTGGGGTGGGCCTTATAAGAAAACAACGGCATAGAACGCTGAATCTGAAAAACGGGAATTGGCCCAAAAACCAGCTGATTCACCACCAGGGCAAACCCTGGGGGTTTTCAGCTATTATTGGTAATTAATTCTATAGGTTTTGTTCCCTGTGGGCAAATGGAGAAAATCTTTTGTATTTTGTGGTCTCATCTGAGATATTTTTGTCAAGCGAACCACAGGAGGTTATAAGCTTATGGTCAATGAAACCCTAGATTTGCTTAAGGAAGTACCTTTATTTTCAACTTTAACAAAGAAACAGCTAAAGTCAGTTATCAAGACAGCTAAAGAAAAGAAATTTAACGAAGGAACAGCGATAGTCAAAGAAGGAGATAGTAGCAAGGCTGGCTTCTATCTGATTCTTCCTCACCTAGCAGCCCGGCAATTGGTGGTGTCGTAATGGGAAACAGTGAAGAAGTAGAAAAGTACGTGGGTGGCATAATTGACAAGGCGTTATACAAATCTGGAGTTGGGCTCGAGCACGAGATTGAAGACGTTGAAGCCGTTATAGGACGAAGAGGGCTTGCACTTAAAGTCAATGGTAGGCGTATTCTAACTCTGGGGGATGACGAAATAGATAGATCAAATGCAAAGGAGTTCGTAGTCAAGCTCAATAGTCTTAAAGGCGACTGAATGTTTGCTCAACCTCAATTCTTGGAAGAGAGTCTCTCTTGATGTTAGGGTTGAATGTTGGTTACATATTTTCGCCCTGGAACTTCCCTCCGTAACCTTCATTCGGTTGATCTTCCAATCGAATGAATATGATTTGTCCAATTCGGGCGTCTTTTTTTACTACCAGTCCATGCGGGTTTAAAACCTGTAGCAAGCCCTGACCTCTACCTTTGTAACCTGGGTCCCACACCGCCGATACCAGATGACCTCCATTTCGCAGCAATGACGACCTGGGGTAGATTAGACCCACTGCATCATCAGGAACTTTGATAATTTCGTTGTAAGTGATCCGATATGCACATCCCCCGGCTAACTTTTCACCTGTATGTTCTACTCCCTGAGCAATTTTCCTTGATGAATTGTCAAAATCTATGGTCCCCGGTTCCTTGAAGCTCTCGATTTTTTGAACCGTTAAGTCGACTCCAGCGGGTTGGTTTTGTATATCTTCATCCAATAAATCTGAGATATTGTTTTTGCCGGATATGATCATTTTTTCACCTGATGTTGTCTTTATTGACTTACGGAGAATACCCCGTCCTGTGGATAGGGATAGCTCGATCCAGGCGCTTTCCTTACTAAGAGCTCATGGGGGCAGATGGTATTGATTGATGGAATCTAAATGAGCATGGATTGGAGTTATAATAACGAGTTAATCTAGACCACACAAGTCTATTTGGCTTGATCAATAAAGAGCTTTTCAAGCTGATCGTCCCAGTTCATAGAAGTGAGAAGCCAGCCGGTTTCAGGTTGATAATAAATGAAGATCCATCTGGTGACTGTGAATTCGTGTCTGATAACAAAGGTATAACGTACAAGAATGTCCTCTACGGTTTCTTCCCGAATAAAATTGTAGTCCTTGACTGTTCCCAGTGTGGGTGGACTACTCCACAATTGCGTTTGTGTTTGATTGATTAGCTCGTCGAGTTCTTCGTGCGGTATGGGGAAATAGGGCCTGATCAATTCAAACCCTTCTTTGACCTCTCTGTTAGCGACTTTATTCATGAACTGACTTGACAGATGGAGGCACGCTAATTTATCCGGTAAGAAATCTACCTCCTCTGACCCCACGCTTCCCGGGCAGGTAATCAATATCAGGGCTAATGTGCACAAAATGATAGCTGTATGTTTAAGTCGATTCATTTAGTTACTCTCGTTCTCTTCAAGAATTCTTTTGTCGAACTCGTCGACTTTTCTCTCGAAGTAATCACTTAGTGTCACTGCTGAGTCTAACTTGGCGAGGTCCAGGTCGGCCATCCCTTCTGTAAACATACCAATAATTGTTGACCAAGTCACGAATACGTAAACTGTCTGTTTGTGTTCCTTGAACTTTCCCTCTGGTGCCTGTAGTTTTAATATTTTTTCGAAGTAACTGTCTGCTTTTACTTCCATTTGTTTTAACTTCTCTACAACGGCTGATTGAGCAATTTCTCCATTGCCCCAGCTGTCCAGGATTTGGTCGAGGCTATTGGCATCGTGTTCTATTTCCTCAAGCATCGAAGTCACAGATTGTTTGTAAAACTCCTGATAAGAAATTTGCGCAGCTCCTACGACGCAAAATCCCAAAATTATTGCCATTACCAGATAGCTAACTTTTTTTGACATTTAAACCTCCTCCAGTTGTTTAAGTACAACATTATACACTTTTTTATTTTTCTCTCCCAATTTGCTAAATTGAGCTGATAGGTTTTCCCTCGGGTTTTTCGAAGTTCTATAACGTGTTGCTGAAGAATATGTGTGCTATGAAGACCGACTTGTTCTATATACCTAGCCACGCTGAATCGGAACCCAGATTTAGGTGTCAGAGAACGTAAAAGGAATTGGGTTACCTATTTGCCTAATAAGAAGGTTAAATGAACTCTCAACGGACAAGAACCTGGGCAACTAGCAAATTTGCACCACAACGGCCTACCTTGAGCATCGCGGGAAAATCAGATCTTTGACGGCACTAATTGCTTAAATCACACTTTCAGTCGGGCTGCTACAAGGTAAACTACAAGAAAGGAGAACAAAATAAGGACCAAACCACCGGCCAATAGGCCGATTCCGATTCCCACAATCATTGGCACCTTGACGCCGAGGGAGCCGTCTATATTTATTCCACGCGATCCATCTTCGTTCATTACTACCAGGGAGTAATTACCCTCTTGTAAACCCCACTTCAAAACTTGTGTATTCTGGCCATAGACGGATGCTTCCCAGAAGGTCTGGCTCGTAGGAGGCCCTGGAGATGATTCCCCCGGATATTGTTTGTAAGAAATTGTAGGAGCCCGAAAAGGCCGATGGATGTTTAGTTCACGGATTTGGTCGTAAGTAACATTTCCCAGGTATTGTTGAACTTTCTTCTCTTCAAGTATTCCAATGAAAATACCTTTGGGATTGTTGTTAGTAGCTTTGGTTTTGATTTGTACTAAATCAGGCCAATTTAGAAACCAGGTTGGTCCATAGTGAATTTCCGCAGGGCGAGAGGTTATAGCATGGGAATCCCTGTTGAAGTTAATAGTTCTAGTGGAGTAAAAACCCTCGCTGTCCCGAATGACAATGTTGGACCATACAAGTGCCCCGCCACCAATCATTAATCCTACTCCAACAAGTAAAATTAATACTGCAATGATAACTAAAGCTATTTTGCCTGCACTCATGTTCCTACCCCCGTTTGGGTTTGCGTTCGTGAGTAATTATTCCAGGCTAAAAGGTGGGTACTCGTCGGTTATTAACAAAATTGCGTAAGCTAACACTCTTAGATTCCATCGGAACACTCCCACCACAAAGTCAAATAAAGCTTTCGGGTAGCGACCCGTAAATAATATGGAGAACCAGGCAATTATTACCAGCATCAGAGCAACTATATTTAAAAAGAACAGTAATACGTAGTGAGGAATCGCTAGAAACCATTTTATTAATGGCATTGCTCTGTGTAACTCTTCCTTTACGTCTGGATAATGTAATTGCAGATCAACGGCCTGGTCTTCATCCGTTGAGGGGAATTCATCCGTTAGAAGCGCGAAATATGCCCCTATTCGGGTCGTAAAGCGAGCCAGATTTAAGTTCCAGTTAAACCACCATTTTGGATACTTTTCTGCAAATAATATCAAAAGAACCGTCGCGGAAACTACATATCCCGGTAGCCCCGGCCACTGCCAGGTCCAAGGGCCTCTGTTCCACAGAACTGACGAGTTGGCTAGAAGGCTAAGAATTATCAGCGGCGGGATAATCATGAATAGTCTGAAGAAAGTGGTGACTCTATCGAGTTCTCTATCTGGATATTCGATTTCAATAAAAACAGGATTGTCTTTATCTACTTTGGGCATTTTATTCCCCCCATTTGCCTTTTGCGTAACTCAGATTCAGGTAGTAACAATAATACTACGATACCTTTGGTGGAACTTTCCACCCTCCGGGTCCTTTATCGGGTACCGCTTAGTAAGGAGAGGGGCAGTTACTTGTTGAAATAGAAATTTAGATACAGAAACCCAGGTTACCTGACGAGAAAGAGTCCCCGGGACATCACCATGTTCGAAAATGTTATTGACGCATTGTCAACAGCAGTTCATCGTCAACGATATCTCTTTCCGAAAAGAGCTTTACAAGTTTATCAACCGTTAGCTTTTCCTTTTTTTGTCCGTTCACATCACAGACAAAGGAACCCCGGTGTAACATTACAAGTCTATCACCCAGGTCGATAGCTTGATTCATGTCGTGGGTAACCATGATTGTGGTAAGGTTCTTTTCTGAGACAAGCCGCTCGGTGATGTCCAAGATTTTCTTCGCGTTTTTCGGATCCAGTGAAGCTGTATGTTCGTCAAGTAATAATACCTTGGGCATAGTTAGGGTTGCCATTAGTACGGCTAGGCCTTGTCGCTGGCCTCCGGAAAGATGGACGACTTTTTCGTTCAGCCTATTTTCCAACCCTAAACCCAGCTGACTGAGTTCGTCTTTTAGTAGCTTCTTCCTTTCGCGTGTAATTCCGATGTTCAATCCCTTATGGCCTTTGTTGTATGCCAGCACCAAATTTTGGGCGACTGTCATGCTGGACGCCGTCCCCAAGCCGGGTTCCTGAAATACTCGCCCCACCAGCTTGGCACGAATATGTTCCGGTGCAGTAGTGACCTCCTGATTGTCCAGAAATATCCTACCGTCTGATGGGAAAAGAGATCCTGCGATTAGGTTTAGAAAGGTTGTTTTGCCTGCGCCGTTACTGCCGATAACGGTAAGGAACTTCCCGTCACCCAGTTCAATGGAAAGTTCATCGACGGCAACTAACTCGTTTGCGGTCCCTGAAAAAAAGCACTTTGTTAACCTTTCAGTCTTTAACATTCATTACCCCCTTCCGTTACTATTTGAAAAATCTACTTTTTCTCCAAGTTGAAAGTTCAGCTTGTCCCGTACCTGGGGAGTAGCAAGAGCTACGATCACGATAAGAGCAGTGATTAGCTTTAGATCGCTTGCCTTAAATCCAAGGTTGTATCCATAGCGTAAGGCAAGCATGATCGCGGCCCGGTACAGGATAGACCCCACTATAACCCCAGTGGTGACCCATAGAAAGTTTTTTGTTGAAATCAGTGTTTCGCCCACTATAACTGATGCCAACCCGGCAATTATCATTCCAATTCCCATACCTACGTCTGCAAACCCGGAGTATTGAGCTACAAGACCGCCCGAGAAGGCAACTAAACCGTTTGAAATCGCCAGACCCAGAATTTTCATTGTATCGGTATTGACCCCTTGAGCTACAATCATTTGTTCATTGTCGCCGGTCGCCCTTAGTGCTAGACCTAACTCGGTATTAAAGAAAAGATCCAACAAGATCTTGAGGAATAACAGGACAAGTCCAAAGAAAATCAGATTGCTATAATCACCCCAGCCGATCCCCGATAGCAATGAATGAAACTGATCCAGGATTGTCTCCTGCCCAAGGAGTGGAATGTTCGGACGTCCCATTATCCTGAGGTTTACTGAGTATAGAAGAGTCATTGTCAGTATACCGGCCAGCAGATTGAGTATGTTTAATTTCGTACTCAAAAAACTAGTAAAGATACCCGCAAGCATCCCGCCCAGTATACCTAAGAATAGCGCGAGAAACGGGTTCCACCCACCTACGGTCAGCGCCGCTGTGATGCCTGCACCCATAGTGAAGCTGCCGTCTACCGTTAAGTCCGGAAAATCCAGTACTCGAAAGGTTATTAGTACCCCAAGCGCCATTATTCCGTATACTAGTCCTTGTTCGAGTGCGTTGATCAGAAGTGACATCGATACAAAATCACCTTACAAGTCTTGATTCTCTCCTTCTGTTGGTAAACCGGGCAGTCAGGACCAGCACTTACACGTACTTGCCCTGACTGTACCCGATGAAAATTAAGAAGCCTTCGTCCAAGTTTCTCCGACAATAACCAATTCGCTTGCTTTCTCCAAAACACTCTCGGGTGGTGTAAAGCCAATTGACCTGGCGTAGTCCAAGTTTAAGGTCAAAGTCAGGTCCTCAGGTTGCATTATTTGAATTGGTATCTCGTTTGGAGCTTTGCCAGCCATTACTTCCAGTAGTATGTCACCGGCCTTGAGTCCGTGTGAATAGTAGTCGAAACCGTAACCCGCCAGCGACCCTTCACCAACACTGGTGGGATCGGCAACCACTAACGGTATTTTCTCTTCTTTTGTTACCTGAGACACTATGGGTAGAGCTGAAACTACGGTGTTGTCAGTAGAGACCCAAACAGCATCCACTCGACCTTTGAGAGACTGAGCAGCAGGGCTAACGTCGGCGCTACTGCTGGCTGTAGCTTCCACCAATTTTATGTTCATGTCCTTTGCCACTTCACGGGCAAGTTTAGTGAGAAAAACTGAGTTGGCTTCTCCCGAATTGAAGATGTTTCCAACAGCTTTTAGGTCGGGTACGAGGTCTTTAATCAGTTCGAACTGTGCTCGTACGGGAACTTGATCGGAAATTCCAGTAATGTTTCCGTTATTTTCTGGGTTTTCATAAGCGTCGCGGTTTTCCACCAATCCCGCTTCAACAAAATTAGTCACTGCTGAAACGATTATTGGTATGTCTTTGATAACCTGTGCAGCTGCAACTGAGGTGGGTGTAGCAATTGCTACGACGTAATCTACACCCTCTGATTTAAAGGTTTGAGCAATGGAAATTGCGTTGTTCATGTCTCCTTGAGCGTTTTTTAACAAGAACTTGACGTCTTTACCTTCTTTGTAACCAGCAGCTGTGACCTTATCTATAACTGCGTCTCTAACAGCGTTGAGGGCAGGGTGCTCCACGATCTGAGTTATCCCTATCGTGACGGGCTTATCTGCGGAGTAGCCAATTACAGAAAACGCAATCAATGATAGGGTTAATGAAAATAAGATAATCAATATCGATTTATTTGATACTCGCATTTTTTCCTCCTGTCTCGGTTTTTAAAGCTTGTCAACGTCTTTAACCAACCATCGAAAGATAGACTCATCGTCTCGAATAAAAAAAGCCATAGGATAACCTATAGCTTGACTGTTTAGGAACCCCAAAGTTTACTAGGGGTTTACCCTAAACACCGAAGTTCCAATACCAAAAATAGAAGTAGCTAGCCACACTGGTTTTTGGCTGTGTTTTCACCTCGTTGTTTGAAAATTTTTTCATTATATCCAACCTTCTTTACTAAATTCTGTAAACTACAGTTGATACTATCACGAGAAGTCGAAATTGTCAATCCAATATGATTAAATAATCCTGATTCCCCCGCTTTTATGGTGCCTATCTTTCCAGGCATCTACCATGGCACGCCGTAATCTTGTAACCTTACCAAAACTTGCCGAGAAAGCCCTCCGGCACTCAATCGAGATATGGACCTTGGCAAAAGTATCCTTAGTTGAACCTGCTGGGCAAAGTAAACAGGAAAAGCCTTGATTCGATTTAGGCAAGTTAGTCTCCTCGATTGAGTGCCGGGTCAATTTCCGGTTATTAACCTAAAGGTTCTGTTGTTCATGTGTCTTTTTCAAGCCCCGTCCCTTGGGGCGGGGTTCTTGACTATTCGGTAAATTCTTTAAAGTAAGCGAGTGCTTTCTCTGCAAGTTCGTCGACACTTGGAGCAAGCTTTCTCCAAACAGCAGTTTGCCTGGCTATATCTTCAAGAGCCGGGACAAATGTTTCGACAACTGCCCACTTCTCGTATTCGATTTCATCCAGTGCCTTAAATATTCCTTTCCAATCTACGTGGCCGCCACCTGGAATGCCCCGATCGTTCTCGCAAAGAT
>Ga0102934_1001631_pt1 | contig 15711 bp, 10 predicted proteins | sample SalPonR2_A_D1_MG_FD_78175 | JGI IMG/M metagenome (GOLD analysis project Ga0102934, IMG submission 78175) | Salt pond soil microbial communities from South San Francisco under conditions of wetland restoration - Salt Pond MetaG R2_A_D1_MG | ecosystem: Environmental > Aquatic > Marine > Intertidal... | reverse complement strand
GATGCGGACATATATTCCCGGCTTATTTCGCTGGGCCATAAATACGTGAATGAGTCCATGTCTTTTATTTTCCCCAAAGATGTCATCTTTATCGACCGGACCTTCTCCGGCCACTTCGGCAACCTCTGCCATTTAAAAGCCTGCGCTGACTGGCGCACCCTTCTTATAGAACGGCTGGCCTCTGCGGGCTACCCCATTAAGCAGCCGGTCGAAAAATAACTGAAAAATTTTTATTGATGCGGTGAAAAAAATTGGACAAAATGCAAACGCCGTTTACATTTAAATACGATGTTAAAGGCATATATTCAACCCCCTCAAAAAGTTAATCGGAAGCCATTAAAGGAGGATCTTCATGCAGGACAATTTTGCCAATCCAGCACCGCTCGGCCTCATGGGATTTGGTATGACCACCGTACTTTTGAACATTCACAATGCCGGATTCTTTCCATTGGGCGCGATGGTGCTGTCAATGGGCATTTTCTATGGCGGTATCGCCCAGATTATTGCCGGGATTTTTGAGTTCAGAAAGGGCAACACATTCGGGCTGGTGGCCTTTCTTTCCTATGGCCATTTCTGGCTGACCCTGGTCGGGCTCGTACTGCTGCCGAAAATGGGGCTCATCGATGCGGCCCCGCCGGGATTTATGGGGTGGTACCTCTTCATGTGGGGGTTGTTCACATTTTTTATGTATATCGGCACGTTAAAGAAAAACAGGGCCCTGCAGACCATTTTTTTGACCCTGGTGATCCTTTTCTGGCTGCTGGCCGTCAGGGATTGGACCGGAAACGCCTTTATCGGCATCATCGCCGGTTATGAAGGGATTTTCTGCGGGGCCAGTGCAATTTATTTAGGCATGGCAGAAGTCATTAATGAGGCCCACGGCAGGGTGCTGCTGCCCATCGGGGAGCCGAGCGCCGCCTAAAATGCCTCGCACCCGGTCATCTGCGCATGCTTCCGGGATGCGGGGTATTCCCGGCATACTTCCGGCTTTACGTCATGGATGGTGCATTCCCAGCGATCGGTGCCCGGATTTTTTTTGAGCCAGGGACAGACCGGCGCATATCTTCGTGTGCCGGGTTCAATCCATATGGCATAGGAAACAATCCGGCCGTTCCTGCGGAATGCGCCCACCCATTCCAGAATATCGGTCCGGCCCTGGTCGACCCATTCCTGGCGGTCCGCCTCGGTGAGTTCAAACCGGTAGTCCAGTTTACGGCAGCAGCGGCCGCATTGCCGGCATTCAAAATCTGCCATACCGGTTTCAAGCCAGATGCCCTCCCGACCGCCGGGCTTGTCTTTACCGGTCATTGCTGGGGCGCTGAATACATATTCGCACAATCGGGCCAGCTGTGAAGGATCCGGAGGGGCCATTGCCAGTTTGTGATATAGATAGTCTCCCAACTCCCTGAAACTCATTCTTCGCATCCGTCGTTTGCGCCGGGTCGGAACAGCGATCCATACGCCGTTTTGATGCGGATCCGCAATGACCGGGATCGCCGGTCCCAGGATCATCGGGCTGAGTTCGAGAAAGAGGCGGGTCTGCGGCGGGTACTGGGTGAAATCGGCTCGGATGGCCCTTATCGCCTCTTCCGGGGTTAAAAAGGTGTGGTCTTGGGCGGACAAATACGCCTCCCGCCAGTTCCGATTTTCACATGGAAAACCGGAAACCCTGACTTGAATTGATCTTTTAATTATAAGATAACAGAATTTCATCGGATGAAAAACGGAAATGTCAAAGAATTTCCGGCAAGGGAGAATCTTTTTTAAATGGGCCATAGGTATGGCAGAGGCGGCCAAATGGGCAAAAAACCCCTCATCGGCGTGGCAGTCATGGTTTTTTTCAACGGCAAGGTGCTTTTAGGTAAACGGAAAAATACGCATGGCGCCGGCACATGGCAGCTGCCGGGCGGGCACCTTGAATTTTTTGAATCAATTGAAACCTGCGGCCGTCGGGAGGTTTTTGAGGAAACCGGACTGGTGATTCAAAATATCCGGAGGGGGCCTTACACCAATGATATTTTTGAAAAAGAGGGTCGTCACTATGTCACCCTGTTTCTGATCGCGGATGCCGCGGGGGGTGAATTGGCGGTGAAAGAGCCCGAGAAATGCGAGAAATGGGCGTGGTTTGATTGGGCGGACCTTCCGGATCCCAAGTTTTTGCCCCTGGCCAATCTTTTGGGGCAGGGATATGATCCGCGCACAGGTGAATAATCGGTTTTGGCGAAAAAAACGTATGCCATTGTGATTTGCGCTGCGGTCTGCCTGAGTCCTTGCTGCGCCCATTGGAAACATGGGCATTTATAAATTTTTGATTTTATCGTTAATAAAAAAATTTTTTATCTTTATTGTCTATTGAAAATATAGTAGAGTCAAAAGCAACAATTTAAAATGCTTCTTTAACGCGGATAGGGTAGGAATATACTCAAATACCAACATCTTAATTTTTCGCTGGAAAAGCCCGAGGGCATGTCAAATTATTTTTTGCCCCGTATAATAAAAGGGCGACGGGCAAGGCGGGATTTTTTCCATAAGGGGGGATAGAGGGCTTCTGCAATGCATCCGGCTACCTCTTATCCATACATATTGAAGGATTTGCTCAAGCATAACAAATATGAAAATATTGTTGATTCCAATATATTGACCCCCTATATCCCCGAGGATTCGCCCATTCCGGAAATCAAGGACCCCCGCCGGACACAGAACCTTTACAGCAACGGCTGCCTCCGGTATCCGGGCTATGTCAAATCCAACCAAATCAATCAGATTTTCAATTACATCGGTTTCATCAAACGGATGAACAAACGGGAGTATGCAGTCTACCTGCCGATGCTCTTTAATGAGTTGAAACGTTTCATCCGGGTGGTTGAGGAAATCGTATATACGCCCTGCATATCGATTTCAACTGAAATTCATGCGGAATTAAACGACGGGCTGCAGCATTTTTTTCAAGCCTATTATAACCGCAACCGGCAAAATGAAGACTGGATTGAACAGATTTGGCGGTACCAGAAGATATATCTGGATCACATCGATATGTTTTTAAAAACCCTCGAATTTACCGGCCGGATTTTTGATTGTAAAACATCGCCGCTGCACACCGAGATTGTCTCTTTTTTCCGGTCCCATTTTAATGATGCATACAGGGATCCCCCGAGTGCCACGGACATCAACTTTGTCGCCAACTGTTGCACCAAGGCGGCATGGGACAATGATCCCAAGACCATATGGTCGGGTGACCGGCACATTACCCGATTATTAAAGGCCATATATAGCCGCTCGAACCTGTACCGGCAGTTTCCCCAGATTTATTTGCGGGCCAGCTATCTGCCGCTTCGATTCAATCAGTTATTCCCCCCCGTTACCTCCGCGCAGCTCCACTAAGACGGAAACCCCGGCGTAAAGGTTTTCATGAGCGAAGATCAGTTTCCTGATCCAGCACGGTTCTTACTTTTTGGGCGATATCTGCCGCCTGATACGGTTTGCCGATGAAACCGAGGGCCCCGGATTTTAATGCCTTTTTGGCCAGGCCGTTGGCCGCATACCCGCTGGAGATAATCACTTTAGCGCTGGGGTTTAGGGCCAGTAATTCCCGTAAACATTGGTTGCCCCCCATGCCCGGCATGCTCAGATCCAGGATGACCAGGGATACCTGATTTTGCTTTTTACGGTAGATTTCAATGGCCTGTTCCGCGTTTTCGGCGCAAAGGACCTGATAGCCGAAATGCTGTAGGATTTCGGTCGCTGCCTCCCGGACCGGCAATTCATCATCTACCACCAGGAGGGTTTCTTTGCCGCCTTCAGGCGTGGCCGATTGCTGAGCAGTTTCAGTGTCCGGCACCGGATCTGAAACCGCGGGCAGATAGATTTTAAAAGCTGTGCCCTGATTCACCCGGCTGTCGCATAATATGTGGCCGCCATGGCTCTTGACGATGCCGTAGACCGAGGCCAGCCCCAATCCGGTGCCTTTGCCCACCTCCTTGGTTGTGAAAAACGGATCAAAAATTTGCTGCACCGTGTCAGCGTCCATGCCGCAGCCCGTATCTGAAACAGTAAGCTGGACAAAGGGACCGGGATCCGCGCCCGGTAGTTCATCATAATCCGCATCCAAAAAGACATTACGGGTTTCAAATGCCATTGTGCCGCCCTCGGGCATGGCGTCCGCCGCGTTGCTGCCCAGGTTTAAGAGGATCTGTTCCATATGCACCGGATCGGCATAAACCGGCCAGAGTGCCTCGTCCAAATCTATCCGGCGTTCAATCATTTTGGGCGTGGTCTGCTTTAACAGCTTTGTCACGAGCTCAATTTCATGATTTAATGATACATGCCGCCGTTGCCCCTCCATCTTGCGGCTGAAAGTCAGGAGCTGCTCAACCAGATGGGCCGCTCGCTCGCCGGATTTCTGAAGCTGGGTGAGTTTGTTGTAATCCGGGTCATCCGGCGCTTTTTTCATGAGCAGGAGCTGGGCGTAGCCGTTAATGGCCTGCAGAATATTGTTAAAATCATGGGCCACCCCGCCGGCAAGTGTTCCGATGGCTTCCATTTTCTGCGCCTGCTGCAGCTGGGCCTCAAGCCTTGCCTTATGCGCCTCTGCCTCTTTACGTTCGGTAATATCCCGTATGATGCCGCGGAAACCCACGGGCTCATCCGCCTCATTTTTGATTACAGAGACGGAAATCTCAACATTTCGCCGTTCGCCGGTTTTGGGGATGATTTCCAGATCAAAGGCTTTGGACGGGATGCCGGTTTTATAAACCTCGTTAAAGGTTTGGAATAGTTTTTCGGCGTTTTTGGCATCCGTGTATTCCTGGTAGTTTACCCCCATTACCTCTTCTGGTCGGCGGCCGGAAATGCGGCAGGCAAAATCATTGAAAAAAGTGAAATTACCCGCCAGATCGACCTCATAGTAGCCGTCTTCGATATTCTCGAGTATGGCCCGGTATTTTTCTTCGCTTTTGCGAAGCGCGTGTTCGGTTTCAATGCGCTCGGAAACATCCCGAACAGACTCAATGGCGCCGATGACATGGCCGTCCAGATCATGGAGCGGAGAAGCGGTGGCATACACATAGGCGCCCTTTCCCCCATAGAGGCCGGGACAGAAAGCTTCCGTGGAGAGTGACCGGCCTATTTTTTTGATACCCGGGTAATGGGATGTGATATATTCATCGCTTTTCAGGGCCTGATCCGCCAGTACCGGTCGGGTCTTTTCATAAAATGGGATCGCATGGGCATAACCGCTTTTTCCCAGCATATCCGCCGCGGCAATGCCCGTCATTTCTTCAATCGCGCGGTTCCATATGATGATTTGGCCGGCATTGTTAATGCCGAAGGTCGCATCCGGAAGGAATTCAATGATCTGCGTCATGCGGCGCTCGCTTTCCCGAAGCGCCTCCTCCGCTAGTTTGCGTTCCGTAATGTCAATCACGGTGATGAGGCCGGCGGGCCGGTCCTGATACATCAGGCTGCTGCCGGAAAGCGAGACCCAGATTTCGTTGCCGGATTTGTTAATAATTTTAAAATCATAGGCAGGCGGGGCGTTTTGTCCGGACTGCCGCTTGTTGCCGCGGTTTCTGACAAGGGATTGGTAGTCCGGGTGGACGATTTCCCAGAATCGCATCTGATAGAGTTCATCGGTTGAGTAGCCGGAAATCGCCTCAGCTGCAGGATTGGCGTACACCCAGAAGTCGTTCTGGTAGATCATGATCGCAAACGGGCAGGCTTCTGCCAGGGTTCGGAATTTTTCCTCGCTCTCAATTAAACGGGAAACGATCTGTCTGCGGTCGGTGATATCCCGGTTGATCCCGATCACCCCGATGAGCTGATTGTCTTCATCCCGGATAAAGGAAAATTTCGCTTCCGTCCAGATGGTCGACCCGTCCTTGCAGTAGACTTCCGCTTCGACTGAACGAATACGGTCGGGGGCAGCTTTTCCCGATTTGGCGAGCTCCATTTCCTGGGTCACGATCGCCTGTGCTTTGTTAACCGAATCAGGGGTTGCCATGTCCCGGAAGGAACTGCCGATCACCTCTTCGGCACGATAGCCGCGCATTCTTTGAATCGACGGGCTGACATAGGTATAGTTGAGATCCATGTCCAGTGTGAATATGACGTCCTGCAGGTTGTCTGCCAGCAAGCGGTAGTGCGTCTCCGCTTCTTGACAGGCGTTTTCTGCCTTACGGCAAATTTTTTTCAGGTGGGCGACGTATAATGCCGTATCAACAAGCCGCTGGACTTCATCTGCGGAAACCGGACTTTTTAAATATCCATGGGGAATGGACATCTTTTCTGATGGGAGTTCAAAAACTTGTCCGGCATCACAGAGGAAGAGCACCGGGCAATCGATTTGTGCGCGGATTCGGTCGGATAGGTCTAAGCCGTGGGCAAATGCTTTGGTATTCAACTCAACCAAGACCAGGTCGGGGTCGGCTTTTTCAACTCCATTGAGACCGATCTGTCCGGCGGCCTCCGCATGGTGAACGGCATATCCGAGGTTTTTCAGTATAGGAATGATATCGGATGCACAGCGTTCGGTATCACCGAAAACGAAAATTTTGGATGAATCGGCGGTCTGCTTCTTTCCTAAAGTCATTCTATGTCAAACTGATCGGCCTGGGTGGTTATTAATTACCTCAATTGATTGCATTAATTATAACGAATGTCAATTTAAAACCCATCATGCCAGTCTTTTAAGGAACAGCTAGAAGAATGGTAAGGAAAGTATGTTTACAAACATGAAAAGTTTTAAAAATCGATGCGACCACTCAATCCCTGCCTCTGCCCAGCCCGATGCGCTCCAGGGCGTTTTCAATCTCATCAAGAATGGCCGGGTCATCAATGGTGGCCGGAGTTCTAAATTCTAGATTGTCCGCAATTTTTTGAATCGTCCCCCGCAGGATCTTGCCGGAGCGGGTTTTGGGCAGGCGCTTGACCACCGTCGCCATCTTAAATGCGGCCACCGGACCGATTTGCTCCCGCACGTTTTTGACAATTTCTGCGATTATTTCTTCCGGTTCCCGCGTGACCCCGGCGTTTAAGACCAAAAGGCCCACCGGGATCTGACCCTTAAGCGAGTCCTCGGCACCCAACACTGCGCATTCAGCCACATCCGGATGCGCGGCCAGCACCTCCTCCATGGCGCCGGTGGACAGGCGGTGACCGGCCACGTTAATGATATCATCCGTGCGCGACATCACATAGATATACCCGTCTTCATCAATCATGCCGGCATCTGCGGTTTTGTAAAATCCTGGGTATTCGGTCAGATAGGCCTCAATGAAGCGCTCATCGTTCTGCCACAGGGTGGGCAGCGCCCCGGGCGGCAGGGGCAGTTTGACGGAAAGGGCGCCAATCTGGCCGGCCGGGAGCTCTTCATTATTCGGGTCCAGTACCCGCACATCCCATCCGGGCACCGCCTTGGTGGGGGAGCCGTATTTAACCGGAAACGGATGCAGGCCCATGCAGTTGGCGGCAATGGCCCAGCCCGTCTCCGTCTGCCACCAGTGGTCAACGACCGGGACACCGAGGTGTTTTTCAGACCATTGGATGGTGGCCGGGTCCGAGCGTTCGCCGGCCAGGAACAAAATTTTGAAGTTGGAGAGATCGTAATTTTTCAGCAGCTCGGCATTCGGGTCCTCCCGCTTGATGGCCCGGTAGGCTGTTGGCGCAGTGAACATGCATTTGACATTATGCTCTGAAATGATCCGCCAGAAAACCCCCGCATCCGGGGTGCCGACCGGTTTTCCTTCAAACAGAATGGTGGTGCAGCCTTTAAAGAGCGGGGCGTAGACGATATAGGAGTGTCCCACGACCCAGCCCACGTCGGATGCCGCCCACCAGACATCATCCTCATCAATATCGTAAATGGCCTTCATGGACCATTTAAGGGCCACCATATGTCCACCGTTGTCTCTAACCACGCCCTTGGGCTGGCCCGTGGTGCCTGAGGTGTAGAGGATGTATAGCGGATCGGTGGCTGCTACATGGACGCAGTCGGCAGGGCTGGCTGATGCCATAGCGGTTGCCCAGTCCACGTCCCGGCCATGCTTTAAATCCGCCGTTGTTTGGGGGCGCTGATAAATGATGCAGGCCTCCGGCTTGGCGGCAGCCAAGTCAATCGCCTCATCCAAAAGCGGCTTATAGGGGATGGTGCGCGCCCCTTCAATACCGCAGGAGGCGGATACAATGGCCTTTGGCATGGCATCATCAATGCGGGTAGCCAGTTCCCGGGCGGCGAAGCCCCCAAATACCACCGAATGAATGGCTCCAATGCGGGCACAGGCCAGCATGCCGATCAAGGCTTCCGGAATCATGGGCATATAGATAATCACACGGTCGCCCTTGGTGACCCCCTGATCAGCCAGTACGCCGGCAAATCGGGCCACCTGGTCACGAAGCGCGGCATAGGAATACTTTTGGACCGTTCCGGTCACCGGACTGTCGTAGATGAGCGCGATCCGATCGCCCCGGCCCCGGTCGTCCACATGGAAGTCCAGTGCGTTATAGCAGGTATTCAACTCTCCGCCGGCAAACCAGTGATAAAGTGGTTTCCGGGAGTCATCCAGGACCCGGTCCCATTTTTTAAACCAGTGGCAGTCTTCCGCCACCTCTGCCCAGAAGCCTTCTGGATCTTTGAGGGATCTTTGATATACCGTATCATAGGGGGTGCTCATACGTTACTCCTTAAATCGGGTTGTTTGATTGACGCCTAAATTGAGCGTTCCAAATTTTAAAAAGGTAATTTTTATATTCTTTTTAGGGGTTTGAAACATTTTTTAGTTTAAAATTTGAAACCCTCCGGGATTTTCAATTTCACCGCACCTACTGCGTCAAATGATGTCTCGCATAGGCGGCTATAGCTCGACATCATTTTCCTTGTATCTGCGGCAAACTTGAAAATCGCTCAATTTAGGTGGCGGTAAAACGGAACGCCAGAAATATTATAGTTTTGCCAGAAAGCCGGTGAGCCGTTTGTTGAAGTCATCGGCGGCCTCAATGTTTGACAGATGATAGGCCTGGGGCAGAATCGCCAGTTCAGCCCCCTGAATATTTTTTTGGATCTGGCGGGCGGCCTCAACAGGCGTGCCCGGGTCATTCTCCCCCACCATGATCAGCGTGGGGATGGAAATTTTGGGCAGACGGGCGGTGATATCAAAGTTTTTGATGGCATGCGCGCATCCCACAAACCCGTCAACCGGAGTTTTTAATATCATCTCCCGAATTTTCTCGGTGGTCGCCGGCGAATGAAATTGAAAATCCGAGCTCAGCCAGCGGTCCAGCGTGGCGTCCGCCACGGCGGTCATGCCCTGTTCGCTAACGGTTTGAATGCGCTCGTCCCATAAGGGATGCACAGCTTCCGGAATTCCGCAGGTGGTGTCACAGAGGATCAGGCTGGAAATACATTCCGGGTGTTTCAGCGCAAGGGTCTGGGCAATCATGCCGCCCATAGAGATGCCCATGAAGTGGGCTTTGCGTATGCCTATTTCATCAAACAGGTCAACCACGTCGTCGGCGAGCATTTCCATTGAATAGGAACCTGTCGGTGCTGAAGTCTTGCCATGACCGCGCGTATCAAAGCGGACAATCCGATATTTTTCACGTAGCGCAATGACCTGCGCATCCCATATGCCGGAATTTCCCGCCAAACAATGGCTGCAAGCAATGACCGGCGCATTATCAGGACCATCAATCTCATAATTGACGGTGATATCGTGGAGTTTGGCCTGCATGGTGCCTCCTTTAGAAGGGTGTGTTTGAATATTATTTAAAATATAACCCTGTCAAAAGGCATCGCAAAAATCAATTTCCGGCCTGTAAACAACGTTTTGTTATGATTAAAAAAAATTTTTACATTAGGGGAGGGGGGAGAAGGGCGGAGTTATCCCTTAGGGAAAAACATCAGATCGAACCTGAACGGCAAATATCAGGATAGCGGTTAAAGGGTTCCCCGGCCTTTTATCCATATGTCCGGCCAGGGAACCATTGTTTGAGTGGCGGTTAGCAGATGGTTTTTGGCCCCATCCGGCGTGCCAAGGATGTTTGGATGATCAGCAGCATCCCGAGGAGGAGCAGCTGCCGCATCCCTCGGTATCACAGCCCTCGGCCATTTGGGTTGGCGTGTCATTGATGCCCACGACCTCAACCTCGAAAGTCAGGGTTTGATCGGCCAACGGGTGATTCAAGTCCACCACCAGTTCATTTTCATCAAATTTGGCCACCTTCGCCGGGATCTGCTGACCGTCCGGGGTCTGGAGGCCAATGATTTCGCCGACCTGTGGATTCATTTCGGCAGGCACTTCCTCACGGGAAAAGGTATGTACATTATTTTCATCCCGGGTGCCATAGCCGTCAACGGGCGCCACGGTGAATTCCTTTTTTTCGTTCAGCTCCATGTCGAGCAGGGCTTCCTCGAAACCTTTGATAATCTGGCCGGCCCCGACCTGGAGTTCCATCGGATCCCGACCTTCAGTAGAATCAAATACTTCGCCGTCTTCCATCATGCCCTTGTATTCGACGGTAACAAACTTTCCGTTTTCAACTTTCTGCATGGTTCTCTCTCCTTCTTGTTGGATTAAAAAAAATGTTTTTCAAAAGTAGGGATAAAAATTAAAATGTCAAACAATAGATTGACTGCATATTGATGATATCCCGGGAAATCGACACCCCTGACTATTGGAGAATAAGTGAATCCGTTCCTTGACCGGCCGGTTTTTTGCCGTATACTATAAATAATACCCTATAGCATGCATGGAGGTCTTATGAGATATACGCTTTTTATAATCGCAATCGTTGCGATGGTCGGACTTGCCTCTTTTGTCCGGGGAGATGAGGTGCATATGAACGTCAATGTCGATCCATCGGGAATGGCAGATGAAATTATCAAACTGGATGAACATGCGGTCAAAATGCGGGAGCAAGCCCGGCAGCGGCTGGAAGCCGAACTGGCGGAACTTTCAACCGAGGCTTACAGGGTAGGGGCTCTGTATTACAAGGCCGGGGAGATCGAAACTGCTGTGGCCTATCTGCAAAAGTCAATATTTCTGGATGAAGCCAATCAGCCGGCGCATGCCCTTTTAATCAAAGCCTCTAACAAGCGGGACGCGCAAGAGCGGAAAATCGGACCGCACTATCATCAGGCAATGAAATATTACCGCCAGGGCATGGTTCAAAAAGCGGTGGATGAACTGATCGTTGAGATTCAGAAAAATCCGGAGAACGAGGCGGCCCGCATCAAGCTAAATGAAATTGAGGCCCGGCAGGACGACTAGCCGTATTTATCCATAGTGCCTATTTGATCACACCGTATTCCCCCGCCCCACTGATTCGTACTCGTACGCGCACTCGTGCTCGTAATCGGCTTTTAATTTTTTCGAGTACGAGTACGAGTACGATTACGATTACGAGAACCGTCCCGCTTGCGCGGAAGTGAGTACGATGAAGTTTTTGAAAAACCTGAACACTGAAACCTGATATTCGTCTTTCCCCCCCCCTTTCTTTACCCGATAGCCGAAGTTAATTGCAGGCCAGGATCCCAATCTTGACTCCATGCCGGTAAAAAGCATGGACAACTCTCTGGTATACCTGATAATAGAAAGTGAGCATACAAGGTTTCAGGAGACCAGCTTTGACCGAAGACCACACGCAATCGAGATTCAGTATCTTTTTTGACCAGCGGGACCACGGCCTGCTGCAGATTGTCAATGAAATGCTTGCCGGTGATATCTCGCACCTGCATGCGCAGCGGCGGTTTTTTCATTATCTCCATCCCCGGGGAATCAAGGAGATGGCCGAGTCCAGGGGCCTTCGGATCGCCTATGCCGTGATCCACCTCTTGGAATCCCTTGAAGGCGGGGAAGTGGAAAATCGGCTGTGCGCCCTTCGCGCGCTGCGTGATGAGGTGATGTGCAGTGACAACCGTGAGCTTTTGATCAATACCGCCCGGGTGCTGATCGAAATTATGAAAGAACTCGTGCGGGCGCACGGCAATTATGCCCGTCAGCTGCAGCTCGCCCATGATTTCCGGGTGGCGGCTTCGGGAAAGTCCCGGATTGTCCGGGGATATTTGAACAAATATCATTTGTTGGAAATGCCCGAAGAGTGGAACCAGCTCGCCTTTGACGATCATGTCCATGATGCCAGCACCAAGGGCCGGAAGTCGGCCACCCATCTGATTATGGATGCCTGGATTAAGGGCATCCGGCGCCTTCGGGTCATCTATTATAATTTCATCCGGTCGGAAACCGCCGAGGAGTTAATCGAAGCGGCCGGTATCATGGGCATACTGGTGCGAATCGGCATCGAGTTTCCCGTCTCATTCTACGGCCGGTATGTCCAGTTAATCTGGGTGCCCCGGGGATTTGCGGATGCGGATGATTTTATCCGGTTTCTTTCCAAGAACCCGGTTGAGAACCTGATGGATGACGGGGGCGAGGTTTCCGACTACCAGCGGAATTATGTGCTGGCCATTCTGGAGCAGTTTAACCGCAAACACCGACACACGATTAATGAAAAGTTTGACATCCATTTACCGGCTCTGGATGTGGGCGAGTTTCTGGCGTTCGTGGGTATTGGCCAGGCGAGCCTTCTGCATCTGGCCAAATTTATCCATGCCAAGCTCCTTCCGCTAATGTCGGCCAAAGTGGCGGCGCTGCGCCGCCGGTTTCCCAATGCAGACGCTGCAGAGCAGCAGCGTATAGCCGAACTGGTCGATGAAATGGATCAGCTGGATCTTCAGGCTATCCATGACGCCTACCTCAAAGCGGACAAGAATCCGGATGTGCCGGATATCAAACGGGCGGATATCGGTGACCCCCCTGCGCTGATGCAACTCTCCCCGGCGGAATTGATCGAGCATCTGGGCCGGCTCCATCTGGGCTACCGGATAACTCTGAACTTAACGAATGTTGAGCCCGAGGATGTACTGGAGCTTCTCTATGATTGCCACGGCATGATCACGCGCCTTGAGATTTTTAATCTAAAGGACTATGCGGACGGCAAGGTCGAACATGTACCGGCTATCCATGATTTGCAGCGCTGCATTAACAGCGGCAATGTTATCAAGTTGAAACGCATCATCCTGGAGATGATTGATCGGCTGGAGAAACAAGATGATCCGGTGAGCCGCGAGCGGGCCCGGAAGTTTAAAAAGATACTGGCCAATATCGAATCCCTTAAAACCATGTACAAAATAAAAGAATTAAAACCCCGTATGGGAAGCGATTCCACCGGGTATTCACCCCGGCATTACGGGATGGGGCTGGCGGTGATGGACTCCCTGCCGCGCCGGGCCCAAAAGGAGGTGTTTGCCAGAAAAGAGCTGCCGCGTTTGATACTTCCTTTTCATGTGGATACGTCGCTTCAGGTTTCTTATAAAACCAATCAGGATGCGGGCGGCGCGTTTAACGCCATATTAAAGGCCATGCGCTGGATGCCCGGGCTGCGATATCTGGGCCGCGACAAGCGGAAGGACTGGATGGCAATGGTGAACTCCTCGCAAATGGTGGCGGCGGGCAAGGGAAACATCGTGACCCTGGGCGGTGTCCAGACCACCCCGTCCAACGGCCTATCGCTGGCACCCCGAAAAAAGGAGGCGCATGAGCTTCCTCGATCCTGGCGGTATCTCCAGTCCACATTGAAAAATTTCCTCAAGGTCGGGATCGGATTTGTGCCCGCCTTTCTCACCTTTTTATGGACCCATGAGTGGTGGGTGCTCACGTATTTCGGGGCCGTGATCTGGTTTGCCATCACCGGTCTGCGAAATATCGTCCAGTCGGTGATGGGCGGCGGGGGGATCCGCCGGTCTTCACTGCTTCGCTGGAATGATTTTATCAGCTGGGAGCGGCTGGCGGATTCGCTCCTTTTTACCGGGTTTTCCGTTCCCCTGCTCGACTATCTGGTGAAAACCGTCATCCTTGACCGGGGATTTGCGATCACCACATCAACGTATCCGGCTCTGCTATATGCGATCATGGCCGTTGCCAATGGGATTTACCTCTCCAGCCACAATGTGTTCCGCGGTTTGCCCAAAGAGGCGGCCATCGGGAATTTTTTCAGAAGCATCCTCTCCATCCCCGTGGCCTTCGGATTTAATGCCGCGCTGGGCGGTATCCTGGGACTGGCCGGGGCGGCGGGCGTCAATGCCATTCTTCAGAACTGGGCGGCGGTTATTTCCAAGTTCGCCTCGGACTGCGTGGCCGGCTTTATCGAGGGCACGGTGGATCGGACCAAAAACATACAGAACCGGATCAGCGATTACCGGCAGAAGCTCAATCAGTTCCTGGACGTCTACGCCCGCCTGGAAATGATTTTTCCCGAAGATGATGTCTACGATCTTCTGGACCGGCCCATCGAATGGTATCAGTCAGCGGATGAAAACGCCCGGGATCTGATCAAAATTTTAATCATCAATGCTCTGGATCTTTTATATTTCTGGATGTATCAGCCCCGGGCCAGGACCGCGTTTCGGGATATGCTCCGGGATATGGCCCCGGATGAGCGCTGCGTCCTGATCAAGGCCCAGTCCATTCTGAAAATGGAACGGGAAATCAGCCAGATGTTTATCGACGGCATTGCCGGCCGCAATTTTTCCAGGCCCCTGGCGTTTTACCTCTCCCGTTCCGGGGAATATTTGAAGGCCATTGATAAATTAAACGCCGCCTTTGAAGACTACCGGGTGTGTGCATAGATTGGATATATGTATTTACTGATTTTTTATCTTTTGTTGGCGTTGGGCATTTCTTTTCTCTGCTCTATCATGGAGTCCGTGCTGCTGTCCGTAACGCCCAGTTTTGCCGCCGCATATGAGGACCGCTCCCCCCGGATGGGGGGCCGGCTGCGGAAGCTTAAAACCGATATCGACCAGCCGCTCGCCGCGATCCTAAGCTTAAACACCATCGCCCATACCGTGGGCGCGGCTGGCGTGGGGGCGCAGGCCATGGTGGTGTTTGGCAGCGGCTATGTGGGGGTGACCTCCGCGGTGCTGACGTTTTTAATCCTGATCCTATCGGAGATTATTCCTAAAACCATCGGGGCCATATATTGGCGGCAGTTAATCCCGCCGACTGTCATGATGGCCCGGTTTCTCATTTTTGTGCTTTATCCGCTGGTCGCCATGTCACAGTTAATTACCCGGGGATTGTCCCCGGAGGAGAAAGTCAATGCCATCAGCCGGGAGGAAATCAGCGTCCTGGCGGATATGGGGTTTGCGGAAGGGCTTTTTGTTAAAAAAGAGTCCCTGATTCTAAAAAACCTGATGCGCTTCGGCTCGATTCAAGCCAAAGACGTCATGACGCCCCGGCCGGTGATGTTTGTCCTGCCCGAGGACATGAAGGTGGGCGAGGTCTTTAATCAGCATCCGGATATCCGGGTGTCCCGGATACCGCTGCAGAGCCGGGAAAACCAGGTGATCCGATATTATGTTCTGAAAAATGATCTGCTGCTCGCCCTGGCCCGGGATCAAAACGAAAAGCTGTTGCCCGAGTTTGGCCGTGAAATCCTGGTGGTGCCGGAAATGGTGAACCTGTTTCGGTTGTTTGAAAAGCTCCTCGACCGGCGGGAGCATATTGCCCTGGTGGTTGATGAGTACGGCGGCGCCGCCGGCCTGGTGACGCTGGAAGATATCCTTGAAACTTTGATTGGCTCCGAGATTCTTGATGAAACCGATAAGATTGCGAATATGCGCAAGTGGGCGCGTAACCAGTGGTATCAGCGGGCCCGGTC